>Ga0209557_1000070_pt1 | contig 66700 bp, 70 predicted proteins | sample SaaInlV_120m_DNA_4_FD_184672 | JGI IMG/M metagenome (GOLD analysis project Ga0209557, IMG submission 184672) | Marine microbial communities from expanding oxygen minimum zones in the Saanich Inlet - Saanich Inlet SI074_LV_10m_DNA (SPAdes) (version 2) | ecosystem: Environmental > Aquatic > Marine... | reverse complement strand
CCGCACATTCTATATTCTTTCTGTAGTATTTATTATCAGCTCATGCTCTTCATTTAGTCCTTATAAGGTTCCTGTTCTTCAAGGCAATATAATTGAAGATGAGGATGTGGATAAGCTTGCGATTGGTCAAACACGGGACCAGGTTCAATTTATATTAGGAACTGCAGTAATTAAAGATCCTTTTCATGAATCTAGATGGGATTATATAAATTCTGTTCAAATTGGCGATGAAGTGGTCACAGAAAAAAGACTGACTGTTTTTTTTGATGAAAATGGATTAGTAAAAAACTGGTTAACCGTTAATAGCTCCGAAGAGGACTAAACCTTATTTAATCTTCTCTCTTTTGGGTCCTGGACAAGTGGCCTAAGTATCTCAACTCTTTCTCCTTCTCTTAACCTGTATTTACTTGGCAAAGGTTTAAAATTTCCATCTAAAACCTCGCTATTAACTGCAAGCTCATATTTATGATCAATTAAGGATATAATTTTTTTTATCTCTTCAAATTCAACCAGCTCAGCAACAGTCAAGCTAGAAGAAACATCAAAGGATAGAAAGTGCTGGTCTTTTAAGCCCTGATAAGAAAAGAATACTTTCATGATACTCTTTTAATAAATGATTCGATGATGGTAGATGCAAACTTATCAACCAAAGCCTGTGGGGCAAGAGCATTGAGTAAAAAAGGCAGCTCAAACTCAGCATTAAAATCTATACTACATGAATCCTCAGTGTTGGCCTCAACCACCCACTTGCCCTCAAAGTAGTCAAAAGGACCTTCGGTTTGGTTTATTATAATCGAGTCCTCAGAAAGAGTATTTTCGGAAACAATAAAATATTCTTTTCCTAAAATATTAAACTCAAGTCGTCCTATTTCTAAAGGGTAATCACTTTTAAGAAGAGAGGCCGCTGAACAGCCTGGGATAAACTTGGAGTATTCATCAAATTTTAAAACAACATCTAAAGCTTTTTGTTTATTAATATCTATATCCTTTTTAAAGTGAATATTTCTTTTCATTTAAAAATTTAAAAGAACTGTCTATAGAAAATATAAGCAACAGATAAAGGAGCTATAAATTTTACAAAAAATCGCCATAACATGTATAAAACTTTATTCATTGCACCAATTTCATCAGTTATTAACGATTTTTTCATAAACCAGCCAACAAAAATTGCTATAAACATTCCACCTAATGGAAGCAATACCTGATTGGTAATGAATTCCATTGAATCGAGAAAGTTTCTATCAGAAATTAGGTGAAAGTCAGACCATATATTAAAACTCAGAGCCGAACCTATACCGAGAACCCAAGCAACAAATGCAATAATTTCAGCAGATCTTTTTCTAGGTAAAATTCCTTCTTCCGATAAATAAGCAACACCAGGTTCTAACAAAGATATTGATGAACTTAAGGCTGCAACTGAAAGTAATATAAAAAATAGTGGGCCAACAAATTGACCATATTGCATTTGATTAAAAGCAGAAAGCATTGAAACAAATACTAATCCAGGGCCGCTATTAGGCTCTAAACTAAAAGCAAAAATAATCGGAAAAATAGCTATACCAGCCACAATTGCAACAAGCGTATCTAGTGACGCAACTGTAAATGAGTTACTAACTATACTTTGATCCTTCGGCATGTATGCTCCATATGCCATGATCGAACCCATTCCAAGACCTAAGCTAAAAAATGCTTGTCCCATAGCCTGCAACAAGGTATCTGAAGTAACATTAGAAAAATCAGGAGCAAACAAAAATGTCATTGCTTTATTAAAATCACCGTTGATCATTGCGTAGATAACCATAAAAATCATTAGCATCCCAAGCAGTGGCATTAATATTTTGACCATTCTACCAATACCATCTTTGATACCAGCGGATACGATTAAAGCAGTTAAAGTCATGAAGACTGTATGCCAAAAAAGCAAATTAAGAGGTGATGAGATAACATTTGAGAATTGATCGGTAGCACTTAATGCTCCTGAGGAAGTTGCAGAAATAAAAATATAATTTAAGCATATGCCAGCTATAACACTATAAAAAGAAAGTATAAGAACACCTGCAAAAATACCGCTCCATCCAACAAATCGCCATAATGGAGTTGTATTAGAATCAACAGCAACTCTCCTCATCGCATTAACTGGACTGTTACCCGCTCTTCTACCAATGACAATTTCACTAACCATGATTGGTAATCCGATAGCTAAAATGCAACCCAAATAAATAAGAACAAAGGCACCACCACCATTTGTTCCTGCTTTATATGGGAATCCCCATATGTTACCTAACCCAACTGCAGAGCCAGTAGCAGCAAGAATAAAGGTCCATTTACCGACCCATGCGCCATGTGATTTAAGTTGTTTTTGTATTTCCATAATTTTTAAAAATTTAAAGGGTTACTATAAGGGTTGATCAAGTAAGCAGATGATATCAGAAAACTAATAGAGACTAACAGAGACAACATTTTTCTAAAGTGCATATAATCTTCACTTCTTTTAACAAAATCCTCGGTTGATCTTTCAAAATAATAAAAAGATTGAAAACTTACCACTGAAATTAATAAAGCGCTCAATATAAACTGCAAATATATTAGTAGTAATAACATACAGCCTATCAAACTATAAGCTATACCTATAGCAAGATTTATCTTTTGGTTTTTTTGATCGTCTCTCCATCCCCATGCCATTCCACCCAAAAAGGTAAGAATAATTGATCCATAGGCAATTTGAAAAATTATTGCAGTTTGTGCAATAGACTCTCCAAATATCCATGGAATAATCGCCAAAATAGCGAATGGTACAAATCCAATATATCCAAATGTTGCTTTTATGTAATCAATATTCATCTTAAATTTAATTTTTATGTTGCACTGTAACTATCTAAGGACATAATAAAGGTATGTCTAAAGATAAGCCTGCCTTAATTGTAAAGAATAAAACTGCATCAAGGAACTATGTACTTGGTGATACCTTTCAGGCTGGAATTGTTTTAGAGGGATGGGAAGTAAAATCTCTTAGAAATGGCAAAATTGATGTTAAGAATAGTTATGTTACTTTTAAAAAAGATGAAGCATGGTTATTCGGCATTAAAATTGACCCCCCGGCTTCATTAAAAGATTTTAATGTAGATCCAGTTAGAACAAGAAAACTCTTGTTAAATAAGAGAGAAATATCAGAACTTCAGAAGCTAAAAAATGAAAAAAATTTGACGATTATTATGACTTCAATGTATTGGAAGGATAATCATATTAAATGTGATATTGCCACAGGAAAAGGTAAGAAAGTTCGTGATCAAAGGCAAGATATTAAGAAAAGAGACTGGGAACGTGACCAGGGTAGAATTCTTAAGAATGCCAAAAAACAATAGCCATCCTACTAAAAATTTTAAGTAATACTGTATAATCATCATCCCTATGGGGGCGAACAGGGTTCGACGTTTCTACTGGACTCCGAAGCGCATGCCAAGATTGTGGTAATTCTTGTAAAACATACTACAAAAAATTTAGTTGCAAATAACGACAACTACGCTTTAGCAGCTTAATGCTAACCGATACCAGAATTGTCTATGGTTTGAAGTATCGGCAAATATCATAGTCTAGCCAAGCTGTGTTGCTTGGACACAGTTTGGTTAAAACTAATCAAGCTCGCTTTTGTACCCTGCTCCTCGGGTCACGAAAGTTAAAAAGCTAATTGGGTGAGCTATGCATGTAGAAGTTAGGCTGAAGGATTAGCGGACGCGGGTTCAATTCCCGCCGCCTCCACCATCCACTCCCAACCTTGGTCAAACAGACGACGATTGGCTTGGTTTTGAAGTTTATGTTCAAAAAATTATTGCTAAAGCTTCTAAGTTGCAAAGATTCTTTCAATAATATATCTTTAGATCGAAATTAATTCAAAAATAATTATGAAAATTAATAATTTATATATGTCATTAATAGTGGTTCTATTTTCTCTAAATATTACTGCTGATGGTAATCACGGTGGCTTCCAATGCTATTCAAGTGATCCTGAAATGGGTGATTCCGCATTTTGGGCTGGTGAAGCTATTGAATCCTTTGCCCAAAATAAATTTGAGGAAGCAATTAATATTGTAGATGCATGCTTTGATATTTTTGCAACTGAAGCAGTAATTATGCAGAAAGAGCTTGATGCAAATAAAGTAAAATACCCACCTATTGGAAGGGTTACTAGAAATGAGAAAGAAAAAATACATAAAAACTATGCTGTTAATGATGTATCAATGGCTTTATGGGCTAAAGCAAGATCATTGGAGGAAATAGGCAATATCGATCTGGCTAAAAATACTTACTCTAAATGTATGTATCTTGCTCATGGGAGAGCCTGGGACCCTAAGGGGTGGTTTTGGAATCCAGCTGCTGATTGTATAAATAGAGCTAGAAAACTTCTCGAATAAATTATTTACAATTTTCTAGACATATCTATCTTAGATCATTAAACTACGACTCTTTTTAAATAAAACTTAAATATGGCTAACTCTAAACAAGCAAGCAAAAGAGCGAAACAGAATGCACAGACATACAAGCTAAGACATGCGCAAAGATCAATAGTGAGAACAGCTGTAAAAGCGGTTCGTGCGAGTATCGAAGAAAATGATGCTGTTAAAGCCAAAGAGAACCTTGTTAAGGCTGAAAAAGTTTTAGATTCTTCTGCTTCAAAAAAAGTTATACATAAAAATGCTGCTGCCAGAACTAAAAGCAGGCTATCAAAAGCTGTAAAAAACTTAGGTTAATTCCTCTCTTTCTTTTGCAATTATTTCTTCAAGTGATTGAAGTATTTCTTTTGTACCTTCTCCAGTAGCTGCTGAAATAAAAAATATATCCTTTCTGTCAATTCCTAATTTTTCTTTAATGCTTTGTGCTGCATCCTCTATTTCATTTTCCTGCAATAAATCAATTTTATTACAAACTATCCAAGAAACTTTCTGAGTTAAATCTTCCTTATATTTGCTTAACTCATTTTTAAGTAATTCAATTTGCTTTACAGGGTCGTTTTGGTCTGTTGCAAATAAATCAACAAAAATAAGTAACAATCCAGTTCTTGAAATATGTTGAAGAAATTTTATACCTAACCCAGCGCCATCAGATGCACCTTCAATTAACCCAGGAATATCTGCTATGACATAGCTAGAATCAGACCCTTGAATGGTTCCCAGATGGGGTCGTAGAGTTGTAAAGGGATAGCTTCCAATTTTGGGTTTTGCAGATGAAACTTTATTTAAGAATGTTGATTTGCCTGCATTGGGAAATCCTACAAGTCCAACATCAGCTAGAGATTTTAATTCAAGCCTTATATTTCTTACTTCGCCCTCAAACCCAAGTGTGAATTTTCTAGGTGATTGATTTGTGCTTGATTTAAACCTAGCATTACCCTGACCACCATCTCCTCCAATAGCTACCGTATAAGAAATATCAGAATCACAACAGTCAATTAATTCTTCATTTGAAAAATCATCATATATAACTGTTCCTTTGGGAATATCAATAATTAAATCTTCAGCTGCAGCTCCAGATTTATTTTTACCAGAACCTGGCCTACCATTTTTAGCAATAAATACTCTTTTATTTTGAAAATCGATTAATGTGTTTTTGTTTTTATTAACTTTGAATACGATATTTGCGCCCTTCCCACCATCTCCGCCATCAGGGCCGCCAAAAGGTATATATTTTTCTCTTCTGAAGCTTGATGCACCGGCACCACCATTTCCAGCCCTAACTTCGAGAAAGGCCTCGTCTATAAAATTCATGAGATTTTGAAGAAAATGTTATGCAGGTATAACGTTGGCAGTTTTTCTACTTTTAGGACCTTTATAAGTAAATTGAACGACGCCTTCAGCTTTAGCAAATAAAGTATCGTCTTTGCCTATGCCTACATTAATACCAGGATGTGTATTAGTTCCTCTTTGACGGATAAGAATTTCACCAGCTTTTACTGTTTGTCCACCAAATCTTTTAACGCCAAGCCTTTTGGCGTTGGAATCTCTTCCGTTCTTACTGGAACCACCTGCTTTTTTATGTGCCATTATTTACTCTCTATTTTAATATCTTTAATTTCGACTTGAGAATGCCTGGCTCTATGGCCAATTTTTCTCATACTATGTTTTCTTCTTCGAAATCTAAGAACTGATATTTTTTCAGATTTAACAATATCAACAACTTCTGCAGTTACTTTAACGTTAGCCAAGTAAGGCTGACCAATTTCAACATTTTCGCCATCGACGTATAGCAAAACATTGTCAAAAGTTACTTTTGAGCCAGGCTCATCCTTCAATAAGTCGACAGGCAATTTCATGCCTTTCTCGATTTTGTGTTGTTTTCCGCCTGTTTCTATTACTGCATACATATTAATATCTCTAAAGGTGGCAAAATATACGCTTTAATGAAGAATTTATCAATACTTATGTATAATTTTGCTTTAATTAATTTTATACAGGGTATTGAAGATTAATAATTTAAATAAAGAATTACTACTTGTAAGAAAACTTCTTAAAAATGAGATCATAGAAGAGGAAATTATCTCTGATCTTTATAACTACATATTTAAATCTAGTGGAAAACAAATAAGGGCTCGTTTATCGCTTTTAACCTCTTCGATTGATAAAAGAAAAGGTAAGAAAAGGTTGAGGTTAGCTGCAATCATTGAGCTGCTTCATACAGCTACTTTAGTTCATGATGATGTTGTGGACTCATCTGCAATTAGAAGAGGTAATGCTTCTGTTAATAGCATTTGGACAAATTCTCATAGCGTGCTTATAGGGGATTACATCTATTCAAAAGCATTCATGCTTATGGTTGCTCTTAACGATATGAAAATCCTTAAAGAGCTTTCGGATGCTACAAATGACATTTCAAAGGGAGAACTTATTCAATTAGATTCAATAAATAATATAAAAGTTGATTTGTCTTACTTATTAAAAATTAGTTATTTTAAAACAGGAAGGTTGTTTGAGGCAGCTGCAAAATCAGGAGCAATATTGGCTGGTGGTGAGCGCGACTATATCAAGCATTCAACTAATTTTTCTAAAAACTTGGGGGTTTTGTTTCAAATAAAAGATGATTTATTGGATTATCAAATCGATAGTCACTCTGGCAAGCCAAACTTTCAAGATATTAAGGAAAAGAAAATAACATATCCTTTTTATTTCGCATATACGAATGCGAGCTCAAAAGAGAGGAGAGATTTAAAGGATTTTCTAGATTGTGAATCTATAAATAATGAAAAACTTTATGAGCTAGTTTCAAAATTAGGTGGGTTAGAAAAAACAGAGAATTTAGCTATAAGTTTTTTGCATAAAGCAGAAATCTCTGCATATTCAATAAAAAATAAAATTGTTAAAGATGAGATGTTAAACTTGCTACATAAATCTCTAAATAGAAAAAAATGACCTTTGTACCTGAAAATTATTACTCAAAAGAATCTATTATTAAGTGTGCCAATGGTAATTTATTTAATAAAGATGATGGAAAGCTCCCTTCAGACAATATGCTTATGTTTGATTTAATATCTCTAATTAATAGTGATGGTGGAGAATTCGGTAAAGGTAAAATTATTGCAGAACTAGATATAAATCCAGACTTATGGTTTTTTGATTGCCATTTCAAAGGTGATCCAGTTATGCCTGGCTGTCTTGGTTTAGATGCAATGTGGCAGCTTCTTGGCTTCTTTTTGCTATGGTCTGGTCTGCCAGGGGTTGGAAGAGCTCTGGGCGCTGAAAAAATAAAATTTTTTGGTCAAGTCCTCCCAACAGCAAAAAAAGTAAAATACGAGTTAGATGTAAAAAGAGTCATTAATAGAGGCGCTGTATTAGGCTTAGCAAATGGTAAAATGTTTGTTGATGGTAGAGAAGTATATTCAGCTGAAAACCTTAAAGTAGGCTTATTTAAAGACACGAGTAATTTTTAATGAAAAATGTAGTTATAACAGGAGTGGGTATTAAATCTTGCATTGGTAATACCTATGCAGATGTTTTAGATAGTCTACAAAATGGTAAATCAGGCATTATTGCTAATAATACATACCAAGAAATGGGTTTTAGAAGCTGTGTTTCAGGAAGTATGAATATTGAATTGAAAGATTTAATAGATAGAAAACTTTTAAGGTTTATGGGAGAAACAGCTGCATATTCTTACCTGGCAGCATTAGATGCAATAGAGATGTCTGGTATTTCTAGTGATGTTTTATCAAACCCAAGAGTTGGGATTGTTGCAGGTTCTGGTGGGGCTTCGACAAGAACACAAACAATTACAGCAGATATTACAAGAGAAAAAGGACCTAAAAGAATTGGCCCATATGCTGTAACAAAAACAATGGGTAGTACTGTAGCTGCGATCCTAGGTACTGCATTTAAATTACAAGGCGTTAACTATTCTATATCATCTGCATGCTCTACAAGCGCTCATTGTATTGGCCATGGATCTGATTTAATTAAATCAGGACAACAAGATATTGTAATAGTTGGTGGAGGTGAGGATGAGCATTGGAGCTCATCAAGCCTTTTTGATGCCATGGGAGCACTATCTTCTAATTACAATGAAACTCCAAAGCTTGCATCTAGAGCTTTTGATAAAAATAGAGATGGTTTTGTTATATCTGGGGGAGCTGGAATGCTAGTTCTCGAGGAAGAAGAGCATGCTAAAAAAAGAGGAGCAAATATTTTGGCAACTTTGTCAGGTTACTTTGCTAATTCTGATGGTTATGACATGGTTGCACCTTCTGGTGAAGGCGCAGAAAGATGTATGCAAGGCGCACTAAAATCCTCAGGAGGTTCTGTAGATTATATTAATGCTCATGGAACTAGTACGCCAGTTGGAGATTTGGCTGAACTTGGGGCAATTCAAAGTGTATTTGGAGCGAATGCACCCATTATTAGCTCAACAAAATCTATGACCGGCCATTCCTTGGGAGCAACAGGCGCCCAGGAGGCAATATATTCTATAATGATGATCAATGAAGGCTTTATTGCTCCATCAATTAATATTGATGACTTGGTGGATGAGGCTGCAGGGCTTGAAATTAATCAGGAAACTCGTGAACAAAAACTCAATAGTGTTATGAGTAATTCATTTGGTTTTGGCGGAACTAATGCAACACTTATACTTTCAAGGTATTAGTTAATAAAATTCTTTGAGCGTATTTGAGGTATAGGGTTTGATTTCGCTCAGTCTGCCCTCTTCCATTTTTAATGCCCACTCATGGTCAGCTAGTAGCGCTCTTCCCACTGCGACAAGGTCATATTTACTGCTAGATATATCTTCAATTACTTTTTCAATTCCTGATACTTCAGCAGGAGCAGTCATATCGGTAAAATCTGAATCTAGCCCAACACTTCCTACACTTATTGTTGGGAGCTTTGATATTTTTTGAGTCCAATAAGCTAAATTATTATTATTTTCTTTAAACTCACTCTCCCAATATCTCCTCATGCTTGAATGTAAATAATCAAGGCCTGAATCAATTGGTTCTTTAAGCATACTGGTTAACTCTTCAACATCTTGAGCCAATCTTGCTGTGTAATCTTGTTGTTTCCATTGTGAAAACCTAAATCCAACAATAAAATCCTTACTAACCTTTGCTCTTACAGCTTTGATGATCTCAGATGCAAACTTTGCTCTTTTTTCGATACTTCCTCCATATGCATCTTCTCTTTGGTTTGTTCCTTCCCATAAAAAATTATCAATTAGGTACCCATGAGCTCCATGAATTTCAATGCCATCAAACCCAATTTTTTCGCATATTCGTGCATCTTCAGCATATGCATCTATAGTTTCATTTATATCGTTAATTGACATTGCGTGTGCAACATTTTTACCTGGCCTGGTAAGACCAGATGCTGTATGACCAGGTACTTCTGGGTTAGGCCCCATTCCTGGCTTTCTGAAGCCGCCACAATGCCATAGTTGCCCTATGACAGCCCCGTCGTTGATCTTAATTCCATTAACCAGTGTTTTCCATGCATCTATCGAAGCATCACTATCAAGCCTTGGGACATTAGGATATGCACTTGATGCATCATGACTGATCTCTATTCCCTCTGTAATGATTAACCCGACGTTAGCTCTCGCCCTTCTCTCATAGTAATTAATAACGTCCTGGGTGGGCACTCCTCCAGGAGACATGTTTCTAGTCATTGGGGCCATCACAATGCGGTTCCTTAGCTGAGTCTTTTTAAGGGTATATTTATCAAAAATCATTTTAATCTTCCTGTTGAAATTTTGATTTTATCCACGGATAGGCACTTGGCATATCTGATGAGACTTTATTGCGGAAAGTTGCTTTGCGCTTTTCTAAAAATGACATAACTCCCTCAACAGCATCATCGGATGACCCTCTAGATTGAATAACCTTGCTATCTATTATATGCGCCTCTTCAGGTGAGGAATATGATGAAAGCGACCACATCATTTGACGAGTTGTAGCAATAGAAACAGGTGAAGAATTATTAGTTATCTTATCTGCAATGCTAAGCGTTTCTGTAATCAAGTCCTCGGGTGAAGTTAAATAGGAAATTAAATTCGCATTTTGTGCCTCATCTGGTGAGACTTTATCTCCAGAATACGACCATTCAAGCGCTTTTGATATTCCAACTATTTTAGGAAGAAACCAGCTTGAACATGCATCTGGAGCAATACCTCTTCTAGCAAATGGAAAGCTGTAGCTTGCATCAGTTGAAGCTATTCTTATATCAGCAGCGAGTTGAAGGGTTGCCCCGACCCCAACAGCAGGACCATTGCAGGCAACAAGTATAGGTTTAAGACAGTTGTACATTCTTAAAGTTAATATGCCCCCAGAATCCCTATTAAAATCTTCTGAATAAGATTTACTATTATCAAACTCATTTTTAAAAGTGTTCTCACCACCAGAAAGGTCGGCTCCAGAACAAAAGGCTCTACCTGCTCCTGTAATAACAATCGCTCTTATATGATCATCCGCATCACAATGGTCTAAGGCATCAATAAAGTCATGGAGCATGGCTTGATTAAAAGCATTAAGTTTTTTTGGTCTATTTAAAGTAATAACCGCAACTGAATCAATGATCTCAAAAAGAAGAGTTGATAGATTCAATTATTAATTTCCTAGAAAGGAATGTCGTCGTCAGTTAAACCTGATCCTGTGTCGCCTTCAGAAGGAAATGGTGATTCTGATTGAGTATTATTCATTGGGGCTGCTGCTGAGGGAGCATTCCTTGAACCAAGCATTGTTAGCTCACTTCCAACTATCTCAGTTGTCCATCTATCTGCACCAGATTTATCTTGCCACTTTCTTGTTTGTAACTTACCTTCAATATATATACTTGAGCCTTTATCTAAATATTTTTCTACTATTTCCGCTAACTTTCCAAAAAAAACAACTCTGTGCCACTCTGTCTTGTCACGCATCTCACCACTTTCTTTATCTTTCCATGACTCAGTAGTCGCTATTGATAGATTTGCAACAGCTGACTGTGTTGCTGTATATCTCATTTCAGGTTTTTGACCTAAATTTCCAACTAAAATAACTTTATTTACGCCTCTACTCATAATAACCTCTTATAATATTCTATGAAGTTTAACTCAAATTAATTTTTTCATCACGGATTATTTCTTCTTATGGACAATATTTATATCAAAGGCGCAAGAACTCATAACTTAAAAAATATAAGTCTAGAAATACCTCGAAATAAAATTGTAGTTATTACTGGGCTATCTGGTTCAGGGAAATCTTCGCTAGCTTTTGATACGCTCTATGCTGAGGGGCAGAGAAGGTACGTGGAGTCGCTATCAACTTATGCTAGACAATTTTTATCAATGATGGAAAAGCCAGATGTTGATCAAATTGAAGGTTTGTCCCCTGCTATTTCAATAGAACAAAAAGCAACATCACACAACCCGAGATCGACTGTTGGAACGGTGACTGAAATTTATGATTATTTACGTCTTTTGTATGCAAGAGTTGGAACACCCATATGCCCAGATCATAACGAAGAATTAAAAGCAAAAACAGTTAGTGAAATTTGTAATGACGTTTTTAAGATGGGAGATGGTTCAAAGCTTATGATTTTGGCGCCACTCGTAAGAGGAAAAAAAGGAGAGCATAATTCTGTATATGAAGATCTAAGAAAAGCAGGCTATGTAAGAGTTAAGGTGAACGGTGTTGTTTATCCTATTGAAGAGTTTCCTGAGCTTGAAAAAAATAAAAAGCATGATATATCAGCAGTTGTAGACAGAATAGTATTAAAAAAAACAGAAGAAGGTAGGTCTAGGCTTTCGGAATCAATAGAAACATCATTGTTTTTATCTGATGGTTTGGTTGAAATTGAGCAAATGGAGGGTGAGAAAAATATACAACTATTTTCATCTAATTTCTCTTGCTCTAAGTGTGGTTATAGCATTCCGGAACTGGAACCAAGAATGTTTTCATTCAATAATCCTTATGGTGCTTGTGAAAAATGTGATGGCTTAGGGGTCATACAATATTTTAATGAAAAAAGATTGATACAAGATGAAGATGTATCTATTAGCAATGGCGCGATAAAAGGGTGGACAAGAAGAAATAGATTCTATTTCTACCAGCTAAAATGTTTAAGTAGCCATTTTGATTTCAGCCTGACCACAGCATGGAAGAACTATCCAGAAGAAATTAAAAAAATAGTACTTTGGGGTTCTGAAGAGAAAATAGATTTTTCTCATAGGTTTAGAAGTGGAAGTAAGATAGTTAGAAAGCATAGATTTGAAGGAATTATTCCAAGTACTGAAAGAAGATTTAAAGAAACTGACTCAGAGTATATTAGAGAAGAGCTATCAAAACTTATGTCTAAGAGCTCATGTAATATCTGTAATGGTTCTAGGCTCAATAGAATCTCACGAAATGTTTTCATAAATAAAACCCCCATCGGTTCGATTACATCTTTAAGAATAAATGATGCTTCTAAATTTATTCAAAATATGAATTTGAAAGGTGCTGAACTAAAAATTGCTGAGAAAATTCTAAAAGAAATTTCTGACAGACTAACATTCCTTGAGGATGTTGGACTAAGTTACCTAACTCTGGAAAGAAGTGCTGAAAGCTTGTCTGGAGGTGAAGCTCAAAGAATTAGGCTAGCAAGTCAAATTGGTTCAGGACTAGTAGGTGTTACATATGTTTTAGATGAACCTTCAATTGGGCTTCATCAACGAGATAATGAAAAACTTATCAAAACATTGAATAATCTAAAGGATTTGGGTAATACGGTTATAGTTGTAGAACATGACGAAGAGGCTATAAGATGTGCAGATCATATAATTGATATTGGGCCAGGAGCAGGAAAGCATGGTGGCGAAATATGCGCGGAAGGCACACTTGAAGACATACTGAATAATCCAAACTCCATAACTGCAAAATACCTTTCAGGTGAGAAACAAATAACCATCCCAAAGAAAAGAAAATTATGTTCAGAAAAACATATAAATATAATAAATTCTGAAGAGAACAATCTCCAAAATATTTCTGCATCTATTCCAGTGGGTCTATTTACATGTATAACCGGTGTATCTGGATCTGGTAAATCATCTCTTATTAATCAAACCCTACTTCCTCTTAGTTCTTTTATGCTAAATAAATCAAAGCTAACCAAGGAAATAAAGTGTGAGAAAATTGAGGGGCTTGAGCATCTTGATAAAGTTATAAGCATAGACCAGTCACCGATTGGAAGAACGCCAAGATCAAATCCGGCCACATACACTGGGTTGTTTTCTCATATTAGAGATTTGCTTTCACAAACAGTTGAGGCTCGCTCAAGAGGTTACAAGCCTGGTCGATTTAGTTTTAATGTTAAAGGTGGAAGGTGTGAGGCTTGCCAAGGCGATGGTATGACAAAGGTTGAGATGCACTTTCTTGCAGATGTTTATGTGATGTGTGATGTATGTAAGGGAGATAGATATAATGAACAGACATTAGAAGTTAAATTTAAAGAAAAAAATATAAGCAATATTTTAAATATGACAGTAGAAGAGGCTCTTGATTTTTTTGATGCCCATCCAGCTATAAAGAAAAAATTAGTAACCCTCAACGATGTCGGTCTTGGATATATCACCTTGGGGCAATCTGCAATAACGCTTTCTGGGGGCGAGGCTCAAAGAATTAAGCTTGCGAAAGAATTATCTAAACGAAGCACTGGTAAAACTTTATTTATTTTAGATGAGCCAACAACTGGGCTCCATTTTGCAGATATTGAGTTATTAATGAATGTATTAAATAGACTTAAAGAACAAGGCAATACAATTGTTGTCATTGAACATAACCTAGATGTAATAAAAACTGCTGATTGGATAATCGATTTGGGCCCAGAAGGGGGAAGCGAAGGCGGAACGATTGTTGCAGAAGGCACTCCAGAGGATGTTGCAAACAAAAAAGGCTCCTATACCGGAGCCTTTTTAAAAGATATTTTAAGAAATTAAGCTGCTGATCCTTCTTTTACATCATTAGCACTTTCTTCAACTGAATCACTATTGCGGTCTACAAGTTCAATATATGCCATATCAGCTTTATCACCTGGTCTAAATCCAGCTTTAATTATTCGAGTGTACCCACCTTTCCTATCTTTAGCATTAACAGAAATGACAGTGAACAATTTTGCAACAGCTGCATCTGAGCGAAGCTTGCTAAATACGTGCCTTCTATTTGCAACAGTATCAGCTTTTCCCATGGTTATAAGAGGCTCAACAAATTTTCTCAGCTCTTTCGCCTTAGGCAAAGTGGTTCTAATAATATCTTGCTCTATGAGGGCAATAGAAAGATTTTTTAACAAAGCCTTTCTGTGAGATGAATTTCTATTAAGTTTTCTTCCTGCTTTTCTATGTCTCATTTTTTATCCTAATGGTGGCCAATTCTCTACAGTCATACCTAATGAAAGATTCTTAGATGCCAAGACATCTTTAATCTCATTAAGTGATTTTTTACCAAGATTTGGTGTTTTTAACAAATCAAATTCTGATCTATGAATAAGATCACCTATTAAGAAAATGCTTTCAGCCTTTAGACAGTTTGTAGATCTTACTGTTAATTCAAGTTCTTCAATAGATCTTAGCAAAAGAGGATCAAAATCATTTTGATCTTTCTTCGCTTCCTGTTCAGCTATGGCATCTAAATTAACGAAAGAGCTAAGCTGTTGTTGAAAAATAGTTGCTGCATGTTCTATAGCCATTTTTGGATCAACAGTTCCATCTGTTTCAAGTTCTATCAATAGCTTATCTAGGTCGGTTCTTTTTTCAAATCTTGCATTGTCTACAGTATAAGAAACTCTCTTAACTGGGCTGAAGGATGCGTCGACTCTTAGGCCGCCTACAATCCTTTCTTCATCATCTCTTAAATCAGCAGGCTCGTAACCTCTTCCTGTTTTAACAGTTAATGTCATTTTTAGATTAACTTTGTCAATAATTGATGCAACATGAAAGTCTTGATCAACCAATTCAACATTACCTGGAACTTCAAAAGAGGAAGCCAAAACATCACATGGACCAGTTACATCTAAAACTATCTCAGCAGTATCGCCCTCAATAACCTTTACAGGCATCTCTTTAATATTTAGTAAAATATCAATCACATCCTCTCTAACACCTTCTATTGTGCTGTATTCATGAGTAATGCCGTCTATGACAACATCTGTTACGGCAGCGCCTGGCATAGATGAAAGTAGTATTCTTCTTAGCGCATTACCAAGAGTGTGGCCAAAGCCTCTTTCAAGTGGCTCTAATGTAACTTTAGACAAAGTAGATGAAGTATCATCAACTTGAATCTCTGTTGGGACTAGTAAATCGATTACTGATGTTTGCATAATTTTATCCGCCTTAATTACTTATTTTGAGTAAAGCTCAATAATAAGGTTTTCGTTAATTTCTGTTCCTAAATCTGCTCTGTCGGGAGCTGATTTAAATACTCCTTTTAAATTCTTGTCATCAACCTCAACCCAATCACACTCTTCTCTAGTTGCCGCAATCTTAAGAGCCGATGCTATTCTTAGATGGGCTTTCTTACCCTCTCTGACTTCAATCTCATCACCATCTTGAACTTGATATGAGGGTATATTTACAACCTGTCCGTTTACCTTAAAAGCTTTGTGAGAAACCATTTGTCTTGCTTCGGCTCTTGTGCATCCAAAACCCATTCTGTAAATTACATTATCAAGTCTAGTTTCGAGAAGAGATAATAAATTTTCACCGGTATTGCCTTTTTGAGAAGCAGCTTTTTTATAGTAGTTTCTAAATTGTTTTTCTAAAACGCCATACATTCTTCTAACTTTTTGCTTTTCTCTTAATTGCAATCCATAGTCTGATAGCCTGCCACGCCTAGCACCCTGTGCTGTGCCAGGAGGCGAATCCATATTACATTTAGATTCAATTGCTCTTACTCCACTTTTCAAGAATAGATCTGTTCCCTCTCTTCTTGATAGTCTTAATGATGGTCCTCTATATCTAGCCATTTACTTCTCCCTTAAACTCTTCTTTTTTTAGATGGTCTGCAGCCATTATGAGGTAATGGTGTTACATCCGTGATGCTTTTAATTTTTAAACCACATGCATTTAAAGATCTAATTGCAGATTCTCTTCCGCCACCAGGACCTTTAACTTTTACATCTAAATTTATCATTCCAAACTCTTTTGCAGCTGTTCCAGCCTTATCTGCTGCTATCTGTGCTGCAAATGGAGTACTCTTTCTAGAACCTTTAAATCCTGAGCCACCAGAAGTAGCCCAACATATTGTATTACCCTGCTTATCTGTAATAGTTACTATTGTATTGTTAAAAGATGAATGTATGTGTGCAACACCATCCGTTACAATTTTTTTAGATTTTTTACCTTTAACTGCCATTTTATTAACCTCTCATTGGTTTTTTAGCGCCTTTTCTAGTTCTAGCGTTAGTTTTGGTTCTTTGTCCTCTTGTAGGAAGTTTCCTTCTATGTCTGACACCTCTGTAAGACTTTAAGTCCATTAATCTCTTAATATTTGTGCTTATTTCTCTTCTTAAATCACCCTCAACTATTATTTTAGCTATAGAGCCTCTAATTAGCTCAACTTCATCCTCAGTTAGATCTGAAACCTTTCGAGTAAAGTCTATTTTCAAATCTTTACATATTGCTTGTGCAGAAATTCTGCCAATACCGAATATGTGTGTAAGAGAAATCTCCACATGTTTATTTTCTGGAATATTTACGCCTGCTATCCTTGCCATAACTTAACCTTGCCTTTGTTTATGTTTTTTGTCTGTTTTACAGATCACAAATAGAACGCCATTTCGTCTGACTATTTTGCAATTTCTGCATATTTTTTTTACTGATGCTTTAACTTTCATATTATCTTTTATAGTTTTTGAGGTTTGCTTTTTTCATTAATGATGCATATTGCCCTGACATTAAATGAGATTGTACTTGTGCCATAAAGTCCATGAGGACAACAACAATAATTAGAACTGATGTGCCTCCAAAATAGAATGACACGCCTGCGAAATTTATCAGTGCTAATGGCAATAAACATATTAGAGTTAAATAGATAGCTCCAAAAACTGTTAGTCTTGCTAGCACAGCATCGATATAGTTTGCAGTTTGCTCACCTGGTCTGATGCCTGCAATATAGGCACCGGATCTTTTGAGGTTATCAGACACCTCTTTGGTATTAAATGTTAATGCTAGCCAAATAAAACAAAATGAAATAATAAGTGTTGCAAAAACAAGAATATACAGAGGTTGCCCAGGATTTAATGCCAGTGAAATACTTTGCAAAAACCCTAATGATTCGCTTTGCCCAAACCAAGTTGATAATGAGGCTGGAAATAAAAGGAACGTACTAGCAAAAATTGCTGGAATAACTCCTGCCATGTTTACTTTAAAAGGAAGATGGCTTGTCTGAGCCTGCATCATTCTTCTGCCTTGTTGTCTTTGAGCATAGTTGACAGTAATTCTTCTTTGACCTCTTTCAATAAAGACAACAATAGCAATAACAACCATTGCTAATAAACCAATGCCAATTAATAACAATATATTAAGATCCCCTTGTCTTGATTGCTCAAGCGCTTGACCAATTGCGCCTGGGATACCTGTTAAAATGCTTGTTGCGATAATAATTGATATGCCATTTCCAATACCTCTTTCTGAAACTTGTTCCCCAAGCCACATAAGGAAGACCGTTCCTGCTACAACAGAAAATACTGCTGAAACAAAGAATGAAGTACCTGGAGTAAAAGCTAGACCACTAGCAGACAATGTTACTGCAAGTGCAGATGCTTGAATGAATGCAAGCAATACTGTTCCATATCTTGTGTATTGAGTAATTTTATTTCGCCCTGCCTGACCGTCTTTCTTAAGTTCTATTAAGAACGGGATTGAGTTAGAGAATAACTGCATGATAATTGCAGCAGAAATATACGGGACTACGTTTAGTGCAAAAACACTCATTCTTTCAAGAGCCCCACCTGAGAACATATTAAACATTTCAAGAATTGTTCCTTGATTCTGTTCAAATAGCTGAGCTAATCTATCTGGATCAATGCCAGGAATTGGTATATGTGTACCAATTCTGTAGACAATAATAGCCATAAAGACAAACCTAAGTCTTTTCCAAAGATCGCTCATACCTGTTCCTTGATCTGCCATAATTAACTCTTAACAGATCCCCCTGCTTTCTCTATTGAAGCCTTAGCTCCTTTAGTGACCTTTATACCTTCAATATTCATTTTTGTAGTTACTTCAAAGTCACCAAAAATTTTTACTTTCTTTACTGCCTTACCAATAACCTTGCTATCTTTAAGAGTATTGATGTTTACAGTTTCCATTCCATCTATTGTTCTCAAATTAACTTCTTTTAAATTATTATTTTTTCTTGATGAAAAGCCAAACTTAGGAAGTCTTTGCTGCAATGGCATTTGCCCACCCTCAAAACCTGGTCTTACATTTCCTCCAGATCTAGACTTCTGACCTTTATGACCTCTTCCAGCTGTTTTGCCAGTTCCAGATCCAATTCCCCTTCCAACTCTTTTTCTATTTTTAGACGTACTGTCGTCTGAAATAGTATTAAGGGCTAAAGTTTTGTTTTCAGTTTCGCTCATCTTTTTATTCCTGAATTTCTATCATGTCTGATATTTTGTTAATCAATCCTCTATTACTAGGTGTATCAATTACAGTTACTGTCTGATTTAATTTTTTAAAACCTAAGCCTTTTATGCATAACTTATGCTTTTTCATTCTTCCAATACCACTCTTTACGAGCTTAATATTTATTGTTTTATCTTTACTCATGATATTTTCTCTACTTTGATACCTCTTCTGCTGGCTATTGTTTCGGGAGACTCCATTGCACTTAGAGCATTAATGGTAGCTCTTACAACGTTAACTGGATTTGTAGAACCATAGCATTTAGCCAATACATTTTGCACACCAGCTAATTCAAGAACAGCTCTCATAGCACCACCAGCGATAATACCAGTACCTTCAGATGCTGGTTGCATATATACATTAGCAGAACCATGTTTGGCTTTTATTGGATACCATATGGTTGTGTTATTCAACTCAACATCAACCATGCTTCTTCTTGCATTTTCCATAGCTTTTTGAATAGCAATAGGCACTTCTTTTGCCTTACCTCTTCCAAAACCCACTCTACCATTGCCATCACCAACTACTGTTAAAGCAGTGAAACCAAAAATTCTTCCACCTTTTACAACCTTAGCTACTCTATTAACTTGAACTAACTTTTCTTCTAAAGCGTCTTGCTGTTGATTATTTGTGTTGTTTCTATTGTCTTTCATAATATTTTTTATTAAAACTCCAATCCGGCATTTCTTGCTGAATCTGCAAGCGCTTTTATGCGTCCATGATATTTGTAACCAGATCTATCGAATACAACCTTTGTTACACCATTTTCTAAAGCTCTTTCTGCAACCTTTTTTCCTACAGCCTCAGCAGCTTTAACGTTATTTGATTTTTCATCGATATCTTTTTCAACAGTTGATGCTGAGGCGATAACAGTAGCTCCAAGGCTGTCAAATACTTGGGCATAAAAATGTTGAGATGACCTAAAAACTGATAGCCTAGGTGAAGATTGATGTCTGATTTTCATTCTTGTTTTCTTTGCTCTTCTAAGTCTTGATAGATTTTTAATGCTCATTACGAACCTCCTGCAGCTTTCTTAGCTTCTTTTCTTCTAATAATTTCATCAGCATATTTAACACCTTTCCCTTTGTAAGGCTCTGGAGGTCTAAATGCTCTAATTTCTGCAGCAGCCTGACCCAAGGCTTGCTTGTTATAGCTTTTGAGAACAACTTCTGTTTGAGATGGGGTCTCTACACTTACCTCTTCAGGTAGTTGATATTTAACAGGGTGGGAAAATCCAAGCGTTAACTCTAGCAATTTACCAGATGCCTTAGCTCTATATCCAACGCCTTTCAACTCTAGTTTCTTTTCAAAACCAACTGATACACCTATAACCATATTATTAATTAATGCTCTTGTTGTCCCGCCTAGCGCTGTGGATTGTTGTGAATTTTCATCATACTTAACATTTGCAGTAGTCTCGTTTATTTCTAATGAGATAGATTTAGTTAATTCTAAAGCCATCTCACCAAGCTTACCCTTTACACTAACCATGTTTGAGTCGACTGAAAGTGTTACGCCTTCAGGAATGGAAATTGGATTTTTTGCAACTCTAGACATTTAAAATACCTCGCATAGAATTTCGCCGCCAATATTTTTTGACTTAGCATCTTTGTCTGTCATCAGACCTTGATTGGTAGATATTATGAAAGATCCTAGGCCATTTTTGACTTGCTTAAGGTCTGAGGATGCGGAGTACTTTCTTAAACTCGGCTTACTAACTCTTGAAATATTTTTAATAACAGGCTTTTCGTTATGATATTTTAAAGCAATTTTAATCATTGGCTTGCCTTCATTATCTGTTTTTTCGCAGCTTTTTAAATAACCTTCATTAACTAACACATTAACTAACTGATGTTTTAGTTTTGAGTAAGGAGCATCAACATGGGCCTTGCCACGCATAAGTCCGTTACGTATTCTTGTTAAACAATCTGAAATGGGATCTTGAAAACTCATATTATTACCAACTTGATTTTACTAAACCTGGAATGTCGCCTCTCATAGCTGCTTCTCTGAGCTTAATTCTACTTAGCCCAAATTTTCTATACACAGCATGAGGTCTTCCAGTTACCTGACATCTTCTTACTACTCTTGAAGGACTTGCATTTCTTGGAAGTTGCTGAAACTTCTTATATGCATCATATCTTTCTTCACTAGGCAAACTAAGGTCTGAGAATATCGCTTTTAGTGATGCTCTTTTTTCAGCATACCTTGCAACTGTTTTAATTCTCTTAGTTTCTCTTGCGATCATTGATTTTTTAGCCATAAATTTATACCTATTTTTTAAATGGGAATTCCAAAACTTCTAGTAAAGCTTTGGCATCTTCCTTGTTTGTAGCAGAAGTATTTATACATATATCCATACCTCTAATGTTATCTATATTGTCGTAGTTAATTTCTGGAAATATTATCTGTTCTTTAATTCCAAAATTATAATTACCTTGCCCATCAAATGATTTTGGATTTAAGCCCCTAAAATCTCTTTCTCTAGGAATTGCAATGTTTATAAGTCTTTCCATAAACTCATACATTTTGTTACCTCTCAAGGTAACTTTGCAGCCCAGTGGCCAGCCCTCTCTTATCTTAAAGCTTGCTACAGATTTTCTTGCTTTGGTTATAACTGGTTTTTGTCCTGCTATGGCTGTGAGATTCTGAAAAGCTGATTCTAAATGTTTTTTATCATTTGCAGCCTCTCCAACACCCATGTTAATTACTACTTTTGTAAGCTTAGGAACTGCCATTACATTTTTCATGCCTAACTTTTCTTGTAAAACAGGTATAAGTTCTTTTTTATAAGTTTCTTTTAAATTTGACATTATTTAATCTCTTTTTTACTTGATTTGAATAATCTAACTTTTTTGCCATCTTTATCTTTAGAGTATGAAATCTTATCTTTAGCTTTGGTGCTTGTGTTCCATATGGCTAGATTGGATAGATCTATTGATGATTCTTGTTCGACTATACCTCCAGTCACCCCCATTTCAGGATTTGGCTTTGTGTGTTTTTTAACCATATTCACACCGGTAACTATTGCTTTATTTTTTGATTTAAAAATCTTTCTAAGAGTTCCGGTTTTGCCTACATCTCTACCTGCTAGGACCACAACCTCATCACCTGCTCTAAGTTTTGTTGTAATATTTCCCATTTATAGTACCTCAGGCGCTAACGATAAAATCTTCATATGACTTCCATCCCTTAGCTCTCTCGTCACAGGGCCAAATACCCTGGTGCCAATTGGAGCTTTCTGGTTATTTATTAATACGGCGGCATTTTCATCAAATTTAATTAGTGAGCCATCCTTTCTTCTAACCCCTTTTTTAGTTCTAACAATAAGTGCGTCAACCACTTGGCCTTTTTTAACCTTGCCAGTTGGAATAGCTTCTCTAACAGCTACTTTAATAACGTCACCAATATTTGCATAGCGCCTTTTAGATCCACCTAGAACTTTTATACACATTACGCTTCTAGCACCGCTGTTATCAGCGATTTTTAACAGTGATTGCATTTGAATCATTATTCACTCTCCTCTGCTACATTCTCTTTAGCTTCAGCAGTTGCCACTTTATTAGCTGTTTCTACCAGCATCCAAGTTTTACTTTTAGATAAAGGCCTGCACTCTTGAACAGTAACTACATCACCAATTGTTGCAGTATTACCCTCATCATGTGCATGGACTTTAGTCGATCTTTTAATAATCTTTCCATACAAAGGATGTTTTACTTTTCTTTCAATTTGGACTGTAATGGTTTTGTCGGCCTTGTCGCTAGTTACAACACCCGTTAAAACTCTTGGGTTGGAATTTTCCATTATTTTTCATCCTTTAGTTTATTTGCGTTGATTAAAGTTTTAATCCTAGCAATTTTCTTTTTAATATTTCCAAGCTGGTTTGTTTCATTTAACTGACCAGTTTTATGTTTAATCCTTAAAGTAAATTGAGACTCTCTTGCAGCAATAAGTTCTGCACCGAGTTCTTTACTATTTTTCTTACTTAAATCAACAAACTCTTTACTCATTTATACGTCCTTACTAATAAAGTGGGTTTTGACTGGTAATTTAGCGGAGGCTAGCTTAAAGGCTTCTCTAGCTAATTCTTCTGTAACCCCAGCCATTTCAAACATTATTTTACCTGGCTGAACTAATGCTACCCAATACTCGACATTACCCTTACCTTTACCCATACGAACTTCAAGCGGCTTCTTTGTTATTGGTTTGTCTGGAAAGATTCTGATCCAAATGTTACCGCCTCTTTTGATATGCCTAGTCATAGCTCTTCGAGCAGCCTCAATTTGCCTTGCTGTTATTCTTCCTCTATCAGAAGCAACAAGCCCAAACCTTCCAAATGCAACAGTATTACCATTTTGCGCAAGACCTCTATTACGGCCTTTATGCATTTTTCTAAATTTTGTTTGTTTTGGTTGTAACATAATAATTAACTTCCTTGATCGACCTTGTATGGATCTTCAGTAGTTTCACCTTTAAAGACCCAAACTTTTACACCTATAATTCCATAAGTGGTTAAAGCTTCAGCAGTTCCATAATCAATATCAGCTCTTATAGTATGTAGAGGAACTCTTCCTTCTCGATACCATTCAGTTCTAGCTATTTCAGCACCATTTAACCTTCCTGAAACCTCAACTCTCACTCCTTTTGCACTTTGTCTTAAAGCACTCTGGACAGTTCTTTTCATTGCACGCCTAAACATAACTCTTCTTTCAAGCTGTTGAGCGATGCCTTCAGCAAGAATAGTTGCATCTAAATCTGGTTTTTTGACTTCTTTAATATTTATTTGGGTTGATTTTTTTACAATCTTTTCAACTGCTTTTTTGAGATTATCTATCTCTTCACCACGTTTTCCAATAATTATTCCAGGTCTAGATGTATATATAGAAACTACAAAATTCTCAGATGATCTTTCTAGTTCTATTTTACTTATAGAAGAATTTTTTAGTTTAACTTTAAAATACTCTCTGACTTTGAGGTCTTGAATAAGATTTTCAGAGAAAGCTTTGCCTTTTGCATACCAGTTAGCATTTTGTTTTTTGCTTGTTCCTAGTCTGAAACCAATTGGATTTACTTTTTGTCCCATTATTTACTCCCCTCAGATAAAATAATCTCGATGTGGCATGTAGGCTTGATTATTCTGTCCGCTCTTCCTCTTGCTCTTGGTTTCATTCGCTTTAGTCTCATCCCTTGATTAACTATTATTGATTTAACAGATAGCAAATCTACATCTGCCTTATTATTATTTTCAGCGTTGGCAATAGCAGATTCCAATAATTTCTTGATAACTGCTGCTCCTTTTTGTTTATTGAAACCTAAAAAATCCATAGCATCTTGCACAGATTTTCCTCTTATTGCATTAGCTACTAACCCGGCTTTTTGGGGTGATAATCTAGTTCCTTTTAAGTAAGCTCTTGTATCCATTATTTAGCCTTCCTGTCGCCTGAATGCATTTTAAATGTTCTTGTTAATGAGAATTCACCAAGCTTATGGCCAACCATATCTTCATTTACATACACTGGAATATGTTGTCTCCCATTGTGAACGGCAATAGTCAAACCAACCATTGATGGATTAATCATTGATCTTCTTGACCATGTTTTAATTGGTCTTTTATCATTAGACGCAAGTGCTGCATCTACTTTTTTTTCAAGTGATAAATCTATGAAAGGTCCTTTTTTAAGTGATCTTGGCATATTACTTCCTGCTTCCTCTTCTTCTAATTATTAAATCGTCAGTACGCTGATTTTTACGGGTTTTATATCCTTTTGTAGGTATTCCCCAAGGAGTTGATGGATGTCTTCCACCTGATGTTCTACCCTCACCACCACCATGTGGATGATCAACCGGGTTCATAGCAACACCACGAACAGTAGGCCTAACACCTCTCCATCTTTTAGCCCCTGCCTTACCGAGTGATTTTAAATTATTTTCTTGGTTAGAAACCACTCCTAGAGTAGCCCTACATTCCCATAATACTTTTCTTGTCTCACCAGATTGAAGTCTTAAAGTTGCGTAAATGCCTTCTTTAGCAATTAATCTTGCTGATGTGCCCGCACTTCTTGCCAATTGCGCTCCTTTTAGTGGCTTAAGTTCTACGCAATGAACATTTGTTCCCAATGGGATGTCCTTGAGCTTCATTGAATTTCCTACTTTAATTTCACATTTTTCAGCAGAAATAATCTCATCACCAACATTTAATTTGCTTGGAGCAATAATATATTTTCTCTCGCCATCTTTATATTTTAGAAGAGCAATATGAGCAGACCTATTTGGATCATATTCTAGTCTTTCAACAACAGCAGGGATATCTAACTTATTTCTTTTAAAATCGATAATTCTGTAATGTTGCTTATGGCCACCACCTTGGTGTCTAACAGTAATCCTACCATTATTATTTCTTCCGCCATTCTTAGATTTTGGTTGGGTAAGAGACTTTAAGGGTTTTCCTTTATAAAGATCAGTTTTAACCGAAATAACACCCCGACGACCTGGACTAGTAGGTTTAGCTTTAATAATTGCCATGATTAGTTAATACCCTCAAGTTGAATCTCAGAATCTTTTCCAAGAGTAATAAATGCTTTTTTGTAATTAGATCTTTTATATAAACCAGTCCTGTTTCTTTTCCTTTTACCTTTTACAATAGAAGTGGTAACTTTTAGAACTTCAACTTTAAATAATTTTTCAACAGCTTGCTTGATCTCTCTTTTGTTTGCAGATAAATCGACTTTGAATACAAACTGCTTAAGCTCCTCTCCAACTCTGGCTGACTTCTCAGTTACTATTGGGGCTTTAATAAGTGTAAATAGTTTCTCGTTATGCATCTATCCACTCCTCAATTTGTTTAAAGGCTTCAGCTGTAACTGCTACTTTATGAGATTTAAGTAAGACGACTGGATTGATCTCTCTAACAGTAATAACATCAACGTTCGGTATGTTTCTTATTGAAAGAAAGAAATTTACATCTATTTCATCTGTGATGATCAAAACTTTACTTAATGAAAAATCATTTAGAAATTTAGCTATGTCTTTAGTCTTAGGTTTCTCTAGTACAGGATTTTCAATAGCCACCAACCTTTCTTGTCTTAATAGCTCAGAGAATATAGATCTAATAGCAGCTCTATACATTTTTTTATTTATTTTTTTACTGTAATCTCTAGGTCTAGCAGCAAATGCAACACCACCACCTCTCCATAGAGGACTTCGTATAGTACCTGCTCTAGCTCGGCCTGTACCTTTTTGTTTATATGGCTTCTTACCGCCACCTCTAACATCAGATCTTGTTTTTTGTTGAGATGAGCCCTGTCTTGAACCAGCCATAAAACTAACTACAGCTTGATGAACAAGTGATTCGTTAAAATCTCTTCCAAAAGCTGAATCAGATATATCGATATTCTCTTTTTTTGTTTTTGATAATAAGTCTATTTTCATGATCTTTTTAGCGCTGGTTTAATTTTTAAATCTGAACCGTTAAACCCAGGAACTGCTCCTTTAATATAGATAATGCTGTTTTCCACATCTAGTTCTACAATTTTAAGATTTTGTACTGTTTTTTGAACATTACCCATGTGTCCAGACATTTTCTTTCCTTTCCAAACACGGCCTGGTGTTTGGCATTGTCCTATTGAGCCATGAGCTCTGTGGGACAAAGAGTTACCATGAGTAGCGTCTTGCATTGCAAAGTTATGTCTTTTTATAACACCGGCATATCCTTTACCTTTAGAGGTGCCTGTAATATCAACATACTGCCCTACTTCAAAAATATCAGCTTTTAAGTGATTGCCAACAGCAAAGTTGTCAGTCTGTTCTTGACTGCACCTGAATTCAGCTAATATGCCAGGATTTAGATTAACCTTTTTGTAAAATTCACTTTTAGATTTATTAATGTTATTAGATTTTTTTGTTTTAGATACAACAAGAGACGTATAACCATCGTTACTTGCTGTTTTAATATCTGCAACAAAATTACCGCAGACGGATACTGCAGTTACAGGAACAGACTCACCGTCTTCAAGAAAAAGACGTGTCATTCCAGATTTATTTCCTATTAAGCCTATGCTCAATTTAATCTCCTATATACGGGGCTTGTAACCCTCTATGGCCGCATTCGCGTTAAAAAATGGACTAGCTTAAGCTTATCTGAACGTCTACCCCTGAGGATAGATCTAGTTTCATTAAAGCATCTACTGTTTTATCAGTCGGTTCAACTATATCCATAAGTCTTTTGTAAGTAACAATCTCATATTGGTCCCTTGCATCTTTATCTTTGTGCGGTGACTTAAGAATTGTTGTCTTTTCTTTTTTGACAGGTAAAGGTATCGGTCCATTAATCACAGCACCAGTTTTTTTAACTGTTTCCACTATTAATTTAGCTGAAGCATCGATCAGTCTATAATCGAAAGCTTTTAGCCTTATTCTTATTGATTGATTCTCCATTTTATTCCTATTTTTCTACCTATTAAATTTGTTCTTACACATTTAGCTAATTGCAAAATGTGGCGTATTCTAAGCTTCTAACAACCCAACTGTCAACATAAATGATGCAGTTTTATTCTTAATTTTTTCTATGAAGTTTTAAGTTGCTCAGCAATATTTTTTGGAACTTCGCCATACTTAGTGAATTCCATTGTAAAAGTTGCTCTACCTTGTGTAGCTGATCTTAAATCTGTTGCATAACCAAACATTTCCGCTAGTGGAACTTCAGATGAGACTTCCTTTCCAGAAGTAATATCATCCATTCCTAATATTATTCCTCGTCTTCTATTAAGGTCACCAACAACATCACCCATATGCTCTTCAGGCGTAACTACTACCACCTTCATAACTGGCTCAAGTAAAGCAGGCTTTGCCTTATTTGCACCTTCTTTTAACGCATAAGATCCAGCAATTTTAAATGCCATTTCATTTGAATCTACATCATGAAAAGAACCGTCATATAAAGTTGCTCTTAAGGCTAGTAATGGATATCCAGCAATTACACCATTCTGCATTTGCTCTTGAATACCTTTATTAACAGCAGGTATGTACTCTTTTGGAATTACTCCACCAACAATCTTGTCTACAAACTCATACTCATCATCAAGCCCCAAAGGTTCAAGCTTAAGCCAAACATGACCATATTGACCTTTACCACCACTTTGACGAACAAACTTGCCTTCGACTTCAACAGTTTCTTTGATCGTTTCTCTGTATGCTACTTGTGGCTTACCGATATTTGCTTCAACCGAGAACTCTCTTCTCATTCTATCTACTAGCACATCTAAATGAAGTTCACCCATTCCAGATATTATAGTCTGTCCAGATTCCTCATCACTTGTAACTCTAAATGAAGGGTCTTCCTGAGCAAGCTTTCCTAGTGCCAATGACATTTTTTCTTGATCTGGTTTTGATTTAGGCTCAACTGCTACAGATATTACAGGCTCTGGGAAATCCATTCTCTCAAGAACAATTGGTTTTGAAGCATCAGATAAAGTATCACCCGTGGTAATATCTTTTAAGCCTATACACGCAGCTATGTCTCCGGCTCGCACTTCTTTGATCTCTTCTCTATTATTGGAATGCATTTGAACCATTCTTCCAACTCTTTCTTTCTTCGATTTTGTTGAGTTTATTACAGCATCTCCTACAGAAAGAACACCTGAATATACACGAATAAATGTAAGCGTTCCCACAAATGGATCAGTTGCAATTTTAAATGCTAGCGCAGAGAAAGGTTCATCATCAGATGATTTTCTTGTATCTTCTTTCTCATCTTCTTGGGAATTATTTGGAATGACTCCGGTAATAGCCTTTACTTCGTCAGGGGCAGGTAAAAATTCAACAACAGCATCAAGCATAGCTTGAACACCTTTATTTTTAAAAGCTGAACCACATAAACCAACAATAAGTTCGTTATCCAATGATCTAATTCTTAAACCTTCCTTGATTTGTGCAACAGATAAATCGCCTGACTCAAGATAAGTATCCATTAATTCTTCGTTTGCTTCTGCAGCAGCTTCTAGCATTTCTTCTCTAAGCTCATTACATCTTTCTAAAAGATCTTCCGGTATATCTCTTGAATCAAATGTTAGGCCTTGGTCTTCTTCGTTCCAGTAAATTGCACGCATATTAATAAGATCAACAACACCTTTGAAGTCCTCTTCAGCGCCAATATTATATTGAATTGGTACAATGTTAGCTTGAAGTCTATCTTTAATTTGCTGAACAACTCTATCAAAATTTGCACCAGCTCTATCCATTTTATTGACAAAAACAACTCTTGGAACTTCATATCTGTTAGCTTGTCTCCAAACTGTTTCGGATTGTGGCTCAACACCTGAGGTACCGCAAAATACTACAACGGCTCCATCTAAAACTCTTAGTGACCTCTCAACCTCAATAGTAAAGTCAACGTGACCTGGTGTATCGATAATATTTATTCTATGTTGAGGAAACTGTTGCTCCATGCCACTCCAAAAACAAGTAGTAGCTGCGGATGTAATAGTAATACCTCTCTCTTGTTCTTGCTCCATCCAATCCATTGTGGCTGCTCCATCATGAACCTCACCAATCTTATGTGATAGACCTGTATAAAAGAGAACCCTCTCAGTTGTAGTTGTTTTTCCAGCATCAACGTGAGCACAGATACCAACATTACGATATTTATTTAAAACAATTTGTCTAGCCATAGTATTTTATAATTTTTTATTTAATTAGAATCTGAAATGAGAGAATGCTTTATTAGCCTCAGCCATTTTGTGAACTTCTTCTTTTTTACGAACCGCAGAACCTTTCTTTTGTGAAGCATCTTGTAGTTCGCCAGCCAATCTTAAGTGCATAGATTTTTCACTTCTTTTTCTTGCAGCATCAACAATCCATCTCATAGCTAGGGCTTGTCTTCTTGAAGGTCTTATTTCAATTGGAACCTGGTAGTTAGCACCACCTACTCTCCTCGATTTAACCTCTACTACAGGACTAACTTCAGAAAGTGCCTTTGAGAAAATTTCAAGAGGATCTTCTTTACTAGTTTTAGTTATTTGATCAAATGCTCCATAAACAATTTTTTCTGCTGTAGATTTTTTACCATCTTTCATGAGATTATTCATGAATTTAGCCAAAACCACGTCTTTATATTTAGGATCTGGTAATACTTTTCTCTTCTCGGGACTTCTTCTTCTTGGCATAATTATTTACCTTTTTTGGCTCCATATTTTGATCGTCTTTGTTTTCTTCCAGCAACACCAGAAGTATCTAGTGTTCCTCTTACAGTATGATATCTAACACCTGGAAGATCTTTAACTCTTCCTCCTCTTATAAGAACAAGTGAATGTTCTTGAAGGTTGTGCCCCTCTCCACCTATGTATGAAGTTACCTCAAAACCGCTTGTTAATCTAACTCTACATACTTTCCTTAAAGCTGAGTTAGGTTTTTTAGGAGTAGTTGTGTAAACACGAGTGCATACACCTCTTCTTTGAGGACAGGCTTTAAGGGCCGGCACATCTGTTTTCCTAACCTTTGGTTTTCTAGATTTTTTAACTAACTGATTAACTGTTGCCATAATATATATTTTTTAGTTTAGGCCGCGATTTTATAGAGCAGAATCGCCGCGGTCAACACTATTCCTCATTTTCTTGTAGTTCCTGTCTTAATGCCTCTTCTATGTCATCAGCCGATAGCGTTTGCTCATCAAGATCATATTGCTTTTTGTTTCTAAGTTTGTCATGGAATTCCATACCTGTTCCTGCAGGAATAAGCCTACCAACAACAACGTTTTCTTTTAAACCGCGAAGATGGTCTTTTTTACCAGTCACTGCGGCTTCTGTAAGAACTCTTGTAGTTTCTTGGAACGAAGCTGCTGAAATAAATGAATTTGTTGCTAGTGATGCTTTTGTAATTCCAAGCAAAACTCTCTCAAACTGTGCTGGTGTTTTACCAGAAGCAGCAACTCTTTGGTTTTCTTCTTTTAACTCAGCATAATCAACCTGATCGCCCTGAATAAATTTAGTGTCTTCGCCATCAACAATAAGAGCTTTTCTTAACATCTGTCTTAGAATAGTCTCTATATGCTTATCATTAATTGAAACCCCTTGAAGTCTATAAACATCTTGGATTTCATTAACTATAAAGTTTGTTAACTCAGGTATTCCTTTTAGTCTCAAAATATCATGAGGACTAAATGGTCCATCAGAAATAACGTCACCTTTAGTAATTCTTTCTCCCTCAAAAACAGACAAAGTTCTATGCTTAGGTATAAGCATTTCTACATTGTGTGCTTTTTTAGTAGAACCTTCAGGAGTAATAACAAGTCTTACTTTTCCTTTAGTTTCTTTACCGAAAGATATAATTCCAGTTTCTTCAGACAGAATAGCTGCATCTTTTGGTTTTCTTGCTTCAAATAAATCAGCTACTCTTGGTAACCCACCGGTAATATCTTTTGTTTTGGAAGCAACCAAAGGTATTCTTGCCAATACTTCACCAGCTGTAAGCTTCTGTCCATCTTTAAGATTTACAAGTGCATTAGCAGGCATGGTGTATGTTGCAGGAGCTTTATAATCGCCAACAAGCACTGTTTTACCTTTTGAATCTACTATAGAAATTGAAGGTACTAATTCTTTACCAGCAGATGGTCTTTCTGAAGTTTCGATAACCTCAACGCTGCTTAGCCCAGTTAGCTCATCAGTTTGCAATCTAACTGTTACTCCATCTTCAATATCAGAGAATTTAATTTTACCTGATGTTTCTGAAATAATAGGTCTTGTATAAGGGTCCCATGATGCGACTTTAGTGCCTTGTTCAAGATTAGCTTTATTAGAAACTTCTAAAGTAGCTCCGTAAGGAAGTTTATATTGCTCAACAATTCTTCCTTGGCTGTCTTCAACTATGCATAGCGCATTCCTTGAAACAACAACTTGAAGTTTATCTTTGTTAGTAACTGTTTTTATATCCTCAGAAAAGCTAACAACACCAGTATTTTTATTAAAAATAGCATTGTCCTCTGATGAACTGGATGCAGCACCACCGATATGGAATGTACGCATGGTTAACTGAGTTCCAGGCTCTCCAATTGATTGAGCAGCAACAATACCAACAGCCTCTCCTCTATGGACTAAATGGCCTCTTGCGAGATCTCGACCGTAACATTTCGAACATACTCCAATTGATGCCTCACATGTCATTGGTGATCTTACTTGAAGTGAAGATAGATTTAGGGATTCAATTTGCGAAACAGCATCTTCGTCTAGCATTGTTCCTTCTTCAAATAATAAATTACCATCACTGTCGCTAATTGATTCAGCTATTACTCTTCCAAGAATTCTATCTGTAAGAGCTTGTATTATCTCACCACCATCGATTATAGAAGTTACTGTAATTGAATTTTGTGTTCCACAATCATCAATATTTATAACTGAGTCCATAGCCACATCACATAACCTTCTAGTTAAATAACCAGAGTTGGCAGTTTTAAGAGCCGTATCAGCTAAGCCTTTTCTAGCTCCGTGAGTAGAAATAAAGTACTGAAGAACAGAGAGCCCTTCTCTAAAGTTAGCAGTAATAGGTGTTTCGATAATAGAGCCATCAGGTTTTGACATTAACCCTCTCATTCCTGAAAGCTGTCTAATCTGAGCAGGAGATCCCCTTGCTCCAGAATCTGCATATATATAAACAGAGTTAAACGAAGATTGTTCTACCTCTTCACCTTCAGGGTTAACTATTGTTTCTGTGCTTATTTTTTCCATCATGGCTTTGGCTACTTGTTCATTAGCCCTGGACCATATGTCAATAACTTTATTATATCTTTCGCCACGAGTAACTAAACCAGAATCAAACTGCTTCTCAATAGCTTTAACTTCTTTTTCTGAAGCATCTATTATTCCTGCTTTTTCTTCAGGAATTACAAAATCATTAACACCTATAGATGAACCAGATCTTGTTGAAAAATCAAAGCCTAAATACATTAGCTGATCTGCAAATATTACAGTACTTTTTAAGCCAGCTTTACGATAAGAAATATCAACGAGCTTCGATATCAGCTTTTTATTAAGAACCTTGTTAATATTATCAAACCCAACTTCTTTTGGTGTGATTCTCCAAATAATTATTCTGCCGACAGTTGTATCTTCAATAGATGTGTTACCCTCAGAATCTTTTACTCTTACTTTAATCGCTGAATGAATAGAAATAGTTTCAGTTTCATAGGCTCTCAAAACCTCGTCTGGATTACTAAAAACTCTACCATTACCAGCAGCACTAGCATTCTCTCTTGTCATGTAATACAAGCCAAGAACAACATCTTGTGTAGGATTAATAATTGGTGACCCATCCGCAGGAGATAGAATATTATTTGTTGACATCATTAATGCTCTGGCTTCTAGTTGAGCCTCAAGCGTTAATGGAACGTGAACTGCCATTTGGTCACCATCAAAATCTGCATTGAATGCAACACAAACTAATGGATGAAGCTGAATTGCTTTACCCTCAATTAACTTTGGTTCAAATGCTTGAAGACCAAGCCTGTGAAGTGTTGGAGCTCTATTAAGCATTACCGGGTGCTCTCTGATAACATCCTCAAGAACTTCCCAAACTTCAGGTGTCTCTCTTTCTACAAGCTTTTTAGCTGCTTTAATTGTTGTAGCCAGCTCTCTTCTTTCAAGCTCACCATAAACAAATGGTTTGAATAATTCCAAGGCCATTTTTTTAGGAAGCCCGCATTGGTGAAGCTTAAGGTTTGGGCCAGAAACAATCACTGATCTACCTGAATAATCAACACGCTTTCCAAGTAAGTTTTGTCTAAATCTTCCGCCTTTACCCTTAATCATATCAGCGAGTGATTTAAGAGGCCTTTTGTTGGTTCCTGTTATAACTCTTCCACGCCTTCCATTATCCAGCAAAGCATCTACAGACTCTTGAAGCATTCTTTTTTCATTTCTTACAATAATTTCAGGAGCACTTAACTCTAAAAGTCTTTTCAATCTGTTATTTCTATTAATTACTCTTCTATACAAATCGTTTAGATCAGATGTAGCAAACCTTCCTCCTTCAAGAGGCACTAAAGGTCTTAAATCTGGTGGTAACACAGGAAGGACATTCATTATCATCCATTCAGGTCTGTTACCAGAATCATTAAATGCTTCCAATAGTTTTAATCTTTTTGATAGTTTTTTTAGTTTTGTTTCTGAGTTTGTTTGTGGGATTTCTTCTCTAATAATTCTTATCTCATCATTAACATCTAATTCTTCAAGTAGAATTTGAACAGCCTCAGCACCCATGCCAGCTGAAAACTCATCACCAAATTCCTCATACCTTTCAACCCATTCTTCTTCGGTAAGGATTTGACCTTTTTCGAGATCTGTAAGGCCAGGATCAGTAACTATATAGCTCTCAAAGTACAAAACTCTTTCAATTTCACGCAATGTAACATTAAGAAGTAATCCAATCCTAGATGGTAACGATTTTAAAAACCATATATGCGCAACAGGAGAAGCAAGATCTATGTGCCCCATTCTCTCTCTTCTAACTTTTGCTAAAGTAACCTCTACACCACACTTTTCACAGACTACACCTCTATGCTTCATCCTTTTGTATTTTCCACATATACATTCGTAGTCTTTTATTGGTCCAAATATTTTAGAGCAAAATAGACCATCTCTTTCTGGTTTAAAGGTCCTGTAGTTAATTGTTTCAGGTTTTTTAACCTCTCCAAACGACCAAGACTTAATGACTTGTGGTGAGGCAAGCCCTGCAGATATAGTAGTAAAATCTTCTTGACCAGTTTTCAGTAAATTTAATAAGTCTCTCAATTTTATCTCCTAGTTTTCTGAGTCTAATTCAATGTTAATACCCAGCGACTTGATTTCTTTGCTAAGCACATTAAAGGATTCAGGTATATTTGCGTCCATTTCAAATGAACCGTCAACAATATTTTTATACATCTTAGTTCTTCCAGAAACATCATCTGATTTTACGGTAAGCATTTCCTGAAGTGTATAAGATGCTCCATAAGCCTCAAGCGCCCATACCTCCATCTCACCAAACCTTTGGCCTCCAAACTGAGCTTTACCGCCAAGTGGTTGCTGAGTTACAAGACTATAGGAACCAGTTGATCTCGCATGCATTTTGTCATCAACTAAGTGGTTTAGCTTAATCATATACATATAGCCAACCGTTACAGGTCTTTCAAATTTGTTACCTGTTCTACCATCAAATAGAGTAAATTGACCAGTCTCAGGAAGTTTGGCTAACTTTAGCAAATCTTTAACTTCAGACTCCTTAGCACCATCAAATACTGGTGTAGCTATTGGCAGCCCGTCTCTTAAATTATTTGCAAGCTCTAATATTTCCCGGTTATTAAATGAACTAATGTCTTCTTTATTGGCTGCATTTTTATTATAAAGCTTCTCTAAATAATCTTTGAGTTCAGCTGGCTTAGCGCTATCTTTAAGCATTAAATCTATTTGCTTTCCTATACCCTTTGCTGCAGCACCCATGTGCGTCTCCAGAATCTGACCAACGTTCATTCTTGAAGGGACTCCAAGAGGATTTAGGCATATATCAACAGGATCACCATTCTCATCATAAGGCATGTCTTCTACAGGCATTATTTCAGATATGACTCCTTTATTACCATGACGCCCAGCCATTTTATCACCAGGCTGTATTCTTCTCTTGATAGCCAAGTAAACTTTAACAATTTTTATAACACCAGGAGCTAGGTCATGGCCTCTTATAATTTTTGCTCTTTTTTCCTCAAACCTATCTTTGATACCTTTAATATATTTCTTAAAAGTTTTCTCTGTTTGCTCAATAGCTGAGTTTAATGTTTCGTCATCTGTTCTTATTGCAAAAACATCATTTAAAGTAAGATCAGCAAGCATATCTATTGTTATAGTAGAGCCTTTTTTAATTCCATTACCTTTTACAGCCTTTGAACCTTTTAAAAGCTCACATACTCTAGTCCTTGTTGCCCCTTCTACAACAGCAGCTTCATCATCAGCATCTTTTTTAGATTGATCCAAATGATCTTGCTCTATTGCTTGAGCTCTTTCATCCTTTTCAACACCATCTCTAGTAAATACTTCAACACCTATCACTGTACCCTTCGAGCTTGATCTCTGAGATGTATCTTTTACATCAGATGCTTTCTCGCCAAATATAGCTCTTAAAAGCTTTTCTTCAGGTGATAATTGAGTTTCGCCTTTAGGTGTTATTTTTCCAACTAAAATGTCTCCTGGAGCAACTTCAGCACCTACATATACAATTCCACAATCATCTAGTTTATTGAGAGAACCTTCACCAACATTTGGGATATCAGCCGTTATTTCTTCTGACCCTAGTTTTGTATCTCTTGCAACACAAACAATTTCTTGTATGTGGATAGATGTAAATCTATCTTCTCTTGCCACCTTTTCTGATATTAGGATAGAATCCTCAAAGTTATAACCGTTCCATGGCATAAATGCGATTCTTATATTTTGACCGAGCGCAAGTTCGCCATTATCAATAGATGGACCATCAGCTAGCACATCACCTCTTTTAACAGAGTCACCCACTCTAACGATAGGTCTTTGATTGATACATGTATTCTGATTTGATCTTGTATATTTTATTAAGTTATAAATATCAGCAGCTGAATCAGCTTTTTTATCAGTAACTCTAACAACAATTCTTGAAGCATCAACACTCTCAACAACTCCATTGTTTTTAGCAACTACACAAACACCTGAATCTCTAGCCACAACTGACTCAAGACCGGTGCCAACAAGTGGTTTTTCAGCACGAAGAACTGGAACTGCTTGCCTCTGCATATTAGAACCCATTAGAGCTCTGTTGGCATCATCATGTTCCAAAAATGGAATCAAAGAAGCGGCAATAGATACAACCTGTTGAGGGGAAACATCCATAAGATCTACTCTATCTGGTGACATCAACTCGAATTCACTTGCGTGCCTAACAGCAACTAAGTCGTCAACAAATTTGTTATTTTTATCTAGGGTTATGTTTGCTTGAGCGATAACATACTCACCCTCATCAATAGCAGAAAGATAAACTATTTCATTAGATACCTTTCCATTAGATACCTTTCTATAAGGAGTTTCAATAAAACCATATTGGTTCGTTCTTGAATATGAAGCAAAAGAATTTATTAAACCAATATTGGGGCCTTCAGGAGTCTCAATTGGGCAAACTCTTCCATAATGAGTTGGATGGACATCTCTAACCTCAAAACCAGCCCTTTCTCTTGTTAGGCCTCCTGGGCCTAAAGCTGATACTCTTCTTTTATGTGTAATTTCAGAAAGTGGGTTGTTTTGATCCATAAACTGAGATAACTGACTAGAACCAAAAAACTCTTTTATTGCTGCAGTTACAGGCTTAGCATTAATTAAGTCTTGTGGTCCAAGCTCATCAGCTTCTGCCATGCTTAGTCTTTCTCGAACAGCTCTTTCAACTCTTATTAGGCCAACTCTAAATTGGTTAGCGGTCATCTCACCAACAGATCTAACCCTTCTATTACCTAAATGATCAATATCATCAACAATATCATGACCGTCTCTGATATTAACTATTCCTTTCATGACTTCAATAATATCTTCTTTATCTAAGATATTAGGATTGTCTTTCTCAGAATCAAGTTTAAGTCTTCTGTTAAACTTCATTCTACCAACTTCAGATAAATCATATCTTTCTTGATTAAAGAATAAATTTTCAAATAAGGTTTCGGCAGAATCTTTTGTAGGTGGCTCGCCAGGTCTCATCATTCTATATATTTCAACTAACGCCTCAAGCCTATTTGAAGTAGGGTCAATTCTCAATGTATCTGAAATATATGAACCTTTATCTAGCTCGTTTATAAATAAACAGCAAACTTGCGAAATGTTATTTTCTCTTAATAATTCTAAAATTTCATTTGAAATCTCTGTGTTAGCTTCAACTAAAACTTCTCCTGTTTCTTGATTTATTATGTCTTTAGAAACAGTTTTGCCAATTAGATATTCATCACTAAGTTTAATCTCGCTTACTTTAGCTGAAGATAAGTCTTTAATGTGTCTAGCCGTAATTCTTCTTCCAGCTGGAACATACACTTTGCTCTTTACTTTAATATCAACTGAAAGTGTTTCACCTCTTAGTCTTTCAGGTATCAAAGCTAACTTAACACCATCTTTTTCTAATGTGTATAAGTCTTCTTCATAAAACTCAGAAAGTATTTCTTGCGTACTCATATCAAGAGCTCTTAACATAATTGTAGCTGGTATTTTTCTTCTTCTATCTATTCTTGAAAATAAGATATCTTTTGGGTCAAATTCAAAATCGAGCCAAGAGCCTCTGTAAGGTATTACCCTTGCAGAATATAAAACTTTTCCAGATGAATGGGTCTTGCCTTTATCATGATCATAAAAAACCCCTGGTGATCTATGAAGCTGGGAGACAACAACTCTCTCAGTTCCATTAACAACAAAAGAGGCGTCTGGAGTCATTAATGGAACTTCGCCCATAAATACTTCACCCTCTTTAATATCTTTTACTTCTTTAAAGTTAGTTTCTCTATCATAGATTACTAGCTTTACCTTTATTCTAAGTGGAGCAGAGTAGGATAGACCTTGCACCAAACATTCTTGTACATTATAAGCTGGGTTACCAAGCTCGTATGAAACATATTCTAGAGCCGCATTACCTGAAACACTCTTGATTGGAAAAAGAGAATTGAATACGTCCTCTAATCCTTGATTCTTTCGTGAATCAGGAGCCAAATCAGCTTGTAAAAATTCAGAATAAGATTTTGTTTGGGTTTCAACAAGATTAGGTAATTCCATCACCTTGGCAAAAGTTCCAAAATTCTTTCTTATTCTTTTCTTTTCTGTATAGCTATATGACATAAATGCGCCCTATTAAATATGTTAGTTAAATGTTGTTACTTAAGTTCTGCAGTAGCTCCAGCTTCTGTTAATTGCTTAACAATTGCTTCAGCATCATCTTTTTTAGCACCTTCTTTAACAGTTATTGGTGCGCCATCTACCATATCTTTAGCCTCTTTGAGACCAAGACCAGTAATAGCTCTTACAGCTTTAATAACTTGAACTTTTTGATCACCAGTTGCACTTAATACAACATCAAACTCATCCTTTTCTTCTGCTGCCTCAGCGTCGCCGCCACCTGCTGCTGCTGGTGCTGCTGCTACAGCTGCTGCTGCAGTTACACCAAATTTTTCTTCTATATCAGAAATAAGATCAACAAGATCCATAACTGACATTTCTTCGATTGCTTTTAAGATATCCTCTTTAGTAGTTGCCATCTTTTCTTCTCCTTATAATTAGGCTGACGCCTGTTTTTTGTCTTGAACTGCTGCTAAAACTCTAGCTAATTTACTTGGAACCTCATTTAACAAAGTTGCAAATTTACTAACTGGTGCTTGCAATACCGATGCAACTAAACCGTAAGCCTCATCTCTAGATGGAAGTTTAGCTAGAATATCTATCTGAGCTCCATCAAGTAATTGACCCTCAACAACTAATGCTTTTACTTCAAGTGACTCGAAGTTCTTGGCATAAGTTTTAAGTAGCTTGGCTGCTGCACCTGGCTCATCAAATGAAAAAGCAAATAATGAAGGGCCAACCAATGCCTCATCAGAACAACCAAAATCAGTGCCTTCAAAAGCTAATTTAGCTAATGAATTCTTGATTATTTGTACATGAATACCGGCTTCGGTAGCATTTTTTCTGACCTCTGAGAGCTCAGTAACTTTCATTCCTCTTGCATCAGAAATAACTAAAGATGATGCTTTTGATGCAACCTCTTTAACTTCTAAAACAATTTTTTCTTTTTCACTTTTTGTTAACGCCACAGCAATTTCTCCTGTTTAAGCCTTTCGGCTATTCGGCGACAAACTGCATAATTACAATTTGAACACCACCTACGTAGGAAATTAAGTCTTTCGACACCTACGGTCTTTGACGGCTGCGTAAAACGCAACTATCTAAAGCTATAATTTCTTACAGCTTTAAAACTTATATAAACTCCGATGAGTTTACTTTTACACCTGGGCCCATAGTGCTGCTTAAAGCAATATTCCCAATATAAACACCTTTAGCAGATGCTGGTTTTAGTTTTGTAAGTTCACTTATAAGAGCAGATGCATTTGAGATAATTTTTTCATTATCAAACGATACTTTTCCAATACTCCCATGAATGATCCCGTTCTTATCTGTTCTAAATCTCACTTGTCCAGCTTTAGCATTGCTTACTGCTGTTGCAACATCGTCTGTGACCGTTCCTGTTTTGGGATTAGGCATTAAACCTTTTGGTCCAAGTATTTGACCTAGTTTACCTACAACTCCCATAGCACTACTTGCTGAGACAACAACATCCACTGATATCTCTTCTTTGGTAAATTTTTCAGCAAGGTCATCCATTCCTATATGTTCAGCTCCAGCTTTCTTTGCAGCTTCAGCCTGATCACCGTCAGCAAATACAGCAACGGAAACTTGCTTGCCTAAACTATTAGGAAGTGTAACTGCGCCTCTAACATTTTGATCTGATTTATTAGGATCTACTCCCAGTCTTATAGAGATATCTATAGATTCTTCAAACTTATCTGACTTCACTGATTTAAATATATCCATAGCTTCCGAGACTGAATATGTTTTTTCAGTATCGAGATTCTCGGCTAAGACTTTTTGTTTTTTAGTTAATTTACTCACAGCTCTACATCAACTCCCATACTTCTAGCGGTGCCAGCAATAATTAATACTGCAGCATCCATATCATTTGAATTTAGATCAGGTTCTTTAGCGTTAGCTATATCTTCTAACTGTGATCTGGTTAATTTTCCAACTTTTTCTCTATTTGGCTCCCCACTTCCTTTAGGTATGCCCAAAGCTTTTCGAATTAAAACTGCAGCTGGAGGTGATTTAACAATAAATGTGAAGGACTTGTCCTCGTATACTGATATAACTACTGGAAGAGGTAAACCCTTTTCTGCAGTTTGTGTTTCTGCATTAAATGCATTACAAAAATCCATGATATTAACGCCGGCTTGACCAAGTGCAGGACCTACCGGAGGACTTGGGTTAGCTGCTCCTGCTGGAATTTGTAATTTTAAAATGCTTGCTACTTTTTTTGCCATTATGTTTTCTCTATTTGAATGAAGCCTAGCTCCACTGGGGTTGCTCTACCTAAAATTTGAACTGATACCTTGACAACATTTCTTTCATAATCTACAAATTCAACAACTCCGTTAAAGTCATTAAATGGACCATCACAAACTCTTACAACCTCGCCTGGTTCATATAAGGTTTTTGGTGCTGGGGCATCTTCACCAACTTCAATTCTATTGATTATATTATTAACATCATCTTCAGATATAGGAAGCGGCCTATCTTTAGTGCCTCCTACAAAACCTGATACTCTTGGGGTGGACTGAACTAGCTGCCATGAATCATCTTCAAGTATCATTTGTATTAATATGTAGCCAGGGAAAAATTTTCTTTCTGTTGTTTTCTTGGCGCCGCCCTTTAGTTCAACGATCTTTTCAGTTGGTATTAAAATTTCACCAAATTTCTCAGATAATTTATTAAGCTCTATTTTTTCTTCTATAGCTAGCTTAACCTTTTGCTCGTAGCCTGAATAAGCCTGTATTACATACCATTCCATAATATTAACCTAGCACCAATTTAGTTAAATAACTTAGAAGGCTTTCTAAGCCCCAAAAAAATATAACAAGAACTATAATAGATACAAATACAACAAGAAATGTTTGAGTTGTCTCTAATCTTGTAGGCCATACAACTTTCCTAATTTCTGTTCTAGACTCTCTCATCAATTTAATAGAGTTAGATCCAAAAGTTGTAGTTGCTAGGAATATTAATCCAAGAATGAATAGGAATACTACTCCCAATACCCTGTATAGAAAGGCAACTTCTACAAAATAGCTATTAGCAATAACAGCAGATGTGAATATAGCTAATGTTAATAGCCACTTTACGGTATCTAGTGTTTTTGAAGCTGTTCCTTTACTCATAAAATTCCTTATTCACCAGTAATAAATAATTGGCAGGCCAGGAGGGTCTCGAACCCACAACCCCCGGTTTTGGAGACCGGTACTCTACCAATTGAGCTACTGGCCTAAAACATATTTTCATATTATTAAAGACAAGTAAGCCGAGACACTAGGCCTCGGCTTTATTCGTCAATTTTTCTACTCAATAATTTTTGCTACTACGCCAGCACCAACAGTTCTTCCACCTTCTCTAATCGCAAATTTGAGACCTTCGTCCATAGCGATAGGAGCTATAAGTGTAACTACCATCTTAATATTGTCTCCTGGCATAACCATTTCAACTCCATCAGGAAGTTCGCATGCGCCAGTTACGTCAGTTGTTCTGAAATAGAACTGAGGTCTATAATTACTAAAGAATGGAGTATGTCTTCCACCCTCTTCTTTGCTCAATACATATATCTCAGCTTCAAATTTAGTATGAGGAAGAATTGCTCCTGGTTTGGACAGCACTTGCCCTCTTTCAACAGCCTCTCTATCAATACCTCTTAAAAGAATACCGCAGTTTTCACCTGCTCTACCTTCATCAAGAGATTTTCTAAACATCTCAACACCTGTACAAGTTGTTTGTGTTGTATCTTTAATACCCACAATCTCTAGCGCATCACCAGTATTCACGATACCAGTCTCGATTCTACCTGTAACAACAGTTCCTCTACCTGAGATTGTAAAAACATCTTCGATAGGCATTAGGAATGCTCCATCTACTGGTCTTTCAGGCTCTGGAACGTATGTGTCTAAAGTTTCAATTAATTTAGTTATAGCAGGTACGCCTATTTCTGAGGTATCTCCCTCTAAAGCCTTTAGTGCACTTCCAACGATGATTGGTGTGTCATCTCCTGGAAAATCATATTCATTAAGAAGCTCTCTAATTTCTAGCTCTACTAGCTCTTGAAGTTCAGGATCATCTACTTGGTCAGCTTTGTTCATAAATACAACTATGTAAGGAACGCCAACTTGTCTTGCAAGAAGAATGTGTTCTCTTGTTTGAGGCATTGGACCGTCAGCAGCACTAACTACCAGAATAGCACCATCCATTTGAGCAGCACCAGTAATCATATTTTTTACATAATCTGCGTGACCTGGACAATCAACGTGAGCATAGTGACGTGCTGTTGATACATACTCAACGTGAGAAGTAGCGATTGTTATCCCTCTTTCTCTTTCTTCTGGAGCATTATCAATATTAGCAAAGTCTACAGCCTCTCCACCAAATACTTCTGCAGCAACTTTTGTTAAAGCAGCTGTTAATGTTGTTTTACCATGGTCAACGTGACCGACTGTCCCAACGTTAACGTGGGGTAAGGTTCTTTCGAATTTTTCTCTAGCCATTTTTTACGCCTCTCTGAAATTAATATTTGTTTAAAAATTGGAGCTCATAACCGGACTTGAACCGGTGACCTCTTACTTACCAAGCAAGTGCTCTACCGCTGAGCTATATGAGCCCGAATAAGCATCCTATTTTTAAGGTGGCGTATTATCCCTTTAAAAATTGATAAACTCAACCTTTTTACAAGATAAATTTACAGATTTTTTTTAGGCTAAGATTTGAAGAAATTATAATGGTGGAGAGGGTAGGATTCGAACCTACGTAGCCGAAGCGGCAGATTTACAGTCTGCTGGTATTAACCACTCACCCACCTCTCCATATCAAGGTGACTATTTTTGTTCTAGAATGCATTTAAGTCAACTAATTTTTTTAAATTGAGTAAATTAGATCTAAGTATTATAAAAGAGAATGTTCCATCAAGTTTGGTGGACATAGAGATATTTGACGAGATAGATTCAACAAACGAGGAATGCAAAAGAAGCCTAAGTTCCAAAATGCTATCAGTTAAGATTGCTAATAAGCAAACTAAGGGCAGAGGTAGGCGAGGTAAGAATTGGTCTAGTCCAAGTTTAGGCAATATATACATGTCAATTGCACAAAAAAATGTTGAGACTGACTTTCCGTTAAGCTTATCTGCAGGTGTTATTTCTTATGATGCCATTAGCTCAATTACAGAAAATGAAAAGCTTGGGCTAAAGTGGCCAAATGATATTATTTTTGATAATAAGAAAGTTGGAGGGATCTTGGTCGAGCAAGAAATACTTGGAAAGGATATTTTAAGCATTACTGGAATTGGTATTAATATAAACCTTCAAGATAAAGAAGCTTGGTGGGGTGACCTTTCGGGGCTTGGTGTTGAGATAAAAAGAGAAGAAATAATTAATAAAATAATACTAGGGTTCTTAAATTTTAAAAATGATATTACTGTTATAAAAAATAAGTGGGAAAGTTCTTGCATACATTTACAAAAAAAAATAAAAATCATTCAAGATGGTAATATCATAGATGAAGGGACTTTCAAGGGTATCAATGATGATGGTAGCTTGCTTCTCCAAAGCAAGAATAATTTAAAAACATACCATTTTGGTGAAATATCAATAATAGGAGTTTACTAATGATCCATTTTTTAAAAAAAATAAATTTAGACAAGCCTATTCCCGACGGGCATAGAGAAATAATTTTAGGAGCAGGTTGTTTTTGGGGAGTGGAAAGAAAATTTTGGGATCTGAATGGCGTTTATTTAACTTCAGTGGGGTATTGCGGAGGTGAATTGAATAATCCATCTTATGAAGATGTTTGTAGTGGAGAATCAAATCATGCTGAAGTTGTTAAAATTTATTACAACCCAGATGTAATTAAATTATCTGCTTTGATGGTTGTATTTTGGGAGTGTCATGATCCTACTCAAGGAATGAGGCAAGGTAATGATATTGGAACTCAATATAGATCTATTATTAACTGTTGTCATGATGAGGATCTTAGCATTTTGCAAGAGTCTAAAAACAAGTATCAGTCAGCTTTAATAAAAAATGGCTTCAGTGAAATAACCACTCAGATAGTTGAAAATCAAAAATATTATCTAGCTGAAGAATATCACCAGCAATACCTAGCTAAAAATCCAAATGGTTATTGTGGTATTGGAGGTACAAATTGCCCTTTCCCAAAATAAATATTTGTATATAATAATCAACTTCGCCACCTTAGCTCAGTTGGCTAGAGCAGTTGATTTGTAATCATCAGGTCGTCAGTTCGACTCTGACAGGTGGCTCCAAACATCAAAACCCATCTCTAAGATGGGTTTTTTTATCTATATGTATTTGGTTTATCTAAATTTTTTATATATCTTTCTTGCAATCTAAGTGATCTTGTCATTAAGCTTAAATCAACTCCATTAATAAAAACTTTCTCTGGTATGCTCGAAGGTTCAAGAGGGTCGCTAGACCATATTATAAGATCAGCGGATGCTCCTTTCTTCAATACTCCTTTTGAACTGATACCAAAAGCCTCAGAAAAGTTACTTGTTAGCGCCTTGATTGCTCCGCCATATGACATACCATTTGCAACTGCAACACCCGCACCTTGTCTGATAAGATGATAATTATGATCTCGCGGCGCATTAAACATTAAAGATATTCCAGCCTTCTCAAGCCTTGCAGATGCATTTATATTTGATGCAAGCTCATCAAAGGAATTTGGAATATTGTTAATTGGATTAACAATTAAAGGTATTTTACTTTCAGCAATTTGAGTTGAAACCAGAGTGGCCTCTTGCGCACCCATAATAATAAGGTTTAAGTTATATTTTTTCTTCAATTTGATCAATTTAAGAATATCAGATGCTCTGTTGGATTCTATAATGAGTGGAAGCCTGTTATTGGCAAGTTTGTAAAGCGCTTTCATATCGCGCACCTGAAGATTTAGATGGTTGACTATAGGCATATCATTCATAAAACTTATTATTTCTATGTCTGATTCAATGACTTTTGAATCAATGGAGAATGCTAAATCTAATATATCTTCCATTAATGCAAATGTCTCAGCTCTAGACTTGGAAGAGCTTCCTCCAACTCTCCCAATCATTACCATATCTTTTTCTCCAGATATATTGAGGTCGCTATTTAGATCAAAAAATGAACCCAAGCCGCCAATTGGACTCGATGAGGTTTTTGGAAGTGACAATGCAGAAGTTATCCCATTAGCTCTATTCCATGGAATTAATGTTGAATTTGGGTTAAACGCATCAAATATGGAGAATCCAATATTATAAATTTTAGGTGAGTCATCTCTTGTTACGCTAAGTGAGCCAATTTCAACAATCCCTATTTCTGTATCTGGGGCAATAAAACCAGGTGTAACTATTTTGCCATCTGCATTAATAACTTTCTTGGCATTAGATATATCATTGGAAATACTTATTATTTTGCCACTTTTTATTAAAATATTTCCAAAATATGGTTTGTCTGATTGGCCATCATAAATATTAGCATTTGTAATAAGCACTTCATCCGCATATGCGATGTGGTTGAACAGAATTAAACAAAAACCAATATATATTTTAAGAAACTTAGAAATATTCATTACTCGTCTATCCTATTTTTTACTGGGTTTAATATGCCAATATCAAAATCTGAAGCAGGCTCGAGACCCAATTCTCTGTCATAAGCAAGGGCACCATCTATGTAAACTTTTTCAGCAAGAGAATAGACGCTAAATGGATTTTCACTCCATAAAACTACGTCTGCATTCTTTCCAACTTTTATAGATCCTGTTACATCGTAAATGCCTGCCGCTCTAGCAGGATTACTTGTTATCCATTTCATTGCTCTAGCCTGAGTTATGTCAAATCCTGCTCTAACTCCTGCAGCTAAAGCTTTGGAGGCCTCTTGATTTAAATGCTGAATTCCTATCTCGCTATCAGAATGAACTATAGCGCAACCAGTTCCATTTCTAGCCTGATCTACAATTGCAACATTTGATTGAACCATGTCATAAGCCTCATGTTTGAAGCCCCACCAGTCTGCCCATAATGCTGCGCATATATTATTGTCAGCTAATAAATCTGCTATTTTATATGCCTCAACTGCATGATGAAAAGCTGTAATTTTATAATCAAATTCATTGGCTATATCAATCATCATTGCCATCTCTTCAGCTCTGTAGCAATGATTGTGAACTAATATCTCTCCTCTTAAAACTCCTGCCAGCGTTTCAAGCTCTAAATCCCTTTGCGGCCTGTATCCCATTTCTTTGGCATCTTCAGATTTATTATCATACTCGTCTAACCTACTTAAATATCCCGATGCTTTAATCCAAGATTTTCTATATCCTGCAACATTGCCCATTCTTGTTGAGGGTGCCTGGCCTCTATTTCCGTAAACTCTTTTTGGATTTTCGCCGCAAGCCATTTTTAATGAGTGTGGTGCTCCTGGAAATTTCATTGAATTAATTGTATTACGCTGAACATTTTTTGCTGTCACGCCCCTGCCACCAATTAAGTTTGCTGAGCCTGGCAAAACATGAAATGAAGTTACTCCACCTTTTAGAGCAAGAGCAAATTGTGGGTCTTGGACCCATATTGAATGTTCTGCCCAAACGTCAGCAGTTACAGGACTTGTGGATTCATTGCCATCAGAGCTGGTTGTTACAGATGGTGCTGGATAAACACCCATATGAGAGTGAATATCAATTATGCCTGGTGTTATCCACTTATTAGTTGCATCTACAATCTCTAAATCCATAGATCGTGGCAAGTCTTTTCCTATAGCTACAATTTTTCCATCTTGTAAAACGATATCTGTATTTAGAAACTTGTTGCCATCGCCATCAAAAATATTTCCATTCTTAAGGAGTACGTTGGAATGTGGCATTGGAGTATAAGTTGATTCAAAGGGAGCGTTTTGAGATACCGCAAAAATTGAAAAAAAGAAAGCTAAAAAAAAGCTAAAAATATTATTCATATATATAATTTTCATATAAATAGTATATGTTGTTAGAACTTTAAATTAAATACCATATAATCTGGATAGATCATACTTATTTCTCATTTAAGCAATATGGATAAAATAATAAATAAACTGAAAAATGACATAGTTGAAATAACTTTTAAATCGCTTAAGAGCCAAAGAGAGATAACTGAAAAATGTACCCTGCTGCCTTCAGAAATACCAAATAATTTTTCAGTTAAGCAAAGCAATGACTCTGATTCAATTCTTTGTTACTTGGTTGATCAAAAAAGATGGGAAGATATTAATAGAAAAACTATAATTAGTTTTAAATAATGCATTTAACGTAAATGAAATCATATCAAGTCACAGGAAATGGTTTGCCTCTTGAAGAAGTAATTTCTGATAAGCCAACTCCTAAGGGCAAAGAAGTCTTAATTAAAACTATTGCTTGTGGAGTATGTCACTCTGATGTGCATATTCATGATGGTTACTTTGATATTGGTAATGATAAAAAGATGGCTTCTCGTCTTGTCCAGCCTTTGGCAATGGGTCATGAGATATATGGTGAACTTGTTGAAACCGGAGAAGATGTTCATGATGTTGAAATAGGTAAAAAATATGTTGTTTATCCATGGATTGGTTGCGGAGAATGCAAAGAATGTAAAAATGATATGGAGCATTATTGTGGCCCATTTACAGCACAGAATTTAGGAGTCTCTGTGAATGGAGGCCATGCAGAATATGTTTTAGTAAAAGATGCAAGATATCTTTTTGATGCTGGCGATACACCTGAAGAGTTGGCTGGTAGTTATGCCTGCAGAGGGCTTACCGCATATAGCGCTCTTAAAAAAGCTGATCTGAAATCAGGGCAAAGCAATCTTGTAATAATTGGTGCAGGAGGACTTGGTCTTTTAGCCCTTAAAATAGCTAAAGCTGCTTTCAATATTGAGCCTATAGTAGTTGATATTGATGATCAAAAGCTTCAAGCAGCAAAAAAATCTGGTGCTAGAGAAGTTATTAATTCAAAAAATGAGGGAGCCTCAGAAAAAATCATAGAGCTAACGGATGGGTCAGCTGGTGCAGTTATTGATTTTGTTGGGTCTGAATCATCAGTAAATTTTGGCTATAAACTTTTTGGATATACTAAAGGTGGCCAATATATTCTTGTAGGCCTTCTTGGTGGTCAGTTTAGTCTCCAGCTCCCGTTACATACATTTACAGCAAGAACTATTACCGGCACATATGTCGGAAGCTTGAAAGAGATGGGAGAATTGATGGAATTAGTAAAGTCTGGAAAAATTGACCCTGTACAGGTTGAGTCTAGACATATCTCTCAAGCAACTGATACACTGCGTGACCTTAAAAATGGTGATATACCTGGAATGGTATGCTTAAAACATTAATACTTATAATAGATGAAGAAATATAAAAACAATATATTGCTAATATTAGCTGGATTGCTTTTTGTTACATCTATCTCATCTGACTCTTTGATCCATGATCATTTCCATCAGAATGAAAGTTCATTTAGCTGTGAATACTTCGAAAATAAGTCAGTTGATGCTCCAGATCTAGCCCCAATACATATTCAAAGATATTTTTCTAAAAAAGTTTCTAACGAACTAAGAAATCATCTTGTTCTATCATTTTTTCGAATCTTTAATTCAAGGGCTCCGCCAAAAATTTAATTTAATTTTTTTTTAATTTTAATTTTTAGGAGTTCATATGAACAAAATTTTTAACGCTTTTATAGTTTTAATAGCGATTCAATCGAGCGATGCTTTTTCACAGCAAGTTGTGGATGAGACGGTCGTGGTCACATCTGCTTTGGTGGATATAAATACTATTGATAAACCTTTATATGTTATTGATGGTGATGAAATATTAGATGGTCCAACATCAAGTCTGGGTGCTGCAATTGACGGGTATTTAGGAATTTCAATTGCCGATTACGGTTCAGCTGTTGGACAGCCAATAATTAGAGGGATGTCTGGTTCTAGGGTCAAGATCCTTAAAAATGGAATGGTTAATAGAGATGTTTCATTTCTAGGTGCAGATCATTTAAATGATTTAGATTTAAATGATATATCTCAAATTGAAATTGTTAAGGGGCCTTCATCACTACTATATGCAAATGGATCTATTGGAGGAATTATTAATGTGGTTGATGATTGCATAGCACAAATGGATTTCGATGGCGCTGAGTTTGCAGCAGGCTATGAAACACAGTCAGTTAATGATGGTAGTACTGAATATTTTAATTATAAAAATAATCTAAACGGCTTTAATGTAAATTTTGGGTATAAAAACTCAGAATTTGGTAATTACGATATCCCTAACGGAGCAGTTATGCATGAGGAGCATCATGATGAAGAGCATGAGGGTGAAGAGCATGAAGGTGAAGAGCATGAAGAACATGAAGAAAATATGGGTTATATAAATAATTCAGATTACATGTCTGAGGCAACTAAATTTGGTATATCCAAAACTGGTGACTGGGGCTATATTGGTCTTTCTGTTGATAATATTGAGAGCATGTATGGCATTCCCTTCCATGGTGAAGAGCATGACGAGCATGAAGGTGAAGAGCATGAGGACGAAAGAATATTCTCAACTACTGACTCAGAAAGTATTACTTTGAAAGGATCCTATAATACTAATGGCTCATTATTTAATAAAGTGGATTACACATATAGAAAATCAGATTATTCATTTACAGAGCAGCATGCTGAAGAAGAGCATGACGAACATGAAGGTGAAGAGCATGAAGGTGAAGAGCATGAGGAGCATGCCCCTACTCTATTCCTAAATAACTCGTCTGAATATGGTGCAATTTTTGATTTATCTAAAAGTGGTGTTAGTCAAAAAATATCTTTTAATTTTGTAGATGAAGATACATCTATATTTGGTGAAGAAGCTTTTATGAACCCTGCAAATAATAGAGAACTAACCTTAGGTTACTTTATGAGTAAAGATTTTGAATCTTATAATATTGATTTTGGGGCTAGGCTTGATGACGTTGTTAGAACGGGAAGTGTTTCCCATGAAGATGGCAATGCTGATAAATATGAGATTGATAATCGCACATCTAGCTATGCATTTAACATTGGCAAGGATCTAAATAGTAACTTAAATGTAAATCTTGGCTTTGCAAGTGTTGAGAGATTGCCTTCAGTGATTGAGTTATTTATGAATGGGCCTCATTTAGCAACAGGAAGGTTTGAAGTTGGGAACCCTAACCTTAATAGTGAAACTTCAAATAACATAGATATAACATTTAATTATGAGAATGGAGATTACTATGCATTTGCTAGCTTCTTCATAAATGATGTTGATAATTATATTACACTGATGGATGAAGGCGATGAAGATCATGGTGATGAAGATCATGGTGATGAAGATCATGGTGATGAAGATCATGGTCACGGAAATCTTATTCATGCGAACTATATCCAGGAGAATGCTGATTTTTATGGGTATGAGATAGAGTTTGGAAGAACTGTTGAGTTGGGATCTGGAGAGCTAACTTTATCATTTGGTAGAGATGTTACTAATGCTCAATTCTCAGACGGCCATAATGTTCCAAGAATCAATCCGGCTAGAAATATATACTCTTTGTCTTATGCGCAAAATGATTTAACTTTTAAATTAAATTTAAAAGATGTTGAAAAGCAAAGCTCATTTGGAGAGGGTGAAACTGCAACTGATGGATATCAAATGCTGAATTCTAGACTTACCAAAACATATGAAATAAGTGGTAAGGGAGTTCTTAAAATATCATTATTTGGCAATAATTTGCTTGATGAAGCTGCTAGAAACCATTCATCTTTTGTAAAAGATGAGGTTCCATTGCCTGGAAAAAACTATGGAATGAAATTTAATTTAACTTTCTAATTAAATAAATTCTGTATATTATGTCTCCCCAAGTTCATATGTATAATGAATTTGGGGAAACTTTAGGGCAACAATGAAAACACAATTACTATCTGATAAATTTGCAATGACTTTGTCTATGGTCTGTCTAGTGCATTGTTTGTTTGCGCCGTCGTTAATTGTTCTTACATATAGTTTTATGGCAATGTCAGTTGAGAGCGAGCTTATTCATAAATTAATCCTACTTATTACAGTTCCTGTGAGTATATTTGCGTTAAGTCTTGGGTATAAAAATCATAAAACTATAAATTTCATTGCGTTGGGTGTGATTGGGTTACTTACCCTTGTTCTTGCTGTAATAATGGGCGAAGGTATCTTAGGTGAAAATGGCGAGCTATCTTTAACAATGCTTGGTTCTGCTTTAGTTGTGCTATCTCACTATAAAAACTATCAAATATGCAAAAAGACTAACTGTGACTGCCACGAACCTGAAAGTAGCATCTAGTTAAATTCAAGTTTCAAGAATACTTTTAATCCTGTAAAATCCGTCTTTTTATTCAAAAATTTGATGGCTCAATTTTTAAGACTTTCTAAACTATTTTTAGTATTAGCTTCTTTGCCAATATTGAGTGATCAAAATATTGAGGAAATTATAATAACAGGATCTCTCACTAAAAAATCTGAGCAAGATTCTAACCCTCTTCAGGTCATCACGCAGAAAGACTATAAAAACTTTAATATTTCTAATATCGGAGAAATTGCTAAACACATACCCTCTGCCTCAGGTTCACATTTTCAATCAAACAATCTAGATGGTTTTGATCAAGGCATGTCATCTTTTAATATGAGAGGACTAGGTCATTCTTCCACGCTAATTTTACTGAACTCAAAAAGGCATACTTTTGCAGGAACGCCATCATCAGATGGAAGTAGTTATATAGATTTAAATATTATCCCAGAGATTGCACTAAAGCAGATTGATTTATTAAAAGAAGGTGCAACTTCAATATATGGATCAGATGCAGTTGCAGGAGTGGTTAACATAAAAACTGAAACTGATTTCTCAGGAATCAAGATTCAAGCAGATCATAAAAAGACCTCAGGTTATAACCAGAGCGACTCATCATTTGGTGTTTTATTTGGATCTTCATTCAAAAAATTGAATTACGTTTTTGGTGTTGGTGTAATGGATAGAAAACCTCTGACTGCTTCAGAAGTAGATGGAATCGCAGAGCTGGCAGTAAGTGGCCTAGGGAGATCATTCAGAGTTGTCGAAAGTGACATTGTTGAAGATGGTTTGTGGGCGGGAGTTTACGATGCTGGTCAAAAAATTCCCGACCCTGAATGCGAATCCAATGGGGGTACTCTAGTAAATAATGAAACCTGTGGTTTTAATTATGGTGAAAGGTTTAATCTAGTAAATGATGAGAATCATGAAAAAATTTATACACATATACACTATGATCTAGGACTATTGGATTATGAAGCAACTTTTATGTTTTCAAACATCAAGGTTAATGATAATCCTCAGTCACCCTCATACCCAGCACTTCCATTTCTTTCAAGAAAAATATTACCTGGTCAGGGCGGAAGCCCATTCAATGTCCCAGTTACTTGGTATGGGCGCCCTTTAGGACCAGAATATACATCACCGAAATCTCCAAAAGATATCAAGCAATATAATTTTAGCCAAATGATATCTGGTCAGATAGATGACAATGCTGAATTAGAAATTTCTTTCACATCAAGCAAACATGCAAATATGCATTTTAGACCAGACATTATTGATTCAAGGTTTGTCGATGCGCTTGATGGAGTCAAATTAAACTCTTCAACTGGTGAAGATTTTTTTTGGGACATATTCACTCCGGCTAATAATTCTAACAAGCTTATTGATTATGTTACTGGGGCTGAGGTTTCTAATAAAAAGTCATATTTGAAAAGTTTAGAGGCCGTTATTAGGACTAATATAGGAGATATAAACTTTGCTTATGGGCTCCAGATAAATAAAGAAAATTTACAAATATATTATGACGAAATAAGCGAAGCAAAATTTGATGAAAAAGGTCAAATCTTAAAGACAGCAGATCTATTTTTTTTAGGAGGCGGTATAAATGTTTCTAAAAGCAGAAAAAACTATGCTGCTTTTTTTGAAGCTGGAAAAAGCTTAAAAAATTTTAGCGGGAGATTTTCTGGGAGATTTGAAAAATTTAGTAATATTTCTTCATTCGACCCTAAGTTATCTTTTAAGTACAAGTTAATAGATGGTTTTTATTTTAGAGCCTCAATAGGCTCTTCATTTTCAATGCCATCGATGGCGCAAATGTATTCAAGTGATATCAACCTTGGAAGCATAAGAGATATTAATGACAATAATCCCTTTGTTAGGCAAGCTAAAATTGGAAATCCAGAATTGAAGCCTGCTTCCTCTGTTAATAAGAATATAGGTTTTCTTTTTAAAAACTCCTCACATCAAATCGCTATAGATTATTGGAGTCTAGATTTTACTGATAGGGTTACTGGTGAAAGTGCGCAAGCCCTTCTTGATCAAAACCCTTTTGGGGAAAGCATAACCAGAAATGAAAATGGTGATCTCATTGGCGTAACAACATCATATTTTAATGAAGAAAATACTAAAATCTCGGGAGTTGATTTAAGTTATAAAATCACTCTATTCGAATCACAAGATCATGGAATTTTAAGTGCTAATTTAGAGGCTACCTCACTTGAAAAGTTTCTTACTCCATCTGGAATAGGTAGCAATACAATGATTAATAGAATTGGTAAATTTAATTATGATACTCACCTATATTCTTTACCAAAAATTAGGATCAATACATCATTGGGATTAAATGTAAAAAACTATGACTATAGAATTACTGCAAGATATATAGATGGCTATAACAATGGTAGAGCTATCTCCACACGAGGTTTGCAGCTAGGATATGGAAATAAAGTTGAATCTTTTCTGGTTTTTGATTTTTCAATAGGAAACTATTTTAGTTTTAAAAATGGGGTATTAAATTATAAAATATCTGCATCAAATATATTTAATGAGCCTGCTCCAAGAGTTTACGATGCTCCAGACTTTAGCTTTGATTCAAGAACGCATGATCCTAGGGGAAGAATAATTGGGCTGAATTTTGAATATCGAAAGTAAAAATTAATAAGCTATAAAATCTAATATAAACCCCTTTTTATCCTAATTAAACTAAACTCTTCTTATGAATGAACTCGAAGCAACCATATCGCAAGTTATAGATGAAAATAATATTTCATTTGAATGGGGTAAAGAAGTACTTAATGAACTAAAGCACGCAGAACTAGACTTAAATTCTAAAAGAAAGGATCTTACGAGAGTTCCATTTATCACAATAGATGGATCAGATGCAAAGGATTTTGACGATGCAATTCATTGCATTTACTCAAAGTCATCCTTTACCTTAAGCGTAGCTATTGCAGATGTGGCAGAACTAGTTCAGCCTGGTACTGCTCTTGATGATGAGGCTTTAAATAGAGGGACGTCTATATACTTCCCATCGAAAGTCATACCCATGCTTCCTGAGGAAATTTCTAATGGTCTTTGCTCATTAGTACCAAATCAAATAAGAAATGTTGTGGTCTGTGAAATAACTTTTTCTGAAATTGGAGAGATTCAAAACTATAATTTTTTTGAGGCAAGAATAAAATCGCATAAAAGAATGACATATGCCGAAGTCGACAAATTCCTAGCTGCTGGCTCTGGGCTTGAAAGCAATATTAGCAACTCTATAAAGTCTCTTCATAAACTTACAAAAGTATTGCTAAAGATTAGAGGTAAAAGAGGCGCGTTAGAAATAGAAAGCCAAGAGCCTTTATTAGATATAAATGTTGAAGGTAAAGTTAAAAAAATTATTTTACCTGAGAGGCTTTTTTCTCATCGAATGGTTGAAGAATCAATGCTTGCCGCAAATGTTTGTGCTGCAAACTTTATGAATAAGCATTATAACTTTGGAGTTTATAGGATTCATGAAGAACCAGATGAATTAAAACTAGAGAGTTTAAAGAAATTTTTTTCATTAAAGGGTTTTTCAGGATCTTTTTCCAAAGACCCAGCCAATTTAATCAAGCAATGCCTTTTGCATTCTAGAGACAATAAATTAAATAAAGCTCTTCAAACAGTTGTGCTTCAAAGCTTAAAGCGAGCAGAATATTCTACAGAAGAGCTTGGCCATTTTGGATTGCAATTACAAAGATATTCACATTTCACATCTCCAATAAGAAGATATCCTGACCTTATGACTCACAGAATGATTAAAAACATTCTTAATAATTCATCAAATGCTACTAATAAAGACAATATAGAAGAGATATGTATTGATATGTCTGGTCTTGAAAGAGTGGCCGAGAAGTCATCGAGGCAAGTAACACAACAAATGATATGCTTCTTTTTAAAAAAGCATATTGGAGAAGAGGTTAATGCAGTTGTTACTGGAGTAGCCGAGTTTGGTTTGTTTGCAGAAATTCAAGATTTTTACGTTTCTGGGCTAATACATGTTTCTGATCTTTCTGGGGACAGATATTTTCTTGATAAGGAATCAAATGTCTTAAAAGGCAGAAAAACTGGCAAATCATATAAATTAGGTCAATCTATGTTGGTTACTATAGCGAACGTATTACCAGAAGAGAGAAAAATAACACTTGTGCCAAAAAATAATAAAAGATAGATGAGGGAGAGAGATAGCAATATAAGAATAGGCTTTCACAGTATTGAGAGCATTGTTGAGAATACTCCCGAAATTATTAAAAAAGTTATTCTTCCTGCTAAAAGAAATGATCAAAGGCTAATTAATCTCAAGATTAATCTTGAAAAAGCTGGCATATCTTTTGAAAGTTCATTTAAGTTAAAGCAGGAGCCTGAAGCATATATAAAAGAACAAGAAGAGAAGAACTTTAAAGATTTAAAGAACTATATCGATGGATTTCAAGGTAGCCCATTACTACTTATTCTAGACAACGTCATAGACCCAAGGAATTTGGGTGCATGTATAAGGTCTGCTGCTGTGACAAGTGTAGATGCAGTCATAATAAATAAGCACCACTGTGCGCCATCAAATTCAATTTCACACAAAGTGGCTGCTGGGGGTTTTGAATTTGTGAATATATTTCATGTAACAAACTTAGTTAATTGTTTTAAATATTTAAGAGAAGGTGGTATTAACATAAACGGCCTTAGCGAACATGCAAAAGAAAGTTATACGGATTATAATTTTAGAGACCCTTGTGCATTGGTTATGGGGTCTGAAGAAGCGGGGATTAGAAAGAAAACACTGGAAAAATGTGACAATGTTATCAGTCTTGCTTCTAACAGTAGATTTAAAAGCTTCAATGTTTCAGTTGCTACAGGGATAATACTTTCAGAGGCGACTAGACAAAGAAATAAGGTTTAGCTTGATATGATATTTTTTTCTATTAGACTTCTAACATGTTAAAACAAAGAACACTTCGAAATGCCATCAAGGCAAAAGGCATAGGTCTTCATACTGGTAAAGTCGTAAATATGGAGCTAATTCCATCCGGTCCTGATACTGGGATAAATTTTATACGATCTGATATTGACGAAAGTATAAAGATACCAGCTCTTGTTGAAAATGTTGGAGATACGAGCCTTTCTACAGCGTTAATAAAAGATAATGTAAAAGTTTCTACCATAGAGCATTTATTATCTGCAATTGCTGGTCTGGGAATAGATAATTGTATTATTAAAGTAGATGGTCCTGAAGTTCCGATAATGGATGGTAGCTCAAGCCCTTTTGTTTTTTTGATTCAGTCAGCAGGATTGCAAGAACAAGAATCATTGAAGAAATTTATTAAAGTAACAAAAGAAGTAACTGTTAGAAGAGATGATGCGTTTGCAACGATAAAGCCATATGATGGGTTCAAGGTTTCCTTTAAGGTTGAGTTTGATCACCCTGTTCACAAAAAACTTCCATCCGAATCCATAATTGATTTTTCATCAACATCTTTTGTTAAAGAGGTTTGCAGAGCCAGAACTTTTGGTTCGATGAATGACCTTGAACTGCTTAAATCTCAAAACCTTGCACTAGGAGCAAGCGTTTCAAATGCTATTGCCTTTGGTGATGACGAAATTCTAAATGAAGAAGGGCTGAGATTTGAAGATGAGATAGTGAAGCATAAAATGTTGGACGCAATAGGTGACTTATATCTATTAGGCCATAACCTCATTGGCCAATTTTCTGGTTTTAAATCTGGCCATGCTCTTAACAATGAGTTATTAAAAAAAATTATAGCTTCTGATGATGCTTACGAAATAATAGAGTTTGAAAATTTTGATAACGCCCCCATTTCTTATTCAAGACCTCCTTTTGGAGATTCATGATTAATCGATAGGATATGTTTAAGTTATTAAAAAAAATATTTAAAACTAGTAACGATAGGGTCATTCAAAGAATGATGGTGACTGTTAGAGAAATTAACAGCCTTGAGAGCACAGTCCATAATGAATCAGAGCAATATTTTAAGGAGCTTAGAAATGAACTTCTTGCATCCTACAATAACAATGACAAGCAACTAGAATCAATTTTACCCCTCGCCTTTGCTGCAACAAGGGAAGCAAGCATGAGAACTCTTGGCCTTAGACATTTTGATTCTCAGCTGCTTGGAGGAATGGCCTTATCTGAAGGTAATATAGCTGAAATGAAGACTGGTGAGGGAAAGACTCTTGTGGCCACCCTTCCAGCATTTTTAAATGCGTCTATTGGAAATAAAACTGTTTTAGTTACAGTTAATGATTATCTTGCGAAGAGAGATGCAGAATGGATGAAGCCAGTATACGAATATCTTGGCTTAACTGTTGGTGTCGTTTACTCAAACCAAGATCCAGATGAAAAAAAACAGGCATATGCTTCAGATATTATTTATGCAACTAATAATGAACTTGGTTTTGATTACCTTAGAGATAATATGGCTCATAGATCTGAAGATAAGGTTCAGTGTTCTTTAGATTTTGCAATTATTGATGAGGTTGATTCAATTTTAATTGATGAGGCTAGAACGCCTCTAATTATTTCTGGTCCAGCAGCTGAAAGCTCAGAAATGTATAAAAAAATTAAGGGGTTTATACCAAAACTTATAAAACAAGATCGAGAAGAGACCGAAGAGGAGCCTCTTTCGAACGATGAGAGAGGGCATTTTGTTATCGATGAAAAAAATAGAACCATTGATTTGACTGATGATGGATATTTAATTGTAGAAACAATGCTTGAAGATGCCGGGATAATTGGTCAAGAGGATGGTCTTTATTCTGTTTCTAATTTAAAAATTATGAAATTTGTTCAAGCAAGTTTAAAAGCGAGTTTTCTTTTTAAAAAGAATGTTCACTATTTAGTAAGGAATAATGAAGTATTGCTAATTGATGAGCATACTGGACGAACAATGCCTGGCAGAAGGATTAGTGAGGGGGTTCATCAGGCTTTAGAGTGTAAAGAAAATGTAACTATTCAAAGAGAGTCCCAAACTCTTGCATCAACTACATTTCAAAACTTCTTTAGACTGTTCAAAACACTGTCTGGAATGACTGGAACTGCCGATACTGAAGCTCCTGAGTTTAGAGAAATTTATAACCTTAACGTTGTAATAATTCCTACAAATGTCCCAATGGCTAGGAGTGATATGAATGATCTAGTATTTCAAAACACAAATGCTAAATTTAAGGCACTTGTTAAAGAAATTACTGAGATTAGAGAAAAGAGTGCTCCGGTTTTAGTGGGGACTGCATCCGTAGAATCATCTGAAATAGTTTCTGATTATTTAACTAAAGCAAAAATTCCCCACCAAGTACTAAATGCAAAACATCATGAAAAAGAAGCTGAAATTATAGCTAATGCTGGTCGTCCTGGTGTTGTAACAATTGCAACCAATATGGCAGGTAGAGGGACTGATATAGTTCTGGGTGGAAATAAAGAAGATCAAGATCTTATTACATGGGAGAAAAATAATAAAACTGTTTTAGAGGCTGGAGGGTTACATATCCTAGGCACAGAAAGGCATGAATCTAGACGAATAGATAATCAGCTTAGAGGAAGATCTGGTAGACAGGGTGACCCGGGCTACTCAAGGTTTTTCCTATCAATGAATGATGATCTTCTGCGCTTGTTTATAACAGATTCAAGGAAAGATCTATTTGAAAAGATGGGAATGAAAGATGAGGCTATAGAACATGGAATGTTATCAAGAAGTATTGAAAATTCACAAAGAAGGATTGAAGCTAGAAATTTTGATGCTAGAAAAAACTTATTAGAATATGATGATGTTTCAAATGATCAAAGGAAAGCTACTTACTCATTAAGAGACCAGTTGCTTGAAGAAGAATCAATAAATGACACTATTCAGATTCTTATTGAACAGCAATTTAGATCAATTACACATCGATATGTGCCATTAGAATCAATTGAATCGCAATGGAAGCTAGATGAATTAGATTTATACCTTCAAGAAACTTTTAACTTAGAGACTGGCATAAGTTTGAAAGCAAAAGAAGATAAAAAGTTACTCCCAGCCTCAATTGCTAATAGCATAATTGATTATTCTAAAAATCATTATAAAAATAAGTATGCTTTATTAGGGGGCAATCTTAAGGATCTTGAAAGACAGATAATGCTTCAGGTTCTTGATGTGCACTGGAAGGAGCATTTAGCTGAAATAGACCATCTAAGGGGCAGTGTGGGCTTAAGAGCATATGCTCAAAAAAACCCTAAAAATGAATTTAAAAAAGAGGCATTCCATATGTTTCAAGGCATGCTTGATGAAATAGATTTTGAAACTATAAGAGTATTGTTTTCATTAAAAATATCTTCAGAAGAAGATTTAAAAAATACTGAAAGAAGAAGTATAAACAATGACAGTGGGATAATTTTAAACAGAGAAAGCAATACTAATGATATCAATCATAGTAATTTCTCAGACGTTGATGAAACTAAAGTTTCTATAAAAAGAGAGGATCCAAAAATTGGAAGAAATGAATTGGTAAAAATTTCCAACGGCAAAGATACAAAAGAAATAAAATATAAAAAAGCTCAAGCTCTAATTGATAGTGGCGAGTGGAAGATAGTATGAAGTATGAAATAGGGAACTAATCCTCATAGAAGTCTTCTGAATCAACAGGCCTTGAAATCCTATTGTCTTCATTAGCCCAGTCACCAAAATCTATTAGTTTGCACACCTCTGAACAAAAAGGTCTATATTTATTTTCATTACTGAGGCTTGTGTTCTTTTCGCATCGCGGGCATTTATTCATATTTAATCCTTAAGTAGATTCAAGTAAAATTCATGTAATTTATTAACTTCGATTTCTAACTGCTCTATATCAGCATTATTTATAATTACATCATCTGCAATACTAAGCCTTTCATGTCTAGAAGCTTGGTTTAATAAAATATCTTTAATGCTAGCCTGATTGACAGAGTCTCTAGAAGAGGCTCTTTTAACTTGAAGTGATTCATCGCAATCAACTACAAGTATCCTGTCATAATTATCTTGAGAGCCTGTTTCGTATATTAATGGCACTTCTATAATTTGATAAGGAGACTTAGATAAACTAATTAATATAGAAATATTTTGACCAACTATAGGATGGATGATATTTTCTAAAGTTTTTTTTAAACTTAAATTTGCAAAGATTTTCTGTCTTAAATAGGTCTTGTTTATACTTAAATCTTTGCGAAGGTATTCATCACCAAATATCTTTACAAAATTCATATATCCCTGTGTGCCCTTATCTAGCGCTTTGTTAGCTATTACATCAGCCTGTATTACATCAATACCATGAGCTTTAAATAAATGAGCTGCAGCTGATTTTCCAGAGCCGATACCACCTGTTAATCCAATAATCATAGAAACATTATCACAGAAAAAAACATAAAAAAAAGGCCCTCATAAATGAGAGCCTTTTTAAGTTAAAAAGCCTGACGATTTCCTACTCTCACACAGGGAGACCCTGCACTACCATTGGCGTTAACTCGTTTCACTTCTGAGTTCGAGATGGGATCAGGTGGTGCCAAGTTGCTATTGTCATCAGGCAAACTGGTATGAATTTTCTTATTTTTTATTTCACTACAATGTTACTCAAATCATAAACCTTGCTTAAGGTTACATGATCAAGCCTCACGAGTTATTAGTACAAGTTAGCTCAACACTTCGCAGTGCTTACACATCTTGCCTATCAACGTCATAGTCTATGACGACTCTTTAGGAGACATAAAGTCTCTGGGAGATTTAATCTTGGGAGAGGCTTCCCGCTTATATGCTTTCAGCGGTTATCCTTTCCGAACATAGCTACCCGGCAATGCCACTGGCGTGACAACCGGAACACCAGAGGTTCGTCCAATTCGGTCCTCTCGTACTAGAATCAGCTTCCCTCAAATCTCCAAACGCCCACAGCAGATAGGGACCGAACTGTCTCACGACGTTCTAAACCCAGCTCGCGTACCACTTTAAATGGCGAACAGCCATACCCTTGGGACCTGCTCCAGCCCCAGGATGTGATGAGCCGACATCGAGGTGCCAAACACCGCCGTCGATATGAACTCTTGGGCGGTATCAGCCTGTTATCCCCGGCGTACCTTTTATCCGTTGAGCGATGGCCCTTCCATTCAGAACCACCGGATCACTAAGACCTAGTTTCCTACCTGCTCGATCCGTCGATCTCGCAGTCAAGCATCCTTCTGCCTTTATACTTACCTCACGATGTCCGACCGTGATAAGGATACCTTCGTACTCCTCCGTTACTCTTTAGGAGGAGACCGCCCCAGTCAAACTACCCAGCACGCACTGTCCCTGATCCAGATAATGGACCTAGGTTAGAACTTCAATCTTACAAGGGTGGTATTTCAAGGATGACTCCACAAAGACTGGCGTCTCTGCTTCAAAGTCTCCCACCTATCCTACACAAGTAAGGTCAAAGTCCAGTGCGAACCTATAGTAAAGGTGCACGGGGTCTTTCCGTCTAGCTGCGGGTACACTGCATCTTAACAGCGATTTCAATTTCACTGAGTCTATGGTGGAGACAGTGTGGCCATCGTTACGCCATTCGTGCAGGTCGGAACTTACCCGACAAGGAATTTCGCTACCTTAGGACCGTTATAGTTACGGCCGCCGTTTACCGGGGCTTCGATCAAGAGCTTCGCATAAGCTAACCCCATCAATTAACCTTCCGGCACCGGGCAGGCGTCACACCCTATACTTCCTCTTACGAGTTTGCAGAGTGCTATGTTTTTAGTAAACAGTCGCAGCCACCTGGTATCTTCGACTACGTTCAGCTCAGAGAGCAAGTCTCATCACCAAACACAGCGCACCTTCTCCCGAAGTTACGGTGCTATTTTGCCTAGTTCCTTCACCATAGTTCTCTCAAACACCTTGGTCTACTCGACCTAACCACCTGTGTCGGTTTAGGGTACGGTTCCTTACAACCTGAAGCTTAGAGGTTTTTCCTGGAAGCATGGTATCAACTACTTCCCACTCAATGAGTGGTCGTCATCAGTTCTCAGCCTTAGCATTCCGGATTTACCTAAAACGCCAGCCTACAACCTTAAACACGGACAACCGTCGCCGTGCTAGTTTAACCTTCTCCGTCACCCCATCGCAGTTGTAAAAAGTACAGGAATATTAACCTGTTTCCCATCGACTACGGCTTTCGCCCTCGCCTTAGGGGCCGCCTCACCCTGCCTCGATTAGCGTTGGACAGGAACCCTTGGTTTTTCGGCGAAGAGGTTTTTCACCTCTTTGATCGTTACTCATGTCAACATTCGCACTTCTGATACGTCCAGTTCGCCTCTCAGCTTACCTTCAACCGCTTACAGAACGCTCTTCTACCATCTTAAATAAATTTAAGATCTGTAGCTTCGGTTTATGATTTAGCCCCGTTATATCTTCCACGCAGGCCGACTCGACTAGTGAGCTATTACGCTTTCTTTAAAGGATGGCTGCTTCTAAGCCAACCTCCTAGCTGTTTGTGCCTTCCCACATTGTTTCCCACTTAATCATAATTTGGGACCTTAGCTGACAGTCTGGGTTGTTTCCCTCTCGACTACGGACGTTAGCACCCGCAGTCTGTCTCCCGTGCTCATACTTGTAGGTATTCGGAGTTTGCATCGGTTTGGTAAGTCGGGATGACCCCCTAGCCGAAACAGTGCTCTACCCCCTACAGTAATACACGAGGCACTACCTAAATAGTTTTCGAAGAGAACCAGCTATCTCCGGGTTTGATTAGCCTTTCACTCCTATCCACAGCTCATCCCCTCATTTTTCAACATAAGTGGGTTCGCGCCTCCAGTCGATGTTACTCGACCTTCACACTGGCCATGGATAGATCACCCGGTTTCGGGTCTAATTCCAGCAACTGAGCGCCCTATTAAGACTCGGTTTCCCTACGCCTACCCTAAATGGTTAAGCTTGCTACTAAAATTAAGTCGTTGACCCATTATACAAAAGGTACGCCGTCACAGAACAAGTCTGCTCCGACTGCTTGTAAGCACAAGGTTTCAGGTTCTATTTCACTCCCCTCGCCGGGGTTCTTTTCGCCTTTCCCTCACGGTACTGGTTCACTATCGGTCAGCATAGAGTATTTAGCCTTGGAGGATGGTCCCCCCATATTCAGTCAAGATTTCACGTGTCCCGACCTACTCGATTTCACTTAAATTAGTCTTTCGCATACAGGGCTATCACCTACTATGGCTAAACTTTCCAGAATATTTTGCTGGACTAATAAAAGCTTAAGGGCTGCTCCGGTTTCGCTCGCCGCTACTACCGGAATCTCAGTTGATTTCTTTTCCTCTAGGTACTTAGATGTTTCAGTTCCCTAGGTTTGCCTCTTATACCTATGTATTCAGTATAAGATAATATACTTACGTATATTGGGTTTTCCCATTCGGAAATCCTCGGATCGAAGCTTATTTACCAGCTCCCCGAGGCTTATCGCAGGTTATTACGTCCTTCATCGCCTTATGCTGCCAAGGCATCCGCCTTGTGCTCTTCCTTTACTTGATCATATAACCTTAAAAAAGGTTACATATTTTTTTTGAAGTTTTATCTTCATTTTTGAGAGTAACTTAATAAAATATATTAATTACTTTTTTAACATACACATAAATGCATATGTTACTTTTTAATTGCAGTGATCTTATGTATACATAAATGTATACACTAGAAAATTACATACCAATGATTTTACATATCTAAATGTTCTTTTTTTAATATTTGATTACTCGTGTGGGCGTTTAAAACGCGATTTATCGTTAAGGAGGTGATCCAGCCACAGGTTCCCCTACGGCTACCTTGTTACGACTTCACCCCAGTCATGAAGCACACCGTGGTAAACGCCCTCCCTAAGGTTAGACTATCTACTTCTGGTGCAATCCACTTCCATGGTGTGACGGGCGGTGTGTACAAGACCCGAGAACGTATTCACCGCGGCATGCTGATCCGCGATTACTAGCGATTCCGACTTCATGGAGTCGAGTTGCAGACTCCAATCCGGACTACGAAAGACTTTTTAGGATTAGCACCACCTCGCGGCTTAGCGTCCGTCTGTATCTCCCATTGTAGCACGTGTGTAGCCCTACTCGTAAGGGCCATGATGACTTGACGTCGTCCTCACCTTCCTCCGGTTTATCACCGGCAGTCCCCTTATAGTTCCCGACCGAATCGCTGGCAAATAAGGGTAAGGGTTGCGCTCGTTATCCGACTTAACGGAACATCTCACGACACGAGCTGACGACAGCCATGCAGCACCTGTATCTTGGTTCCAAAAGGCACGCTCTCATTACAAGAGCCTCCAAGTATGTCAAGAGTAGGTAAGGTTTTTCGCGTTGCATCGAATTAAACCACATGCTCCACCGCTTGTGCGGGTCCCCGTCAATTCATTTGAGTTTTAGCCTTGCGGCCGTACTCCCCAGGCGGACAACTTAAAGCGTTAGCTGCGCCACTGAAAGACATAGTCTCCCAACAGCTAGTTGTCATCGTTTACGGCGTGGACTACCAGGGTATCTAATCCTGTTCGCTACCCACGCTTTCGCACCTCAGTGTCAGTACAGATCCAGGAGGCCGCCTTCGCCACTGGTATTCTTCATAATATCTACGCATTCCACCGCTACACTATGAATTCTACCTCCCTCTATCGTACTCTAGTGAGTTAGTTTTGGATGCAGTTCCTAGGTTGAGCCCAGGGCTTTCACATCCAACTTAACAAACCACCTACGCGCGCTTTACGCCCAGTAATTCCGATTAACGCTTGCACCTTCCGTATTACCGCGGCTGCTGGCACGGAATTAGCCGGTGCTTATTCTGCAGGTAACATCAAGGTCATAGGGTATTAACCTATAACTTTTTCTCCCTGCTTAAAGTGCTTTACAACCCGAAGGCCTTCTTCACACACGCGGTATGGCTGGATCAGGCTTGCGCCCATTGTCCAATATTCCCCACTGCTGCCTCCCGTAGGAGTCTGGGCCGTGTCTCAGTCCCAATGTGGCTGATCGTCCTCTCAGACCAGCTAAAGATCGTCGCCTTGGTGAGCCTTTACCTCACCAACAAGCTAATCTTACGCAGGCTCATCTAGTAGCGAAAGCTTCAAAGAGAGGCCTTCTTTCTCCCGAAGGAGGTATACGGTATTAATCCGGGTTTCCCCGGGCTATCCCCTTCTACTAGGTAGATTCCTACGCGTTACTCACCCGTCCGCCGCTCTACTCATATCCGAAGATACTTTCTCGCACGACTTGCATGTGTTAAGCCTACCGCCAGCGTTCAATCTGAGCCATGATCAAACTCTTCAATTAATATCATGTTTTGTTGATTTTTATAAAAAATCTAAATTATTTTTTCTCGTATTTTGAACACCCACACGAGTAACCAAATATTTTTAAAGAACAACCG
>Ga0209557_1000069_pt1 | contig 67214 bp, 47 predicted proteins | sample SaaInlV_120m_DNA_4_FD_184672 | JGI IMG/M metagenome (GOLD analysis project Ga0209557, IMG submission 184672) | Marine microbial communities from expanding oxygen minimum zones in the Saanich Inlet - Saanich Inlet SI074_LV_10m_DNA (SPAdes) (version 2) | ecosystem: Environmental > Aquatic > Marine... | reverse complement strand
CAGTAGTTACTGTTAAATCAACTAATCCTTGACTAGCATTAAAACTGGTAGATCCTCCAGTTACAGTTGCCGTGCTCCAAAGATTATTGTCGGCAAATCTGTGTGAAGAATCAAATAAAGTTAATGGTATAGATACTCGGTTTCTTCCAAAAGCATCAGTATTTCCTTGAGTAACAGGAAGGGGATTGTTTTCATCACAAACTGTGCCATCTTTATTGGCAAGCATCATCACTTCAAAAAGGGTTCTTTCTTGGTTTAGAAAGTCCTGTGTATTTTTATTCCATATTGCCATAATTCAAATCCATTCCAACTTTGCTGGATGATATCTTTTAGAATTTTTTATTGATGATTGTTTTCTTTCTGCTGGATAGATATATTGAACAATTGCTCCAGGATATTCATTCTGCAATTCTTCTGATAAATCCTGAGTTGATGGCAAACTATCAGAATCGGAAACAAATTCTAAACGGTAAATGCTACCCATCCAAGTAATATCTGCAACATAAGTCTCTTCAACTTGCTGTGGAGAATCTTGCGTAGAGTTCATATAAAGATTTCCATTGAAATCCCCAGATATGTTTATGGCCTCTGAAATAAATTGCTTGTATGATTTCATTTTATTATCCTGATACTGGGTTATTGTCTTTATCACGGCGTTGATATGCTGCAGGCGTTCTGATAGAGTTATCTACATTTCTTGCCTGATATGTGCCAGGAGTTCTTACAGTATTATCTGCATTTCTTGGAACATAATCCGCATTGTAATCTCTATAAGTTACAGTGCTCCATCCCTCTGTACCAGAGAACTGATTAACAGTTGTATGCCCTGGTTGGGGATCATCTGCTGTATTAGATATGTCGCGTCCAACGTAATTAGTGTTTGCCATCAGTTACAATCCCAGGCTCTAAGACTTTTATTGATTCTGCTATCGGGATCTCTAGCAGTTTTAGCAGAAGTGAGTTTTGCCTTCATACCTTTCATTCTTCTACAGAATGAGTCTCTTCTCTTATTACCCTTCACTTTAGAAGGTGCTTTCAGATCAGATCCTGGATTCTCACGTTCATAAGATCTGCGTCCTGCGTCATTGAGTCCACCTTTTTTGTTTTTTCCTGCTGCCCTTGTCCAGGCAGCACCTTCAGCAAACTCCTTGAAAGACTTTGCTTTATCGAGAATTGTCTCCTCGTTTGCTGGATGAACAGATGCTATTGTGAATTTATCCCACATTTCAGGACCATACCCACATTCCATTCTACTCTCTTGCTTGCCACACAACTGACAAAACTTACGCTCCCCGCCACCATATGATTCGCTAGTAGAAGACTTCCATCCACCACCTGCTTTTTTGTATTCCTTTGCTGCCCATCCATTCGCATATGCTGAAGGATAAACATCAAACTTTGCTTTTGCTCTGGACTTCATCTTGGACCAGAGTGCTGGATTGGTTGGTACATTCTTTTCTTCGATGTACTCCTCCCCAATATTATTGGATACCATTTTGGGTTTGCCTCCTTTACCTTTACGATCTGCAACGGGGTCTGCTTTACGCTTTCTTTTTACAGCACTACCGATCTCAGACTTTGACATCTTTGCTGCTTTTTCTTTGGATAAGCATTTTGGTTTTGGTTCGCCAGGTTCTCTAGCACACTTACCAATACGCTCGCCTTTGGTGTTATAGCGATCCCAACCGCCACCGCCAGCACCACCCTTCTTACCTTTGCCAAACCAATCACGAAGATCTTCTTTCATAACAATCAGAGGTAAAGCGGGATTCTGCTCTGACCTAGAGAACGACAAAAGAATAGCACCAGGATATACTTTCTCTAAGTCATCTTGGATATCCTGTCTTTTGACAACATTTCCTTGACGATAGAAAAACTGAGAATACTTTCTTCTACCTCTATAGGAAAACTCTACAATGTAGATGTATCCCATAGACTGTATTCTTTTCTCTATTAGTTTGTCTACTTTTTTCATCTAGATATAGACAGTCAGTTTCTACTATTTATCCTTTTGAGATTGCTTTAGTATCTTCTGCAATTCTGCTGTACTACCCACAAAGACAGCATTATTTGTTACATGAGTTGGAGATTTATCCTCTCCAAGATCCTTCATTTTCTTCTGAAGATCAATCAACTTATCTGTGGCATCAGCAACGTTCTTGATAAGTTGACCAGCAACTTCATATGCTCTGGGGGAGTCTGACTCCTGTGCCAATTCAAGAATACCATTGACTGCTTCTTGACCCTTTTCAATAAGAGAATACAAATTACCTCTCGTATAATCATAGTCTTGATTTGGATCAGACTCAACTTTCTTTATCTCAGATTTTTTTGGTGCTCCTATAATTTCTGTGGATCTCACGTCAAATGCGTCGTCAATGGTATCAAAATCTTTCATGGTTCTCAGAAGGGATTATATGTAACTGTGGTGCTGAATCCGAAGTCATCATCATCAAGTTGTGTCAGAAGATTTGTGTCAGATGTGTCTGGTTGATTATTAGCATCCTTATCAACATCACCATCACCGTCTTGGTCAGTTGTTGCTTTAGGAACGGTTCTGTATTGAACTTCTCTTCTCGCAGTAGTTGTATTTGTATCTGAATAGAAGTTTGTAATTGCTGTCTTGATAACTCCAGAATCTGCTGTAGGACCAAACAGATATGTCTTAGCAGTGAATTGAAGAGTCCAAATAATTACTTGTCTTGTATCAAAGTTACCCTCATACTCATCTCTATAATTAATGCTATTCAGTACGATGGGAATGTCTCTTTTTTCTTCAGTCTCTTTGACCATCTTTAGAGTGATACTAAAAGCTGGTTGAAAGAAAGGTAAGATTTGCTCTATAATTTGAAGACCATCATCTTGATTTTTTACAAAAATTGCCAACTCGAAGTTGACATTATATGGGACAGGTAGAAACTGTCTAACAATTTTGTTAGTGTCACCCGTTTTGGGGGTGATTGCGGTTTTGATAGGAGCTAATTTTCTAGTAGGATCATATTGCATACCAAGAATTTCAAAAGACATCCTGGGCAGCACGATCTGAACATCCTTACCTGTCAGGCTAGGTTGCTGTTGAATCCTTGCTAAAAACTTTTGAGTTGGTCCATATGACAATGGAACTTTTGATACCTCTGTAACATTCCCTGAAGAATCAAAACGATTGATTTCAAGGTTGTTGAACAGTGTACCAAAACCAACTACAGTTTTTCTAAGTACTTCGTTGTAAAAATAATCTCCAAACATTAGAATTCACCAAATGGATTTTTCTCAGTAAAGTCAAGTATGCTGTCAGCATAAGATTCAATACTCCTATTATATGTATTGTCCTCAGTGCTATCGGTAATATACTGAGTCTCAATTTGCTGCGAACCTGAAATTGTAGATTGTTTCATTGTCCAGGTAGCATTGGAAGTTTGTCCAGTAATGACTTCTCCTTCCAAGAAACTCTTACTCTTATCATAAACAACAAGAATGTAGTTTGTACCATCCCAAGACACTGTTGTCGCTGTAGCGCCGCTTGTAGCGCCTACAACCTGCTCCTCAGCCTGGAATGTACCACTATGTGAAGCAGTGTCATCAAAGACAATACTTGTCTTGACAGACCTTTCAAGTTCAATATCGTCGATCTCATCAACGCCAGTGTTGAGATCTTCGCCAGAGTATTCAAAGAGTTCACATCTAAGATCATATGTATAGAACTGACCAAGTTGATAGAAGTCTGCTTGATGCTCTACGTATTTGATTTCAAATAATCCTTTAGTAAGTGGAAAGTAAATAAGATCTCCTTCTGCAGGACGATCATCTGCCAACTTACCTGCAAAGTTTCCATCAAATTCTTCCAACCACCTTCTTTTGGATACTGAAAAAGTGAGAGCATCATTATTCTTCAGTCCGAAACGAGTCAGGGTATCATCCTGAACACCATCGAACTTATCATAACTCTTCAGATACATTTCAATTTCCACAGACGCATCGAAAGATGAGATAGTGTCTTCATGAAATAATTTGTCAATATTATTCAGCGTCCTTGGCAGATAAAAAACTGTACTGCCATGAATTTTGATCTGTTCATCGATCAAGTCCTGAGCAAGAGTTTGTTCTGATGTTGTACCCCCATATGCTGGGAAGTATGTGCTTTTTTGCGATGCCATATTACCCAATCATATCTAGTGGTGGAAGTTCATATGTTGAAAGCATTTTATCTTCCAGATCTTTCAACTCACCAACAGCGTCATCATAGATTTGTCTACCATCAAGTTCAACTCCTCCTGGGAACTTGACACCTTTGAACTTGATTAGGTTCTGACCCCACTGTCTTTTGACCAGTGAAGTAAGATATTTTTTCAAGAAAGAATCATTGTATACCTGAGTCATGGTAGTAGGATCGAGTGCCCTATGACAATCAATTATAATAAATTGACCTTCTTTTACATCATTAGGGTCTACGTCAATGTACAATCTATCAACTCTTTTGTTGAATCTAAACTGCACCATTGCACCACTATTCAGCACAAAATCAAGATCTTCAAGATATGATTTTGTCATATAGTAATTTAGAATATCTACAGCACCAAATTGATATAGGTCATTCAAAAATAATTGATACTCAATACCAAACATATTTCCACGAATGGAAGATGATGTCATACCGAATATTTTATTAATGCCAATAACGTGATCTGGCACTTCAATATAATTATTTCTCTCTGACCAAGCATCTCCGCTTGGTGAGGTATTTGTTACGTTAGAAGATTTGAAACGAGTTACATCAGCAGCAGTGAACTCATGTTTCAAAAACATTCTTTCAACACCTTCAAAGTGTCTTTCGTTATAGTATTGAACTGCTTCTTCTACAAGATCTTCAACTTGTGAATCATCAACATTGATATCAAGGACTGGTTTTCCCAATCTTCTCAAACAATATTCTTTCAACTCAGCTTTGGTAGCAGGTTTAGTTGCTGACATTTACGTACCCACGGGAACCCTTTTATATATTTATGAAAAAACCCTCCCGAAGGAGGGTTTGATCTGTATCATGCCTGGGATTCAGTCCAGGAGATTCTAGCAGAACAAACTGTGTATCTTCTAGAACTACTTGAATATGAATCGTCAGGAATGACGACAACTGTCAGGGTATCAGGTCCGTTGGGGAAGGTATAGTCTCCACCAAGGATTGAGTTACCGAGAGTTGCAACTTCACCCAGTTCTACAACTGTAGTGTCGTTTGCTGCTGCTCTAAACTCAAAGATGTTGATACCAGCAGAAGTACGATCAACTAGTTTCGCGAATTCATTATCAGTTGAGTGTGAGTGCTGAATAACTTCTGAAAGTGAAGGTGCTGCAACTGAATCCCAGTTAGGTTGGGACAAGTCAGCATTCAGAATAAGTTTCACAGTACAGGACTTTCTAGGGTCCTGGTTTTGGTTATTAACGAATGCGTCAACTGAAGCACCACCGTCAGAGATGGTAATTGAGACTTGCTTCATCTGAAGTTGCATTCTGTTGATCAAGTCTCTAGTACCGAGATTACCAGTTACACCAGCGTCAACAGAAGGTGCCAGTCTCAGAGAAAGCATTGGATACTCTCTGTTTGCCTGATCTTCGTCACCGTCTGACTTCTGGTTCAGCAGGTAAATCGTGTCGGTAGATGACGAGAACAGATATGCCTTATCATCTTCAAACAGACCGTCCATGATAACCGATGCACCCCAGTGGAACAGTGATGGTGAGAATCTAGCGGTGCCAGTTCTATCACCAATGTTTGATACTTCGTAACGTGCAGGAAGGTTACCAGATCTGAAGTATGCTTCAGTAAACTTGTTACTGTGTACATACTGGTGAGAGTAGAAGACCTTACCGAACTGATCTTTGAATCCGTAGCGGATCTTACCACCACCATACCAGGAGTAGTCAATGTAGCACATCTGAAGTTTCTTCAGATCCATTTCAAATCCTGTCTGACCACTGCCATCACATCTGTCAATATTGAAGTTGGACTGACGGGTCTTGGTATCCTCAGTCTTCGTCATGATGATCTGAGGTGAGGTGATACCTTGATAGGTTCTTGTCAGATAAAGTCTGGTGTCACTAACAACGAATGCAATCTTATATGATTGACCACGAATTACAACGTAATCGTCAGGTGAAAGTTGCTTAGTAAAGACCGTGCCATTACCATCTACAACCTGTGAACCATAAGTACATGTTACTGTACCTGCACATTGCTGAGTAGAAGATCTTCTAACAGCGTAGAGATATTGACCATCATATTCAAAGAAGAATCCATTTTGGTCATCAAACATACCAGCGCGAACAACGGAGTTGGTCCACATGTTCTTGTTCAGTGTTGGGAATCCAGATGGAGTAATATCAGATGGGTTTCCTGCAAGAGAATATGTGATCGTAAATTCATCAGGTACACTAGCAACAGTTCCACTCTCAACGTTGTAGTAGTTAACACCAGTTGAAACTGAAGTATCTCTCATTGAGATACCATCACCGACGTGCATAAAGTGTGGTCTTCTGGTAACAACAGTTGCAATTGGATTGTTGTTTGAATCAGTACCACCAACCAAAGATTTTACTTCAATTGGAGGATTGAAGTTGGTAGCAGTTGAGTACTGCAGACCTTTACCTGACTGATAACGGAAGTATCTTCTGGTCTGTCTAACAACTGAAGAATCAGCAGAAGTACCAGGGTTTATCTCAACGCCACCGTCAAATGGTCTGTGCAGAGCATATGAAGATGGTTTTACATACAGTGCTGTAGGCAGCAGGTATGAAACGTTGTTGTAGTTCTCAGTCGAGATAGAGATTGAGTGGTTGTTACCTTGACCATTACTAGTGATATTTGTGCGATTACCAGAGTATGCATACTGTCTGTAAGTGTAACTGTTAGTCCCGTTACCAGCAAGTCTGAAATAACCACCACCAAGGTTGATCAAGAAGTAGTTACCGTCTTTAGTCAATCCACCAATTGCACTAGAGTTATCATCGTGAGAATAGATAACGCGAGTACCAGTCAGCATTTGACTCGAAATATCATTACCTTGATCATCGGTAGTACCGAAGTAGAAGATCTCGGTAGTGGTGTCACAAATTGTGATTGGGCTAACTGACTGTGGGTCAAATGAAATAACCGCAGGTGTCTGTGGTTCCTCAACTGTCATCTCATCACTATCAGAGATTGATCTAATCTTCGCAGGAACAACTCTGGATTCTGTCTTGTAGAATCTATGCTGGCTATAGTAAGAGGTATTACCAGTACTATATCCAAGAGTAATTGGGTTTACACCCTGTCTTGCATCTTCTGAATTCTGGTGAAGTGTAAACTGATAATAGTTGATGGTGTTTACGAAGTAAATTGAACCATCTACAAGACCAGAATAATCAGTTGGGATCTCTCCAGAAGGGATATCATCTTCAAGTGCTCTCCACCTACCTTCATTGCGATAGTAAACACCATCACCAATTTCAAAGTTGTGATAGGTACTACCAGGAACTGTTACAGTTGTGCCACCATTAGAAACACTGCTGTAACCATAATAACCATAACCGTAACCATAACCAACATAACGCTCATCATCCAAAAGGATGCTTTCACCTGGAGTGTACTGGTTGATCATGTTTGTTTCAAGACCACCACCAGTTGATACTGGTTGAGTGTAATCATTCAGACGCTTCCACCATGCATCACGGACACTGTTAGGAGGTGTTCTACCAACGTTTGTGCTATTTGAATAGTTATATCTCAAGTCATCATAGTTACCCTGAGAGTCTTGAGTTGCAACGTAGTAAAGATCAGTGTTGACACCTTGATATGAATAAGTATACTGAACAATGTCTCCAGCAAAATATTCTGAAGTGGAGTTCCACTTACCTCTATCAACTGTACCCTTCAGCAGGTTAGTTGCAATTCTAACAACGTGAAGTGATCCCGTACCAGCACCAAACAATCTAACCTGATTTCTTCTTCTATAAGCGTCAGATCTTGTCTTGTGGAACGAGATGATAGTGCTACCCCATCTATGGATGAAATATCTCTCACCAAATTCCAGACCAACAATAGGTGTAGCACCCGCGAATCCATTATACTCAACTTCGTCGCCGTTATAGAATTCGTGAGTACCGATAGTAACGTAGTTACTGTAGGTATTGACGTTACTATCTGAAGAACCGTTCCAAGTCTTATCTTTTGTGGTATAAGTCAGAAGACCATTACCAGCTACCTCACCAAATACACTGCTTGCATATAGCGTGTGCTGTCTATTTGTAGTAACCGCATCACCAAAATTGAAATATTCGGTAATGATGGTGCCTGACTGTGCATTTGCAAGAGTAGTTGCAAGACCAAAGTAATCTTTAGAAATTCTATAGGCGTAATACGTATCACCTGAAGTCAGTGAAGTATAACCAGCTGCTTGCTGGTTAGCATCAGGTGATGGATTCTGACCAATTGAAGTACCTGCAGCGTCCTTAGTATAAACAACCGCGACACCAGTTTTGAGACCATGGTCATTGATTCTAAATCTTCCTCTCTTCAGGTCAAGAGATTTCTGAGGTTGGAATGTCAGAGTCTTACCAAAGATTTGAGTGTCTGTCTGCATATCATATCTGAGGTTATCTGCATTTTTTGCAGTAATCTCAAATGAACCATCAATAGCACCCTTAGGTGAAACATCTTCAAAGTAGTGGTTTGGTGTGCTAGTTGCAGAACCAGAACTCATGTTGAGTCTTACACCATTAAATGTGGTGGAGAGTTCAAATCTATTTGTAGATGCATTTCTTACATAATATGTTGTACCATTTTGCAGACCACCAATTGCAGGGTTTCCATTTGAATTATATCTGACTGCAGTACCTGATGTGAAACCATGGTTGGGGATATAGAAGGTATCCTCATATGGGTTATCAATATTTTCGCCTCTAAACTTATGACGGAAGTTAGTTACGTCACCACTGAAACTAGTGATATTGATGATGTTTGATCTAGCATTCTGTTGGTTAATTTGGTTGGTGCTGCTTGGTTGAGTATTGCTAGTAGAAGAAGATGCCAGTGTTACTCTGAAGTGATTATTAGTAACAGGAATCATCCAGTACCAATAGTTATTAGTCATATTACCAACAGCACCACCAGTGGAGTTCTGAGCATCAAAACGATACTTCAACCAGTAATTTGGTTGACCTTCTTCATTATTGTCGAAACCATGCTGGGTAGAGAACCAAGTATTTGAAGTTGCCAGTTCTTCAATTTTCAGAACGAATGCGTTCTCAGTGTTTGCCCATCCTGTGATATCAACCAGAGGACCATTTGGAGTTCTGGATACTGAGAATTCAAAGTTATTTGTGGAAACACCAGTATTGATAGCAGGGAATCTTACATAGTAGATTCTATCCTTCATATTCTGATCCCAGTTATTGTTCGTCTCGGTGAGACCTGAAGGAACGCTTGACTGAGAGAAGAATACAACCTTATCACCTTCTACAAGGTTTACAACTGAGTGCTCACAAATAACTCTGTTTCTATTTGACCAAGAAGTAGAGTTCTGTGCTCCACCAGAAGCACTATTTGTTACACTATATGCAAGTTTGATTGCTGGCCACAGGGAATATGGAGTACCCCATGTGTACAGGTTACCTTGGGATGTAATATTAAGTTGACCACCAACACCAGCACCAAAGTATGGACCATCGTGGTTAGGATCTCTGGATGAGAAACTTGTTGTCAGACGAATGGTGTCAGCATCAACATACTTGATATAGTATGGATAACCATTACTCATGTTACCTGGAACGCTGTTAGGTGCAGGTCCAGAAACAAAGATTACTGGTTGACCATCTTTGAATTCGTGGCGAGGAATCTTGATGGTATCTTGTGATGCGTTGATTGATTCTGGCCAGAAGTATCTTTGCTTTCTGCCCCATGCAACATCATTAGTAGCACCAACTTCAATGATGTCAAACTCATATGGGTTCATTGTGGTAGACTGATAACCTCTACCGAACAATGTCATCTCCAACTGAGTAGCAGCCTGTCCTGCATCACTCAGAGTGAATGAAACTGGGTTGCTTCCTGCACAGTTTGATGCACTATCTGCAAGTTGATAGTTTTGAGCATCAACTCTGATAACATAGTAGATACCATTGCCTGGGTTTGTGGACGATGCGTTCGTACCAGTTTGACCAGCAGCTTGGAATCCAGTAACGTTACCATTCTTATACACCATGAACATCATGTCACCTGTAACCAAATTATGGTCAGTGGCAACACCGTTGATGTTATGAGTGATGGTGTTTGTTGCTGAGTTCATGTAGCCTGCGTTTGCTACCAGGAACTGCTGAGTATCTGTACCCTTTGGTTCCCAAAGAGTCATCTGGTTTGTTTCGTACTGAGAAATATTCTCTTCCCAGTCAACAGCACCACCTGAAGTGAATGATCTACCATCAAACTCTTTTCTCTTTACAGCAATAGAGTTTGTGATGTAGAACTGAGTACCCAGAGAGAAATTTGTTTCTACTGGAGTAGTGATCGTCAGTACACTTTGGGATGCCTGGTCCGTGGTAACAGCAGAATACTCGCCAAAATCAAGCTTAGATCCAACGTAGAATCTACCAACAATTACGTTAGTATAAACTGTTTGCAGTTCTCCCGTTGAAGTCAGAGGTCTGGTTGTTTCATATACAAAGGTTTTATCGCTAGGAATCGCTTTGATGATGAAAGTACCTTCCGCAAAAAGATCACTAAGACCACGGATATCCAGAGGAATACCGTTGACAAGACCATGAGGGGACTTCATGGTGACGGTGACTTCTTTTGAATTATTTACAGATTCAATTTTGTCAACGCCTTCCAGAGGAACGTCGCCCGTAGAGGAATAGAAAGATGGAACTTGGTGGATTCTCTCAAGTGTTTCCCACTTTGTTGACTGAAGACCATACTCAAAGTCGGTATCAATCAGAGTATTTGGGTTTGAAACTCTCAGTTTACTAACTGGATCAATAAAAGTTTCAGTTGGTTTGAACTCTGCACCCTCTTCATCGATGAAGATTTGGAGCTTATCGGCATCTGCATGGTTAGCAGTTGACGTATCAAAGTTCAGAGTGAACGTTGTTTGATCCGTTGCTGACGCATACGAGGTATTTGTAACTCTCAGGTTTGCATCACCAAGAGCATAAATCGTAGTGCCTCTGGTAGCATTATTAATAAAGAGGAGTTTCTTCAGATCAACGTGACCATTGATTGCCACTGTTTGCGCTGAAGCGTCAAATACGTAATCGTAAAGTAATTTCTTTGCCATTTTTCTTTCCTAAGTCTTGTTATGTGGGAGAGAGAATATTTTTATACACCAAAGGTGATAGCGTAACCAAGAGCTTTGACACTCAAATCATTAAGTTGATCTTGAGTCACCAAAGACGCAGAGTTTGTACCTTCAGTGAACAGTTCCCAATTAGACGAAGATGTCAAGGGGTCATTGTTAGTTGATTCTAAGATATTTATATAAGTACTAGGTGAGCGGAAGACAACATCACCTGGATAGTAAGTCGTTGCGGAACCCCAAACTCCCTTCCATTCAAAACCTTTGATAACCAAATCCCAAGAGGTTTGACCTAGTTGGTTTGGTGCAACGCCAACGGTTGTTGTTTTTGCTACATAAGCATATCCACCAAACTGAACAATATTACCTGGAGCGTATGTTGTAAGTGAACTATAGTCACCAATTACACTAAATCCAGTTGTAAGAACATCCCAGAAATCATTGGGTGCATTCAGATATTGGTTTGGTTGTTTATTATTATTTTGTTGCTTTGCAATGTAAGTATATCCACCAAAAGAAACAACGTCTCCTGGTTGATATGCGGTCAAGTTGCTCCAACTATCTTCAAACTGGAAACCTCCGACATACTCAGAGAAGTTTGATGCTGCAAATGCTGAGCTAGAAGAGTGTGCGGTAGTTACGAGATAGAGCGTATTACCGAACTTTACTACATCATTGAGTTTGTAGAAAGTGTTCACTGTCCAGTCACCAACATTTTTTACACCTTCAAGATGCAATCCCCAATTGGAAAGATCGTTGGTATACCAGTCAGTGTCGTTTGCTGTGGAAGTGTGATTGGTTGTGCAGACGTAACTATTCGCGCCAAACTTGACGATATCGTCAATGACGTAAGCGGTACTACCAGCCCAATCACCCTTCCACTTGAATTTTAATCTGCCAAGTCTAAAATCTGCCATTTTTTTTACTTAGGTCCGTTTGTTGCGTAATCGTAAGTTTGTCCCATGCGGGCTACTAAAAAACCGTCATTATCAATGTAGTAGGAAAGACTTCTTGAATCAAACCTATACTGATAATATGGATCAATGTCTGTGTCTTGAACAACAGGATTTCCGTTTGCATCGACAGTATAATCATCGAGTGTGCGGAAAATAGGTTCACCGTTACCATCAAGTTTTGGTTGAGTGATAAGATCAATCACATCATTATCATCACCAGTGACCTTAGTGTATACAAGCATACCATCCGAATCACGTTTGATTGCGTGGAAGTCCCAAGAGACGCTTCCGCCTCCGCCACCTCCACCTCTTGCTGCTATGTCTGATAGATTGATTGCCATTTTATGTTACGATTTTCCAGTTGGAACCATTATATACAAGTAGAACCTCCCAACCGTTTGAATCCAAAGCAAGCTGAGAATCTGTAGTGTTGAGATAATCTAAAAAATTCGCGCCAGTGGCACTAGAGTCAACAGTAATATTATTTATACTCCATTGATTTGTTACATCAACAAATCTAATAAAATCACCTACGGAAGGAGTTGCGGTCATGTTGATTTGGAATGTTCCTCCCGTGCTGTCTAACATATAATTTGAGTTGTATGTGTTTGCAGTTCCGTCAATAGTAAATGCCCCAGTCTTTACCGCGACACCATAATTGACATAAGATAAAACTGTCTCCTTATTGAGGAGCGGAACCCACGTAACTACATTATTTACAAGTTTTGTCAGGTAGTAATCACCGTTACCATCTGCAGCAAATTGACCAACTCTTTGAGCAGTTGGGAGACTTGCTGCGCCCAAATTCAATTTATCTGGAGTGATCGCTCCGTCAATAATTTTATTTTCTGTGACGGCATCATCTAAAATTTTAGATGAGTTAATCGAGTTGTTAGCTAGTTTATCTGCCGTCACAGATAGGTTAGCTAACTTAGATGTTGTGATATTTCCGTCTAAGATTTTCGCAGCAATGATGCTACCATCACTGACTGTACCGATGTCTAATCGATCACCGAAAATAACAGCGAAGAATGTAGCACCTGATGCTGGAGCTGTGGTGAATTCAATCAGATCGTTATTGATATTGTAATCGGTTGCAGGTTCAAGAACAGTACCGTTCAGAACTGCCATCACCTGAAATGCACCTGGATATACAGGGTCACCTGAAACTCTCAAATAGAAATCCGTAGAGGATCCGTTGAATCCAGATCCTCCACCAAATCTATCTAACGGAAAATCAATCTTTCTTTGATTACCAGTCTTTGGTATATTACCAATATATGCCATGGCTTTTTGTTTCTATTTATGGGTTAGAAGGCAGTGGAGTTACTAAATGGATTCCCCGCGAATGCAAGATATAAATATCCAATATTTGTATTATTTGTGTATTGAACATTAGGAGCATCTGATCCTGGATCAACAATAAATCCATTAGCAGTAAATGCAAGACTGTTATTTGGATGATCTTCTTCTCCTGAAATGTTGTTGAACCAAACCTTTCTTTGAACCTCATTGTTTGGAGATCTTGTAGAATTATAAACACTCCATTCACCAACAGTTGTATCACTATATCTCTTGATTAGTAACCAAGCTGGACGGAACCCCAAGTGTACGAACTGCTGCCCTCCAGACCCTGTGTACACTCCTGCCTTAGAATAACCAGGAATATCTGTCCAGATATATTGAATGTATTCATTGTTTAGAAGATTCTGATTAGCTGGTGTTTGGACATTGAAAGTTTGCTCAGTAAATTGTGCTTGTGACGCATCTCCCTTTGCGCTATTGTTGGAATTCAGATACAGAAAATCCATTGAACCATCAATAACGTTAGTAAGAACACCCCAGTTACCAGTGGCACTAGCATTTTTTTCAATATAGAACGTTGGTGTTTTACCCAAGTTATGAGGGACAGTTACATCCGCATTACCATCTCCAAAGTATTTTACCATTGAGAACCCATACTCAGGAGATCTTTTTACTTTTGCTGGAAGTGATGGGACGTTGGTGGGTACGGTTACACCTTGATCAATGAGAATTTTTCCATTTACCTTTACAACTTTCAGTCGTGCTTCAAGGTTTCCTGATGTTGGTCCCCACTTCAAAGTGCTAAAGTTTTGACCTTCAAATCCTGAAATCGTGTACCAGTTTTCAGTGGTAGTTAGTTGAGAAACAATACTAGTTCCATTCAACTCTACCGTGACACCTGTATTGTAAATATCAATGTAGATTTCAAAAGTATCGATGACATGACTAGAAGGAGATGGATTTGTATATGTCATCTCATTACCATAACTTGGAGATGCGTGGGTGCTTAAATTTCCATCGAAAGCGTTAGAAGCATTGCCATAAGACCCAGTGGGATTTGATGTATTACCGCTAAAGTTTTGACTTTGATCATAAACAGAGCTATTAAAACTACCAATTGTAATTACACCAGGATCAATCAACTGCTTTCCACCAATCGTAAAGTAGTAGATGTTGAATCCTGTAGGAGCAGTGATTGTATTCACAGTTGCTGGTCCACTAACCAATGTTGTAGTGACTTGACCAGAAGCAGTGCTAACTGCATTACCATCAACAGTAATTGAACTTGCACCACCATTTTGAGTTCTAATCTGCAGATCTTGACCTGCTGGAATTGTCATTGTTCCTGAGAACAATGTTGCTCCACCAGTTGTTGAAGAATCAGCATATGTGATAGTGCTTCCATCATATATTCTTTCTCCTCCAAATCCAGGTGTTATATTGGCACTCCACTCTTGAGATTGATCGTAATTGGTTGTGTCAGAAGAAACTGCCAATTCTCCAGCATTCCAACAGTACGCTGCGATGGTATTGGTATCTCTGTTTATATCATGATTTCCTGCTGGAATGGTAAATCCATTACTATCAATTGATGTAAAATATGAAGTAAAATCTGTTTGCCCATTTGTACTACTACTGTCTAATTTATATCCAAGTCGTCTTAGACTATCAAACCAAACCCAATTGTTGCCACCATCCATATCTTTGAATATCAATAAGTCTGGTTGGAATTGAAGAGAACTTACAGAAAGACCACCACCAGTACCTACTGAATCATAAACCACAGTATCCATTGCTGCTGAACCATCGACGACTGTTGATGTCGTTGAGTTTGCTGTACAGAGCGTCTTGAATCCTGAGGGAGCTTGATAGTTGAATGGAGTAGCGCCAAAGTTTGCAGTTCCTGTGTTACTATAAACATCCATACAAGCAACAAGCTCTTCATCACTTGGAACATTAGTAAAGATTGGATTTGCTCCAGTTGCAGGATTTCCTGAATTCAACCATGTTCCATTGATAGCCCACCATATTTTCCCATTATCGGCATCAATTGCAACACCAATTGTTCCATTAGCACCCACCGATGTTCCAGTATTTACAGTGATTGCATCACTACCAATCTGGTCGTAATAACATGTCCCATCGTTTACCATTGCCCAAGATTTATTTTTACTTGGGTACTCAACTTGATAATTATGATTTGATCTAGAAATGCCAACGTAACTATACTGATTGTTTACAGTGGTTACTTCATAGTACCATTTTCCACCAACAAATGAAAATGTACTAAGACAAGATTGCCATGTGGCACCAGAAGTCATAGTCAAGTTTCCATTAGAAAGAGTTGTAGAACTTCCTGATGCTAGCGGATTCAGTACAGAATAACCCGATACTAATTCTCCACCCAATCCTGTATCAGTGGAAGGATCACCACTCGATGGGGAGTCCTTCATTATATCACTAGATGCTATACCACTCGCAGTAAAATCGTTTGATCCTGCTTGGTCTTCTCCAACGTCGGATGAATTAGAGAAGTTGAGGTGGAATGAATTGTTGCCAACGCTAACAGATTGATCAATGAGTTTTTTGCCATCAACCTTTATAGATCCGAGGTAGCAGTAATTAGAACCTCCATTATACAACCATTCAATAGTTGTCAAACCGCTAACACTATAAGTAGCTGCAGCGGGCGAGCCTGAAGGAATAGTGACAAAAGAACCATTGATCTTCAGTGCATTTCCAGTACCTTCGACCTCAAGCTCAACAGACTGTGCAGAACTAAATTGTGTAAAAGTAAGAGTGAACGTTCCCCCGTCTACAGGCAAAGGGAAGTCTCCACCGCTTCCAGAACCACTCTCTACATTGTCAAAAAGCTGCGCCGCAGAACCGCTATTGTAAAAATCGTGCCCATTGTCGTTAAAGAATGTTGCGCTGCTCCACGTCTGACTATTATCAAACCATTCATAACTTCCAGTATATTCAATTGGTGTCCAGACCCCAGTAGTTGCATCAAATTCTCCGAAGGCAGTCGGTGACGTGACAGATATGCCGTCTAGATAATGATACTCAGCAAGGTAGAAAGAGCTATGATATGTAGCACCAGGACGAGAATTTATTTGATGCGTTTGACCAGACTCATTCAGATGTTTGATAGGTCCATCTATCAATCCAGCCCAATAGGTTGTAAAGTCAATAGTTTGTTGAACTCCATTGACCCAAATTTTGAATCTATCAGCATTTGTTGTACCAGCAGAACTATCTACAGTAGCAACGACGTGATACCAAGATGTTACGTCGGGAAAAATTGCTTGAGTATCAGAAATTACAGCCCAAGTGCTTCCATCAGGGCTATACATTTCTGCATGTAGTTTTTGACTGGATGTCCAATACAGAGAGAAAGAACTTGAAACACCGATCAAGTACGTGTAATCATAATCATGTGAAGGTTTCACCCAACAAGATAGAGTAAACTTGGTTTGATTGCCTGTAGTAGTTATTGATCTTGTCAGAGTTGAATCTGCATCTTTATCAAACTTCAAACTATTTCCAATCAAATACTCAGAAACTGAACCAGTCGCATGAATACCCTTGACCGACAGAGGAGAAAACGTCCCTGTGTTTGTTGCAAAAATAGGCATGATCTATCCTCCTTATCAAGCGAAGTTCTTGGAAACAGCGCCAAGCACTTCCCAAGCAGAACTTCTTCTAATCATTGAAAATGAAAATACGTCTACAGCATTTGCTGTTCCTGTTGGTGCAGCACCACCAGACCATTTGATCGTTGCACCAACGCCTCCGATTTGCAGAGTGCTAACGATGTATGGAGTTGCTCCTTGGGAAACGATGAACGAAACGTTTTGAATTTGACCGTCTACTGCAGGTAAGTTTGTAACGTCCAGAGTCATGTCTCCAGTTGCACCACTCAGATATCCAATCATTCCGTTATTGGAATTCAGAGTTCCTGCATTTGTTGAGAGAGTTACATCTACAACACTTTCAATTACTCTGTTCAGATTGACTGAAGATGAGAATGTATTTGCTCCAGTGAAAGTATTTGTTCCTGCAAGAGCAGCATATGCTGCAAGGTCTCCGAGAGCAACTTCTGTATAGTTCGTTCCGTCGTTAGTTGCTTCCCACTTAGCAGTTGAGTTGTTGTAACGAAGAGTTCTTTCTGAGGTTACTGTACCAGCACCATCTGTTGTCTGTACTACCGAAATGCCACCAACACCTGCTACCACGTTTTGACCAGTTCTCATCCTGATGATAGAGTCAGCTACATCAAGATCGGTCGTGTTGATCGCGGTGGTCGTACCTGAGACTGTAAGGTTACCAGAAACAGTCAGGTTGCCAGTGATTGTCTGACCACCAGTTAGATCAAGAAGTTCTTTCCATGCACCAGCGTGAGCATAAAATGCTCTACCAGCATTACCCGCACCAGGACCAACACCATGAACATGGGCAAACATGCCATGATATGTTGACGGATCTGGTAGATCTGCAGAATCATCGTAGTGGAAACGAATCTTGTTTCTTTGACTCGTCAGTTCTAACTGATCCGTTGCTGCAACAGCACCTGTAATACCGTAGGTCGCTGTGGGAGCTCCTGTTCCAGCAAGGTCAGTAATAGTGTTGACTCTAATGGTAGACATTTTATACTAAGTACCTTTTTTCTATTTAGTTACCGTAGACTGTTCGGGGAAAAATTTGACCGTATCTGGTGACTGTGCTTCTTCCACGGGCAAGATGAGCATTCTCCGAAGACTCAAGCGTCAGTGCAGGAATCGGAGTTTGTGCTGAAGGAACATATGGAGTATATACTCTTGAATATGAACTAAGTTCCGCACCACTATCCCAAGTAATTGATACAATATCTGTACCACCACTTGGATTAGAAATTGATGCATCAGTAGCAGTCTCAAGAGACAAATCCGAGACTAAAGTAATACTTGCCATTATCAATAGATTCTCCTAGAAATAAACAACCTTCTGTAAGGTTGATATGTACCTCTTGGGTATAGAATTCCTCTTGGTCTTCTGATACCACGCCTTGAAACACTACTAGAGATAGTTCTCTCATTCTCATAGTTTGTAGAAGAAGAACCAGTACTCATCAGAGTTTCGATTTCTATCCAAGAAATATTATTTGGAGTATATATTGAATAAACTCTTTGAACAGAATTTGAATTTCCTGTTGTCAATGTTGGAACAGTAGAAACTCCCATGGACGCACCACTAGGGGTAGCATCCACAGAAGTTTCAAGTGTTAGTCCTGTTTTGAGTGTAATCTCTGCCATCAGGTTGTTCTTGCAGCATAAACAATATATCTTCCTACCAAATCACCACTCTTTCCAAAATATGCATCGTTTGATGTACCTCCAACACAAAGCACTGTATATATTTCAGATCCACTAACTGAAATCGTATCTCCTGGGTATACAACAGTTTCCCCTGGTTCACAGACAAACTGAATAATTACAAAGTCATCTGGAATGTAATATGGACATGGCATCATCGCAGAAGAAATTGGTAAACCCTTGAGTGGTTTGTGGGAGTTTGCCAAAGCATTCACTGTGAATGTTCCTCCACCACTACCGTTGATAGTTACTCTATCATAAACATCATTTCTATAATACTGTGAAGTCATATTATATGAACCGTAAGGAGCTCCTTCAATTCCGTGCGCTCCATCAATATTGATACGATACATATCAGTGATGTAATCTCCTTTGGTGGTGTAGAGATAAGTATCTTTATAGTATCTATGATACCCAAACAGGCACTCTCTAGCTCTGGTTATTGAAGAATGTAATTTACCAGTGCCAACTTGATAACGATCACCTACCAGGGAACTTGGAGAGTCATAAGTTTGTGACAAATCAACTGCGTCAGAAGTTCTTATAAGAATTGCTTTTGCATCAGATGCAATATTACTAAATTCATAATTTCCATCATTTCCATAAACGGTGGCACCACCTTGGAATACATGATCAAGATCCCAAATATTTTGTCCCCAAAGAGTTCCTACATTTAGAGAAAAAGTACCAAAGACTTCTACGTTTCCATTTACAATCTGTTGAAATTGAAAAATAGTGTAATTTGTATCCTGTCCAGCAGGTGCTCTATAAGTAATAATCTTTAGTGGGTAATCTGTAGGATCTGTGCTTCTTGCAAATTTAATTTTCATTCCTCTGCCATCGCCATCCCCATCACTACCACCAGCAAAAAGTGGAGATGATCCATAATTCGAGCTATTCCGCTGTATATTACCATTGGTATCCCAGGTCTTTTCATACCCATATCCATCCATGCCTGGATCACCAAAAAATGCTCCTTGATACATGTATCCTTGATTATAATACAACTGAGTTGGGAATCCAGTATTTGACCATTTTGGACCAGACTTGATAGATAAAAATGTCCCTTGACTGTGGGGTTCAGTTAGAGTAAAGGAATAATATGTTGTACCAAAAGTTTTATTTGCGTCATTGGTAACTCTACATACTCCAGCAACTGGTCTTCCCTGACTTACAAAAGAAGCATTGATTTCATTCAGATTTGAATCTGCATCTCTCCACCACCAATTTGATGCTCCACCTTGAGTTGCATAGACTTTTACCGCTGGAACTGTTGCACTTCTAGTACCGAAAGTGATGTCAGTAGCGGTTGATCCACCATGATCTGCAGCTGCTAAAGTAATTACGGCATCATTTGCATATCCTGATCCACCATTTCTGATATAGATAGAATTTACTTTTCCTTCAATTGACGCGGCATGATCTGCACCCCAACGTCTTACAGTAACAGTAGCAGCAGTTCCTCCACCAGGAGCAGTCAGTTGAATATCCCACTCTGCCCAATAAGTTCCATCCGTAAAACCATCACCAGAAAGATTTCTGGTTGGGGTGTTTGCATTTGAGATTGGATAAATCTGCCCACCAACTTCATCCCAACCATCTGTAGGTTGGAGTAATTTTCTAATTACTCCGCTAGATGAAGTACCGCTGTGATGACCAGCACCACCAGTACCCAAAGCAAGTTCCAGAGCATCAAGAACTTGCTCACTTGTCCATCCAGTATTGCCTGAATTTACTAAAAATTCTGTTCTTGTTACTGCCATTTTATGCCTCTAATTGTACTACTTTGAGAGTTACGGTAATTTGTTGTTGGGAACCACTACGATTCGTTACTGACGCATAAATGTTAGTATTAGGTGTGGATTCATAGTTGAATCCAATAGTTCCAGGAGTAATTTGTTGAGTGCCATTGACTCTAACTTCTGCAATAACACCTGATCCTGGTGATGGGTCAGTACCTTCCCCTCTATTTAGATCATTTGCTCTAGAAGCTGCAGTCGTATATAGTCTTACCCAAGCATCTGCTGACGTTGTAATTGCCAGAAGAACGTAGGATTTGAAACCTGTGAGGTTTACATTTGAATCTGTTGTGTCATTTGCAAGGTTAGATGATGTTCCTGCAACATCAGTTCTTGCTTGCAGAGAACCTGATCCACCACCACCGCCACCAGAAACTGCTGCTGGTGTCCATTGAGAACCATTCCACTGAAGATAATGTCCAGCAGTGATTGTCTGACCACCACCAGTTGTTCCTGCAGCAGATGAAACATTAGCAAAATCACCAAGATTCTGCGGAATTGTTGGTTTGTTTAGAATCTGTGCAACACCAGAAGTTGCACTCCAATCACTATTGACTTGAGTTGCTGCAAGGTTGGGAAGATTCTGGAGATTATTATAATCACCATACTCTGAAGGAATAGGGATATTGTGATAGGTCGTACCATCGTTGGTAAATTCCCACCTATCATTTGTCTCATTCCATCTAACTCTAGTGTCGTTAGAAGCAGAACGCTCAACAACAACTGAAGCATTTGCAGTTGGTGCAACAGGAATCGTAAGTTCAATAGCAGTCTGTGAACCAGAACCACCAAAGTTTGTGTTGAGAGTAATCTGAGTGCCACTATCAACACTTGCAACAGTTGCTGTTCCAAGTGTCAGTGTTCCTGCGTTGCCAGTAATCGTTACTGATGCACCTTGCGTTATTCCTGTAGTTGCTGCAATGTTAGTAACAACTGCAGAGTTTGCAGAGGCATCACCAGTGAATACGCCAAGATTGTCATTCAGAACAACTTCATTGTTAGTTACATTCAGAGTCGCAACATTATTAGTTGTTGTGGTTCCAGTGACATTCAGGTTACCAGAAACTGTAACATCAACAAACGTTGGTGAAGAGTTTGCAGTAACAAGATTGGTTGGTTTGTTTTTGATGTATGCAACATTTGATGTCGATGCTTGAGTCCAATCTGCTTGAACTTGAGCAAATGGTTGCCCACCAAGATCGTTATAGTTCAGTTGGGAGTTTACCCAGTTACTTCCGTTATATCTAAGAACTTGTGCAGTAGCAGGAGTGTTTACAACAACATCAGACAGACCATCCAGATCGGATGCTCCACCACCGCCACCACCAACAATACCACCAACAGCACCACCACTCAGATTAGAGAAAACTCCAACCTTGAGTTCTTTACCAGATGCAATGTTGAACGCTTGTCCAGATCCTACGTTGATGTTATCGCAGAAAGTATAAGCATAATCCGTAGATGGATTTACAGTAACTGCAGTAGTTGTATTCAGATCAGGAGCAAATCTAATCTCTGGTGTATTCGCATCAAGAGGAATATCACCAACATTGAGTGATGCGCCACCAGTTGCAATAGAACTCCAACCAGAACCATTGTGAGTTCTGAGTTCATTCAGTGCATCATCATAGTAGATGTCTCCCTCACCAAGACCTGCTGCGTTTGCTGCAATTTCGTCAGCATATCTGACATATAATTTTTGTGGAGTTACCGAGTCATCAGCAATCTTTGCTGTGGTAATATTTGCATTTTTGATGTGATGAGTAGTGATCGCTCTCAGAGCATCAGAAGTTGTACTATTACCAATCTTAGATGAAACAACCGCACCGTCTCTGATGTGGTTATTGGTAACTGCTCTAAGACTATCTGATGTACCACTAGAAGATAACTTATTACTTGATACAGAATTATCTTGAAGTGCTGCAGTATCTACTTTATTGACAAGATCTGCTGTCTCTAAATTGATATTGCCCGTTCTTCCTTCAAAAGTTTGAACTCCAGAAGGTGCAACCGATACAACATCAACACTCTTTTGAAGATAGCGAACAAGAATCGCATCTCCCTGAGTTGGTGTTGCTGTAAAAGTAATTTCGTTAGATAGTGCGCCACCAATTGAATACTCTTCAGTGTTTTTCAGAACACCATTGATGAACACAAGCAATTCCGTATCTTCGTTTACGGATTTTGAAAGTGTTTCTGTAGCGTTACCAGAAGCAGTGATCGACTGTTCAGCAAGATCAACTGTACTATTCTCTACTCCGTAACCGATATATGGCATTTTATGCGATCTCCATGTAACTTACGATAACATCCAGTGATGCTGCAGAACTTGACTGTGCTTGCAATTTATCGCCTGCACCACTAGCAACATTATATGCCATTACGATTTTATTACCTGCCATGATTTCAATAGAAGATCCTGCAGGAATTGGAATATTTTTTGCCAACCAAATATCTTCTGTCGAGACTGGGTTCTGTCCTGCTACAGTCAAACTAACTGCAGGACGATCAATCTTGACGGAAGCATTGACTGCACTAGATGTGACATTACAAAGAGTAATGCCAACAATGACGGTCTGCTTATCAGTCTGACCTGTTCCCAATTGTTGTGTATAAACATCAGTAAGACCAAGACCTACTGCTGCTTTAGATGCTGATCTAAATTTACTTGCCATTTTTTATTATCCTAATGCAATTGTGAGTGCGATTACTTCATCTTCTGAAACACCAGCAGTAAAGGAATTCACAGCGTCGGTCAAGTTAGTGAAGTTGCCTTGAAGTTGACCAATGTCGCCAACGTTCTCAGAGATCTGGTTGATCTTTCTTCTTTGACCTTCAAAGGTATCAGTAGTAAGAACTACTGGTTTTGTAGAAGTGTGGGGTGAAACGGGAGTAGAGAATATCGCTACTCCCCAGGATGATTGTGCCATATTAGGTTACGTTGATTCTTGCCCTTACATAATAATTAGTTGACGAATTCAAGACAACATTTGCTGGAACTTCCAAACTTGTCAAATTGGTTGTGTCTGTAAGTGCCTCATAGATGATGGTATTGAATGTAGCATCATCTGCGATTTGCCAATCAGTAGAAGTATGAGTGAAATTCACAGTGTCATAGATAACAGTATTTAGGTTGATTGTTGGTCTCAAACTTGTTTCAATTGGCAGATTGAAAATAGGTTGATCAGCAACAGGTGTAGTGAATGAAACTGGAGAGCTCCATGCACTATCAAACCCAGCACTATCTCTATATCTAACTTCTACAGTGTAAGTTTCGTTCCAGTCAAGTACAGGAGTCAAGAACTCAATCTTCTGTCCAGTATCTCCAGCAGCACCTACATCAACTGCGGTGGTGTAAACGATAAAGTTATCACTAGTTCTAGTGATTCTCCAGAAAGAAGATGCATGACCATTACCCAGATAACTGATGAAGAGACTGGAATCAATTCTAGGTTGTCTTACAAAAGTCTTGTTAGTGATAGGATCTACAAATCCGCTAGCAGAAATTGATGGGTTTGCAATAAACTGAAGTGTAAGAATTGCAGAGTTTGAATATGCAACTGCAGCACCTTCAGAATTAGCCTTCAAACGATAGTAATAACCATTGTTTGAAGCGTCTCCAGTAACTGACAAGTTGTTGGAGATTGATCCAGGAATATCTATCCAGTTACTGCCCTGATCAGAACTTACCTGCCAGAGATAGGTGATCGTTCTGCTGCTGGTAACAGATGAATTTGCACTAAACGTAACTGGGACGCCAGCAGTCGTAGAAATGCTCTGTGGTTGTAAAGTGAAAGTAATAACTGGAGTCAGAACTGTCAGAGTTGCAACGTTAGATGTGATTGGTGAATTTGTTGCAGCAGGGTGACTAATGACGACTCTATACTGATCACCATTGTCATTCGCAGTTACTGTTGCTGGAGATGTGTAAGAATTAGTTGTTTCTCCAGCAAGTGGCGTCCATGTAGTGCCACTATCATCAGACTTCTCCCACTGATATGTAATTACTGATGCGTCAGATGCATTAGCAGTTATAGTGAAATTAGCAGTATCAGGTTGATATCTTGTCTGATCTTGTGGTTGAGAAACAATCGCAAGTGTAGGTCTTGCGTTGACAGTCAGGGTTGCTGCATTGGATGTAATATCACCCGCAGAACCTACAAGACTTACGATAACTCTATATTGATTTCCACTTGCTGAATTAGCTACATTAGAAATCGTATATGCGTTGTTGACAGCACCAGCAATTGTTGACCAATTAGCACCAGAATCTGTGGATTCTTCCCACTGATAAGTTGCAGTTCCACTGGATACTGTAGTCGCTACACTGAATGTAACGTTCTGAGTATCATAAACTGTTTGATCAGTTGGTTGAGTACTAATCGCGAGAGTTCTTTGAATAGTGAGGATAACTGCATTTGCTTGGATTGAACCAAGACCAGCAATTGAACCAGTTACGCGATAGTAATCGTCATTATCATCTGCATATGTTGTACCTGAAACTGTCAGAGAACTTGAAGTTTCACCTGCAACTGTCGTCCAAGAAGTTCCTTGGTCATCAGATCTTTCCCACAAATAAGTGATTGGGAGACCACTGTTAGTAGAAATACCAACGGAGAATGTTGCATCAGATCCTTCATTTACAGTCTGACTCGTTGGTTGAGTATCAACTGTAATCGAACCTTGACTTACAGTCAGAACTGCAGCATCAGATGTCAAAGGAGAGTTAGTTGCTGAAGATGATGCAACTTGTACTCTGTATTGATAACCAGTGTTTGATGCTGGAGTCTGAATGCCGCTCAATGAGAGAGTTGTGTTTGTTTCTCCATTAATTGCAACCCATGTAGAACCATTGTCAGATGACTCTTGCCACTGATAAGTAAGCGTTATATCATCTGTGGTTGCTGCCGTTACTGAGAACGTTGCAGTTTGACCAGAGACAATCGTCGTGTCTGCTGGTTGTGCTGAGATGCTCAGAGTAGAACCAACATACTGCAGAGGAATAAACTCTGAATAACTTACTGCTGATCCAGCATCGGTAAGTTTCAGTCTGATCATGAGATCATCAACTGCTGAAGAATTATCTTTGATCGTCAGAGTTGTATTAGTTTCGCCAGAGAAACCATTTTCAGATGCAGCAATATCTGACCAGTTTTGTCCATTATCCGAACTCTTCTGCCACTGATAAGTGTGAGCACCAGATCCTGGGGTAAGATTATCTACAGTAATTTCTCTTCCATTGTCCCCACCAGTTTTGGCAAGAACAGTCATACCCTTCACCCAAATCGTATTTGGATTGAATCCACCATTAGATGGTCCATTAGTATTAGTACCACCTGGATCAGATGGAACGAAGGCAGAACCTGGTTGATAATATGCTTGTCTCAGTGATGTACCAAAAATGTATGGATATTCAGGGACATTACTTGAGTCAACAGTGATAAAGTATGCATATGTTCCATTTGGATATTCTGGAGTTACACCATAACGTCCGTTTGAACTATCAAGTGTTCCAGATCCTGGAGAATAAGTAAAGTCTTGCAGGAATGAACCTGCAGTCAAAGTTACTGACTGACCATTGACAGTGATAGTATCGGTATATTTGGACCCTACAGGTCTATGAGTATCAGTAATAAGTTGACTAAACGATGATGTCATTCTCGTAGGAGATGACGTATTATCATTAGCGTTTGTATAACCCCATGGACCATAAATTGGGTGACCATCAAATGCCCAACCAATGATCTTAGAGTGACCATCAGCATGACGGAAATTATCATTATTATAATTTGTATCACCGTAGTATCCGTTTGCTTTTGCTACTGCACTCCAGTCACCACTAAACAAGAATTTACCACTATGATAGTGATATTCACCATTTGATTCTGGGTGACCACCAGCAGTATCTACACCATAGTATGCTTCATTATGAACAGCATTATATTCAAATCCAGGAGGTGGTGCGTCTGTACTACCTGGGAGAGCACCAGTACCAGCAGATGGGTTGAACAAAGCAACGCCGTTTGCAGCAAGACCCAGAGTTCCAAGACTCCATGGTGTCAGTGATGGTGAGTTTGTACCACCTCTATATCTAATCGTATGATTTAGATTTTGTGCAGATGTTGTATTTGGGTTGCTAGAGTTTGGATGAGGACCATGAGTTGCTGGATCAGGCAGCATGTCTGACGTAATCGTCAGCAGATACTCAGAAGTTGAGAATGTGCTGTTCGTATCAGACAGACTGTTATCAGCAGATACTCCATTTGGTTTTACAATACGAATTGCTGGACCAACCTGAGTTTGGATTACAGTCAGAGCATGGAGACTAGTTCCGATTCCACTGTAATTTTGAAGTGCTTGTAAATCCTGTCCTCCAGTTCCAGCAGACTGACCAGTAAAGTCATGATATGCAAATGCTTGGAACACATATCCACTCATGGAAAGTGATGGAGTGAATGAAAGCGTTCCTGTACCAATACCTGAGGTATACCAAGACTCAGATCCAGTCAGGTATTGTGGTCCTTGCCCAGCATCCCACGTCCAGACAATAACTGGATTTGCAACACCAGAACCAGATGCAAGATTTGAGAATGTTACAGTCAAACTATATGCTGTATCTTGATTTACACTACCTGTAGAAGGAAGATCTGTTCCTACAGAGTAAGCATCGTTGACTGTGATTGCAGAACTGGTTGTTGGAATAGTGGTTGGTGATACTAAAGAAGCTGGATGAGAAACTACTACCTGGAAAGTTTCTCCACTATCAGTTCGTGTAAAACCTCCAATGGCAACTTTACCAAGTCTAACATTATATTCTGGGAAACCATTTGAACCATTAGATCCAGTCGCAACTAATGCATAGTTATTTGAATTACTTACGATACCAGTTTCAGTACCATCTGCACTTACATATCCCAATGACAGAGAGGGAGTTGTTCCATCACTGAATGTTGCTTCAACTTCTACTTTAGAACCACCATTTCCAACTTGTGTTGCATATTGAGTAGCAACTGTAAACCATGCATTACTAGTGAGTGTTACCGTAGCAGTAAAGTCTCTTGTTTGAGTTCTAACTGGTGATGCATTTCCTGCTGCTGCAGAAACCAGACAAGTAAAGAAGTATCCAGAAATTGCAGTGCTATCTGGAATTGTCAGAGTAGCAGTGTTTGCTCCAGATGCTCCAATAAAAACTCCAGTCGAAGGAACTGCTGTCCACTGATTATTATTGACTTCTGCTTGAGTAGTAGCATACTGCCAAGCATAGTTTAGAGAACCACTATCAGAAGCAGATGCCACAACAGTGAATGTAGTAGTTCCACTATCTACTGGATATGAACCATCGCCAACTGCAGCAGTTGGTTGGGTATCAATACTGATAGTTGCGTTGTTTGTACCTGTGTTGGTCCAAGAGTAATCAGCAGTTCCTTGAGAAACTTTCTCTTTTACTCTGATCGCATACGTAGCATCATTCGCTGAAGAAGTAGTTGTTCCTGAAAGAACACCTGTTGAAGAATCGAAAGATAAACCTGATCCAGTGATTGTATATACAGAACCAGATAATGTAAATGGTGAAGATGATTCAACATCGACCAGTTCATACTCCTTTGTCATAAAGGGTTCTGGATCTTCACCAGCAAATGTTGTAATTACTGTAGAGATCGTAGAACTTACAGTAGATCCATTAGCATAACCAGCACCAGACAATGCTGGAGTAATTGAATATGCTGCATTGAGATCAATGAATGGGAAGAAGATGCCTTGACCACCATCATATGTAAGTGATGTGGTGCCTGTAGCAACTGGTTCATACATTCTTACAAGAGAGTCTGTAATTCCAGATCCTTCAGTTCTACCATTACTCCGTGGTCCCGATCCCCAACGATTTCCAGAAAAACGTAATACATAAGATGGATCACCAGATGATGTATCTCTATCAATATATTCTTTTGGAAGTCTTGATTTTGCTACAGGGAAATTTTCAATCTGTACCCCACCACTATACTCTTCAGTTTCTAATTGAGCCCAAAGTTTACCTGCAACAAATGCATTACCATCTGGATCAGTTCCAGATCTAACAACATTTGAGTAGTTATTGATCCACTCATAGATAGCATCATTCTCAAAGAAAGTCCCTTCAATCTTTGTAAATCTCATTGGCCATCTTGGACGACCATCATTAAACAGGTCAGAATCTGCCTTGTTGAAAATACCACCACCACCTTGTTCGGTGCCAGTAGCATTAGTATCTGCAGTGAACGTAATAGTTTTATTTACTGCATCAGTTGCGGTTACAGTTCTCCACTTAGAGCAGAAATCTGCCAGAGAAATGCCACCAATTGTTGCCTCAGTAACTGTTGCTGAAGTTGTCAACTCTGCACCCAACCCTGCGTGGGTTTTACAATAGTAAAAATAAGATGCTGAAACAGCAGAGGCAGGAACGTCTGGGTGTGTATCTCCTCTAGGATCAATAAATTCAATATAGCATTCTACGCCACCGCCAACAGCAGCATCATATGCTGTTCTATCAACTTCACCCTGACCAGCAACAACATAACGCATACAATGCTTTGGATTCAGGGCAGCATTGGTGAAATGAGTTATAAAAGTATCTCCGCCAGAATGAGTTCCATCTGAATTTGGTGAAATATCAAATGGATGAGTTAGGTTGCTAGGATCTGTCTGAATGAATCTGTAAACTACACCTTGCTCAAGAGCAATTACTGGTTGAGCTGATGGTGTTCCTGCAACACCATTCTGAACTCTGGCAAGTTCAAATACATTATTATTAACTGTAACTTCATATTTTACAACTTCTCCAAGGTTGAAAGTATCTTTCTTTCTTTCATCAGCAACAAGAGTTGTAGGGTTTCTTGTTCCTGGATCTTCAACTCTTGGGAATTCAAATTCAAAAATATCACCTTGCTGAGGATTCAGCGCAGTAAATAATGCATCATGAAGTGAAAGTACAACATTACTACTGCCATTTGTAGTGCTAATAGGAGATCTCTTAGCAGTATCATCGGCATTAGTTGTCATGAAATAAGTAGTCGCCGCACCTGCACTGGTACGAACTGTGTTCTGGAATCCAACTTGAGTTGGAGTAGATGCAGTAATGTCAACAAATGATAGTTTCTTTTCTGCATTATCTTCAACTCTCTCCTGACCATTTGCTCCAGATGCTCCATCATAAACATCTCTCCAAACTGCAATCATACCTGCAAGCAGTGGAGTAGAGAATGACGTTCCGCTGATTGATGCGTGAGGCGATCCTGAATAATTTGTTCCACTAGTAGGAGTATCAATCGTCCAATCGTACACTGGACAATAAAGATTTTGCCCAGGAGCATAGCAAGTGACCGCTTCACCGTAGTTAGTGAACGTTGCAAACGTCTGACGGTTGCTCAGAAGACGGGTAGCACCAACAGTAAATTTGTCTGTCGCACCATACGTTTCGTTTGATTTATTTGTAATACTGATTTCTGGATCAAGGAATGATTGATATCCAGCATCCCTTGCACCATAAGTAATTTTTGTGTTCTTAGGACCGTAATCTCTATAAACCTCCCCAGCATCTGTCCAAGTCATGCCGTTACCAGCAGATCTACAGAGAGTGACTCTTGGTAAAGATGAAATTCTTGCCTCAGCATCACCATACAGTTCATCGAAGTTCGAGCTTGCCAAGTTAGCTTCTTGAACTACAATCGAACCAGTCATTGCACCATGGAACTGACAAACGTATGTCAGAGTACCACTATTGCTAGAAATTTGTGAAGTGTCAATGGTAACTTCACCCGTTTGATTATCTCCGCTAGTTGTTGTAGCACCAGCAAATGCGCCATTCGCATCATTGACCAAGAATGGGTGTCCTGATGCACTCAAGTTCATGACAAGTTTGTCACCCTTAGTTACAGTCAGTGTTGGATCATTCGCATTGGTATGAGTTGTAGTCGCATCACTACCAGAGAATGTATAATCACTGGCACCATTGTTACTTACAGTGAAATTACGTGTTTGACCAACATAATTTTCATTTCTACCCATGAAAGGAAATTCAGGAGTAGGGGAATTCAGACCAATACTTACATTGACAACAGAAGATCTTGGTCTTGTATTTCCATCGAGAGTGTTTCCTTTGAAGTCTGAATCAGTGGGATCATTATGACGATAGATAGCATCAAATGCCTCCAACATCTTAGAGTTTTGAATAACTCCAGTATCATCTGATACTCTAAGAGAATAGATATTAGCTTTATTTGCTACACCAGAATATCTACCTGCTGCCATCATGGCGCAGTATGTGCCGTGCCCTCGCTGGGTAGAATTGCCTGTTGTTTGTGGTTCGTTTCCGTTTGTAGTCCCTGGATTGAATAGAGATGTTGGGAGAGAGTATACTCTATAATATCCCTGAGAAGTTGCACTACTTAAATTTGTGTAATCTGGGTGAAAAAATTCAGGGTGAAGTGCCGCACCAGATCCTGTTGGTCTGCTAGCACCTTGAACACCTGAGTCAATAACATAGATATCTACATCTTCACCGTCACTTCTAGTAGAGAACGTACCTAAATTTGATCCTCCATCATCGTAATCTAATCTCGAAATCGCATCAAGTTGCCAATATCTATTACCAGAATCTGTTCCTGGAACATAAGTGCTTCTGGTTGCATGAAACTCAAAGTTAGTATGGTCTTTAGAAACGCTACCAAGTTCTAAAGCGGAGATTTCTGTAAAAAGTCTATCCTGATCATCACCGTCAAAGATGATTATATCTAGACTTTTAAGAATCTTATATGAATCAATAGTTACGGATGAAGAAACATCTGTCGCGATCTGCTCTAGAGATGCAGATGACGTTCTTTTGAGCAGGACTTTATTAGTCATTCTTCTTTAGCAATTCCTTGAGTAGGGTTTTTATTTCAAATATTTCTTGCTTGAGATTATTTATATCTTCAACCGTTGTGTTCAATTTTTGGTGTTGTTTTTTGGACTGCATATATCTTTCATATGCAGTCCTGTCAGTATTGACCACAGCACCAGTGTCCATGTTTTTAAGTAGGTCAGAATGACCTTCAATTCGTGCTTCCATATTATGCGCTAGCGATACATCTTAGGTCTTCGATTTTTGGAACAAATGCTGGTCCATTTTCAGTATTCAGTCTCATGATAATTTTGACAGAAAACTCGGAGAACTCTGGGAGATCTTCAGCTGTGTATTTATACTCCTTGAACGAATCATCAAGTTCTTGTGATGGATCAAGAATTTCTGCATCATCAACTTCAATATTATCTACATTGTCTGCTAAACCACTTGTCTCTTCATCAAAGTCAACTGGGAAGATAAATGCCTCTGCGACAGCAAGTTCAGTTGGAGCACCAGCAGCAGTAACATTATTGACTGTTACCTGAACACCATTTCCACCACCAGCACCATCAAAAGTAGGATCGAATGTAAGAATCTCTCCAACTTTATATCCAACACCTGCAGAATTCAGAGTGATTGCAGAAACATTACCACTTGCATTTACAGTAATATCAAAAGTTGCTCCAGAACCAGCAGATGGAAGATTTGCTGGAGAGTTTGAATCATAGATGGCAGCTTTATTGGAGTAAGAACCTTGAACATAACCTGTACCACCAGCATTCAGATTCTGGTTTCCAGTGAGAGCATTTCCTGTACCACCCGTAGTTGCATCAATTATAACTTTAGGAGCAGTCAGGAATCCAGATCCTCTCTTAGTAACCAAGATACTAGAAAGAACATTTGTGACAGTATTGATTACAGGTGTAACTTCAGCACCGTTGGCTGGTTCAATTGTTACTGATGGTGCAGTAGTATATCCTGAACCACCATTCGTAATCTCAATAGATCTAATAGAAGACTTTTCAGTAAACTTAGGATTGAAATATCTCCATGGTTGTGAACTGATGATCTTATCAGAAGACGTGGGTCTAATACGATACATCACTTGAATATCATTGTTAGCAAATATATTTGCTGTCAAACGAACATCAATATTAGTAGCAGGATTTTCCAGATTTACTGTCTTAGTCTGATACTTAGCACTATGTGATCCCATTTCACCCTCTTCCTCGTTTCTATAGAGGAATCCTCCACGATCAATACCATCTGTTTGGAGATAGTAATCTGTGGATGATCCGACAACCTGGAATACATATGGGGTCAAAGATGCGGTTGCTTGTGGTGGACCAAATCTCATTCCTTGTTGAAGAATGAGAGTACCAGCAGCATTATTTACATTAGCAGTAGGAATCTTTAGATATCTTATATCAATGTATTTTTCTTCTTGATTGATTCCAACAACCTCTGCTTGAATTAGACCAGTAGAAGCAGATTCCACTGAACCATTAGTAAAGTCTCTAACGCCATTTGAATCTACTTTGTAGACATTCTGAATTAGAGAACCAATAGAGATTCCACCTACTTCTGCTGTTCCTCCTCCTGAAGGAGTGTTATCAAATGGATATAGACGATAAACAGTATATCCAAATCTTCTTTGATTTGGCATTGGTTTATCAATTCTATTTGAAGTTGTAAACAGACTTACGCGATCAAGATCAAGTACAGGAGAAACCGCGTCATTTGTGGTTGACATGGTTATGTTGTACTTCAGAGACTTCCTACCATTATTTCTATAAATTTCATTGATCTCAGAAAGAACTGCATAGTTATCAGTCAAATAAGTGTTTCTGCCTGGGACAACAGAAATTGTTTCTGTTGAGAATGCATTTGGATTATCAAAATCAACAGCGTCTGCTTTCAGAGCATCAATGGTATGAGAAACATTGCAACTTGGGAACTGAAGAATTCCTACCTGAGGTTGTAGTGTTTGGAACTGCTCGTTTTCTGATGCATATGCAAAGACTCCCCCACTTCTTCCACTTTCAGTCGCTTGATCATACTGAGAGTTAGAATCTTTAGAAATCAGAACATCATAAGTATCCATACCAACATTCAAAATTTGATGAATCGAGTTCATCTTAGAAACAGCGATTCCATTCATAAGAGCATCTCCAGTACCAACACCTTGAACACCCTTAAGAATTACATAGTCACCATCTGCCATACCATGATTCTTATGAGTTACTCTTACAATTCTAGGGTTAGAACCGAAGAGATTATCAGCATAAGCAGAAGGTGCAGATCCACTGGTATAAATGCCCTCCCCAATTGAGTTACCACCTCTATAAGAAAGTTTATTAGTCTCAAATGGTGCAGGACCCATTCTGATCGAAGGTAACTTATTATTTACAAGATCAATAGATGCTGTAGATGTTGTGGAGAACTTAGCACGATTCAGAGTAAACTTGACATCTTCAAACTGATCAGCAGTCCAAAGAGTAGAGTTCTGAGACTTGAAGAGAGATCCAAGATATGGTTGAGCAGAAACTCTTTGTGTCGTACCAATTTCATTCTCACCAAGGCGAGAAATATACATGTCGTAATCAATACTATTTGAGACAACAACAAACGCATATTCAGTATTATTTTCAAGATAGATTGGTGATGGGAACTTGAACTTAGTTCCAACACTTGCATCATCTGAAGTGCCTACTCCCATCTCAACTGCATGAGATTCTCCCCTAATTCTAGAGTTTGCTGTTGCTCCAGCACCATCACCTTCGATCGAAACTGAAGGTTCTGAAGTATATCCAGATCCTGAATTAGTAACTACAATCTCTACAATTCTCTGGAGTCTCGCATCAATTTTTGCATACGCAGTTGCCTGTACACCACCAACTTGCTGTGGTGCTCCAATAGTTACTGATGCTGTTGTGTAAGTTTCTCCAGTATCAGTCATTTCAATAGATGCTACCTGGAAAGAATCCTGTGCAATATTGACAATTGAAGTTGGTGCTGGGAATCTTTGAATAGAAAGAACTTCGCCCTGCTGGAATTCAATTCCATTATGATTACTCAATTCAAGAGTATATGTGGTATTACTAAAGTTTACTGTGGTGTTTATTCCTGTAATCTCTAAGTTTGACTTGACAGTTCCATTTGCACCAGAGGTCAATCCGATAACAGTTTCTCCAGCAACGAAGGAAACTGCGCTATCACTTACAATCTTCAACTTGGTTGTTGGATTGATGGTAACTTCGGAGAATGGAATTGTTTTCTTACCTGGAGTTCCAAGAAGAGTCTCAGTCAGATAACATCTAGTTGGTACAGTTTCACTCTTAGTCTTGAAGAATACCTCTAGACTTGAGAGGAACATACCATCTTGATATCCTTCAACCATAAAGGTCTGAGCAACAGGGTCAAAATAATTTGTATTTGCTTCTTGATTAGTTCTAACACCATCAACAAACTGAGTCTGATCTTGCTCAGATACAGATCTTTGAGTGATGGTAGGAACTCTTGTAGAAACGATGGTTTCTTGTACGGTCTCCATGAGACCCATTGCAAAGTATTCTGCCTCTGAGAAGGTATCTACATCTACTTCTCTATCACTATTGACAGTGCTTGAAGTAAGTCTAAATGTTCTTTCACCAACTCTGAATGTTCTTGTAGCACTAGAAGTGTCATAAATGATATCATCCAGATTTCCAGTAAATCTTTGGAGGTTATATGATGTATCAGAAGAACTTGTGGAAACTCTTCTACGATCTAATTCAGTACTAGAAATTCCTCTAGTAGCGAGTTCATTGGTAACATTAGTGGTGAATTCTCTAAGAGGAGCTGCCCCATTAGGGACAATAAAGACGCCACTTACGTTACCATTAGCGTCAGTAATAATTGGTTGACCAAATCCTTTAGGTGAGTTCAGTGCCTCTCCAGTATAATTTGTATCAGGACAAACCCATCCACTAACATCAATACCCTCAAAGAATGCATAGAGTCTAGTGTTAGGTTTCAATGCAGTAGAAGTAAATCTTACTGCTCTTGTTCTCATATTTGGTTGGAATGCCATTCCAACTACTCTATCACCAAAACTTTGCTGAACTACGTTAGAACCAGCAAGACGATTCTGGGTTCCCTGTCTAGTTCTGGTTCTTGTTCTGCCCAAAACACTAGTAGTAGTGTTGACAGTTACACCAGCAAGCAGAAGGTCTCTAGTTTGACCAGAACCATTTGGATTTCTAATTCTCAGATCAGCAGGAAGTTGTCTTTGCCATTGTCTCATCCATGGCATCAAGTTACCAGATGAAGAGGTATCTCTAGCGAGTTCTTGCTGACCACTCCAAGAAGTCTGCCATTCATTCCAAACAGTACCAAGAACACCGTTCTCGTCTGACATGTTTTGAATGGTGTCAAAGAGATTATTGTCATTGACAACCAAGTTAGGTCTTCTCTCAGTATCCTTCCACTCATCAAAAGGAGGATCAAGAGTAAGAGATCCTTTATACTGGAACACCAAGAATGGGTTCAAGTTGATAGTTTCAGTAGCAAATGGATTCTTGATAAATTCTTGATCTGTATAGTCAAGAGTTACCAAACTTCCTGCTTTTTTATATCCCTTAGCAGATCTTGATGGATCATCAGTTGCTTGCTCTCTAAGTTCTACCTGGGTTGTGAAATGTTGAGGTCTCAACTGCTGAGACTGCATATCAATAGCACACTTATACTCAGTAGAGAAAGTGTCTCCAACGTTATGACCAGAGAAATTATCTACAACAATACCACTCTTGAATCTATCAAGACCTGTTACTGCATCCTTGATTGAAGTATTGAGTGTGTCTTGCTCAAGAAGACTGAGAGTGGTGTAATACTCCATTCTCTCAATACGATCTTCAAGTTTGCGAATATCCTTCATGGTATATCGCTTGTAATTATATACCTTGATTGATACCGTCGATGGATCAAATGTATATGCAGGCACGTCAAGATCAAAGAGTCTAATAGACTCCTCAAGTGCTTGTGGATATTCTGGACGAATTGAAGGAACACCTTGTACAACTTCAAAGTTTCCTCTTCTTGTCAGATAGACGCTATCTTTTCTTGGGAGATAGAAATCATAGGTAAATTCAAATGAGTCACCTGGGACAGGAATAAAAGTATCTACAGTTGTAAATCTAAGTGCCCCAAGTTCTGCTTTATCTTCAGCACCAGCAACAAATCCCGTAGTTGATGTTCCAGCACCCATGTCAGCAGAGGGTCTGAAGTCAATTGCATCTCTCAGGAAAATTGCACCACTCATTTCTGAGTAGAACACAGGAACATCATCATAAAGGAGAGTGATATTATTTGCGTTCAAATATGAGTCAACAGAGAAGAATTCTCCGTCGTTAGAGCTATGATCAAAGTATGTGAAATCTACCAAAAGTTGACCACTTGGTTCTTCTGAACCTTTCTTACGGATCAATCTTGCGATGTCATAAACGTTATCTCTTTGACCATTATCAAAGATGAAACGCTCTTTGATATCGATATCTGTTACCAGAGCAGAAGCATCTGGGTCAGCAGACATGTGAACTGCATTCAATTTGAAACCATCAACTTTACCAAGATTGATAATTTCTTTCTTATTATAAGTTGAAACTGCTAACTGAGCATTCTTTAGAATCTTAGTTCTTGGTCTAGCGTTTCTGATAGCAACAGGTGCAGTCAGTTTGATAATAGCGCCATTGAATGATGAAGGAAGTCCACTAAATGAAATTTGTCCATTTGTCCCTCCTGTTGCAAGAGTTCTCTGATTTTCATACAATGACAGATCAATAATGTCACCTACATCCAATCCACTACTAGATCCAACATTAGCAACAACTGCAGTATATCTGCTTGAGAATCCCTCAAAGTCTCTATTTTCACCACTCAAAGTGAACGTAAGTGATCCACTACCAATAGTAGAAATAAATTGCTTAAGTGCTTTGAAGTTGAATCCAGTTTCAGTCTTATCTTTAGCAGTTGTTTTTACTACTGTGTCTGGAGTTCTCAGTACCAAAGTATTTTTATCAGAACCACCAACTCTTGCTTCAATCTTGAATAATTGAGCATTTGTTACATCATCAACGATAGGACCGAAAACATATACTCTGGAAGTATTTGTGAGGAGGGTTCCTCTTCTTTGAACATACTTTACACTATATCTTCTCTCAATTCCAGCATCAGATACAACTTTGATCAAATCATTTGCTTTTAGATTCTTTCTAGGATCTATAGTCAAACTTGTGATTTCAAAGTAAGTATTAGATTTCTTACCATTTACTTGTGCAATTTCAATTGCATTATAGAAATTTTCATCATCAAGAATTGTATCTGCAGAGAACTTACTATTAGCAGCACCACCAGACATGGACTTGATGTCCTTCATAGTATAAGTTCTTACAGTATCTCCCCAAAGATCAACTTCAAGCAATGCTGCGCCAGTAGATCCACTACCAACAGTAATTGTTGCTAAAGGGACTCCACTGAAAACTTTAGCATTATCGGACTTGTAATGATATTCATTTGGGAAGATATCGCCAGATGTATCTCCATCATCCAGTTCAATAAGTTCAAGATTACTAGCAGTTCCTGCAGTCAACTTGTATGGGAATAGTTGACCACCAACTGCTCTATTCAGTTTTACAGATTCTAAGCTATTTGCATTAGGTCCAATCTTCAGTTCTGTTGTTGCAGTTGGATTTGATGTAGTAGAATATCCTGTTCCACCATCAACAACATTGATAGATTTGATAGTGCCGTTCTTGATGATTCTTGCTTGTGCTCTTCTGCCCTGATTACCATAATCTGGGTCAGTAACAATCAATTCTCCATCTTTGAATGTTCCAATAACATTAGAGAGAACAATTTCATCCCATCCATCTGCACTGAAAGATGCTTCAACGATGCCTGTTGCTCCAGTAGAAGAACCTGTAATCTTTGCGCCATAAGTTTTTACACCACTGGCGTATGAACCAACACTAACATTACTATGAACTTTCAGAGACGTGAAGGTTGTTGTATCAAAGATGCCAAGTCTGAAAATAGAATCTCTATTTTCTGTACCAGAAATCTTACCGTTGCCATCTGTGGTAGTAGATATTGAATTCAGATATTTTGGATGAGCGCAACCAATAGGAGCAGTAGACAGTTCATCCACACGTCTTACAATTGCTCTATCAGATCCACTAGCAACGTTTTGTGTATTTGTATCTTGTACGGTAATGCCAGGTCTAATATAGTCTCCCGATGTCAGGGAAACTAGCATTGTATAAACGCGGCGAGCATTCGTTCCTGATGTAACTCCACTCTGAGCAGTTCCTGCATCGGCGTCTGCTGCTCTAATGATAGATCCTGCGACGATACTACCTGATTTTTGTACAATCTGAGTGCTGGTTTGCATACCACCAATCAGTGAATCTTCCCAGTTGAAACTTGCTTGTGAATCTAAGTTCTCAAGTTGAACAAGATAATAACGCAGTGGAGCAGAACCTCTACCGCCTTTAGTCAAACCTAAGTAAGAATCCGTAAATCTTCCATAGAACTTGATCTGAGATAGTGCTTCTGTACTAATTTGACCAGAAACAATGTTGTCAAGGTCAATTGAACCGAATACATTCTGAACATTCAAGAATGCACCTTGAGGAACAGAAATACTTGCTCTTTCTCTGGTCAGAGTTTCTCTTGCTCTGTCAAAAGTTTTATACTTCGTTCCTGTACTTTCAATTTCAAATCCACGTACATATGCCTTACCTGGAGAAATTGCAGCAACGATTGAATCTTTAGAATTGTCAACAGAGAGACCGTTGTAAGTGCCGTCATTACCGAGGGCATAAACACCGTTGTTCTTTCCATCATTATCATGGTTTTTAATTTCTAAACCATAGTTTCTTACAACGTAGTCTCCAGACTCATCATAAGTTCTTCTTGCAAGAATCTCTTCAATATCAGACCAAGATTGCTTTTCTACCTTTCTCTCAATGATACCATCTCTAATTCTGAGAAGTTCAATAAAATTATTCTCAACAGCAGCATCAATCAGTCTAGATGCTAGAGTGAGTGTAATCTTGAGACGGTGGGCACCAGGGGCAGCATAGTTACTGAAACCTGCAGCATTATCATTCAGAGAATTATCTTCGTCTGGCGTGATAAGTTCTTCCTGAACAAGGAAACCAACCCTACATGTTGGAGTTGTTGAATACTTATCAACAATAAGTGTTTGAGCAGCATTACGTACAAAATGCCCATTGATATAATAGATGCCTTCTTGAATAAAGACAGCAGAACCGCTCCCCGTTGCGGCATTCTGTGTCAGTTCCAGAGTAGCAGCAGAACCAAATGGTTTGTAGACGGTTGGTCTTGCAGAACCTGTAATTCCTACGACAGCAGTTGGAGAACCAACAATATCAGAAGAAAGAATTTCTCCTTCTTGGAATCTTCTATTTGTTGTAGCAGTACCACTGCTTTCATATCTTACAAAAAATGTTGTAGAATCTGATGAAGTTTCTTGAGTAGCATTCAGCACTTTCGCTACAACGCCAGTAGTTTCTCCAGTCAGAGTAGCACCCAAAAATTGTGAGAGGGTGAAACCTTGAGAGAAACTAGAAATTTTTACATATGCATAGCTATTATTGAAAGATACCTCTCCAGGGACCACCATGGATCCCTCTTTCATGAGGTATTTTCCAACACTTTCAACTTGGTTTTGAAGAACTGACTGTAATGTCGTTAGTTCTCTTGATTGAATTGAATATCCTGGTCTAAAAAGAACTCTGTAAAAATCCTTATTAGAGTCAAAATCGTCGTAGTAAGGAGTTACATTTAAATTTGTACTCTGTGGCATTGTCTATTCTTCCAGATAACGGGGGGAATATAATAATCAGAACTCGATTACAAGTTTTACGTCTTCGATTTGGTCAGCTGCTCTGGTAATAACTCTTCTATTTTCAACGTAGATTATATCGCCAGAATACTTGTCAAATTCAGTTTCACAAAGTCCATTTACAAATGTACCTTGCTGTTGAATTGTTCCTTGGCTGGATCTGTTGATAGGACGATCTGCGCTAGAACCGCTACCTGTAATGTTATTTACAGTACCACCGCCAGATGCTGCAGTGTAGAATGGATGGAGTGAACCATCAGCATCTCTCAGTTCAGGATCATTAGGAGACTGAGTGTATCTCAGAATTGCAAGGTTGCCTGCAGAATTGTACTCGTAATAATCAACAACTCTACCCTTTGCTACAACGTTGATGGTGTCAGTTCCTCTAGTTACAGTATATGCTTGAGAAATGATTTCATCCTTTGCAAAAATTCCTGTACCAGTTGAAGTATCAATAATTGCAGCAAATGTACCACTAGCAGTATCTGCTGTCAAAGCAGAAGAACCAGTAGCATCTTTAGGATCTTTCAGAACACCAATTCTTCTGAAGTCCTGATCAACATAGAAGTCAGTCGTTTTGTCAGCAGCAGTTGATCTGTTGCCATAGATCAATCTGGTATTGAGCATAACTCTCTTTGCACCCAGTTCTTTTGAGATATTTGAACCGTGTCCATTTTGTGGAGGAATTACAATCTCAATACTTGGTGCTGTATAACCACTGCTTGGCAGTGTTGATGAAGGAGTACCCGCTCTCAGATTAGCGACAGAAGTGTAGTAGGTAGCGCCTGGTGCAAGGTCAACGGTAGCGAAGGTATAATTCCTACCTCTGGTGGTAATTTCTGCTGCAGTTACCTCACCACTAGCGTTTGTGGACAATTTCAGTACAGCAAAACCGTTGGTTGAATCATCACCATCACCTTTGATTCTGAAGTAAAGGTCTGTAGAAGCAGGAAGACCTGAACCTGCACTCTTCAAAAGTGCTACGTCAAGAGCACCATTTACAACTGAACTACCATAAGTGGTTTCTTTGACTGGAATGAAGTCTGTTGAAGTAAAGAACAGAACGTCGTTAGTTTCCAGTTTATAGAGGTATTGATACTGATAACCGTCCGACAGAGATACGATTTGATCTGCGTTAGCTGCAGCAGCAGTAGGTGCTGTAGTACCTGTAACCGTACCAGTTGGGTTTGCTGGAGTTACGCCATTATTCAGAACTTTGAATACCTCATAGGTATCTGGGTTCATTACATAGAACTCAGAGTCCATGATATTTGACGTACCAGATGCGGTTTGATTTGACTGGTTATAGTCTGGACGATACATAGTAAATTTCTTACCTTGTATCCAGTTATATCTTCTGACAACCTTTCTAACGTTTGAAAACCCTACTTTCTTCAGCGATAGAATATCATCATGGACTTCATTATAGAAATCTGTATTGTCATAAGGAGGTGGAACATTGCCTTCACTCAGAGTTGGTGAAGCACTAGTTCCGTAGTTGCTGTTTGCACCATACGCAGAATACCACGATTGATGCCTTCCAATGAAGAAGTAGATGTTGTTAGAGTTAGTGCCACTATTGGTAGTGTCAAACGCTTGTAAAAATTTCTCTGCGTTATGAATCCTAAACTGCTCAGTAATTAGACTGCTAGACATCGCTAAAAATGTAGGGTTTTTGCTTAGATTATTTATATTTATTCCCGAAGCATTAATGCTCCAGGCGGGTTGGTCTTGTTGTTCTGAGATAAGAACCTTGTGGATGTGCAAAAGCACATGTAGAAGAAAGCATCAATCTGTTGTTGCCCCAGTCAATTTCTTCATATGCCAGAACCTCATTACCAAATTCTGCAAGTCCATAGACCTGAGCAGCAACAGAGACCTTGACTGTGTTTGCTACATTACTTATAGGAGTTCCAGAAAGTAGATTTTGTCCTGGATTCAATTTGAGGATAAATGTATCCTGGTCAATAATACGATCAATGTAACCTGAAATTATCAAAGATCTTTCTTCATAGATTGCCATATCTGGACGCAACCAGAAGGTGTTACCCTCGACAATCATATAGTTGAATCCTTGAACTCCTTGCAGATCAAGAACAGTATCTCCAATTGATGCGGCAGATGCAAGAATTCCACCAAATTCTCTAGTTGTTGATACTGGAGTAATATTGAATCTGATTGTTGATGATAAATTATTTGGATTGTACTTAGAGTACAATGATGAGAAATGTCTTTCTGAAACTTGCTCAATTTTCAAATCAGCAAAGGCATTAGACAAGTCAGCGATTGACATTGTTGATTCCACGTTGAATTTATTTGTTTCAAGTGCTTGGAATGTTGGATATGCACGAATTCTTCCAACAGAAATAATGTTTGGTTCAGCAAGAGCAGAATCCTTAGGATATTGTGGATTTGCTTGTAAATAATCATATTCGCGTGTTACATCCTCATCAATACCATCTTGATGCTCATGCTCAGTCATGATGGTGACCTCTTGACCAGCTCTGGTTACAGTGGTTGAAGCAGAGAGGAAAGTGCTGACTGTAAATTCTTTTGCATCAAGAATTACCAGGGTCTGTAAAGGTGCTTCAAATGTGCTCCAGAAATTATATTGGTTTCTGGTAGTTACAAGAGGATATACACTGTTGATTACTTTGTATGCTCTTGTTACAACAACATCAGGAACTTGGAAATAATCACGACCCCCATAATCAACAATACAACGAGAAATTTGTTTGTTCTCGTCAATTTCAGCGTGACCAAGAGCAAATACGCCAGTATCGGTTTCTGCTGGTTTGATTACAAGAATTGGTGCAGTATCATAATCTAGTCCAGTTGGGAATGAACCTGAAAGGGATTCAATAGAGTGAATTCTGCCATTCTCCTTAGAAGAGACAGTTACACTATTTGACCCACCAAGATCTGTACTGACTGTTGCTCCATTTGCAATTATTCTATCTGGCAGAATTTGGAACTCAACTTTATTACTGCCAAGATCAGAAATGACAGTACCGACAGATTCTCCACCAGAGAATACTAAAGTTCCAGCAGGATATGCCGTAGAATCGGAAAGAGTCATTGTAAATCTGACTCTCGCAGTAAATGCTGCTTCACGACCTCTGGTAATTCCGCTATAATCTGAGGTTTTGAATTGAGTTTGTTTGAGACCGATGATGGCAGTGTCAAGTCTAAACTTATGAATACCTGTACTTGTTCCAAGAGTAATTGCCTGTGCAGGCGGGGCACTCAGAGAATCATAGTAATTGGTATAGAGAAATACTCCTCTATCTCTATAGGAATATCCAAGATAATATGTGCTACCACTTGTCAAACCTGGAATATCTGCGTTACCTTCGTTAGTATAAATTAACTTTGTTCCAGATATGAATCCAGAAGTTGATTGAGTTAGATATTCATCAAAATACAGTTTATTTGGTTCCCCAATATAGAAAAAAGAAGTGCCTACGTTTGAAGCATCAATAAAGTAATCATTATATGTGTCAAGGTGCTCCCATTCAATAATATCTCTATTGGAGATATCGACCAACTTTCTTTCAGCGGTTTCGCCATCTACTAAGATATTATCATCATCTCTAAAGTATTCTCTAATTGGATAATATGCCTTTGGAAGGGATCTTAGACGCTTATTAGTTTGATCACCACTATCAAGTACATAGTAAATTTCATTTCCATTATCATCATATTGAACGTAAGATGGATCATAGAGAGGAACATTATATCCCTGGAGAACTTTCTCAAGATCCTTACCATACCAATAGAATACATGAAGTTCACTTCCTGCAAGAATTGGATTATAGAATTCTAAGAGAGATTCATTGATAACGTATGAGGCACCAAATTCTTGAATAATACCATTTACAACAACAATAATTTGAGAAGACTGGTTTGGAATAACCAAACTTCCATTTGCTCTCATGATAAAGGTTGTTGTTGGTGATGACGTATCTGGAGTGTCCAGAACAGTATACTTACCATTTGAGTACGCAAAGAATTGCTGTGATTGACCCTTTCTCTCAATATAGGATTTACCAGAAGTTCTTGTAATAGATGCAAGACTTGTTGGAGTAGTAATCGTTCCAGTAATGATTCCAATTGATGTGGTAATTGCAGATTGTATATTGGCACAAGAACCAACATAACTTCCTGTGGCAGCATCAATAGCAATCGTGTTATCAAAATACTGCGTAAGACCATGTGAACCCTGTACCGTTACGGTTTGGTTCTGCATTGCAGCAACAGCAATATCTCTAGCATGATTGAAAGTTTCAATTGACTGCGCTTCTTCACCAACAAGGTGCTGAAGTGCCCCGCCATTTACATAGAGATTTGCTGCATCCCAAATAGGTGCATTTCCACCATATCTAAGAACATCAATAACTGCACCAAGAACGTCAACAACATCATCAATACAGTTTTGATTGCCGCCAGGAACACTGAATCCAGAGTTGGCAGGATTTGCCAACATTCTTTCTACTGCTTCATTTGCAATAAAGTTCTTATTGACTTCAATCAAGTTTGAAGCATCAAGAAATCTATCTGGTTCTTTGATAGTTCCAAGAAGTTTGATGTTTGATGTTGCTGAAGAGGCAGATCCAGTAATTGTTTCTCCAGATTGGAAATCTCTTTCCAGAATTTCTACCCTCAAGATACCTTTGTTTTCATAACCAAGAGGAGTTCTAGCAAGAACTTTACCCTTAGCATTACTAGTTCCGCCAGTAATAATTTCATTGTCAGAATAATTCAGAATATCGCTTACATCACTAATATTGATAATCTTACCAATTCTCTTTGGAGGAGAAGTAAATGTAATTTCATTCGTGGCATCATTGATTGCATATGATGATCCAGGAATCTGAATTACACCGTCAAGGAACACTAAAGCAGTTTCATTTGGTTCTAATGGATCACTAGGTGCATAATTTGGTTGTTGTGCGGTATATTGTAAACTGAACGATGTTTTGTAGTTATCAAATTGATCAGAAATATCAATATACTTCTTCGCATAATCTCTATTGTTAGCAACGTCCGAGAATCCGAACGATCTACCAAGAAACTTTGCTGTTTGACTATAACCGTTGATTGGATCAATAAATTCTGTTGGTGGTTGTGCAAAGATGATTTTTTGCAGCAAATCTGTCTTAGAGAGTTGATTTTCTGGATAGAACTTATGATAAAGTTTTGTTCCAGTTACATATGGATATGCAGCATTTTCTTCTACAGAACCAACACTATAATCATAAGTAGACGATTTGATGGTTGCAAAATAGCAATATCTGCCATCAGGGAATTCTGGAGTTACGCAGAATCTTCCGTTGTACTCATCGAGATCTCCACTTCCTGCAGTATACTGGAAATCTGCAGTAAAATATCCAATCTTATAGATGGTTGGTATAGATACAATTTGTGCCCAAGCAGTTGGAGTCTTGATCCACATATTCTGTGAGAATGCTCCATTCACTGAAGAAAGAAGTAGTTTTCTATTGATTGGATCATAAGAATCTACGATTCCATTTACACCAACAACAGTTGTATCATCAGTATTACTTGTAACCTGAGTACAGATTTGGGAACTAGTAAAGATATCTGTTGAACCAGTAAATGAAACAAAATTCAATACGATAAATTCTACAGAATTTACTGGAGGACCAACTTCGTCAGATTGAAGAATTGTTCCATCAGGTAAGAAGTTTCTGGTGGCGATAGTTCTTTCAGCATAGCTTGACTCAATTCTCTTGATAGAAGACACTGAAGAATATGCATTAGAATAACCATATGGTCCATAAATTGGAGTTCCATCAAATGCCCATCCAAGAATCTTAGAGTGTGCAGTCTGATTTTCAGTATATGTTCCACTTGTAGAGATGTTATCTCCACGCTGTCTTCTCAATCCAATTGGGTTAGCAGTATGATAATAATTACCAGTCAAACTTGATTTGCCGCCATATGAATCTGTCGCAGGAGCAGCGCCAGTTTCATTGATAATCCACACACCCTTATCTTCATAACTATTAGATTGTTGATTGTTATAAAGTAAGACTCCGTTTGACAACAATCCAATTGCTCCAAGGGGAGTATCTTCCTTATCAATAGGCGCAAAGGTTTCTTTTGGAATCCTCTTGATAAAGTCAAAGAAAATTGGATTATTTCCAGTGTATGGTCCAAGAGTTGCTTGATATGATGGAATTCCTCTACCTTTGATGTAGATAAAGTCTTTATCAATATATGTTTCTTGAATGTCTGCTTGTCCTGATACCGTTGAAGAACCATCATTGACATCTGTTGTTGATCCAGAGATATACCAAGAATCAAATTCTAATTGACCAGCATTTACCGCAGCAATTTGAAGTGATTGAATTTTTCTATCATTGATAATGGTATATGCCTTTCCAGGTTCTTGTGCAACACCATCAAGTGTAACCAAAAGATTGTAATCACTATATGGTTGAATTGGTGACCCTTGCTCTCTAATATCATAGATCTTATTGACATTATCAAACAGAGGAGTGATATCATCAATGATTGCCAGGTCAATAGCAACAGTTCCTTCAGCAGAAATAACAGAACCTGCTCCTGGTTTTTCAACCATTCTGAAGAACTTATTGATAATAAGAGTCTTCAGATTGCCATTTTCAGCAATATTTGCAGGAGTATTTGAATTGATATCGATAAACTCTTTATAGATCTCAATTGTAATCTGTTTATATGGATTTTGAACATCACAGATAATCTCTGGGAAGTATGAGATGTTTGTAGGAAGAACTTTATATGCCAGTCTTTCTCTGTTATGAGCAGCATCTGCAAATCTATCACCAGGATGGTATTCAGAGATTTGAATGTACTTGCCATCAGCATCATCTCTTACCGCGACAATATGATAGATCTTATCTTGGATAAGAATTCCAGTAATTGTCTCGTCATTAGCATTTACTGCTTCCCACTGAATTTCAAAGTCACCCTCTGCATAATATCTGAAGGAGTCACCAACTTTGATATTTTGACCATTTCTGATGTAGATATATCCATCAGAACCAACTTCAGTTCTAGAATCAAAGTTGAATCTATGTTGTAGTGGAGGACATGTTGTAGAACCGCCCAGAGGAACTGTAGAGACGCTAGCAGAAGAGTCTATAATAACCTCACCAAATACCAAGAATCCTGCAGGGTGAGTAGATTCCTTGATGATTTCTCTCCACTCAGATACAGGAATCTGTGATCTAATAACATAAGAGAAGTCTTGATAGAAATATGAATCTTGAATCTTCTGAGAAGACGTGCTGAGTTTACCCAAGTCATCAGAGAAGAGTCCACTGATTTGAGTAATTGCATCAACAACCGCAGACAAGGATGGTGTGTTTACAGTTTTTGGTATAGATCTTGTGGCACTCAAATATCCAAGCAAAGGTGCATCTACAGCAAATTCACCAATGACAGGATTGACTCTAATAGTTTGATTGACTTCATTATAGTCAATGACTGTTCCTCTAGCAGTTGGAGTGTTTATGGGTCCTTGATATACTCTCTCGCCCCTTTCATACTTCGTACCAATAGCAGATTGGAAATTTCCATTAGCATCTTTACCAACATTAATCAGTTGCATAGAAACTGGAATAGTAGTTTCTGGAACCAATGTGGGATTGTTAGTAAATCTTGATCCAGGATTTGTAATCTTGATTCCAAGAGCTTTACCAATTGTCGTAGATGAAGGAAGAATTCTTACATTCTTTGCATCTTGCTCTACAAGAGTCAATGTAGTGTCACTTCCATATCCAGATCCACCACTAGTTACAGTGATAGAAGCGACAGTTCCTGTGTTAGAAATTTCTGGAGTCAATACTGCACCAGATCCAGTACCGTTGATAATGATAGTTGGATTTATATATCTATTGCCACCAAATTCGATAGATACTGCAGTAATAGATCCAAAAGTGTTTGTTGTGATTTTATATCTTAGTTCGTCAGATTTCCTAAAATAAACACCTTTGATTTCTGGAAGGAACTCATATCCAAATCCTTGGTTTGTAATACTAACTCTTGCAATTTCACCAAGAGCATTTGTAGAGACAACTCCAAATTTTTTGGTTCCTCTAGCATTACCTTCAACTCGATTTCTGATAATATAATCAAATGATGTAGATTGGACATTGAAAATTCTTGCACCACTTACATTGTAAGGATCTTCAATAAATCTAATCTTCGGAGAACTATCAGTAATAAGACTATTGCTATTATTGTAATATAGATTGACAGTTGTTCTATTAATTACTTTCAAAGAAACAGTTGCTCCAGCATTACCAGGAGTTCCAGATCTTTCTACAGAAAGACTATTTGAATAACTATCATCTAAGAAGAATGAAAGAATTGTTCCAGTATTGGAAGCTTCCGAGACATCAAAGATATAATTATGACCATACACAAAACTTAGATTTGGATTTTGTTCTACACCACTGGTATGAATACTTGAGAATCCAAATTTATTATTTCCAGGTATAAAAGTGACTGTAATAGTAGTAGTTGTAGCGTCTGATGCTGGATCTCCAAAAACTTCTATAAAGTCTCCTTTGATCAACCCATGTACTCTATCTGTTGTCAACGTTGCAATGAGCTCAGATAAGTTAGTCATCTGAGCATTTTCTGCATGTACTGTTGCAGTTGTATTATTGAATGCTCTAGTAACTCCAAAAACATTACCATTTATTGAGTCAATTCTAATTTGCTCATTTGCAATTTTGAAGATATTACCAACTTTGAAGAATTCACTGTTATTTGGTTTCACAAACAGTGAGGTTACGTCACTAGGAACAGATAAGTTTTCTACAGTATCAACATTAACTGTCTGTTCTTTACGATCTTTGAACGTACTGGTAGTAGTAAATTTCTGATGATTCTTAAGATCTACAGAAACATAGTAAACATCAGAAGTAAATGTTCCTTGACCGTTCACGACAGCAACATTGGCACCAATGGAATGTGTTGTTGCAACTGTTCCTCCCTGTGCTCTAGCAACCGTCAACTCAGTTCTGGTTTTAGAGACAACACGCATCTGTTCTGCACCAACAACAATATATCTGTTGATTGGGAAGAACTCTGTATTATTGACAAAAATTGTTGTATCTGCCACAGCAACATTTTCTGTAACAGTTGTTTCATTGCCACTACCAACTTCTTGGATAGTTTCTGAACTCCAAGTTCCAGAACCTACGTCGAAATTACCAAATTTTGGAAGATCGCTTGCATCAGGACCTTCAGCAAGTTCGTTGACCCACAAGTATCCAGTGGTTGATGTGAGCGTTTCGATTCTTACAATTTTTGCGGTAGCATCAGAGTTCTGACCCTTGATAAATGTGCCAACAGAAAATATGTCCATAGTGGCACTAGTGACGTATAATCTTGTAATATACTCACTAACCTTTCCTGTTGGAACCTGACTAGTAATTTGTAAGTCAGATTTATGAATTGTTGTAGATGTGCCGTCAAATCCACGAATAACTGGGACTTCTTTTATGTTAGAGACAACTGTAATATTTTGAGAATATCTTGGATCATTCTCAGGTGCGTTTGCAATTGAAGTACCGACAGTTGGGATAGGATATCTATTTGTTGATCCAGGTTGAGTTATCATTTCAACCTTCAAAGTATTTGTCTCAAAATCAATACCAATTACATTGGCAATCTTGACAACATTACCAGCAACATCAGCATACAGTGAATCTGCAACAATTTTGCCTTTACGATACTTGTAGAAAAATCCTTGGTCTGTTGCAGGACCGATGGGAGTTGTAGCAAAAATCTGACCAACTGTAAAATATGCGTATCTCAGACTATTTGTTGATGCACCATTTACATATACAATTTCTTCTCCAATCTCAAGAGTATCTCCCGTAGTCAAATTAGAAATATTGTAATCTTTGAGAAGAATATTACTATCTGTGTTAGAAGTTTCAATAGCATTGATAAAGTTCTGTGCAGTCTTTGAACTGTCAGAAATTACATCACCATCATTGATTCTATTATAAGTCAATGTTGAAGTTGGTACATCATAAGTTGGTGCAGGAATTGTCATTCTCTGCGACCTGGAATCAAGATTTCCGTTGATGTCTCCTGCAGAGATTGATGAAGTTCCGATGATAGTGCCAGAAGAGTCTTTTGGCAAAATCGATGAAACTACCCCTGAGAAACCAGCACCTTGAGTATTTGTGTCATCAACATACAATATATCTCCCGCACCAAATTTTGGTGTGACAGTTATGCCAGAATTTTGGTAGTTTTCTCCACCATTTTCAATAATTACTGAATTTACAGAACCAGAGGATACATTGGTTACCTCTGCGTTTACTGTGGTTCCAAACTGGGGAATATTATCATTATCATCTCTAATTCTAGTTACATCACTAGGAAGATTTCTAAGAGTAGAACCTGTACCAAAGTTGACTGTTTCTGGAGCAAACTTGTAGTTTGGACCAATCATGTAAGGGTATCTTGGTTTTACAACCTGACCATCATTTGTACTAGGATCATCACTCTGGTGAATTGTCAAGAAATAGCAATATCTACCTTCTGGAAATTCTGGAGTCTTGCAGAATCTTCCATTGTACTCATCAAGGTCTTTATGCAGAGAATCACCTTCTGGTCTGTACTCATAGTCTTCAACAAACGTTCCAAGAGCATACTGTCCAATTGCAGGACCAGTGCCTTGTGTACGACCAGATTTCAGATAGTAAGATGATTGAAGTCTCTTCAGAGTTGATGTGGTGTCAAATGGATTTGTATATCCAACAGGACCATAAATTGGCACACCATCATATGACCATGCAACAATAGGAGAGTGAACTAGGTTACCCTGAGCTTCAAGTTGTCCATTGATATTGTCTTGAAGAGTATTTCTAATACCTACTGGATTTCCGACATAATAATATGCATCATGATATTCTGGAATAGATCCAGGGAAAATATATCCATTCTGACTATCACTGAATTTGGAATACTCTGCATAATTATCTCTATGCCACTGACGAACTTTAGCAACTGCTGTTGCTCCACTGGCACTGGGTACTACATATACCTTTGTCTTTGTTATATCATAATCATATCCACCAGCAACTTTTCTGACACTAATGATTCCATTATTTGATTGGTCAAGACCGCTTACAACAAATTTGGCACCTCTACCCCTTCCAGATTCGTCTACAATGATAATATCTGGTACTTGAGTATAATCCTTACCACCACTAGTAATTGTCAGATTATCAATTGCTCCAGTCTTATCATTTGCTGCAATATTTGCAGAAAGTATTGCACCAGATCCAGCAGAGATGGTTACATTTGGAGTAATGTTATATGCTGCACCAGAATTTTGGAGCGTAACCGAGGTCACTTTTCCTCCAGAAATATTCGCAACACCATATGCACCACCTGTTCCATCGATACTTACAATTGGGGGTACTGTGTATCCAGATCCTCCGTTTGTAATTACAACTTCTTGAATGTCACCTTGCTCTACAAGTTGTTTATCTGTGTTACTAGTTCCTGTTCCTGTTGGAGAAACAATGGGAACGCCATCAACAGAAACTGCAATTGTGGTGTCATCAGGAAGTTTAGTCTTCTTTTCACCAAATGAGACAACCTTAGGAATCTTCTTGAGGTGTCTCTGAGAAGCTGGTTCTAGGTTTGTGTTTGGTCCAGATGCATTGATGTCACCAATGCTACCAGCAACATCTGGGAATCCGCTAGATGAAACATAAACTGCTTGATCATTTTCAAAAACTTGAGTGATTCCGACAGCAACCCTATATCCAGAAGTCAAGTAAGCGTTGCTCATTTGACCAGCAACGTTCACTTCTCTAATTTGACCATCATTACCTGGGACATTCTGTCTCCAATATGAGTTGATAGGACTATCCTGACTCTTTCCAGAAAGACCCAATTCAATGATATCACCTTCTTTTACAAAAAGACCAGCAGACCCAATCTCAATATCTTCAATCAAACCAGAAGGTCTGAAAGATGTAAAAAATCCTTCCTGAAGTGGATTTATCTCAGTATTAGCACAAACATATAAAATGTTTGAACCATAGATAAACTTATTCTTAGTTACACCAGTAAAACTGAATGATGTACGAATTCCATAAAATTCAGTAGCAGTCTTTTCCTTATATGAGAATGAGATTGGATTTCCTATTGCATCATTGATACCCTCAATATAGAATTCTCCGTTGATTTCTGGGAATCCTACAGTTGAGTCAACAATAATCGATTGATTGTTTGGTCCAAACGTTGTTCTACTAACTGTTTGGTTTGTAGGCAGAAAGTTTCCAATAATTGATTCATTATTCAAGAAAATTCTGTAAATAGTCTCATTTCCAGATTTGATGGGAACAACCTTCTCAATAGAAGCAGTTGCTTCCTTGATAGACTCATCAAAACCATAAGTAATCTGTTTTAGTACTAAACCTGGCAGATCATCTGCAGTTACGCCTTCGGCAAATTTGATCAGAGATCCCTGAATGATCGTATCTTCAGACCAAGTTGATACTGAGGATTTGAGTAGCTGTTCATTTGGATATCTGACAAGAACTTTCTCATCATTGAAAGCACTTCTGAACAAGAATCCAATTGCTGGACTTGTACCCTTTGAAGTGTAAAAATCCTTGATATATTTCAGAATCGTTGGTACTGAAATATCAGAGTTCAGTCTTTCAATGGGAATACCAGAGAAATACTGACTCTTTAGACTTTTGAAAAGATTTGCAAGGAAAAGGTGCGAAATATTAGTAACTTTCGTTCCAGAGGTGAATGATGATGTTTCTGTAGTGATAAATTCACCATCATTCAAGAGATCGCCAAGTTTTACTCTACCAGAAGATGCTCTTTTTGCTTGAGTTACTAATCCAGTTGCACTAATGCTCTTGTATTGTACTACTTCCCTATTAGTACCATCATCAATCAGAAGAAGACCCTCTTTTGGGAATCTATTATAAATTGGTTGTCCATCTGAGTCTGAATTTATGCCGAGTTGAATATCGGTATCATTGGACGCAAGATTTGCACCCAAAGTCGTCTCAAGAATCAGACCATCTCTATAAAAGTCAGAATCTTGATAACTTTGGATTTTTCTCAGAATATTAGAAGAAAAACCATCTACTTCTTGTGATTTATAGTATTCTTTGAAAAAATCTACAAATACTGGATACTCCTGCCTAAAAAAGTCGGGTAATTGACTATCGACTAACTGAGAAATATTGATCATTCGTTTACGACTCCGCTAATACCTGAAGGTTACCTTTTTGTAGTGACAGAAAAACTTCTCTTTGAGCAAAAATGTCTGGTTGGGCAGGTCTTGCCGTTACTTTTACAATAGATCCTGATTCACTGGTGTCTGTAATGACAATAGAATTCTTTTGACCTAAAAGAATTTCACCTTTGGAGTAATCTACAGTTCCAATTGGATCTCCGAGATACGTTTTGATCGAATTGTTCAAGTAATATGCCCTTACATTTTTGATTGTCCTGTTACTATTTACATAGTCACCAGAGAAGTCATCTTCAAGGAAAAACGTTTGGGTATAACCTTGTAATTTGAATCCAGTCGAAGTTATAACTGGAGCATCAGTGTCTACAATGAATGAATTTACGTAACAGAGTTCATACGATGCTTTTGTATTTAGAATCCCCTTCAAATCTTTCCTCATCGTGACAGAAGTTACGTTTCTACTGATTGAGGAATCTGCATCATCAATAACACCAACCAATTTACTAAATTTCAGTTTTCCACCAAATTTATTCAATGCTGTTGATGCTTCATACAAGTCAATTGCACTTTCTACCAAACTTCTGATTTCTGAGGAAGTTTTTGTAGTGGTTTGAGCATTGTAGTAAATTGTGCTATTTACTACAGGATATAATACTGATGGATCAACAATATCAGTAGAGAGTGATGCTACTTTATACTGTCTTAGTTTTTGAGTTATAAAGGTTTTTGTACTAGCAGATAAAATTTCACCAGATTTTGGTCTAATTACAATCTTTACTCTCCCATATTCTGGAGGACTTGCTTCTTCACCACCATAAGCGAAAATATCATCTACATTCGGATAAACCAATCGAACAATAGTGGCATAGTCTGCAACTGTTACTGCTCTATTTTGTGTTGCGTAGAATCTTGGTGCCTGAAACTTGATTGAGTCAATAGTTTCTGGTTGAGCACCACCTTCGGTTGTTGGTGCATTAGCAATAGTAACTGTTTGGGAACTTGGAGTTACCAACAGATTATTTGTAGCATTTCCAGAAAAAATGAAGTTGCTATTACCCTGAATACCGTTTGCATCTGCTCCACTTGAAACGATGTATGTAATTACGATTCTTGAACCGTTAGCAAGTTTTTGACCAATGACGCCATCACCAAAAACGACCTCATATTTTTCGTCCTCAATTTCTTGGACAAAATATACTTTACTTTCAGAGGTGATTTGGGTAATGTTTACCCCTCTTGTATATACAGTCTGTTGTGTTGACTGTGAATTTGGTTGAATTTTTACAATCAAGGTGTCAAGATCAATTCCAGTATTTGGAATAATGAATCTTTGATCAAGATTTGAATAATCTACATCAAAAGTTGTAGAAATATATGTGCCTTCATATAGTCTTACTCCAGTAAATGCTGAGGTTCCTCCCAATCCAGGACTTTGTGGATTGATATAAACAATTGGAGAAACAATATCAACTGGAGTTGACAGAGAGTAAGTTACTTTGTCTTTGACTGCATTGAAGACTGTTCCTGCTTTGATTGTGATCGAACCAGGAGCACTACCGATCAAACCCCCAAAAGTTGCGAATACGTTGAAGTTGAAAAGAGCACTGGAAGACTTTGCAGATCTTGGAAGGTAACCAAGATTCTTAGCGTGTAGAACAACATTGTCTCTTAGGATGGAAGAATCCAAAAAAGACTCATTCGCAACCATATTGGCAACGAATGATTGGTAATGGGTGTTATATGCAAGAAGATCTACGATATTTGAAAGTGCAGAACCTTCAAAATCATAGTCGGTAAAGTCTGTATTATTTCTGAGATAATCTTTCAATAAAGATTTGATATTCTCAAAATCTAATTCGGTAAGTTTAGTGTTTGCCATTATTACCTAGTGCTCTCTAAGTAGAAATCGATTTCTTGAGGGTTCGGTTGACCAATAATTTCAAATTCGATAAAGACATCGAATCGATTATTGTCTGGATCAGGGTTTACTCTGACCCTGTTCAAAATAACTCGCTTCTCATATGTTTTGATAGTTCTAGAAATCTCTTGAGAGATTCTAGATGCTGTACCATAATCTAGGTTTTCAAAAAGCAGTTTTCTAATTCCTGTACCAAGATTTGGTTGAAAGGGTCTCTCACCAGGACTTGTAAGAATCAGATGCTTTACAGCAGCTTTTATCGCCTGCTCATTTTTCTTAATGAGCACATCACTAGTCTTTGGATGCTTCCCAAAACTAAATGCTAAGTCTTTGAATGATCTTGACAGTATGATAGGTTGCGCCATGAGGCACTATACAAAGTCGGATTATATTTATTTAGTTTACTATTCAGACCATCTTTCTACGAAATCATCAAATCCGCCCTGTCCACCACATTGTCTAGAGAGTCTATCCTCTGGTGGTCTAGCAGCTGCTCGTTTTTTGTTCTGTTCGTGGATTTTTAACCACTTTTCTGACTCAACTTCAGTAATTAGAGTCATTCCAGATTCAATAAATGATTCTGCTTTATCTACTGAACCGTCTAAGTGTTGTGGATGTGACATTTTATTGTAAATTTGGTTGATCGGAACTTTTTTCGGGGTTACTATCCCGCTCTTTTTATGTCTCAAAATAAAAAGTGCGCCCAGGTATCGACTTAGCCGATACCCAGACGCCTTTGACAAACTCACCATGACCAAACTGATGATCAGTGAGATATTCTTTACGAACCCATACTTCTTCTGAGGGTAGGTTAGTAATTAGACAACTCATCTCACAAGGGTTTCTTTTATTTATCCCTTGCCTTGACCTCGACTACGCTTACGAGCAGCATTACGACTCGTAGCAGCATATTTGGTGTGCTTTCCAGATCCCTGAAGAGTTTTCTTTGGAGGACCAGGCTGCCATTCAGACTTCAGAAAAGATTTGATTTTTGCCATTAGATCAAATTAGTTACAGATTCATTATAAAGGATGGAGAGAGTCGTGTCAACCCTCTCTGCTGATATCGAAGGAGTTACACATATCTCCGCTCGGAGGAGACTGTGTTCCAGGAGTGGTGCCATTAGATGCCCAACCATAAGCAGAAGGTGATCTATATGTGCCTGGGATGTACTTGTATGCTCCAATTGTTGCTGTACCATCAGATGCAATGATAGAACTGTTTCCATCATAGATGACACTACCATTCCAAAGAATAACAAGTTGACGTACACCTGATGTTGGTGTGGTCTGTGTGCCACCAGATCTTGTGTACCAACCATAATCGGGTCTATTAGACATAGTAACTGGATATTCTGCAATACCTGCTTGTGCAGTGTATGGTCCTTCGACTGCAGATTCGATAACAATTCTAGAATTTGGATTACCACCAGATCCTTGATTGTCATCCTGATTGTCAGATGAAGTTCCAGTAGTACCAGAAATGATAGATGAATGGATATAACCTGATCCACCACCGCCACCAGATGCGTTACGGGTGGAGTTACCATTATCGTTACCACCGCCGCCTCCGCCGCCGCCGTAGTATCCACCACCGCCACCTCCACCGCCACCAGCGTTGGGGTGTCCATTTTGCTGACCATTGCCACCACTACCACCTTGCAGAGAACCACCAGAGGATCCTCCAGCACCCCCTCCTCCTCCACCAGAGATCTGACTACCGCCACCACCTCCAGTAGATCCAATTTCGGTGTCACTGGAAGATGTACCTCCACCACCGTTCTGACCGCCTCCAGTGCCTCCAGGAGACGATCCATGACCAAATCCAGTACCACCAGCACCACCAGCGATCATAAGGGCATTAGACTGCGATGCAGAGGTCCCTGTGAAGAGACCTGCATATCCACCACCTTTACTACCACCAACCCATCCATATGATGTACCAGCATCACCACCACCAGTATCAAGTTGTGCTAGGTAATTTTGATTTTGTACAAAGTTGTATGATCCTGTCGCATAACCTGCTCTAACACTGTTTCTACCTTCACCCCACATCCAAATACGACGACTTTGATCTTGATAAGGAATCAGTGTGAAGTCTCTTGTACTGAAACTGTGAGCGTCGATAATCAATGGACCATGAACAGCAAAGATCCAGTTGTTGACAGTTTCGTTCGTAAGTCCTGATGTAATAGCAGGAGAAACATATATGTCATAATCATAGGTGATGATCGTTGCAATCTCAGAGAATATAGGAGCAGCATTGACATTAGTAACCTTACAACGATAAGAATCGCCACTGTCCGTTGCTGAATTCAATGTACCTGTTGTATATGATGTAGAGTTAGCGCCAGCAATATCATTGAAGATCTGTTCATTCAGTTCTCTCTTCTGCCACTGGTAAACTAATGTACCAGGGACATCCAACGTTGCTGTGACATTGAATGTTGCTGTAGATCCATTGACACCTGTAACGTCATTAGGATTGACTGTAATTGTGATATTTGCAGGTGTGACAGTCAGAGTTGCTGCATTTGATAGTTTTTCTTGATTGTATATTGAACGAATCTTACAACGGAATACTCTACCGTCATCATCAACATAAGACGTATTTGCAATCACCAGAGACGTTCCTGTCTCTCCTGGCATATCTACAAACGTGTTGAACTGGTTTCTTTCCTGCCACTGATAGTAAATTGTTGATGCATCACTAATTGTTGCTATGACGCTGAACGTAGCAGTATTTGTTGCCTGAACTGTAACATCAGCAGGATTATTCGTTGCAGGATTAAATTCCATCACTGCCCATGTACCAATCTCAGTATTGAAACGAAGTTCTTCACTCCAATCAGTAGAAATGCATTCTGTCAATGAAAATACAAACTTACCACTATGCTTTGGTGGTTTTGTAATTGTAAAGGTTCTTGCGTTTAGATCTACAGTTCTAACTAATACATCGTTATCAAATGCTGCACCACCCACAAACCCTTTGAGAGTTCGTAGATAGTCAATTCTCATGCCTGGTTCAATATCAAAGATCAGTTCTCTACCATATGTAAGAACATCACCAGTTACAGGATCTTGATAACCTAAGAGATTAACGGTTGTGGATGATTTATCGACAATTGCAACGATTTCAACTTTCTTTGCGTTTGGAGCATCAACATTGGTGTGATACTTCGCATGTACCCAATAATCTTTGTTTTGCTCTAGAACATCTTCTACATTGAAAGAGAGCTTCTTGCGATGATCAACACTTACATCCTGGTAATAAACAACATCAGGAGGATTATTATTCCTCCCGAACATAAAAGTCTTTGAGATCTCCCAAGAGGTCGCTATGTGGTTCTTCTCAGTAACTCCCTCAATCTCAGTAATCTTCAGATCTTCTGGGAGATCAAACTTATATGGCGTCTTCGACATTATCCAATTTCTAATGTGGGTCCTGAAGGTCTCTTCACAAATGCAGGTGCGCCCCCCGCAAAACAGTTAGGGGATCCCTTGGCTACTGCGGTACATGTAGCATCACTCACTCGTCCACCTCCAACACCATTGACAATGACTGTCCGAGATCCAATAGCAATTGGTGCAGCATGGGTTGGACATGGACTGCCAGGAAGTAGGTGAGCAGTATTATTATCTCCTTGCCTACTCCATGGAATATTATTTACAAACACATCAGGAGACCCCACTGCTCTGACCATGCCAGAACAATGAGGAATATCTGCATCTCCAATTCTAGTGATTGGTACTGATCCTGCCATTATGACTCCTTGATCTCGAATGGATCGTATCCTACTCTACCACGACCCGTATTATATTTAGTTTGTCTCTTTACAGGATCAGTTTGCTTCTCTACTAATGTACGACATAACGTAGGATTTCTCAAAGGATTATTCTCTACCTTATGTGTCAATGTATGTGTCTCTACAACAGGTACACCGTCCAATACTAAGTTCACAACAATTGTATAGGTCAATGTCACAAATTGTGTAGGATCAGGACGAAACTCTGTTAGATGATCGTAATGTCCACCATCAGGTAACTTCTTTGGAAAATCAGGAGATAATAGCATATCAACTAAACCTTTATCGTTTGGTGATGTGTTTTGCTCTAACTTCTTCTGTTGATCCTCTCCATATGCATCATCCTGTAACCATTGCATACGATCACATGGGAAAAGAATCTTTGTATATGCACCACTAAATGTGCCAGTCAAAGTTGTAATCCCTGGTCCTCCTGTCATGACTGGATACGTAACACCAGAAATTGTTTCCTTGTCAAATTCACCAGTCACTGCTGAAGTTACAGTGTCTGTACCACTCGGAATCTGCATTGGTGCTGCAAGATATTTCAAAGAAATATTTTTCCATGGAGAACAATCTGATGGCTGCCCACTCCCTGGTGTCCTTGTGATAGTCTGGACATTATCACTGACTTGTACTCTCCAACTCGCAATGTAATCATTTACTGGATTCATATCAACCCCAGGTGGATATGGAGCTGCCAGAGAGACGGTCAGCGTATCTGTCCAGTTATCTAACATCCTCACCATCATGAGTTGTGTCTTGTCTAATACGGATGCCATGTCTTATACAGGTTGTGTGAGAAAACGTCTTTTGCCACTCTCTTCGATAAGCTCGACGTGAATTGTGTCGGGGTCAGGATCTCCTGTCTCATGGAACCTATCTGCCATATCAGCAAGAATATCTAGCATCTCCTCCTCGGAGACTTCTTTGTGAATCTTTCTGTCCCGACAATAGATGTCGTATTTGTCCTTCATAGTCTTTTGAGCGACCTTAGTATCTATTATACCACGGAAAATTTTTTTTATATAGGGGGATTTATTTTTTTCAAAGACCTTTTAGTTCGCTAGCGTTTGTAAAGGTTTGTAGGTTAGGAGGGACCCATAGCTTTATATCGCGCTATTTAACATATAAGGGGACAACATCGGGGACGTGTTGTATAACGAAATCTAAAGATAAAAAAAAGAGAAGGGTTTGACCCCTTCCCCCATGGTAAACTCAGAAGTCTGCCAAATCACGAAACCAATCCAGTCGCCCGCTGCCCTGAATCCAGTAAAGTTCCTGCCCTCCGTCTTTGCCTGCGTGCTGTCTCATCTTATCCCGTCCGAGCACGAACTCTTTAAGGTCTTCCTTTGTCGCCCACCATACGTGGATATCGTTCGGGTTGATGCCCACGAAGACGATCCGATCGTAATCCTGATCTCGGATCTGCTGCCATGTCCAATTGGACAGCGATTCGTTCCATGTGGTGCTGACCTTGATTTCTGTTTTGATGCCGTCGATGATCCGATCATGATCCGAATTCTGGGGACGATCGACACGATGCCCGAGCGCCTCCATGATCTGCTGAACCAATTTCTCACCCTGTGACCCTTTGGACTTAGGGGATGGGATATTGCGAAAGGATTGGAATTTGCTTCCCTCCCAGATGCTTTGCTTGCTGCTCTCCCATTTTTGATAGATGGGCAGCGATTCAACGAGTGCGGTTTGAGTCATGGGGATCCGTTGTTTGGTGGATTGTTGTTTGAATTCTACAGGGTCAGGCGAACTCTGAGAAGGTGTAACCGTTGACGAAATCATTCACGACTTTGTTGTCACGAACGTACCAGGCGAAATCCTTCTGGAAAATGCCATCGGTGAAAGCGTTGCAAAATTCGTTGATGATCGCATTCAAACGTGATTTTGTGGTGTTGGACTGCCAACCGCCATCGAAGACGGTGACGAAATCATCGCCCACCTTAGCGATCAGGTTTCCATGTAGGCGAACCTCTGACACGCCATCGGTCGTGGTGACTGATGTGTTTGCCTTGCTCCAATTGGCGTTGCCGTGGATGGCGGCGTTCATCTGGGTTTCGATCTTACGCATGTTGAGTGAGTTGCGGTTGAGTGTGTGATGGAGGCGTTTCCCCCTCCACTCCTTTAATATACATGGTTTTAGGGGTCTGTGCCAAAAAGGTGGACAGTTCCCCGACTGTCACACGACTTCTTTATATTTTGTGTTGTTGAAGTTAGCATTAGCGAAGGAGGCACGATCTACCAACTTAAGTGACATGTCATCATTGGAGATAACATAACCTTCCCCACGAATCTCCACATCTTCATATAAGAATGCCTTTGGACAATCATGAACGATAAAGAACTCATTCAAGAGATCTTCTTTGATTTCAATCACCAACTGATACAGATTGACCAGATAAACATCACCTAAGATGTCAAACAAGTTGCTATCACTTAGGGGGATATCTTGACGGATCAATGCATTGATTTTCTTCTTTGCTTCGGTTGCTTCCTTTACCGTCATGAATTGAACCTTTGAGGTATCAATGGCAGGACGTGATTGTGTGATGGACCACCAATCAACAGACGGACAAACCATCTTACAATACGACGTATCAGTCACCATAAATTTCATCGGTGCAGCGATTGCGTTCCGAAGATCACCCTTTGCTTTGTAAACTGTATGGGGTGCGATGATAATCTCTTGATATACTTCTTCTTCAAACTTATATGTAATCGTGTTAGGTTCGTATTGATCACTACCACCGAACCCGATGAAATCACCTTGGACGATCATACCCAAGCGGGGCAGATAATCAAAACACTTATGTAGAATCGTTGCAACTTCTCCCTGATAGTATTGATCAATCTCAGCGTGAGAGTGTGCAATACGAATTTTGACTTTATTAAAAACTGCCTTTGTTCCTACAAAGAACGTTCCCGTCGCTGGATCCTCTCCCCACACGATGGCAGGTGATCCGTCAATCTTCACTGATGCATGATCAAAATCATAGAGGCAGTCCAGAGCACGAAGGTCGCCCGTCAGGATGAGGTCTTCGGGGTGTTCGATGTGGAGGTTTTTTGTCATGCTGTAAGTATGGCAGATTTTGGGGTGATTTTCAAGGGGTTTTGTGCCAGTTCCCCGACTGGTTTTCTGTTCAAAGGTCGCGCATCATCTCTTCCATCTCAGCGGCGTCGATGGCGTTATGATTCCATGCCACACCGTCACCAGTAGCACCTAGGAAGCGTCCGATCTGACCTTCCATCATGCACCGTTGAAACTTGCTCCATACGCTCTCACCGTCCTCAGCATAGGTCACACAAGCGCGAGCGGTGTTGTAGAGGAATTCATCGTTGCCGATCCACAGGGCAGCGTTCCAGGTCTCGTAGTTTGCCCAACCGTTGTAGGTCTCGTTTGCGGTGGTGGTGGCAGTCATGTCGGTTCCTTTGATTTCCATACTGTTAGTATGGCAGAGATTGGGGCAGAAATCAAGCGATAGTGGACACTTTGACCAACTGTCCACTGGCGGCTGACCTGGGTATCATTTAGTGATACCATGGTTTGTGTTACTTAGTCTACACCATTTCTTGCTGATATGACATGAATTGCTCCTCTGTTGCTTCATCCACTGCCTCTTGAATCACTTGATAGATGTAATCAACGTTGCCTACATCATCAAAGATACGTGCAATCAATGCAGGATTTTCTACCTGATGATCATAATCAACCTCACCATTTTCATCCTTTACATGTATATCTTCCTTCGTATAAATCCATGCACCACATTCTGCATCTTCACCCTGTTGTTCAATCAGTTTGTTAACACGTTCTTGAAGTTGTTTGAGAGTGTAGTTCATGAGTTTGTGTTAGTGAGTGAGATGGGTAAATGTTATTAACTTATTGACCGTTAGTGTAACTCCCAAGAATATGATCACCATGACGAACTTCAGCATAACCAAATTCTTCAGAGAGATCTAAACACAAACCCCACGCATCATCAATGTCAATGAAAGATGAATTTTCGTATGGTGCTGATGGACAGTGAACAGAATAACGCATGAAAGTAATAAGAAAGGACAGTGAGTTTGTATCAGTTACCGAAAAACTCATCGTGACAATCTGCCACGAAATCTACAAGTGCATCGGTACAATCAAGACCAAAACGATCACATACCCAATCGACAGACATTTCAACATCTGGCATCATCTCACACATGAAGTTTGCCAGGTCTGATGCAATCTCTTCTTTGAGACGATTCATGTCACTTTGCATGGCATAAGTGCAAGGGTCGGTGTAACTTTGGTTTTGAGTAGTTTTGTTCATGTCTCTACAATACAGGATCTGAGACAGAAATCAAGCGATAGTGGACAGTTCAGCAACTGGAGCGAAGCGGCTGACCTGGATAACATTTAGTGATACTCCAGTTAGTGTTACTTAACCTCCAAACATGTCATCGAATAACTGTTGTGAATCACGTTGCAATTCTTCCCTGTGTTCTTCACACCAACGCTTGTGATTCTCCATGCGTTCGATTGCCTCATCACGACGTAATCCTTCGTGAACAAGAAACTTACCGTTTGGCAGTTGATGTAGTCTCATCATGAAAAAATCCCGAACATGTATATAATACACGAACGGGATTGAAAATCAAGTGATAGTGGACACTTTGACCAACTGTCCACTAGCAGCTGACCTGAGTATCATTTAGTGGGAAAGTTCTTCTCAACAGCATCACATAACATTGCTATAAGTTCTTCACTACCTTTACCACACATCTCATCAACAATATTCTCAATATCTTCCATCAACTGTTCTCTACTCATAAGGGCATCAAGAGTTGACATAACGAAGTCTTTCGATTACATACTATAATACCCCACCAGGAGGACCTGTGGGGTACTTGTGTGACACTTTAGATAGTGTCACCCTCTCAACTTGACATTTGCTGCTTTTGCTGCATCATAAAGACCTATCATTCCTTCATCTTCTTTCAGAGCATTTAGGTCTACTTCTCTCAAATATGGCTCATGTTCAATGATACCCAGGCCACCAATTGGATATGATTTTAGTACATCATCTTCCAAAAATAATGCTAGGTTATAATCCCAAAGGCACTCATATGTACGTTCTTCAGTTACAGGCAAGTCTTGTTCGATTTCAGGCATTGTTATACGTAATGTGTGTACATGTCATGTATTTATGATGCACATGTGTACTAGACACGTACTCGCACGTATCCACACATGCACTCACATATTATACATGAATCTCGTACATATGTCTAGTACACATGTGCATCTAGATGTGTATATGTGTGTATATCTAGACTAGATTATAGAAGCTAGTAGAGAATCTAGTAGAGAAGCTAGTAGAGTCTAGTAGAGATTATAGACGTACATATCTAGACTAGATTATGAACCTAGTAGAGATATTATAGATGAATCTCGACTATATGTCAAGTCTCGACTAGATTATATGTGCGAATCTAGACTAGAAATTTCTGGGCGGGGGGTTGACAAAACCGCCGAGTGCTGATAGACTGCTCGCTAAGATGACTACAAGGGAGCACATTTACCGACAGTTACTAAGTTTTCAACACATTCCACAGGGTTTTCCACAGTTTTTCCCCAACCTTGTGGAAAACTATAAACAACACAAACCTATTTTTTTATACATTTATTAGTTTTCCGCATATAACTAATAAGACAACATTACAAGACATTTTTGACTTATGGACAATCGTTGGTTACACGAAGAAATGGCAGACATTGACCGTTTCATTGATGAATGTTATAATAACAATATTGTTTGGGAAGAAGAGGTGGGTCCAATGATTACATTTGATTCACTGATTGGTAAGTTTACATTCTTCTGGGAAGGTAGAGTCAAGTATTTTGATTCACATGAAACAGCAGAAGATTGGATCAAACTAAACAATGCTCGTCGTATTCAAGAACGTAAAAAGGAGATACATCAATGAAGGATCAAAACACTGTCCCTGATGGAGAAGATAAGAAAGTCAAATGGAATCGTGGATTAGATTTATTCATTGAGTCTGTATTGAAACCAGATTCTGCATTACGTCAATGTGCTCATAATCAAAAATGTTATCATGAATTGATGGATGTAAGGAATAATGTACTTGAATATCTAAAGACAAAGCGTTGGGAATAATGCATAAAAAAAGGACCTCTAGGGGTCCTTTTGCTTTGGTTGTTCTTCACCAGAGACATAATAACAGAATCCCTCCATGATCAAGTATTGGGCAGTTTTATTCATTTGTTCTGATAGATGATGTATTCTATCAGTATCAATGAGATACTGAAACAGTTCTACCAGATCGTTTTCATCGGTGATACCATCATTGACATATAATGACAGTAGTTCTTCATACTTCTTCAGCATTAGTAAGTTTGAAATACAACGTGGACATTGCATCATCTACTTCATCATCTAAGTGAGACATTTGTTTGACCGTCTCCCTCAACAAACGCAATGCTTGAATTGCGGTATCGACTTCGTTTTCGTTCAGTTCAAGTGTGAATGTTTTCATTTTTATTTAGCGATAATTTCGATTTTTGATTGGTCTTTTGGATATACAATAAGACGGACTCCAGTAGGATATAATGCGATTGTGATATACAGAGAATCAACAAAGGCAATACGACCTTTGAATGTATTATATTCAACTTCTGTATCTATAATCCATTGATCAGTCATGAGTAATCCTCAAAAAAGAAAAAATGGGGGAGGGAGACTAATCCCTACCCCGTCTACACATATATGAAATATAATACGTCCTCTTACCAGATTGGGATCATCCAACTGTTACCGAGTTGACTGTGATTGAGAATCAGAATCAAGTGGTGAAGGTGACTTGTTTGAATCACCTCTACTAATTATACACTCATACAGCGAATCTGTCAAGTCAGTTGGATCATAATCATAATACTTCACAACCTCTTGATACATGGATTCAGGATATACATTCATCACACAATCTCCGTCCATTTCTTATGATTTGCTTTGGTAATTCGCCCACCATCTAACAAGTTATCACACACATTACAAAAGATCATAAACTTTTGAGTGCGATCTAAAGTATCAATATCTGAACTTTCTGCGATCACATCGAGGATCATTTTCTTGGAGTGAATCATGTGACTGAGAATAGGAATGAGTGAATGTGGAGAAGAGAACTTACTTCATATACAAATAACCACCTGCCCAATCTGCATTTTCAAGCAACCATTCACGCTGTTCCATAATTCGTAGATCGAAACGTACACCTTTGGCAGGTGCTTTGATTGATGCAGGTTTGTAAACCTCACCAGTCTTCTTATCTACAAATGCATGAACAGAGCGTGAACCGTGAGCATCCATCATGATCTTGTGATACTTACGTCCACTCTCAATGGTGAACTTATACACAGGGGCATCATGTTGTCCAACCTTGCCCTTGTTACGAGACTTGAAATTGTCCTCAAGAGCATCACATAGCATCAGGCAATACTTACGGACGTTCAATTCAATGGTGTTGCGAGCATCAGCAGTGGCACAAAACTCAGCAAAAGAATCGGATTTGGTGGGGTTTGGAAGACTGATCATGGTGCTTGTGTCGATGTGAATAGTATAGGGTGGATCAGGCGTTACGGATCTCACCTTGGACCACTACGTCAGCTGGCACACGGGAGACAGTGTAGCGACGGATCTGCTGTGAGAATGGACGC
>Ga0209557_1000066_pt1 | contig 67890 bp, 67 predicted proteins | sample SaaInlV_120m_DNA_4_FD_184672 | JGI IMG/M metagenome (GOLD analysis project Ga0209557, IMG submission 184672) | Marine microbial communities from expanding oxygen minimum zones in the Saanich Inlet - Saanich Inlet SI074_LV_10m_DNA (SPAdes) (version 2) | ecosystem: Environmental > Aquatic > Marine... | reverse complement strand
GATGCCGAGCTAGGCGCTGGTTATAGACAATCCGAATTGCTAAATAATCTGGGTGATGAAAGTGAAGCCGTGCTTAGCCTGAGCTTGATCTATACAAGAGTGCTGACAGATACCACGGATATTGATGTCAGCTACTTCACTGAATCCGGCAGCAGCAACCGCTATTCGGAAGCTAGCGCTGGTGTACGTGTCGCCATCTCCGATGCGCTGGGAATGCGCGCCGGTTATTTGATCAAGCAAAATTCAGATGCGCCCGCCGGAACCAAGGGCACAGACACACTAATGACAGTCGGATTGAACTACCGCTTCTAAGGCGATATCTACTTCGGTTTAGGGAATAAATTTGATCTGGACGGGCTGCTCTTCTGCTTCGCGTTCAGATCGACTTTTATTTACTCGGGTAGTTGGCTCTGTTTTTTGCTGATCAAATCGCTGAACATCTCTATACCCGCAGCGCACGCACTCGCGAATATCTTCCCCTTCTTCCTTATGCATTTTAAGTTTGTCGACTTCTTTGCATTGGGGACAAACTGCGCCCGCGATAAATCTACCCTTGTTCACCTGCATTGCCTCAGCTAATCTCAAACTCTAGTCTCGAACTCAGAAGTATCTCATATGGCATTGCACCTGCGCCCTTATAAAGGAATTAACCCCAAACTTGGGAAAAAGGTTTATATCGACCCTCAATCAACCGTAATAGGCGAAGTAGAACTTGGCGACGATGTTTCCGTTTGGCCGGGTGCCGTTATTCGGGGTGATATGCACTGGATCAAAATCGGCAGTCGCTCAAACGTCCAAGACAATGCGGTTATCCATACCACCCATGCGAGTGAAGAATTTAATCCCGCCGGCTACCCTACCTCTATCGGAGAAGATGTGACTATCGGCCACTCTGCAGTTTTGCATGGCTGCACCGTCGAAGACAGAGTGCTTATTGGTATTGGTGCCATTATCAATGACGGTGTAACTATCAAGTCTGGCGCCATGGTTGGAGCTGGCAGTGTTGTGCCTCCCGGTAAAACGCTTGAAGGCGGTTACGTCTATATAGGTAATCCCGCTAAACAACTTCGTGAATTGTCCGAGCCGGAGAAGAAGTTCCTCGGCTACTCGCCGCAAAATTATATAAAGCTAAAAAATCAGTATTTGCTGGACCAGTCTGAGAAATAAAAAAGGCGCTGCCTTTTTAACAAGGAGCGCCTTCTTATATTTGGCTTTCGCCTAAAGCTTATTCAGCTGTTTACTCAACGACTGTAATGGTGATCTGCTCAGAAACAACCGCTGGGTCGTGAGGGATATGCAGTGAGTCTCCCAAGATAAGCTGCAAGGTGTGCTCGCCTGGCGCCAAGTCCAGAGTCGCTTGGGTAGCACCGGTACCAAAATGCACATAGTTGGCATTGGCTGGAACTGGTTGATCCAGCGGAGGCAGAGGTGCATCAATCACAATGTGGTGGTGCCCTGTGTGAGGGAACTGCGTCATGCTCCCAGCGTCTTGAAAGGAAAGTGCTGGAGCAACGCCCATGTTTTGCAACCCGAACTTAACCGTAACCGGGCTGGTCACTATCTCACCGTGAGCTGGTGCAACAAAATACAACTGAGCATTCTCAGGTGCAGGCTGTCGATCCAACTGAGCGCTTGCTGTAGACGCCAAAAACATTGCCGCCAAAATAATTCCGAACTTCATAACTTATCTCCCCAAAGGAACAATCAATTCAATTTCCGCCATTAAGCATCTCGGCGCGCAAGCTTGCAATGACCTTTAAGATATCTACAGAAACCCCACGCCACAAACGAAACGACTCTGCAGCCTGACCCACCAGCATTCCCAGGCCATCTGAAGTCTCGGCACCGAGAGCTTCGGCCCATTGCATAAAGGGCGTAGCAACCGGCGAATAAATCATGTCATAGGCTTGCGAGCCACGCTTGATCAGATTCTCAGGCAGCTCTACGGCCTCGCCGGACAAACCAGCGCTAGTAGCACTAATAATAAGATCAAAGCCTTCTGTGTATTTATCGAGTTGATCCAACCCAACCCCCACGACATTACCAAGATCCCCATAGCCTTTCGCAAGGGATACCGCTTTGCTTGCGGTTCGATTGCCGATACTTAAGGATTTTGGCTCGAGCGCCAATAGAGATTCTAAAACACCTCTCGCTGCGCCTCCGGCTCCCAATATAAGAATCTGTTTCCCACCAAGATCCCAATTCAAATGCTCACCAAGATCCATCGCCAAACCGACGCCATCGGTAGTATCGCCAAGGAGACCGCCGTCGTCCTGCAAAGCAAGAGTATTCACGGCTCCGGCTCGACGTGCACGAGGACTTAATTGCGTTGCGTAGGCGTAGGCGTCGCCTTTAAAGGGAGCCGTAATATTGAGGCCCTTACCGCCAGCCTGAAAAAAACGATCTGCCGCTTCAGCGAATTCGCCAGGTGCGACGAGCTCGGCCTCATAGGAGATGTGTTCCCCTGTCTGTTCAGCGAAGGCTCGGTGAATATAAGGCGACTTGCTCTGGGCTATAGGGTTACCGAAAACCCCGTACTGATCGGGTGCGTTCAAAGGCATCCTTCCGAGAATATGCGAAAACAAAAACAGGCCCCATCTTACAGTCTTTGTCGTAATCCGGCCCTTGGATTTTTTACGCTCTTATATCCAGTCTTTGGGTTTTAGATAATGGGTGTAAAGCTCTTCTTCCTCGCTACCTGCTTCTGGATGCCAGGCGTAGTGCCACTCGACCTTCGGCGGCAAGGACATAAGAATAGACTCCGTTCGGCCGCCAGACTGCAGGCCAAAAATGGTTCCGCGGTCATAGACCAGATTAAACTCTACATATCGGCCTCGACGATTCGCCTGGAAAGCTCTTTGTCGCTCCCCATATTCGGTGTTCATACGACGCTCAAAGAGAGGTAAATAGGCGTCCAGGTAAGAATCACCCACTGCTTGCACAAACTCAAAGCTCTTGTCCCAGCCCTGTTCATTCAGATCATCAAAAAACAGACCACCGATTCCGCGCGGCTCATCTCGATGCTTCAGGTAGAAATACTCGTCACACCATTTTTTATATTTTGGATAAACCTCTTCGCCAAAAGGCTGGCAGGCATCAAATGCCGTTTGATGCCAATGTCTGCAATCAGCTTCAAAACCATAGTAAGGGGTGAGGTCATAACCGCCGCCAAACCACCAAACGGGTTCTTCGCCTTCCTTTTCCGCCACGAATAGTCTGACATTGGCATGGGAGGTGGGCACATAGGGATTGCGCGGATGAATAACCAGCGAGACTCCCATAGCCTGGTAGGAGCGTCCTTCTAATTCCGGCCGTGCAACAGTTGCAGAGGGAGGCAAAAATTTGCCGGTAACATGAGAAAAGTTCACCCCGCCTTTTTCAATATGAGCCCCTTCAGCCAGCACGCGGGTTCGACCCCCGCCGCCCAGAAGGCCGGTATCTCTATTCCAGTTGTCCTCGACAAAACTATGGCCATCGATTTGGCTCAAGCCCGCACATATCCGGTCTTGCAAATCCTGGAAGTAATTTTTGACTGCATCAATATTCATCTATTTTCCTTAAGCGCCGACTGGGCACCAGGCCGCAATATACGGCCCGTTTTTAGCTCTCGTATTTCAGTTGCGCCATTCTGACCACCTGTGTCTCCGGGAACAATGATATCGATCAAATTTCCAAAATAGCTCCCAACTTCTGCGCTATTCAATGCGGGCTCCTCTCCAGATGGATTCGCTGAAGTGGAAACAATGGGGCCTGCAAATGCTGTGCATAGACCCACCACAGCAGGATGATCGCTCAGACGAATAGCCAGGCTAGCCTTACCACCGCTGATCCAGTCGGGAGCGCTGCCACCATGCTCAATCAACCAGGTTAGCGCCTGACCCGCACTTGCCTCTATTTTGCTCAACGCTTCTGCGTCAAGCGTCTTGGTATAGGCGGAAAAGTGATTTATTTCTGAACCAACGAGAATTAGCCCTTTGTCTTCTGAGCGAGATTTAAGCTCTAACACTTTGCGCACAGCCGCCGGGTTCAAGGGATCACAACCCAAGCCCCAGACCCCTTCCGTCGGATAGGCAATCACCGCCCCTTGTTTCAAAGCCAAGGCAGCAGAGGAATATATGGAGAGCGCTTCAGACATATTGCAGTGATCGACACTAAATAAGCGAGGGTTGGAGCAGCTAGGTTACCCTCGTCGTCGTCAGGTTTCTATGGTCGAGCACGAATCACAAAATCACCTAGTGCGGCTAAAGCCTTTGGCGCTGCGTTCAATCAATCCGCACAGCTCTAGCTCAGTCAATTCCTCTGCGATCAACAGGGCGCTCAGGCCTGTCAGCTCGATGAGCTCATCAGTGGTGATAGGTTCGAACTCAATATGCTTCAGCAACCCTGGACTTCTTTCCGGAGCGGCAGCCTCTCGATTCTTCTCACCTGTGACTTCCAATAACTGCTGCTGAAATCCCAACAAGCTTCCAAGCTGCTCGACTATCTGTTGTGGAGAATGTACCAGCGTAGCGCCATCTCTAATAAGGCGGTGACAGCCATCTTTTAGGGAATCGTGAATGCTTCCCGGGAGAACCATTACTTCTCGCCCCTGCTCTAGTGCTAGACGAGCGGTTATTAGTGAACCGCTCCGATTTGAGGCTTCAATTACCAGGGTGGCAAGTGAGAGGCCGCTAATAATGCGATTTCGCTGGGGGAAGTTTTCCCGACGCGGCGGAGTACCGGGCGGAAATTCGGTTAGCATCAATCCACCCGAACCAACAATTTGCTCCGCGAGACCTTGGTTTCGAGCAGGATATATTTTGTCGAAGCCTGATCCGATTACAGCGACTGTCGTTCCGCTGCTTTCAAGAGTGCCAAGATGGGCTGAGGTGTCGATACCCAACGCGAGCCCGCTGGTAATAGTAAAACCCGAACTCGAAAGCCGCGCCGCAAATACGCTTGCATCACGCTGTCCCGATCGACTGCAAGCGCGACTTCCTACAATGGCTATTTGAGGCGTGTGAACTTGGCAAAGCGAGCCACGATAATAGAGAAGAACTGGCGCATCAGGGATCTGTGCAAGAAGCTCCGGATAACCATCTACACCGCGTTCGATCCAACCGATATCTTGGGAACCAACAATGTCAACTGCGCTTTCTAGTAAGGCCGAAAATTTTTTATCGGGATTTTTTAGATAGGACTGAACTTTATGCCGGAGAGGCTCGGGAGCCCAATCTTCGCACTCCTGTAAAAACAATTCTGGCTGGGGCAGGCCGCCAAATTTGTCCTGCACATGCCGCAGAACCCTATTGGCGCATTGAGGTAAAAGATGCCAGAAAAGCTTAGTTTCAAGTTCGTCCATGAACTCTCCTTAGGTTATCCCAGCGATATAGGCTAGGTTAAAGGCGCACTTCCTATGCGCTCAAAATCAATCTTCTGTGTTTAAACCCAGCTATGGGTTGGTAACAGTGTCTCCTACAGAAAGCGGTTTTTCCGCTTCGAGAATCAAACCAAAACTCATGGTGGGCAGAGATTTAAAGACAATCAGCATACCTGCTCTTTCATCTGGTAGATCAACCCGACCACCGTTAACGGTATCTCGAACTCGCTCACCCAAATCCATCACGGCCAACACGTGACCATTGTCCAGACCGGCAGCCTGACCCTTGTTCAAGGCGACCACGTCGAGCTGACCGATGTGGGTCACACCACCCTCAACGGTAATTATTTGTGCGTCGATTTGAGTGTCTGGCACTTTGGGATAGAGAATGGGATCCAGATCTTCTTGCTGCAGCGGCAACAAAATATCTCCCGCGAGAACCTCTTCGTTACTGCGGGTTATGGTGAACTTGCTCACATCTTCCGATTGCAGTTCGAATCGCGCTGTTCCCTTAAATTCCGCACGGTATCCAAGATAATCACGCGTCTCTGGATCACGATATCGCTCTCCAACGCGAAATACCTGATAAATACTGATTCCCGGAACCAGTGGCCCTCGGACATAGAAGCTGTCTTCCTGACCAATCATAATGCGATCCTGAGGACCTGCCACCATGTAGGGCGCTTCTTCAATTTCCTCTTCAGTCAGCACGCGATTGCCGGTAAAGAACTCCCGAATCTGGTCCATGGGGATAGAGGTAATTGCCTCATCCAGGGGAATGCTGGTCATTTGCGGAGTCAATTTGATCACCGGTAGGTCCGTTCTCGATTGAGAAATCGAGCTTGGCATACCCGGCCCATCTCCCATAACAAGCTGTGGCTGGCCGTCAATATAAACAAGCCGCACAACATCACCGGGATAAATCAGGTGTGGATCATCAATCTGAGTATTGATATTCCAAATCTGGGGCCATTGCCAAGGATCTTGCAAAAATACCGCCGAAATATCCCAGAGCGTGTCGCCCCTTTGCACAACATAAACATCCGGATGATCCGGGTTTACAGCGACCTGTCCCAGAGCTGGTAGGCTGGAAAATAGAAGAATGGTCACAAGGCAAAGCTGTCGAAACATAAGCTACCCTCAGGGAAAGCGGTTTATTGCTGTATACGCTATACTAAGAAGCCTTGAAACTCCATCACCTTGTTCTCATATCTGACTTAAAACACAGGTTTTTATTCCCGAATGGCACGACTAAATATCCTTGAATTTCCCGATCCGCGGCTGCGAACCGTGGCCGAGCCTGTGGAAGAGGTTAACGACGAGATTCGACAGCTTTGTGCCGATATGCTGGAAACCATGTATGAGGCTCCGGGAATTGGCTTGGCAGCCACACAGGTCAACGTGCACAAGCGTCTATTGGTTTGCGATGTTTCTGAAGATGGTTCCGACCCTCTGATCTTTATCAATCCAGAAATTCAGGGCTCAAGTGAGGATCTGTCGAGTTACGATGAAGGCTGCCTCTCAGTGCCAGGGTTTTTCGAAGAAGTAGAACGCCCAAGCAAAGTAGTGGTTAAGGCATTGGACGAAAAAGGCGGAGCGTTTGAGATGCAACTAGAGGGCCTGCTGGCGACATGCGTTCAACATGAGATTGATCACCTCGAGGGAAAACTCTTCGTCGACTATATTTCTCCCATGAAGCGACGTCGCATTCGATCGAAGCTGGAAAAACAGCACAAGAAAAGAGCCTAAAGTGACTCAGGGCTTGCGTCTTGGGTTCGCTGGCACACCCGGCTTCGCCGCAGAACATCTTGCGGCATTATTGAAATCTGATCATCAGGTTGTAGCAGTGTGGACTCAGCCTGATCGACCCGCGGGGCGCGGCAAAAAGACCAAATATAGTCCAGTAAAAGAACTCGCTACATCAGCGAATCTTCCAATTTTCCAACCAACGAAGCTGTTGAGCGACGACCAGCAGGAGATGGCGGCGCTCAATATGGATCTTTTGGTGGTAGTGGCTTACGGTCTGTTGCTCCCACAAAACATACTCGATACCCCAAAGTACGGCTGCATCAACGTGCACGCCTCACTGCTACCAAGATGGCGCGGTGCCGCTCCGATTCAAAGAGCGGTGGAAGCAGGAGACAGGGAAACTGGAATCTGCATTATGCAAATGGATGCCGGCCTGGACACTGGAGACGTTTTATCGCGAACTGCTTTTCCTATTCTGCCCATAGATACGGCTGGCACGGTGCATGATCGGCTAATCGAAAAGGGAGCGCCTCTGCTGGTAGAGACGCTGAAGCAGATTGAAGAACAAACTGGCAGTCTTCAGCCCCAAGACAGTTCCGCCGCCACCTATGCGGCAAAGATAACCAAAGCGGAAGCTGAGATCGACTGGTCTCAGACAGCAGATGAGATAGACCGCAAGGTGAGGGCCTTTAATCCAGTTCCCGTGGCTTTTACCAATTCCGACGGTGAGCGAATTCGCATATGGGAGGCCTATCCACTACCCACCCCAGACTCACTTCGCAATTCGGAAGGCCAAACAAGGCCGGGAAGCATCATCAATGGAACCGAGGGTGTCGACGTGGTTTGCGGCGATGGGGTACTGCGTTTAAAAGTTTTGCAATTGCCTGGCAAAAAGCCCACTCCCATTGCCGATCTTCTTAGGGGCAATGCAGACCGGTTTCAGACCGGTGTAACCTTGGGATCTATCTAGTGCACGCCCTAACTTTGACCGAAACAAGTTGAAAAACGCTCGCGCTCGGGCGGCCGCACAAATAGCCCCCGTCTTGAGAAAGCAGGCCGCTCTTAATCTTGATTCGATTGATCAAGAGGATCCCGATCGCGGCCTCATTTCTGAACTCAGCTACGGCACACTCAGATTTTTGCCAGCCCTCGAGCTCCTTGCTGAAAAACTGTTGCGCAAGGGGCTTAAGGAAAAAGACGCGGACATCTTGGCCCTGTTGCTTATTGGCCTCTACCAAGTTCGCCACCTGCGAGTTTCTGATCACGCCGCTGTGTCAGAAACCGTACAAGCCGCCAAACAGCTTAAGAAACCATGGGCCACCGGGCTTCTCAATGGCGCCTTGCGCAATTATTTGCGCGAGCAAGAGCCTCTCGAAAAAGAACTTCAGGCAAATAGGGTATTCGCCACAGCCCATCCAAGCTGGTTGATCAACAGTATTGAGCGGCAATGGCCGGATCAGGCGGAACAAATATTTGAAGCGGGGAACTCTCGCCCCCCCATGACTCTGCGGGCTAACTTGGATCGCAGCAACCAATCCGAGCTACTTGCCGCATTATCCGATCTTGGCATTGAAGCAAAGCAGGGCCAGCTTATTGAGTCAGCGGTGCAACTCGATTCTGTTGTCAGCCCCCATCGTATTCCTGGGTTCGAACAAGGGCTGGCCTCTGTGCAAGACGAAGGCGCTCAAATCGCTGCCTATCTTCTCGACCCAAAGAGCGGCGATCGGGTGCTGGATGCATGCGCAGCGCCAGGCGGCAAAGCGGGCCACCTGCTTGAACGCTGTCCTGAAATATCCCTGCTCGCTCTAGATATTGATGAACAACGTATCGACAGAGTTGAGTCTAATATTGGCCGACTCAAATATCCTGCAGAAATAAAAGCCGGGGACGCAAGCGACCCCGATAGCTGGTGGTCCGGGGAACCCTTCGACTGCATATTGCTGGATGCACCCTGTTCGGGTTCCGGTGTCATTCGGCGCCATCCAGATATCAAGCATCTGCGGACGCCGGAAGATATCAGCGGCTTTCGTGAACGCCAGATCAAATTGCTCGAGGCCCTGTGGTCAACACTAGCGGAGGGTGGCAAACTGCTTTATGTCACCTGTTCAATACTGAAATCTGAAAATCAGGACGTTGTAAGCCATTTCGCAAAGGATCGTAGTGACTTACAACTGCTCGACACACAGATTGGAGAAGCCGCCAGTGATAAAGAAAACCGTATTTTTGATTGCAGCCCGGGAATTCAGCTTTTACCCATGGCGCAAGCACAGGATGGCTTTTATTATGCGCTTATGGCCAAGGCATCTTGACCTTAGACCAGCGGGATAAAAAAGAATGAAAATAGTCATATTGGGTGCGGGGCAGGTAGGCAGCACACTTGCCACTAACCTTGCCAGCGAAGCAAATGACATCACCTTGGTCGATTCTAGCGAGGTCTTGCTTAGCGAACTTCGCGACCGTCTCGACATTCAAACCGTCTGCGGCTGGGGCTCTCACCCTGAGATTCTTGAACAAGCCGGCATTGAAGATGCCGATATGCTCGTGGCAGTGACGGCATACGATGAAATCAATATGGTCGCTTGCCAGATTGCTCATTCCCTTTTCCGCACTCCCCACAAAATCGCCCGAATTCGTTCAGTGGGCTACACCAATGACGATGTGCGCAAACGCCTGTTTAAATCGGAAGACATGCCGGTGGATGTCGCCATTACGCCGGAGCAGCTTGTTACTGAACACCTAGTACAGCTCATTCATCAGCCTGGCGCTTTGCAGGTAAAAGAATTCGCCAATGGTCACGTGCAGCTGGTTGCTGTAAGTGCTCAACCCGATGCGCCCATGGTTGGCAAACCTATTCGAGAATTAGTGAATCAGCTCGGTAAGGCTGAAACCCGTGTCGCTGCCATTTATCGACATAACCGCCCAATTTTGGCAGAGGGCGACACTCAGATTGAATCCGGGGACGAAGTATTTTTCCTCGCCGCCAAAAATCATATTCGAGAGGTAATGGCTGAATTAGCCGATCGGGAAAAACCTTACCGGCGCATCGTAATTGCCGGCGGCGGCAATATCGGATTCCGCGTCGCTCAATCGCTGGAAAAAGATTACCAGGTCAAGGTCATTGAATTGGATCCTGAGCGCTGTGAGTTCCTCGCCGAAAGACTGCACAGAAGTATCGTTCTTAACGGCAGTTCCTCGGACCAGGACCTTCTTAAAGAAGAGGGTATCGAAACCGTCGATGTGTTTCTTGCTCTCACCAATAATGATGCAGCAAACATTATTTCTTCCATGCTGGCCAAGCGCCTAAAGGCCGGCAAAGTCGTAACTCTGATTAACAACCCCGTGTATGTCGACTTGATGCAAAGCAGCGAAGATATAGACATCGCTATCTCACCTTCCCAAATTACCACCAGTGCATTGCTAGCCTTTGTGCGCCGTGGCGATACGGTGAAGGTGCATTCTTTGCGTCGCGGGGCTGCGGAAGCGATGGAAATCGTTGCCCACGGCGATTCAAAATCTTCTAAGGTTGTCGGTCGGCGTATTGGCGACATCAAACTACCTGATGGCGCGACCATCGGTTGCATTGTGCGCAACATCGATAACAAGCCGCAGGTTCTGATGGGCAAGGGTGATATCGTTATTGAAGATGAGGATCACTTGATTATCTTCTTGGTGGACAAAGACGATATTCGCAAAGTTGAACAACTTTTTTCCGTCAGTATCAGCTTCTTTTAAACCATGAACTACGGAGTCATCCTTAAGGTTCTTGGCATTTTGCTCATGCTTTTTAGTACCGCCTATCTGATTCCTCTGGTGGTGTCTCTGTTCCACAACGATGGCTCTTCTTCGGCTTTTATTTATTCGCTGATTATCACCATGACTTTGGGTGCCTGCCTCTGGATACCCTTTAGCAGAGAGCAGCGCGAACTGAGGTCTCGAGATGGATTTTTAATAACTGTCCTCTTCTGGATGGTACTCGGCATAATCGGCTCACTACCATTGATCTTAAGTGCCGAACCGCACCTTTCAGTCACTGACAGCATATTTGAATCTATCTCTGGACTGACAACGACCGGAGCTACGGTGATTGGCAACCTCGATGAGCTGCCGGTATCCATTCTTTTTTATCGCCAAATGTTGCAGTGGTTAGGCGGCATAGGAATTGTAGTTATCGCGCTGGCTATCCTGCCCATGTTGGGTATTGGTGGTATGCAGCTTTATCGGGCTGAAGTACCTGGCCCCGTTAAGGACGCCAAGCTGACGCCAAGAATTGGCGAAACGGCCAAGGCGTTGTTTTTTGTCTATCTCATTCTCACCATTGCCTGCGCTGTCGCATATCGACTCGGCGGTATGAGTAGTTTTGACGCCATAGCCCACAGCTTCTCCACCGTATCTATTGGCGGCTTTTCTACCCACGACGCCAGCATGGGTTATTTCCTCAACAACCCTGATTACAACGGCGGCCTGATACTCAGCATCTGTATATTTTTTACCGTGCTGTCTGGGCTGAATTTTGGATTGCACTATGTCGCGCTATTTCGCTTATCCCTTAGACACTATCTAAAAGACAGCGAGGCGAAAGCCTACCTTATGATTCTGGGAACCAGCGCAATCTTTGTCACCCTGGGCTTGATGATCGCCAATCAATTTGAGTCTTCAACCGCGGTGCTGCAGGGCGTATTTCATACCGTATCCATCATGACCACAGCAGGATTTACAGCGTCGGACCTCAGCAGCTGGCCTGAGCACATTGCCTTTTTCTTGATTTTTCTTAGCTTCTTTGGCGCCTGCGCTGCGTCGACCGGCGGCGGCATCAAAATTGGTCGAATGATGATTTTGGCGAGACAGACCTTAAGGGAAATTACCCGGCTGATTCACCCAAGCGCCGTTGTACCGATCAAGGTGGGAAACCGCCCCGTTGATACTCGTATTGCCGATGCGATATGGGGGTTTTTTGGCGCTTACCTGATTGTCTTCTACGCCATGATATTAGTGCTTTTGGCGTCGGGGTTAGACTACGTGACCGCTTGGTCAGCGGTGGCTGCAACCTTGAATAATCTCGGACCGGGACTCGGAGAGGTTACCTACAGCTATGCCTCTATTCCCGACTTTTCAAAATGGGTTCTTTGTTTTTCGATGATTTTAGGTCGTCTTGAGCTCTTTACCCTGATCGTGCTTTTTGTGCCCATGTTTTGGCAAAAATAGTTCTGGCAAAAATAGCTCTAATAAAAAAGCTCGACCAAAAAAATATTCGAACAGATCAAAATTATTGCAACTCAGCAGCAGCGGCCTCTTCAGCAAGCTCAGCTCTTTTGTCATTTACACGTTCAATTTGATCCAGAGCTCTGATCCAGTCTGGCCGAATCTCCAGCGCTTTCAGATATTCTGCTTCCGCTTCGTCCAAACTGCCCAATCGATAAAGCGCCATACCCCGATTCAAATGCAATATGTGTGATTGGCGAAAACCCAACGACTCGGCATGGTCATAGTCCGCGATAGCTCGATGATAGTTTGTCATCATGTATTGGAGGTTGCCGAGGTTCAAAAAAGTTTCTGGCGTGCGATCAGACATATCCAAGGCTGTTAGATAGTCTCTCTCGGCACGACCCACATCCCCCGCATGCACATTGATAATGCCGCGATTAATATAGGTAGCTACCAAGTCTCTGCGATTTAATCGACCTTGCATAATCGCTTTATTACAGTCGGCTAGATCGCTACGTGAGGCATCGGAAATCCGCACAGAGTAAGTGGCGTTTTCATAACAATTATGAGCAAATGTGCCGCCAAAGACAGTGACAGACTGTGCTTGCAACGAAGCTGCAAAAACAAAAAGACTGAAGGAAAAAATAACCCTAGCGGGTTTAGATAAGCTGATATGAAGTTTCATCCGGCACTCCCAAAAAGGTATTTTGGTTGACCAATTTTATTCTCGTTTTCACCAAATTACAGCAGAGTTAACAAAATTTCCATTTCAAGAATAGAAAGGCTGTCCGTCCGGCTGCCGACGAAATCTCTTGTATTCCCATTGATATTGCTCAGGCGCGGTTGAAACCAGCTGCTCGATCGATTGATTCATTGCGTCCACGGAAGCCTGCTGATCATCCGAGTAAATATCTGAATCTGGCTCGAGAAAACCGACAATATGACCTTTCTCCACTCGACGCGCATAAGCTATAAGTACCACCGGATCGGTTTTCCGAATGAGGCGACTGATCAATGTAACGGTTAACGCCGGCTGCCCAAAGAATGGGCTAAAAACTCCTCCGCTCGGCTCCGGCTGCTGATCGGGAAGAACAATGGTCATACCCCCTTCTTTCAGAGCATTTACGATACCAAGTACCCCTCGCGACGTAGCTGGAACCGTTGTGTTTGCGCCTTCCCTTCCTCGCACTTTACGAAATATTGGATCGAGTGCCGCCAATCGGGGCTCTCTGTACATAGCAGTAATTGAACGGAAGTCTGATACCCACTGGCCCGCTAATTCCCAGCTTCCAAAATGAGGAAGGAGCAAAATTACTCCCTTCCCAGAAGCCAGAGCCTGATCAAAAAGCTCTTTTTGCTCTACCCCCAGAATGTCGCGATCACGCCACTTTTTTCCGCGAAACCATACCGCCGGAGTTTCCATCGCCATGGTCGCGGTAGCGCGCAAGCTTTCTGAAACAAGTTGATCTCTATCTCGATTGGATAAATTAGGGAAACAGGCTTCAATATTCCGGGACGTAACTCTGTAATCTCGCCCACCCTTCTTGAACAAGCGATTTCCCAACCAGTTGCCCAGGCTCCGCTGAGCTGAAATCGGAAGAAAACTTAGCGTCCGCAGGACAAGCTCTAAAAATTTGGCTTTCATCGCGAAAGTGTATCAACACTTCGACAACTCAGCGGCCCTATTTATCACTCCGTTATCACAACCGAATGTCACAACCGAATGTCACAACCGAATGTCACAACCGAACTTCTCAACCCCAGTTCACAGCTCTAGCTCGCAACCCTACTTCGCAACCCTACTTCGCAACCCTACTTCACGACGAAGGTTCCCGCTATAATCGCCCACCTTCTTAGGATGACTTAAAAAGCGCCGCAGTGACTGACAATAAAAAGGTAAATACATTTCAGGGCCTAATCAGCTCTCTCCAGGACTTTTGGTCTGAACAGGGCTGTGTTGTATTGCAACCACTGGATATGGAAGTAGGGGCTGGAACATTCCATCCAGCAACATTTCTGCGCGCCATCGGCCCCGAGAGCTGGAACGCCGCCTATGTGCAACCTTGTCGTCGGCCTACTGACGGACGCTATGGCGAAAACCCTAATCGCTTGCAGCACTACTATCAGTTCCAGGTGATACTGAAACCATCACCCTCCGACATTCAGGATAAGTACTTAGAATCCCTTAGGTTTTTGGGAATCGATCCTTCGGTTCACGATATCCGCTTTGTTGAAGATAACTGGGAATCTCCCACTCTGGGTGCTTGGGGTTTGGGCTGGGAAGTCTGGCTCAACGGTATGGAAGTGACTCAATTCACCTATTTCCAGCAAGTAGGAGGTCTTGAGTGTTTTCCGGTATCGGGCGAAATTACCTATGGCCTTGAGCGCATCGCAATGTATCTGCAGGGTGTGGAATCAATTTATGACCTAGTCTGGAACATTGCTCCGGACGGCACACCGGTCAGCTATGGCGACGTGTTCCATCAAAACGAAGTGGAAATGTCTGCCTACAACTTTGAACAGGCCGACGTAGAGTTTCTGTTCAGCAGTTTCGACCAATACGAAAAATCATGCCAAGAGTTGCTTGAAGCAAAACTCGCACTACCTGCCTACGAAATGGTGATGAAAGCCTCTCACGCTTTTAATCTGCTTGATGCCAGACACGCTATCTCTGTGACAGAGCGCCAACGCTACATTCTTCGTGTTCGCACTCTGGCTCGCTCTGTGGCATCAGCCTATTTTGAAGCTCGCAAAGAGTTGGGCTTCCCGCTCGCGCCGGAGGAACTCGCGCAACAGGTTATATCTGAATCAAAAACAAGCTCGGGGGACGACAAATGAGTCATTCCGATCTCCTGATTGAAATTGGTACAGAAGAACTGCCGCCCAAGTCTCTAGATAAGCTTCGTCTGGCCTTTGAAAAAGAATTGTGTAGCCAATTTGGCCATCATCGATTGGAGTTTAGCTCGAGCAAATCTTTTGCATCGCCACGCCGACTTACGGTGGTAATCGAGTCTCTTCTCGAAGCCCAGGCGGACGAAAAAATTGAATTAATGGGGCCAAATAAGTCAGCGGCTTTTGATGATCAGGGGGCTCCTACTCAGGCCGCTCTTGGCTTTGCCAGAAAATGCGGCGTTGAAGATGTAAGCGAGCTAGCTTTTGTAGAAACGAAAAAGGGCGAACGCCTTGCCTATTCTGAGAATCGCAAAGGACAGCAGACTGAAACCCTTTTGGCTGGGATTATTGAAACTGCGCTTTCTAAACTGCCGATTGCCAAGCGCATGCGCTGGGGTTCAAGCCGGCAGGAATTTGTTCGTCCGATTCATTGGGTGCTTCTACTGTTTGGCGACAAGACACCAGACGCCGAAGTTATGGGCTTAAAGGCCTCAAACAAAACTCTGGGGCACAGGTTCCATTCACAGGGCTGGATCGAAATTCAATCCATTTCCAGCTACGAACAGCAACTTCTTGAAGCAAATGTCATGGTCGATATGGAAAAGCGGCGTGACCTTATTATTGAGCAAGTGGAAACACTGGCTAAGACTTCCGGCGGCACTGCAGTTATCAGCCCAGGAATTCTTCAGGAAGTTACGGCGCTCGTAGAGTGGCCCGTAGCCCTCTGTGGCCGTTTTGACCAAAGCTTTCTGGATGTGCCCGAGGAAGCATTGATCTCCTCAATGGGTGAGCACCAAAAGTATTTCCATTTGCTCGATAGCAAGGGAAAGCTTCTGCCAAGCTTTATCACCATCAGCAATATTGAATCTACAGACCCAGAGAGAGTGGTAGACGGCAATGAGCGCGTTATCCGCCCTCGCCTAGCGGATGCCAAGTTCTTTTATGAAACAGACCTAAAGAAGCCTCTGGATTCCTATAAATCCAAGCTGGAGGAGATTGTCTTTCAGGCAGACCTCGGAACGCTATCTGAGAAGAGCACCCGCGTCGCCAAACTAGGCGCATACCTTTCAGAAAGATGCGGCGCGAATGCAGCAGATGTTGCACGCGCGGCGGAACTCGCCAAGTGCGACTTGGTAACAGACATGGTTCAGGAATTTGATCACCTGCAGGGAACTATGGGTCGTTACTACGCTGCCGCCATGGGTGAATCGGCGGAGGTTGCTGAAGCCATCTACGAGCAATATTTGCCAAAACAGGCGGGTGGCGTGCTTCCAAAAACTCCCACTGGAATTGCTTTGGCCTTGGCTGAACGCCTTGATAGCCTGACCGGGATTTTTGGTATTGATCAAGCACCAACGGGCTCCCGTGATCCCTTCGCTTTACGCCGGGCGAGCTTAGGTGTTTTAAATATTTTGGTGGAAAATAATATTGCCTTGGATCTCAACGAAGCCATTGGCGAGGCTTACGACAACTACCCCAAATTGCCAGTACCGCGAGACGAACTTATCAAAAACGTTCTGGCCTACATGATTGACCGCTTCCGTGCCTGGTTTGAAGACGAGGGTGTGAGCGTTGAAGTCTTTCGTGCCGTCCGTCGAGTAGAGGAGAACAATCCCTACGAAATTTACCGGCGCGTGCAGGCCGTGCAATCATTTTCTCAGTCGGAATCTGCCGCCAGTCTGGCTGAAACAAATAAACGCGTTGCTAATATTCTGGCAAAACAAGATATTTCCGCCTTGGCTGAGCCCGATAGCAAGCTATTCGAAGACGACTCTGAAAAACAACTACTCGAAGCCTTAAACAAAACAAAGAACCAGGTCACTGACTCTTTGGCGAAAGGCGACTTTGCCGCAGCGCTAACCGAAATGTCTGCACTGCAAAATCCATTAGAGAAATTTTTCGATTCGGTGATGGTGATGGCAGAGGATGAATCCCTGCGACACAATCGTCTCGCTTTGCTCAGCCAGGTAAGAGCTCTGGTACTTCAAGTTGCTGATCTATCGGAACTTGGCGGTTAAGGAAAACGCATACAAACCAAATGATTCTTCGAAAGGGACTCTACTACCTTTTCTACATTCCGAGCCTTTTTATCGCTTCGGTTTTTGTAATTACCTTGGGTCAGCTAATGCCCAAGCGCTGGTGCCTGAGCATCGCGACACTTTGGAATCTTTTTGCCAGCCGAATTCTCTACACAGTCTTTATCGGCAATAAGGTTGAACTAATAGGGAAAGAGAATATCCCCAAAGCACCTTTTGTTGCTGTCTCAAATCATCAAAGTGAGTGGGAGACACTGTATTTCTGTTACCTCCTCAACCCCATCGTAAGCATCCTAAAGAGAGAGCTTCTGCGCATACCCTTCTTTGGGTGGGCTCTATGGGGATCAGGACACATCGGTATTGATCGGGGGAATGCTCGAGGCTCCATTAAAACCATTGAAACCCAGGGTGCAAAACGCCTGGAAAAGGGCATCAACGTGCTGGTTTTCCCAGAAGGGACCCGCGTTCCCTATGGCGACTACCGACGCTTTACTCGAACAGGCGTAAAACTGGCTATCGATGCAGGCGTGCCGCTACTACCTATCGCCCACAGCGCTCACAACTGCTGGAGTCCAGGAGGCAAATTCAGCAAAGGGAAAATTCAGGTCTGGATTGGCGAACCCATAGACACCAAAAACAAAGACTCCAAAGAACTGACCGACGAAGTTGAAAGCTGGATACGCCAGAAAGCAGACCTACCGACAGAGAAGCCTCAACCGCATGATTCGTAAGTTAGCGATCACTTCCTTGTTTCTGTTTATCAAGGAAGGGGTTGGATACTTTACCCGGCTGAATTGAGAGCGAGAAAGGGGTTCGGAGTTTTGCTTTCTAGCAAGGCAAAAGCCCGCGCAAAGGAGAAAGTTTAAATGCTAATAAACGACCGACTTGAGCAGGCTTTTAACGTAGCTAGGGAGCAAAAGACCAACCCCCGACTAGACGTCGAGGTTGGCTACGGACAGAGCATTCTCCTCAATAAACTCCCGCCTTGGCTCAACCTGATCACCCATCAAACAAGTAAATATCTGATCAGCGGCAATCGCATCATCAATGGTCACCTGGAGCAGACGGCGATTTGCCGGATCCATTGTGGTTTCCCAAAGCTGCTCAGGGTTCATCTCACCAAGACCTTTATAGCGCTGGAAGGAGTAGCCGCGCCGTGATTCGTTCATCATCCATTCGAGTGCTTCACCGAAATTGGAAACCGGCTGATTTTTCTCGCCACGGCGAATATGGGCGCCCTCTTCCATCATGCCACTGAGTTTTGCACCCAGTTCCGAAATGGCGCGATATTCCCCAGAAGAGAAAAAGTCTTTAGAGAAAACAATTTCCCGATCAATACCATGAGCTTTGATGACGGCCACCGGAAGGTAAACACTGTATTCCTCGTCAAACTTGGTTTCAGCTACATACTGCTGTCGCCCATCGGAAAGTTCATCCAAGGCAATCTGCCAGTCGGCAACCCATTTTGCTGCCTTCTTCTCATCTCCCATTTCCGCTGAGGAATACTTGGGCTCCATCATGAGCGTTTCGCAAAGTGGGCGAGGGTGAACTCTGTCCATACGATCCAACATGGACATTACCGAGCGGTATTCACGAACCAGTGATTCCAAAGAAGAGCCCTGCAGTGGCGGTGCATCCGCATTGACGTGCAGGCTGGATTCTTCCAGTGCACTAGAGGTAAGAAATTCCGTGAGGGCTTCGTCATCCTTAAGGTATTGCTCATTTTTACCCTTGGCCAACTTGTACAAAGGCGGCTGGGCAATATACACATGACCCGCTTCGACCAGTTCGCGCAAATAGCGAAATAGGAAAGTGAGGAGCAGGGTGCGGATATGCGCACCATCCACGTCCGCATCCGTCATGATAATAATGCGGTGATATCGAAGCTTCTCGATATCAAATTCATCTTTCCCGATTCCACAGCCCAGTGCAGTAATCAGTGTGCCAACTTCAGCAGAACCGAGCATGCGGTCAAAGCGGGCTTTTTCAACATTCAGGATCTTACCCTTGAGAGGCAGGATGGCCTGCGTTCTTCGATCACGGCCCTGCTTAGCGGAACCACCAGCAGAGTCACCCTCCACCAAGTAGAGTTCTGATAAAGCGGGATCTTTTTCCTGACAGTCCGCCAACTTGCCGGGCAAACCGGCAATATCCAGCGCACCTTTTCGGCGAGTCATGTCTCTGGCTTTGCGGGCCGCTTCTCGAGCGCGCGCTGCTTCCAGCATCTTGCCGATAATGGCTTTAGCTTCGCCGGGGTTTTCCAGCAAATACTCTTGCAACGCTGAGCTTACTTCCTGCTCAACCGCTGTTTTCACTTCTGATGAAACCAGCTTGTCTTTTGTCTGCGAAGAAAACTTAGGGTCGGGAACTTTAACGGAGATGATGGCCGTCAGCCCTTCTCTCGCGTCATCACCCGTAGTTGAGACCTTGTTTTTGGAAGCGGCGTTTTCCTTCTCGATGTATTGATTCAGACTTCTGGTTAATGCACCTCGAAAACCTGCCAAGTGCGTACCGCCATCACTTTGCGGAATATTGTTGGTATAACAGTAGATATTTTCCTGATAGGCGTCAGACCACTGCAAAGCGACCTCGACACCAACACCGTCTTCTTCGCGAAACTTATTAAAATGTACAACCTTGTTAATGGGCACTTTATTTAGGTGAAGGTGCTCAACAAAAGCTCGCAAGCCGCCTTCGTACTCGTAAACTTCTTCACGACCATCGCGCTCATCTTGCAGAACAATGCGCACACCGCTATTTAAGAAAGACAGCTCACGAAGTCTCTTCGCCAACTGTTCGAAATGATATTCGACGTTAGTGAAAGTTTCTCTGGAAGGCGAGAAGTGTACTTCGGTTCCGGAGCTGTCAGTTTTGCCCACTTCTTTGAGTGGTGCATCGGGAACACCGTGGGAGTAGGACTGCTCATAAACGATGCCCTCACGACGAACCGTCAGCTGCAAGGTTTCGGAAAGCGCGTTTACTACAGAGACGCCCACACCATGCAAACCACCAGAGACCTTATAGGTATTATCGTCAAACTTACCGCCGGCATGCAGTACTGTCATGATCACTTCCGCTGCAGATACACCTTCTTCATGCATATCTACCGGAATACCACGGCCATTATCAGAAACGGTTATGGACTCGTCAGCATGGATTACCGCGCGTATTTCAGAACAATGCCCCGCCAAAGCCTCATCGATGGAGTTGTCCACCAACTCAAACACCATGTGGTGCAAGCCAGTGCCGTCATCGGTATCACCGATATACATTCCGGGACGTTTGCGAACCGCATCCAGGCCCTTTAGGACCTTAATACTGGAGGAATCGTATTCGGTAGTATTTTCTTCTGTAGTCTCTTCGCTCAAAGCGCTCTCCGACGGGTGATTTATTTAGCTAAAACTCTGGGTTATTTGTTTATCTGTCCACCGGAGAAATTTCTCCCTGTTTCACGTGGAACATCTTTAGCTCTCTGTTCTCTTGCCCTTCAAATCGGGAATGCTCTAGTTCCGTATAGGTTTGCAGAGTCTGACAGCCGCTCTCATCCAGGATTGTTAGAACCTTTTGCCACTTGTCAGAATCTAACTCAGAAGCCAAATCATCCAACAACAAAACACAGCTATTCCCAGTAGCCGAATTATACAGGCTAGCTTGGGCACACTTGAACGCTATTACCAATATCTTTTTCTGCCCACGGGAAAGTCTGTCTCTGGCAGAGCTCTTTTCAACGGAAAACTCCAGATCGGCGGAGTGGCAGCCCCTCGTCGTCCTCTTTTCAAAACGGTCGCGCGCAAATCTTTCCTTTAGCACCTCTTCCAAACCTTTTGCCTCATTCCAGCCAGGTTGATACTGAAGGGTGATCTCGCCCAACTCTGGACCTAGCTGCGCCATCAACTTCTGAAAAACCGGCAAGAAAGCCTCAAAATAACTCTTCCTAAGCCCGTGGATTTGAAGCGAAAGGCTTGCAAGTTGTTGATTCCAAACAGAATAATCAGATATGTCATCGCTGACTTTTAGCTGCGCATTGCGCTGCGCCAACACACGTCGATAATCCCGCCAGAGATTGGAAAAAGAATGTTCCACGTGGAACACTCCCCAATCCAAAGCTTGCCGACGCTCTTTTGGGCCGCCATCCAGCAGATCAAATGAACTGCTCTCAATGGTTACCACAGGGAACTTAGCTGCCAACTCGGCAGAAGAATTTAGACCAGCGCCATTCAATCGAACCGCAGAAGCTGCTGAGGTGTTTTTACTAATGCCCGCCCTACTCTCCTGCCCCTCTGCGTCGAGGAAGCCACAGCTCACAATCAGCTCTGATTGATCATTCTGAATAAGGTCTTTTGGTTGACGTGATCGAAAGCTTCGGCCATAGCCGAGCAAATGAATCGCTTCCAGCACCGAAGTCTTTCCTGCCCCATTGTCCCCCACGAGCAGGTTGTGCCCGGAACAGAGATCCAAATTGGCAGATTTGAGATTCCGCAGATTTTGAATCTCTACGGAGAGAATTTTCATTCAGACAGTATTTTTTCAGACGCTCGAATTAGAGACGCATCGGCATAACAACATACTTGGTTGTTTCGTCCTGGGGATTTTCCACCAAAGCCGAACTGTTAGAGTCGCTAAGTGTCACCCGGACATCATCGCCCTCCAAGGCGTTCATGGCGTCAATCAGGTAGCTCACATTGAATCCAATCTCCAGATCGCCACCGGAATAGTCCAAGCCCACCTCTTCTTCTGCCTGTTCTTGTTCCGGGTTATTGGCAGTAATGCGCAACAAGTCCTGATTCAGCTGCAAACGCACGCCTCGATATTTTTCGTTAGACAAAATAGATGCGCGCGAAAAAGCTGCTTTCAGGTTCTGGCGGTTAGAGAGAATCAACTTATCGCCGCCCTGGGGCACAACCTTTTGATAATCGGGGAACTTGCCGTCTACCAACTTCGAAGTGAACTCCATTTCTGGAGAAATAAGGCGGAAATGGTTGGAACCAATGCTTATTTCTACTTCGTCTTCAGAATCATCTAACAAACGTGCCAGCTCCATCACCCCTTTGCGCGGCAGGATAGACTGGGACGCCTCGTCAGACTCGCCACCGGTATTGGCTGAAGTCACCATAGCTAGACGGTGCCCATCGGTGGCCACCATACGCAGATGGTCTGCAGTATGCTCAATTAACATTCCGTTCAAATAGTACCGAACATCCTGATGCGCCATAGAAAAAGCCACTTTTTCAATCATGCTCTTCAAATTGCCGCGGCCAACTTTAAAACCAACCAGGTTCTGTCCACTTTCAACATTAGGGAATTCGCTTGCGGGCAAAGTGCTCAACTTAAAGCGGCTGCGCCCACTGACCACCTCTACTTGCTCGGCCTCCTGATGAACACTGATATCACTGCCTTCTGGCAATGAGCGAACTATGTCGAGCCATTTGCGGGCCGGAATAGTCGAAGACCCTGCATTGTCTACATGAACCCCTTGAACACGGGCAACAATTTCAACTTCCAGATCGGTTCCAGTAAGTTCTAACTTTCCCGAATCAACGACCACCAAAACATTGGACAAAACAGGCAATGTTTGACGGCGCTCAACAACACCGGCAACTAGCTGCAGTGCATTTAATAATGACTCTCTATCGGTAGAAAATTTCATCTGTGGTTAATTCCCGGCTCACTCTCTAAATGGCTAAAGTTATCTGCTAATAGCTACTAGTCCCTAGGGCTAATGGCTTAGCGTTCGGTTTAGGTTTTTCAGGTCTTCTCGCATATCCGCACTACTCTCTTCAAGCTCTTTAATCTTGCGGCATGCATGCAGTACGGTAGTGTGATCTCGGCCGCCAAAAGCGGTACCGATTTCAGGCAAGCTATTATTAGTCAGAGACTTCGACAATGCCATAGCTACCTGTCGTGGTCGCGCTAAAGAACGTGTCCGTTTCTTCGACATAAGGTCACTAAGTTTAATTTGATAGTACTCGGCAACGGTTCGCTGAATGTTCTCAACTGTGACCAATCTGTCTTGCATCGCGAGGAGGTCCTTAAGTGACTCCTTAATCAAATCCAGAGTCACTGGCTCACCCGTGAAGTGAGCGCTTGCCATCACGCGTTTTAGCGCGCCCTCTAGCTCGCGAACGTTTGACCGGATTCTTTGCGCAATAAAAAAGGCAGCATCTGATGGCAGATCCATGTTCGCCTGTTGCGCCTTATTCATCAAAATAGCCACTCGAGTTTCCAACTCTGGAGGCTCAACCGAGACCGTTAAGCCCCAGCCAAACCGGGATTTAAGACGCTCTTCCAAACCGTCAATCTCTTTTGGGTAACGATCGCAACTCATAATCATCTGCTGTCGGGACTCCAACAGTGAATTGAAGGTGTGGAAAAACTCTTCCTGGCTGCGGTCCTTATTGGCAAAAAACTGAATATCATCGATAAGCAACGCATCGGCGGAACGATAAAACCGCTTGAAGTCATTGATGGCATTGAGCTGAAGGGCTTTCACCATATCGGCAACAAAGCGTTCAGAGTGCAAATAAAGCACGCGCGCATTGGGGTTCTTTCTCTTTAACTCGTTCCCCACAGCTTGCATCAAATGGGTTTTACCCAGTCCAACGCCGCCATATATAAAAAGCGGGTTGTAACCCTCCCCTGGGTTTTCGGCGACCTGCTTTGCTGCAGCCAATGCGAGTTGGTTTGATTTCCCCTCTACAAAGGACTGAAAAGTAAACTGGTTATCCAGGTTGGATCGGCTAGTTCCCATTAAAGAATGGACCTTGCTCGCATCGGAATGATTTTGATTGGTCTTGGATTCTGAACTTTGGGTGTTTTCTTTCTGGCTGCCCAGGTCGAGCGCTCTACCAAAACTTAGCGCAGGAACCTCGGCATTAGAGTCCTGCAAATCAATAATGACTCGAGGCGGTTCATTCGACGCCTCTCCCAATATCGTTCTTATGCGTGACAGAAACTTTTCTGTCACCCAGTCGGACACAAATTTATTTGGTGCCAACAGCCGCAGCTCTCCATTGCCCTCCTGAGATCTCAGGGGTCGAATCCATGTATTAAACTGTTGTTCCGGTAATTCATCTTGAAGGGCATTGCTGCACCTCTCCCAAAGAAGGGTAGACACCGATAAAACCTCTTTTGCTCTACATTGCCCACTGCTGGCAACTTAGTTTGTCCCCCAACAATCCTTGTTTAGGAATAGCTATCCGCCAAAATGGCGAATCCCCTTAATTATTCGAGCGGCGATTTTATCCACAACGAAATGCCTTGGTAAAGCCCTAGCTAATTATGTGTATTATTCTTATTTTTCAATGCGTTAGGTAGAGTCAATGAAATCGCCGCTTTTTGCTTTCTATCCCCAAGCACGACACAAATTGCGCCACATCTGTGGATAACCTGTGAGTTAACAGTGAATTGGCAGTGAAGTGTAAGACATCGCATTAATTTCAACCGTTACCAAATTCATCAACGACATATAAATTCCCGCTATTAGCTTTTTAACTTAGATAACAAATTTCTAGCGATCTCTCGCATCACATATTTTTTAGCAGTTTCATTGATTTATTCAGGTTGGTTGCTTAGAATCGCGCGCCCGCTCGATAGTGATTTTATTACTGGTTGAGCACTCGAATAAAAGCGAGCCGATTCGGCTAGCTAAATTTAGGAAACCGGAAGCAATCCGATGAAAAGAACATTTCAACCAAGCAACATTCGTCGCAAAAGAACTCACGGCTTTCGTGCACGCATGGCCAGCGCAAACGGTCGTAAAGTTTTGGCTCGCCGCCGAGCAAAAGGAAGGAAAGTACTGAGCGCCTAACTAGCCGCTCAGAAGTGTATTCTTAACTTCCTTCTAGTGGTGCTCCACTATCAAAAGTGCTCCGCTACAAATTCCGCCAACAAAACCGACTGAAAAGCCCGAAAGAATTTCAGTCGGTCTTTGACCACAACCAAATCCGCGTAGGCTCCCCGAGCATACTGATTCTAGCGAAACCAAACCAACTCGAGATTTCCCGGCTCGGACTTGTGATTCGTAAAAAGTTTGTTCGTTTTGCCCACGACCGTAATCGCGTCAAGCGCATAGTCAGAGAATCTTTTCGCCACTCCCAGTCAAGTTTCCCGGGGTTGGATTGCGTTGTGCTGACACGTCCCGGAGCTGGAGATATGGCAAACAAAGAATTGCGTAACCTCCTGGACGAGATGTTTACCACCCTGGCCAACAAGAATGTAGCGAACAAGAAAGTGGCCACCAATGAAGTGGCGAATAAGAAAGTCGCAAACAACGGCGACTCTAGCGGACAATAGACAGATGACTGACAGCGGGAAAACCGATTCACCAAATAAAAAGAGTAGGGCAGCAGCTCCCTTTATTGGGCTTATTTGGTTGTATCAAAAGCTTATTAGCCCACTGCTAGGGCCACGCTGTCGCTTTTACCCAAGCTGTTCCCAATACGCAAAAGAAAGTTTAAGCCTGCACGGTGTAATAAAAGGGGGTTACCTCTCGGCCCGTCGATGCTTAAAATGCCATCCTTTTCATCCTGGTGGTATTGATCCAGTTCCAAAACCTCGGAACAACAAAATAGATACTTCCACGAATCAACCCAATTTAGGTGAAACCTCTTGAAGAAATTTGATTTTATTAGCGGCGCTTTGGTGTTCGGAATGCTCGCTGTTGCCCTGATGCTTCTTCGAGAGTGGGATGACTTTCAAGCTGAGCGTATCGCGATTGCTGAGGAAGTCCTCGCACAAAACATAATTGCTAGTGAAATCCCCAACGCTCCAGAGAATTTGGCATCAGAGATTCCAGCAGAATTTTCTGGTATCCCAACAAGTTCGGCCGTCGATGCTCCTCAGGTTCAGGCAACTCCTGCCAGCCAAAATCTCATTCGTTTTGCCAATGATGTTTTGGAGCTAAGTATCGACCCCCTAGGTGGCGACATAGTTGAAGCCGAATTACTTACACACCTCGACAGCTTGGATGGTGAGCCCACCACACTGCTTAGCAACAACGTGAATCACACCTACATCGCACAAAGCGGGCTAGTGGGCGCAAACGGCACGGACACCAATGCCGGAAGACCCACCTTTGTAAGCTACGTCTCTGATCTGGAAATTAGAGAAGGGCAGGATCAAGTGATTCTCGATCTGCGTTATCAGCAGGGCGGCGTAGAAATTATTAAACGTTTCACCATGAATCGCGGTGACTACTTTATTGGTGTCGACTACCTCATAGATAACCAAAGCAATGAAAACTGGTCCGCTGCTTTCTATGCGCAAATAAAGAGAGACGACTACGTACCAGCCTCAACCGGTGGAATGGGCATGAAACCCTTTGTCGGTGCGGCGATTACGACACCCGACGATCGTTATCAAAGGTTTGATTTCGGGGATTTGGACGACGACTCTTTCAGCCAATCTGTCGATACCGGCTGGGCCGCCATGCTGCAGGAGTATTTCCTCGGCGCTTGGATACCGGACTCTAGCCTCGCGCTCGAGTACAACCTGAGACGGTCCGCGGCAAACGGCTACTACTATGTTGGTTTCACACAGGCTCCGATGGTGATTCAACCCGGTGCGCAAGAAAGCCTGTCCGCTGGGTTTTACGTCGGGCCTAAAGATCAATATCGCCTGCGAGAAATTAGTGAGCACCTTGACCTAACTGTGGACTACGGCTGGATCTGGTGGGCAGCTCAACCCATCTATGCGGTTCTCTACTTCTTACACGAAGGCGAAATTAAATCCTTTGGTATTGATGCCCAAGTATTTAGTGGTTTTACCAACTGGGGTATTTGCATCATCTTGCTGACCCTTATCGTCAAACTTCTGTTTTTCAAACTGTCAGAAGCCAGCTACAAATCCATGGCTCGGATGCGCAAGATCCAACCCAAGATGGCGGCGCTAAAAGAACGCTATGGCGACGACAAGCAGCAGTTTTCGCAAGAAATGATGCGCATGTATCAGAAGGAAAAAATTAACCCATTAGGTGGTTGTTTGCCTATGCTGGTTCAGATGCCTGTTTTTATCGCCCTCTACTGGGTATTAAAAGAAAGCGTCGAACTCCGGCACGAACCCTTCTTTGGTTGGATCGTTGATCTATCAGCCAAGGATCCCTGGTTTATCTTGCCCATTATTATGGGTGTCAGCATGTGGTTCCAAATGCGGCTCAACCCTGCACCGCCTGATCCCACACAGGCTAAGGTGATGCAAATGATGCCCTTTATGTTCACCTTTATGTTTATGTGGTTCCCGGCTGGGCTGGTGCTGTACTGGGTGAGCAACAACATTCTGTCCATTGCTCAACAGTGGGTTATCACCCGCAGCATAGAAAGGGGCGAGCCCGAAGCCACCAGCTAGGCTATGGCAGAACAGCAGCCCTGAGCGATACGACAGCCCCTGAGCGATACGACAGCCCTAAGCGATATAGCAGCCTTGAGCCAATCAGAAGCCCTGAGCGACACAACAGCCCTGAGCGACACGATAGTCGCGCTGGCAACCGCACCGGGTAAATCCGGAATAGGTGTTATCCGCCTTTCTGGACCTCAAAGCACCATGATTGCGGAATTCCTTGGGGCCGGTGAGTTACAACCCCGCACCGCCAAGTTCTGTCACTTTGTTAGCCGCGCTAGCGACTCTTCAAGTGCCCACAGCCAATCAAGTGCCCACAGCCAATCAGGTGCCAACAGCCAATTAAAAGAAGAAACCATTGATACGGGCTTGGCACTTTTCTTTGCCAATCCTAATTCTTTCACTGGAGAAGATGTCGTTGAAATTCAAGCGCACGGCAGCCCAGTCACCTTAAAAAGGCTTATTCGTGAATCCTTGCAGCTCGGCGCTCGACTGGCCGAGCCTGGAGAGTTTTCTCAGCGCGCTTTCTTAAATGGCCGAATCGACCTGGCACAAGCAGAGGCCATCGCCGACCTTATCGCCAGTGGTAGCGAATCTGCCGCTAGGGCAGCAACCAAATCTCTGGAAGGCGCCTTCTCCAAAATCGTCAATGGAATTGCCAACAGAACAGTTGAATTACGTAAGTATGTTGAAGCCGCCATCGACTTTGCCGAAGAGGAAATCGACTTCCTTAGCGATGGCAAAATTGAATCCGCATTGAAAGAAATCCAGATTGATATCAGCAACTGCCTGGAAGAGGGCAGGCGAGGGCAAAAACTTTTAGACGGCCTTAGTTTGGTTATTCTTGGTGCGCCAAATGCCGGTAAATCCAGCTTGCTAAATCATTTTTCTGGATCGGACCGAGCCATTGTCACCGACATTGCCGGAACAACGCGGGACACACTGTCCGAGACGATAGATCTAGATGGGCTTGCAGTAACCATTACCGATACCGCAGGTCTCAACGCAAACCCGGATGCAGTTGAAGAATTGGGGATCAAAAGAGCGTTAGATTCCGCCACCAAGGCAGACCACCTATTGGTGATGTTTGATGCAAATACGGACAGCGCAAAATCGGCTCTAGAGCTTATTGGCAAGTATCAATCAGGGCTGGAGCAGCAGCTGAGTATCACCTTAGTTGCCAACAAAATTGATCTTTCTGGCGACCTCGAAGGACACTGGGATAGCGGCAAATACGACAGCCTGACCATCTACGGCACCAGCCTCAAAGAAGGCAAAGGGTTAAACCAACTTACCCAACACTTGAAAGACATTGCCGGCCTCACCGACAGTGAACCTGCATTCTCCGCTCGAACTCGTCATATCCACGCTTTGGAGTCTGCACAGCAACATATTGATACCGGCCTTGAGCTTCTGCTATCCGATCAGGCTGGCGAGTTGATTGCCGAAGAACTCAAACTAGGTCATACCCAACTGCAAAGCATTACTGGCGTTTTTAGTACAGATGACCTCTTGGGGGAAATCTTCTCCAGCTTTTGCGTCGGGAAATAAGCTGCTAAATAAAAAAAGGCAGTAAAAGCTTTTCTTTTCCTACCCCACAAGATCAGCACAGCTTATTCACAGAAGCCGCTGATAAAAAATACTTATCATTTAATAAAGTCAGTTTGCTGTGGATCCTTTGTGGGTTGAGCAGGGATAAATTAGAGCGTTCTTTTCGGCTGCAAAACTAAGCACAGGTCCCACTCAAGAATTACGCAGTTTAGTTAATACTTATCTGCCTAGTTATGCTTCAGCTAAACCCATGAAAGCGTTTAACAAAACCCGGTTATCCACCGCAAACAGCTTCAGTAGTAATAACAACAATAATCCTTCTAACTCTTCCATATACATATATATATTCTTATATAAATATTAATAACTAACGTGAAATCAAAGATTTGGCCTTTGCAGCGACTAGCCTATAATGCGCGACCCAAATAAAACTTGATCGATTAAAACCGCAATCAATTTATGAACCATAGTTACGAAGTTATTGTTGTCGGAGGAGGGCATGCTGGTACAGAAGCAGCGCTCGCGGCTGCCCGTATGGGTGCCAAAACACTCCTGCTGACACATAACATCGAAACACTTGGGCAAATGTCCTGTAACCCTGCAATCGGCGGTATTGGCAAGAGCCACCTGGTTCGAGAGGTAGATGCCTTGGGTGGTGCTATGGCATTGGCCACAGATCAAGCTGGCATTCAGTTTAGATTGCTCAATTCGCGCAAGGGCCCTGCGGTAAGAGCAACAAGAGCTCAGGCCGATCGCCTGCTCTACCGTCAGGCGATTCGAGAAGTGCTGGAAAACCAGGAAAACCTAGAGATATTTCAGCAGGCCGTTGATGATCTGGCGATTGAATCGGGCAAAGTGGTTGGTGTCATTACCAATATGGGTTTGCAGTTCAATGCGCCTGCTGTTGTTCTGACAACGGGTACTTTCCTGGGTGGAAAAGTCCATATCGGACTGGAAAATCATTCAGCGGGTCGAGCCGGTGATCCACCCTCGATTAAATTGGCAGATCGTTTACGCGAGCTACCTCTGCGAGTGGATCGCCTTAAAACCGGGACTCCTCCTAGAATCGATGCTCGCAGTGTCGACTTTGCGGTGATGACAGAACAGTGGGGCGACAAGGACAGCAGAGGCAACGAGCCGGTGATGAGTTTCCTTGGGTCGGCAGAGCAACATCCAGAACAAACATGTTGTTGGATAACTCATACCTCTGAACTGACCCACGAAATTATCCGCGGCGGCTTGGATCGCTCTCCCATGTTCACTGGAGTGATCGAGGGTATTGGCCCACGCTATTGCCCATCCATCGAAGACAAAATTGTTCGCTTTGCCGACAAAAATTCCCACCAGATATTTGTAGAGCCAGAGGGTTTGCAGACCAACGAACTCTACCCCAACGGCATTTCCACCAGCTTGCCCTATGACGTGCAGCAGGCCTTGGTGCAAAGTATTCCGGGTTTTGAGAAAGCGAGAATTACTCGCCCTGGTTATGCCATCGAATACGATTTCTTTGATCCGCGAGATCTAAAAACCTCGCTGGAAAACAAACATATGCCAGGGCTGTTTTTTGCCGGGCAAATCAATGGAACCACAGGCTACGAAGAAGCGGCTTCGCAGGGTTTATTGGCAGGGGTTAATGCGGTTCTGCTGGCTCGAGGACAAGAGTCATGGTGTCCCGGACGGGATGAGGCCTATTTGGGTGTCATGGTTGATGACTTGGTGACTATGGGTACCAAGGAACCTTATCGAATGTTTACCAGCCGTGCCGAGCATCGATTGATGTTGCGCGAGGACAACGCCGACCAACGATTGACCGAGAAGGGTAGGGAGCTTGGTTTGGTGAGCGAAGATCGCTGGCAGCATTACCAAGAGAAATGTGAGCTGGTGGAGAAAGAAACCCAGCGGTTTAAAGACACCTGGGTGCAACCAGGTACCGAACAAGCTGATCGGTTAAGTCAATACATCGACAAACCCATCACACATGAGTATTCGCTCTTTGAACTACTCAAACGACCACAACTCGACTATCAAAAAGTGTGTGAGCTCAGCCAGATAGAAGAGGTGCGGGAAGATGCCGGTGAGCAGCTGGAGATATCGGCCAAATACGCTGGCTATATTGATCGCCAAACTCTTGAAGTTGCGCGCCTGAAAAATCAGGAGCATCAAAAGCTTTCAGCAGATTTTGATTACGCATCTGTTTCTGGCTTATCCAATGAGGTTCGACAAAAACTGGACCAGGCAAAACCTGAAACCATTGGTCAAGCTTCCCGAGTGCCAGGGGTTACACCAGCAGCAATCTCTTTGTTGCTGATACACCTTAAGCGTCGCCAAGCTCTTAAGCAGAGCGCTTAATGCCCTCAATTTTTTTGGCTAAAGACGCTCAATTCGCTGAGGGCTCTTAAAATGGCTCAAAGACAGCAGCTTGGCGCAGAGCTGAGCGCTGGACTAAAACAACAATCCATCGATCTAGCCGATCAGCAAATCGAATCTTTGCTGGAATATCTGGATCTAATGAACCACTGGAATCGCAGCATTAATCTCACCGCTGTTAGCGATCCGCTCGAGCAAGTTAGACGACATCTTCTCGATAGTTTTTCTGTCTACCCCTATATCACCGCGTCGCCAGTGCTGGATGTTGGCACCGGTGCCGGCTTGCCTGGCATCCCTTTGGCCATTGCCCAGCCAGATATTGAATGGCATCTATTAGACAACAGCACAAAGCGCATAAGCTTTTTGCGGAGGGTGATTACCACGCTCAACCTGCAAAATGTGCAGCTGATCAACTCAAGGGTAGAAGATCACAAATCAGATCAGCCTTATTCGCTGATTATTTGCAGAGCCTTTGCCAGCCTCAAAGAGATCACACATAATGCCCAACACCTGATGGCTGCCGATGGATCTTTCCTGGCCATGAAAGGCCAATACCCAGAACAAGAAATTGCCGATATGTCCGACTCCTTTACGGTCACAGAATGTTATCCCCTGACGGTTCCCGGATTGTCAGAAGATCGGCACCTGTTACAGATCAAAAAACTCACCAGAGAAACCGCCGCGCAATGATTACTTTTGCCATTGCCAACCAAAAGGGTGGGGTGGGTAAAACCACAACCGCGGTTAATTTGGCAGCAGGTTTGGCTCGCAGCTTCAAAAAAGTTTTGTTGATCGATATGGATCCACAGGGCAACGCCACCACTGGCAGCGGATTGGATAAAAACGACCTACCTTCCTCGGTATTGGAAGTCTTGATGAACGAAACCAATATCGAAGACGCCATCATCAAAACCGAGGCGAGCAACTACGATATGTTGGCCGCCAATGCTGAACTGACCTCAGCCGAGGTGGAGCTGCTCAGTGAGTTGATGCGTGAACAACGGCTAAAACACGCATTAATGCGCGTCGAAGATGACTACGACTTTGCCATTGTTGACTGCCCACCCTCATTGAACATGCTGACCCTCAATGCCTTGGTGGCGGCAGATGGTGTGATTATTCCCGTACAGACCGAATTTTTTGCCCTCGAAGGCCTGTCTGCCCTGGTCAACACCATTAAGAAGGTGCAGCAAGTGGCGAACAAAGGCCTGCATATCGAAGGCATTGTCATGACCATGTACGACAGCCGAACCACTTTAACAACCGACGTTGCCAAGCAACTGGCGCAGCATTTTGGAGATGTGGTTTATAAAACGGCGATACCGCGCAATGTGCGATTGGCGGAATCACCCAGCCACGGCCTGTCTATTTTCGATTACGATAAAGACTCCAAAGGTGCCATCGCCTATATGGGGTTGTCGGCAGAAGTGATTCGCCGGGTGCGCGAAACAGCCTAGAGAAAGACTAGAAAGCAACGGATAGACAGAAACAGACAAGCTAGAGAATTTGGACTAAACGAATGTCAGCAAAAAAACGTGGATTAGGCAGCGGCCTCGATACCCTTCTCGGTGTATCTCAAGAGATAGAACAAGCTCAAACGGAAGCTGCCAAAACCCAAGCAGCTCAAGCCACTCAAAGTGGTACTGAGTCTCACGCAGACAGCCTGCAAACTCTGCCGGTCGATCAGATTCAGCGCGGCCAGTATCAGCCACGCCGATACTTTGATGAGGACGCGCTCAATGAATTGGCCGACTCCATAAAAGAGCAGGGTCTGCTGCAACCCATAGTTGTGCGTTCGGTTTCTAAAGGTAAAAAACCCACGTACGAAATTATTGCCGGTGAGCGTCGCTGGCGCGCCAGTCAAATTGCTGGCCTGCATGAAATCCCAGTTTTGATCAAAGAGCTCGACGACGAAAGCACCGTTGCCGTTGCTTTGATCGAAAACCTGCAGCGTGAAGACCTCAACCCCATGGAAGAGGCCTACGCGCTAAGCCGGCTCAAAGAAGAATTTAATCTGACCCACGATCAAGTGGCCAAGGCTGTGGGGAAATCCCGTAGCACAGTAACCAACCTCCTTCGTCTCAACAGCCTGACGGAAGCGGTTCGGAAAATGGTCGAAAATACCGATATTGAAATGGGCCATGCTCGAGCGCTGCTAAGCCTGGATTCTGGCCAACAATTGGAAGCGGCAAAACAAATCGTCGAAAAAGCGATGTCGGTTAGACAGGCCGAGGCTCTGGTGCGCGGATTTGGTAGCGCTAAGACCAAAGCCACCAAGAAACCGCAAAAACCGGACGCCGATATCCAAAGACTAGAGCAGGAGTTGGCGGAAAAAATCGGCGCCTCGACGCAAATTCAGCACAAGGCGAACGGCAAAGGGAAGCTGGTTATTAGCTACAACTCTGCCGATGAACTCGAAGGAATTTTGTCTCACTTTAAACTCTAGAATTAGCCTCAAAAAAGGGCAAAAACAAAAAGTCGATAATTCGTCACAAGCGCCTGAGAAATATCGATTTTTTTAGAAGCGCTATATAGCCCTCAGCTTCCTTGAACAATACACCTGCGATCTCTATAATCGCGACCCCGGACTTGGTGCGGTACCCAACTTAGCGGGTGCCACTTGGTGTAGCAGATTTGCAAAAAACCGCTCTGACGATTAGCCAACACCTCCTAACGCTTTTTTGTATTGGTACCGTCCTCAGCCTAGTTAATCTGGTAGTTTCGGTAGATTGGGCCACAGGATTCGGGTTTGGCGCGCTGATTTCATTTTTGCCGCAGAGTTATTTTGCACTGCAGGCATTCAGAATCTCGGCAGCAGTTGACCCCCAAAAAGCCTACTTCGCAATGATGCGTGGCGAGTCGGGAAAGTTTTTACTAACAGCAGCTTTGTTTGCGTTGTTGTTTAAATTTCGGCCAGACATATTGGCCCCAGCGGTTTTTACTGGGTTCGGTGTGATGCTGGTGACACAAATTATCGGCAGTGCGTTTCTTCAGAAGAAGCTCGCTGCAAAAAAATAAAATTGACGCACTAGGTCAATTCGAAAGGTCTGAGAGAGCTGAATGGCAACGGAAACTGAAACCGAAACGTTTGATACGTCCGCCTATATTTCCCACCATCTACAAAATCTGGTCTATGGAAAACTTCCCGCTGGTTATGAGCGGCATAGTTACGATGGCCACCATGAAGTTTTAGAACACGCCGAATGGACCTGGGCTCACGGTGCTGATGAAGCAGCGGCTATGGGATTCAGTGCCGTTCACGTTGACAGTCTGGCTTGGTCCTTTGGTTTGGGCGTGATTTTCTGCCTGCTCTTTGCCAAGGTGGCTCGTAAAGCTAACTCTGGTGTTCCCGCCGGTCTGCAAAACTTCGTTGAAATCATTGTCGAATTTGTCGATAGCAACGTGAAAGACATGTTCCATGGCAAAAACCCGCTGGTAGCGCCTTTGGCACTGACCATCTTTGTCTGGGTTTTCTTGATGAACCTGATGGACCTGGTTCCGGTAGATCTGATTCCGGAAATTATGATCGCACTGGGTGTCGACTATCAGAAGATCGTGCCTTCCACCGACCCCAACATTACTCTGGGTATGGCTCTGGGTGTCTTTATCCTGATGATCTACTACTCCTTAAAAGTGAAAGGCCCGGTTGCCTTTATTAAGGAGCTTTCTTGCCAGCCATTTGCACCGCCGACTAAAGGCCCTGCAATTATCCTGGCGCCGCTTCTAATCTGCGTAAACCTCTTTATGGAAATTGTGGGTCTGTTGGCCAAGCCGTTTTCACTGGGTTTACGACTCTTCGGCAATATGTACGCCGGGGAGATGATCTTTATTCTTATCGCCACCATGTTTGTTGGCGGAATAAGCATTTGGTTTTTGATGGGTGGTCTGCTGCAAATTGGCTGGGCGATCTTCCATATTTTGGTTATTACACTTCAAGCCTTTATTTTCATGGTGCTCACCGTCGTCTACTTAAGTATGTCGCACGAAGATCACTGATTACGTTTTCACACGCTTTTAAATTTAAAAACACTTCGACGAATTAGGAGAAAAAAATGGAACTGGTAATTGTTGCTGCTGCGATCATGCTAGGACTGGGCGCACTTGGTGCTGCTATTGGTATGGGTCTTTTGGGTGGCCGCCTTCTTGAAGGTACTGCTCGTCAGCCAGAATTGGCCGCTATGCTTCAGGGAAAGATGTTCCTGCTAGCAGGTCTGATTGATGCTGTGCCCATTATTGGTGTTGGTATTTCTATGTACCTGATTTTTGTTGTTGCGCCTGGCGTAGCCTAGGATCTCGTTCCGTTGCAGCTAAGGCATTGAGCGCTCGCTCAATAACTGCTGCCTCACATACGATCCTCGAATCTAAAAAAGGTAAATAACAGTGAATATTAACTTCACACTTGTCGGCCAAATGATCTTCTTTGTGCTGTTCGTGATGTTCTGCGTCAAATACGTTTGGCCGCCCATCACCAACGCTATGAAAGAACGCGCCGAAAAGATTGCCGATGGTTTGGCTGCTGCCGACCGCGCTGAAAAAAGTTTGGAGCTGGCTCAAGAAAAAGCCGGCGAAGATCTTAAAGAAGCGAAGGCACAAGCCTCTGAAATTATTGATTCCGCTAAAAAGCGCGGTGATCAAATGGTTGAAGAAGCCAAGCAAAAAGCTCAAGAAGAAGCGGAGCGAATTCGCACCGCGGCTGAAGCCGAAGTTGAACAGCAAATCGCCAAAGCTCGCGAAGAACTGCGCGCCCAGGTTTCTGAACTCTCTATTGCAGGGGCAGAAAAAATACTTGGCGAAAGCATCGACGCTGCGAAACACGGCGACATGCTGAAAAAGCTTTCAGCAGAACTGTAACCAAGAGCTGTAACACAGAGTCCACCATGGCAGAACTTAAAACACTAGCTCGACCCTACGCCCGCGCCGCATTCGAACATGCGGACGAAGCGAAAAAACTTGGTGAGTGGGAAACACAACTTATCCAGTTGGCGTCGATCTGTTCTGAAGCAAAGGTCGCGGCAGCGCTTAACTCACCCGAGTTAACCAGTGCCCAGCGATCAGAGATGGTACTCAGCTTAGGTGGCGACGATTTCAGTAGTGAAGTCGCCAACTTTATCGGCGTACTCGCCGAACAAAAACGTTTGAATCTGGTTGCGGAAATCTCCGAACTGTTTCAGGCATTGAAAGCCCAGCGAGAGCAAAGCGTCGAAGTGCATGTTGCTTCCGCCTATGAGCTTTCTGAAGAACAAGTTACCCAACTTTCTACTACCTTGACCAAAACCCTGGATCGCGAAGTCTCTTTGACCTGCGATGTCGACGCTAGCCTTATCGGTGGTGTTCGAATTAACGCGGGTGACACAGTCATTGATGCCACGGTTCAGGGACGTCTGAACAAGTTGGCTGAAGCAATGAATTCCTGAGGAAAAAATAGATGCAACAACTCAACCCCTCCGAAATCAGTGAGATCATCAAAAAGCGGATTGATTCCCTTGAGGTGACAAGCGAGGCCCAGAACGAGGGCACAGTCGTTTCGGTTCAAGACGGTATCGTACGTATCCACGGCTTGGCCGAGGTGATGTACGGTGAAATGATCGAATTCGACGGTGGCCTATACGGCATGGCGTTGAACCTGGAGCGCGACTCTGTTGGTGCCATTGTTCTTGGTGACTATCTAGGTCTTTCCGAAGGTGCAAAAGCCCGCTGTACTGGCCGTATTTTGGAAGTACCTGTTGGCCCGGCTCTTCAAGGCCGTGTTGTTGACGCCCTCGGAATGCCAATCGACGGCAAAGGCGCCATCGAAACCACAGAAACTGACGCCATCGAAAAAGTTGCACCTGGTGTAATTGAGCGTCAATCAGTTGATCAGCCACTGCAAACCGGTTTGAAAGCTATCGACTCCATGGTGCCAATCGGCCGTGGCCAGCGTGAGCTAATTATTGGTGACCGTCAGATCGGTAAAACTGCTATTGCGATCGATACCATCATCAACCAGAAAGACACCGGCGTTAAGTGTGTTTATGTTGCGGTTGGGCAGAAGAACTCTACCGTTGCGAATATTGTTCGTAAGCTCGAAGAGCACGGCGCCATGGACCACACCATTGTGGTTGCGGCCAACGCATCCGACCCAGCGTCCATGCAATTCTTGGCTCCTTATGCTGGTGCCACCATGGGTGAGTACTACCGTGACCGCGGTGAAGACGCCCTGATTATTTATGATGATTTGACCAAGCAAGCTTGGGCTTATCGTCAAATCTCTCTATTGCTTCGTCGCCCACCGGGCCGTGAAGCCTACCCTGGTGATGTTTTCTACTTGCACTCACGTTTGCTAGAGCGCTCAGCTCGAGTCAATGCCGAGTACGTTGAGAAATTCACTGGCGGTAAAGTAAAAGGCAAAACCGGTTCTTTGACCGCACTGCCAATTATCGAAACCCAAGCGGGTGACGTATCAGCCTTCGTACCCACCAACGTGATTTCTATTACCGATGGTCAGATCTTCCTTGAGTCCGATCTGTTTAACTCCGGTATCCGTCCTGCGATGAACGCTGGTCTGTCGGTATCTCGTGTAGGTGGTGCAGCGCAAACCAAAATCATTAAAAAGCTCGGCGGTGGTATTCGTCTGGCACTGGCTCAGTATCGTGAACTGGCGGCATTCTCGCAGTTTGCATCTGACCTGGATGACGCTACCCGTGAGCAACTCGAGCACGGCCAAGCCGTAACCGAATTGATGAAGCAGCTTCAATACAGCCCACAGAACGTGGCCGAGATGGGTGTGGTGCTTTACGCCGCTAACTCCGGTTACCTCAAGGGTATGGAAATCGCCAAGATCGGTGACTTCGAAGCAGCGGTTATCAGCTACATGAACTCTGAGCACTCTGACTTGATGGCTCAGGTAAATGACGGCGGCAAATGGGACGACGACATCGAAGCGGGCTTTAAAGCGGCTCTCGACAAGTTTGTTGAAACTCAGTCCTACTAATCTAGGTATCGAACTGTGGCAGTCGGAAAGGAAGTAAAAACTAAGATCGCGAGTATTCAAAGTACTCAAAAGATCACTTCCGCTATGGAAATGGTTGCGGCCAGTAAAATGCGCCGGGCTTCTGATCGCATGGCACTTGGCAAACCCTACGCTGACAACATTCGCAAAGTAATCGGCAACGTCGCTAACGCGAACTCCGAATACCGCCACCGCTATATGGTTGAGCGCGAAGTGAAAAACGTCGGTTTTATCGTAGTTGCCTCTGACCGTGGCCTTTGTGGTGGTTTGAACATCAACCTCTTTAAGCAGGTTCTGAAAACATCCAAGACCTACGCCGACCAAGAAATTGGGGTGAAGTTCTGTTCCGTTGGCGCCAAAGCCATGAGCTTCTTCAACAAATACGGCGGTGATGTTCTCGGTGCAGTGCGCGACCTGGGTGACGCACCTGCGGCAGGGGATTTGCTCGGCAACGTCAAAGTGATGTTGGAAGCCTTTGATAAAGGCGAGATCGATCGCTTATATCTAGCCGGCAACGAATTTGTAAACACCATGACGCAAGCGCCTCAGGTAAGCCAACTATTACCATTGCCAAAAATCGAAGCCGACGAGATGTCCCATCACTGGGATTACCTCTACGAGCCAGACGATGCAGGTGTAATTTTGGAAGGCCTATTGGTTCGTTATGTTGAATCTCAGGTTTATCAGGCAGTAGTAGAAAACAAAGCCTGTGAAATGGCCGCGCGTATGTTGGCCATGAAAAACGCCACGGATAACGCTGGCGATATTATTGACGAGTTGCAGTTGCTCTATAACAAGGCTCGTCAGGCAGCTATTACGCAAGAGCTTTCAGAGATTGTAGCGGGCGCCGCGGCTGTTTAAAGACAGTTGGTTCCCAGAAAATTTAAAGAGAAGAATTCGGACAGCACGCTGTCCCCAAAAGTTAAAAAGTAGAGGAATTATCAATGAGTAGCGGACGAATCGTACAAATCATCGGCGCTGTAATCGATGTAGAGTTTTCCCGTGAAGACGTGCCCAAGGTATACGACGCACTAACAGTAGACAGTGCCGGCCTAACCCTCGAAGTTCAGCAGCAGCTGGGCGACGGTGTGGTTCGCGCCATTGCCATGGGAGCATCGGAAGGTTTAAGCCGTGGATTGGAAGTTTCCAATACGGGCGGACCGATCAAGGTTCCAGTAGGCACCGCGACTCTTGGCCGCATCATGGACGTATTGGGCAACCCAGTTGACGAAGCTGGCCCAATCGACACTGAAGAGCGTTCTGTAATTCACCGTGATCCACCGGCTTACGCGGATCAATCTTCGAGCATCGATATTCTCGAAACCGGTATTAAGGTTATCGACCTGATCATGCCAATCGCCAAGGGCGGTAAAGTAGGTCTGTTTGGTGGTGCGGGTGTAGGTAAAACCGTAACCCTGATGGAACTGATCAACAACATCGCTGTTGAGCAACAAGGTCTTTCGGTATTCGCCGGAGTAGGGGAGCGTACTCGTGAGGGTAACGACTTCTACTATGAGATGAAGGAATCCAACGTACTCGACAAAGTAGCCATGTTCTACGGCCAGATGAACGAGCCACCCGGAAACAGACTGCGTGTTGCGCTTTCTGGTTTGACCGTTGCTGAGAACTTCCGTGACGAAGGCCGTGACGTTCTGTTGTTCGTAGACAACATCTACCGATACACACTTGCCGGTACCGAAGTATCCGCACTGCTAGGCCGTATGCCTTCTGCGGTTGGTTACCAGCCAACACTGGCGCAAGAGATGGGTGCTCTTCAAGAGCGCATTACCTCTACCAAGAATGGCTCCATCACTTCATTCCAGGCGGTATACGTGCCAGCGGATGATTTGACCGATCCATCGCCAGCAACCACCTTTGCTCACTTGGATGCGACCCTCGTACTGAGCCGTCAAATCGCTGAGCTGGGTATCTACCCTGCGGTTGATCCTCTCGATTCAACCTCCAGAATTCTCGATCCGCTGGTTATCGGCACCGAGCACTACAACTGTGCCCGTGGCGTACAAGCGGTACTGCAGCGCTATAAAGAATTGCGCGACATTATTGCGATTCTGGGTATGGACGAACTGTCGGAAGAAGACAAACAAACCGTTGCCCGCGCACGTAAGATTCAAAGATTCCTGTCTCAGCCATTTAGCGTGGCAGAAGTATTCACCGGCGCACCTGGTAAATACGTATCACTGAAAGACACTATTGATTCTTTCGAGGGAATCCTGAACGGCGACTACGACGACCTTCCAGAGCAGGCCTTCTACATGGTTGGCTCAATCGAAGAAGCCGTTGCCAAAGCCAAGGATATGTAAGGTAAAACTTCGATGGCCATAACCGTACATTGCGACATCGTCAGCACCGAAGAATCTGTATTCTCCGGCAAGATCGTCAGCCTGACAGCCACCGGCCTCGAAGGAGAGCTGGGTATTCAGTACGGCCACGCCGCACTGCTCACCCCGCTTAAGCCCGGCCCGGTTAAGCTGCTGCTCGACAATGACGAAGAAGAAGTGATCTTCGTAAAAGGCGGCTACCTTGAAGTGCAGCCAAGCCTAATCACTGTGCTAGCCGATGTGGCCATTAAAGCCGATGACCTCGACGAAGCCGCAGCAGAAGAAGCCCGAAAAGCGGCAGAAAACGCCATGCAAAACCAATCTGGCGAACTGGACTACGGCAAAGCCAGTTCAGAGCTTGCTGAAGCGGCGGCGCAACTTCTTACCTTACAGAAAGTTCGCAAGAAGATGGGTGGTAGTTAACAGTTCACTAATGCTCGGATAATGGAAAAAGGCGGCGCTCTTGTATAAAGAGGCCGCCTTATTGGGCTAGATTCAGAGCGATTACATCGCTGGCTTTCTGGCTCTCAACACAAAGCGATCGGTATTTCTTTCCAGTTCACGTTGATGAAGCGTGTGGTCATCCGCTGGGTTGTTCAGCATATAAGCCTGAGCTTCTACTACAAAACCGGCTTCTTCAATTAGGCCAATGGCAGTGCCCACATCAATGCGGTGCAATGCTTGGTTGTCCATTCCAAGCGAACCTTCATGGTCGATCACGGCTAATACTCCGCCGGGTTTTAGGCTGTCGTAGAGCGCACCTAAAAACAGCAGGCCGTTGTCGCGATTGGCATTGGCATTGTCGTGCAGGTTGAGCGCAGTCCAGGCCGCATCCGCTTGTCCGTCAACGCCATAACCATCTGCATTTTCGGCGGTGATGGTCATGATGTTTGGGTAGCGGGCTACTTTAAGCGCTTGCGCTGGAGCAACACGCTCGGCAAAGCGCGAGCTATTCTGAGCAATCACTTTGCCATTTGGGCCAACCGCTGCGGCCAGAACTTCGGCATACCAGCCTGAGCTTGAAAAGGCGTCGAGTACGGTCATGCCGGATTCGATGCCGATAAAGTCAATTACTTGAACAGGTTTGCGTGATTCATCGCGAGCGGCGTCTGCTGGATCTCGATCGGGATGAGCCAGAGCGGCTTCGATTCGAGAGGCAACATCCTGTGCGCTAGCGGTCATAGAGATGGTGGTTAGCAGTAGCGCTAATCCAGCAAGGAAAGTGGTTTTAAGGTGTGTCATGGTTTATCCCCCAATTTAGTGAACTGATTCTAGCTCCTTTAACGGGGAAAGGAGAGAAAAAGGTATTACAGATAGGTGAGGAAAACATATCTTAATAATCGAGTATTTAACTCATTGATCAGGATAATTGAATGATGAGACCATGGCCGGTTTTCTCAATACGGCCTAGTCGGCAGGGAGAGGATTAATGATCGGCTATCGAGAGATGCGCATTGAAGACTATGACGCCGTGCTAGCGCTATGGAAACGCTGCGCTGGTTTGGGTTTACGCAATGCGGATTCGTGGACTGGAATTGATCGCTACCTGCAGCGTAATCCCGGCCTGAGCTTTGTTGCGGAGCATTCTGTTGTAGAACGAAGTGGGGAAATAGTGGGAACCATTATGTCCGGCCATGACGGCAAGCGCGGATACGTGCAACATCTGGCGGTCGATCCAAAGTTGCGAGAGCAGGGCATTGGAACGACGCTTCATGATCTCTGTATGGCGGCCTTGGAAAAGCAGGACATTCTGAAATCTCACCTAATGGTCTATACCGATAACCTGGATGCACAACAGTTCTGGGCAAATCGGGGTTGGCATATGCGCGATGAAATAGAAACCATGTCCTACATCGCTGGAGAGGACCCAAATGTTTAACAGCTTGGCTAGCCTTTAATAATGCACCTGGTTATTTTTGTTGTTCTTATCCTGATTCTTGGTGTGCTGCCACAGTTTTGGGTTCGATACGTCATGCGTAAACACGGCAAGGATATTGAGGAGATGCCCGGAACCGGCGGAGAGCTGGCGCAGCATTTGGTTGAGCGCTTTGAGCTTGAGGGCGTAAAGGTAGAACAGGGCCAGGAAGGCGCAGACCACTACAACCCGGCGACTCAAACCGTGAGTCTAAGCCCGAGCAACTTCACTGGCAGGTCTATTACGGCGGTTTCTGTCGCTGCCCATGAGGTTGGCCACGCTATCCAGTTTTTTCGCAAAGAACCCCTAAGCAGGCTGCGAGGCAAATACCTGCCTATCTCGGTTTGGCTGGGTAAGCTGGGCATCTATATGTTGTTTGCGATCCCTGTGGTCACCATTCTGTTGAAAGCGCCTGCGGCGATCTTCGCCTTTATCGGCTTAAGCATCCTGTTTCAGCTGGCGGGAGCGGCAATGTACCTGATTGTATTGCCGGAAGAGTGGGATGCCAGCTTTAACAAGGCCTTACCCATCTTGAGAGAGGGAAACTATCTACCTGAGCATATGATGCCCGCCGCAAACAGAGTGCTAAAGGCGGCAGCCCTTACTTACTGCGCTGCAGCCCTTGCCAATGTCGTCAATATCGGCCGCTGGCTTATGGTGTTGCGGCGTTAGCGATTATCTTGCAGTAAATTAAACTAAATTGGTTTATTATATCGGCAGCAAATAAATCAATATTTGCGTGCGAATAAACGAGAAAATATGATTTATATATTTTTAAACCATTTTGGTTGAATAATTGAAGTATATAGCTCTGATTGCGGGACTTTCCGACTCCGGTAGCGAAGAGGCCTGGATTGCCGCTCAGCCAGATCTAGAGGCTGCGTGTAAGCGAATCAATCAACGCCGGGTCGCTCTTGGCTTAGTTTCTCCCTTTAGCATCACCTCTGACACCGAAGTTCAGGCCGTATTTCGATCGGCAAAGGGTTTGTGGGCCGCCATTTTTGAGTTGGAGCTTGCTATGGCGCCCTTGCGATTGCGCTATGGCATGGGAATAGGCGAAATCACGACGCGAATAAACGATCGAGAAGCCACCGGTATGGAAGGTGAGGCCTTTGAAAATGCTCAGGCCAGTTTTGAAAGCTTGAAGGAAAAGGAAGCGGGAAAGGATAAGCATTTTCGTATTAAAGGGATGGGTGAAGAGGAGATGCTCGCGCAGCACGCGTTAGATCTTGTCTCATACCAACGAAATTCCTGGCGTAACAATCGAGTTGCTACATTTCTGGGCATGTTAAAAGGAGAGAGTGCACAGATAACCGCCGAAAAGCTCTCTACTAGTGAACAGGCGGTCTATCGAAATATACGGGATGGCGATCTAAAGACGGTTCAGGGGCTGCTTGCCGAACTGTCTCGGTTGATGGGTTAAAAGCTAACTAATTAGAGAAGAATGACTTCTTTACTTGTACCTAGTGCGTGTCTCAGATAAAAATAGCCTTCGATTTACCTATGCAAACACTATTCGAATACCGGGGGAAACCATGTGTGATGATCTAACCGTTCAAGCGAACGAAGAATTTTTGGCTCAAAAGGATACCGAGCAAGGTGGCGAAAAGAGCGGTATAAGTCGCCGGACCTTCGGTCAATTATCTGCTGGCGCTGCGGCTCTCGCAATGCTGCCACCCGTTGCCAACGCTCAGGAAGTGGTTGAGCAAGACGTCAAAGTACCTATGGGCGGCGGCGAAATGTCTGACTGCTACTTTGTCCATCCAGCCAGCGGTCAACACCCGGCTATTGTTTTCTGGCCCGACATCATGAGCATTCGCCCAGCCTTCCGTGAGATGGGCAAGCGCTTGGCTCAGTCTGGATATTCGGTGCTGGTGGTAAACCCCTACTATCGAACCGCGGTTGGCCGCATCACTCCGGAAGGGATGGGATTTAACAATCCAGAGATTCGGGAAATTCTTTTGCCCCACGCTCGAACCCTCTCACCAGAAACCTGCGTGCTGGACGGCCGCGACTATGTGAGTTGGTTGGACGCGCAAGATTCTGTTGATACCAGCCGTAAGGTTGGCACTGCGGGTTACTGCATGACAGGCTCTTATGTCATTCGCATGGCGGCAGATATGCCTGATCGTGTTGGCGCTGGTGCGTCTTTCCACGGCGGTGGTCTGGCTTCCGATAGTCCAGCGAGCCCGCATTTGCTGGCTGGAAAAGTTAACGCCGGATTGTTAATCGCCATTGCTCAAAACGACGATGAAGGTCAGCCTGAGGCCAAGGATATTTTACGCGAGTCCTTTGGTGACGCTGGAGTGAGTGCTGAAATCGAAGTCTACCCAGCGCAACATGGCTGGTGTCCTCTGGACTCTTATGTCTACGATGATGTGCAAGCAGAGCGCGCTTGGTCGCGAATGCTCAATCTGTTTGAGACAGAGCTCGCCTAGACCATGTTGAACTATGGCCGCCTTATATTTGGCGGCCTTTTTCTTTTCGCCCTTTTCCCCGCTGCTACCTTTGCCGGTGGCAGCATTGGTGTTGATTACCTCAGTAGTGAGATAAGGGTTGCCGGTTTCCGTGAGAGCGAAACGGAGATCGAATCTTCTGGTCCAGGTTTTTCCCTTTCCTTTGATCTTGGGGAAAGGTGGGCCGTTAGCCTGAGCCATTCCAGTGTAGGCAGCGACGGCGCAAAACAAACCAGCACCGTTGAACACATCAGTGTTGAGGTAGAAAGCGAAAGTACCTCCAATGGCTTGGGCCTGTCCTATTACGGCGACAATTTCTGGGCCGGAGTTCGTTATCGTCAATCCGAAGATGAGCAGCAAGTTATTGGGTTTTCCAGACGCAATTCGGCCTTGACCGCGGACATTCGGCAGCAGCAGGAATCTGGAGTTCTCAGTTTTGAAGTTGGCCGTGATTGGCTTCTGGGCAACTGGTCTCCAGCATTGTCGGTTTCCTTAAGTCGACAGGAATTGGACATTGAACGTGTGGAGCAAATCGACAACCTGAATCTCAGTACTCTTGAGGGGCTACAAGAGAGTTTAGAGGGTGTGGATGTGGGTATCTCCGCTTCTCTCGCCTATTATTTTCAGCTGAGCGATAGAGTTTTATTGGCGCCGAGTTTGGGCTTCTACCACCAAACCAATATTTCTGGAGATGTCAGTGGTTTGGCTGCCTACTCGCAGAGCAGGGGAGATCGATCTTTTCGTGCGTCGCAGGATTACCGCGAAAAACTGAATGCCCCAGAAAACGCTTCCGTAGATTTTGGCATTAACCTCTTGGCGGGCGATTGGCTCATGAGCCTTGGCGTATTCAAGAGCTTGTCTGAACGGCGAGGGCAGGAAAATAACGCATCCTGGTTTGCTGGCTTAAGTTATTCCTTCTAAATACTCGTTCTAATTCTTCGCTAATAAGAGCCTATCGCTGAATCTGTCTTTGTTGGCGATCTTGCAACATTTGGCGAAGCTGTCTGCGTTGTTGCGCTGACATGTCTTGATAGAGCTCCCGCAATCGTCTTCGCTGATCGGTATTCAGTGATTGATAGTTTTCAAAAGCACGACGGATCTGGCGGCGTTGTGTATCAGACAGATCTCTAAACTGGCGAACCTGCTGAGTGACGCGATTGCGTGTTTCCGGTGTCATTCTTTGCCAATCATCAAAGCGAGATCGGGCGGCACTTCTCTCTGTGGCATCCAGTTGCAACCAGCGCTCTGCACCGGCAACCATTTGCGTTTTGCGGTCGGCATCCATGGAGCTCCAGTCGCCTTCAAAACGCTGCAACACACCCTGAACGTCATTGGATAAATCATTGAACTCCTGTGCTGTTGCTAACAGCATAAAGCTGCTCAACAGAATCAGAAGCAACAATTTGCTTGCTTGCTCAATTGGTCTATTCATCCTCTTCACCATTTTCAATCTCTCTCAACTCGTCTACGTGCTGGGTGACGTCTTGTTCGGCTATCAGTACCAGCTCGTCGTCGGATATTTCTTGTAGCCCGGTCATCTCTGCTAGTGAGGCGGCAAGGGTTACCGGGTCCTGCCACTCACCATCTACCTCTATGCCTTCAGCCAAAAAAAGCAGAAAGGCTTCACTCAGGGGTTCCGCATCCTGAGCCAACGCTAGGGACATAAGCCCAAGCGCAAACCAGCCCAATAGGGGCCTTTGATTTTTAGCTTTGCGGTTCAGTCGCAAATGCCTCATCTCCTAAATCGTTCAACCCTTCAGTACTCAACCCTTCAGTACTCAACCCTTCAGTGCTTAACCCTTCAGTACTCAACCAAAGCGCAAATTCCAAATCCTGTACCAAGGCCCATTCGGTATCGTCCAGATCCTCAAGTTCTGCCAGTGTCAGCAGGTAGTCGGCTTCCAGCGGAGTATCTGCTCCTGGCGGTTGCAGTGCCAGGGTTAGAGCCAGCGCGGTTACTGAAGCCGCGATTGCTCCAGACCAAGCCATCTGTCTACGGTTAAAGGAATATATCTTGGCTGTGGGCTGAGCTGACTCGCCCGCCGCCGCAGACTCAAGAGCCTTTTTCCGTGCCGCTGCCAGCGCCGAAGTTATATCCTCGGGTAGCTTGTCCAGATGGTCGTCGAGGGCACTGCGTGCTGCCTTCTCTAGCTGATTGTGATCATCATTGTTCATGGCTGTTCTCTCTACTCTCCCTTCACTCTTCGAGCACCGCTTTCAGTTTCGCTAGTGCTCTGGAGTAGTGTACTTTGACACTACCACTATTTAACCGCATTGCTGCTGCAGTTTCCTTTACCGATAGGCCTTCCCAGCTGCGCAACAAAAAGCACTGTTGCTGGCGTACCGGCAAACTCTCAATGGCGGCCATTATGTTTTTCCCCAATCGGTCGGCCGCGAACTGTCCGGCGGGGGATTCTTCGCTTACTGCTGTTCTCTCCAGCAAATCAGCATTCATATCTGAGTCGTCGTCATTTGCTGCGGATTCTCCGGCAACAAATAGTCGGCGATGTTTTGCACCGCGATGAAAATCCATGATGCGGTTGTGCAAGATGCGATAAAAAAGCGGCTTCCATTCCTTGGCCGGCTTTTCTCGGTAGTTCTCCACCAATTTCATCATGGCGTCTTGCACGATATCGAGCGCATCTGCGTCATTAGCCACGGCGACCCGAGCCATGCTAAAGGCGCGTTTCTCAATGCTGGCCAAAAATTCGTCGAGTTGCTCTAGTGCCATTTCGCCTTTTACTTTCGCGTTGAGCCGTGCGCTGTCTTTCGCAAATTCTTCGCGCCCAACCTTTGTTGCGCCTTTGGCTAAAACCAGAAAAGCAGGGCCAGCATTGCTGAGCCCTGTTTCCTGAGATGCCAAAAGCTGGTTCATCTTAGATTCCAATTTGTCTTTTATAACCGGGCATCCTTAGAACTTCACTACAAGGTTAGCGGCGGTCAAGACACCCTCTATGCTGTTGTAGTCACCCCGAGCAGTCAACTTGCGGGCGGGTTCACCCAGAGCAAGTTGGTTGGTTAACTCAACCAGAAAATCGGTATAGCTGCTAAAGATGGTGATGGACTCGCCTGCAATCTGTACCGCAAACCGTCCGTCTTCAACTGTGCCCGTTACTGAGTTCAACTCGAACGCATCACCGAGGCGCGCCGGTATGCGACCAACCTGGAGCGAGCTTCCGCCTTCATCCAGAACCAGGCTAAAGGAGCTGCCATCGATGACTATACTTTCAGCAGCTTCTTCTTCCCAGCGAGCCGTCAAAGTGGCATTGAATGTATCTGTGCCATGGTCGGCAACACTCACCGCCTCAAAATCTTCTGGAGCAGAGCCAAAGGGCGAGGGGTAGCCGCGCACCTGAACCCATTCTTCGGCTTCAAGATTGCTGATGTTCAAGCTACCAGTCTCGATTTCATAATTGGCAGGATCAGCGTCTTCTAGTGCACTTGCTCCCGTGCCGCTGAAATCAAAGATATCCAGAGGGCGACGGTTAATAATGGCCAGATCTATGGTCAGGGGCGCAGCGGTTGCCACGCTACCCAAAAGGGCGGTCAAGCTCATGCGCACTGAGTCGGTAGTAGCATCCAGAGTGCCAACTACATCGCCTGCCTCAACATCACCACCGGTTTGAGTAAAGTCACCCATGGCCTGAATGTTCTGGCCAATGGACAGGGAATCGATGTCTGCGTCACCCAAGCGGTAACCGGTAACTGTTGTGTCGTCACCTACGGTCAGGGTAATGGTGCGGGTAAACAGCGAGCCGTCTGACGTTTCAATTACACCGCCAGAAACTGTGAGGCTATCGCCAGTGCGTGCAGTGACTGTGCCTCTCAGCAAATCTTTGTCGTCCCAGGGAACGCTGGTTCCGGCAAAGACCTGTGTGGTCAGCGGATTTTCAATTTCCTCGTCGTAGGCGCCATAGGCAACCACGGGAGTGTTTGGCTCAAGCAATTCCAAAGCAGCCAGACCTTCCGCACCTGTGTACTCAACACCATCAATTTCAAAGGCGGTATCTGTATCGGTGCTTAGAACGGCCTCACCAAAGCTGCCGTCACGGCGGCGCATGGGGAGAAGGTCGAGAACAAAGCTTTCTTCAAGAGTGTCCACCGATTGAAGTAGGCCTCGAGCTCTGTGCTCGCGTTCGCCATCCACTTCGGCGGTAGCCATCAAGAAGGGTTCAACCAGCACTTCGGCTGGATCGAAGGAAAGGATTTCGTTCGAAGCGGAAAGATCTAGATCCAAAGTCAGGTTCGCCACACGAGCGGGGCTGACGATTACAGAATCAGCATCACCGAATTGCAGATCAACATTGAGCAGAGTAATAGGCGCGCCATCCGCATCTACGGGACTTGCCATGTGGGGGTTGCCCTCATCGTCCTGAACAATAATTTCCGAGTCTGTGTAGTCCAGTTCAAGTTGAATGGAGTTGTAGTTGCCTGCGGGAATGCTTCGAATGGCAAATAGCTCGCTGAGCTCCTGGTATTGCACAAAGTCTACTTCCGTTGCTGTGGTCAGCACGTCAACTTCGCCACCGGCTTCGGTGGAAAGCGTGATAGACACCACCTCAATTTTGTAAGTGAGAAAGTCTTCTTCGGCGTCGGTCAGCAGAATTTGTACCTTGCCAGTTTCTGTTCCAGAGCCTCCGTCATTGTCGTTGCCTAAGCCGGCTCCAAGGTTAGTTGAGCCGCCTCCAGATCCGCCACCGCAAGCGACGAGTAGAAGAGTGCTGATTAGCGCTAATAGATATTTTGTTTTTATATATGCGTTCATTTTCCGTCCTCTTATTTTCCTGATAAAGCAAAAAAGTTTTGGATTGTCTGAGCGCAGAAATTCTTTTGGGGGGAGCGCTATTTCCAGAATCCGATATCTCTAAAACGCAAAGTTGCGCCGAAGGTTTACAAGAGAGTGAATATTTTTTCGGGGACGGGAGTGCAGTGATAGAAACGAGAGGTAAAAAAAGAGCACCGAGTCATATGGGGGACTGGGTGCTCCAAGGCCTCGCTTAGAAGGTTAAGAAAGCGAGAAAGGGGGTCTGTTAGAAATTAGAGAGTTTCTTCGTCTTGGCTTTCACGATGCTGCTGAACTCGATCTTTCATATCGTCCCGAGCGGCTTGTCGTTCCTCGGTCGTCATGTTTTCAAATCGATCTCGTGCCGCTTCGCGTTCTTCAGCCGTCATATTTTGAATGCGGTTGGCCAGCACTCGTTTTTGAACTGGGCGAAGCTGTGCAATTTTTGCCCGTTGTCCTGGCGTTAAATCCTGAAAGTTGCGATTGGTCTGCAAGCTTTCTTGAGCCGCCGAAGAGAGTTCTGGCAAAGCTGATTCATCAGAAGCAAAGCCACTGAGAGAGAAGAGCGCTGCGATCAAAAGGGTGAAATATCCTAGGTAGAGTTTCATAGCCTTAGCTCCAATTGCCGTTTGTAATTAGTTCGTTCAGGTCTAAAACGATCGAGTTTCAAAAAGGTTGACGCCAGGTGAAAATATTTTCTTTTCCAGAATCTGGGTTCTAGTGCTATCCAAGTGCCGACTTTGGCGGGCAAATAGGAGATAATTGCTGGACGATTTGAAGGCAGGGCAGGCGAGATGGAAAGAGAACAACTCAAGCATTTGTTAACCAAGCTACGCGACGAGCTTGAGCAAACTGAGTCTCTGGATGCCGGCCTGCAAAATCTCGCTGCAGATCTAGACAATCAGCTAAACCGATTGGCTCATGAAGAAGATCACCAGCCGCAGCATGACCTAGGTGATCAAGTTGATTCAGCAGCAGCCAACTTTGCAGCGAACCACCCGCGCGCCGAAGCTATTTTGCGCGAGCTCGCTGATATTCTTGGGAAGATGGGTATCTGAGAATTCCCCTTTCAGGGCGAGCAATCGTCTTGGCCTTTCTTAAATTTAAAGTAAAACCGACAACCGAGACTCGTATTTCCCGTGGACGTAACTCCGATAATTGACACACTAAACGACGCGCAGCGTCAGGCGGTTACCTCCGACAATAAACACATATTGGTTCTGGCGGGTGCCGGCAGCGGTAAGACCCGAGTGCTGGTGCATCGTATGGCCTGGCTGATCGATGTTCAGCAACAGGCGCCGCAATCGATTCTGGCAGTTACCTTTACCAACAAAGCGGCGCGAGAGATGCGCGGACGTATCGAGAACATGCTCGGCATTCCCACTCGCTCGATGTGGGTAGGCACCTTTCATGGTCTGGCGCACCGTCTGTTGAACCAGCACTGGTCTGAGGCCGGGCTGGAGCAGAATTTTCAGATTCTCGATTCGGATGATCAGCAAAGGCTGGTCAAACGCATCATTCAAGGTCTGGGGATGGACGAGAATCGATGGCCTGCGAAGCAAGCCCAATGGTTTATCAACGGCCAGAAAGACGAGGGCATTCGAGCCAAGTTTGTTGAGGATACGGACGACCCCTTTATCAAGGCGCACCGCAAGATCTATCAAGCCTACGAAGATTTTTGCAAGAACAACTCGCTGGTGGATTTTGGTGAGCTGCTGCTAAGAGCACATGAAATATTGCGGGATGACCCAAATCTGCTTCAGCACTATCAGCGCCGTTTTAGCAATATCCTGGTAGATGAGTTTCAGGACACCAATACCATCCAGTATGCCTGGTTGAGACTATTGGCCGGTGAGGATACCGCCATGATGGTGGTGGGCGATGACGATCAATCTATCTACGGCTGGCGTGGCGCCAAAATTGAGAATATCCAGGATTTCAGTCGCGCCTATGCAGATACCGAAACCATTCGCCTCGAGCAGAATTACCGTTCTACAGGAACCATTTTACAAGCCGCCAACGCGGTAATTTCACGCAACACCGGGCGCCTTGGTAAGAACCTTTGGACCTCTCAGGAAGATGGCGACCCTATCTCTCTTTACTCGGCATTTAATGAAATTGATGAGGCCCGTTTTATCGCTGAGTACGTCAAACGCAGGTTTGAGCAGGGCAACAATTATTCCGAAAGCGCAGTGCTCTATCGTTCCAATGCCCAGTCGCGGGTTTTGGAAGAGGCCATGCTGCGAGCCAATATTCCCTATCGTATTTACGGCGGTCAGCGCTTCTACGAGCGTCTGGAAATCAAGAATGCCCTGAGCTATCTGCGTCTTTGCCTCAATCGCAACGACGACCAATCCTTTGAGCGAGTTGTGAATACGCCAACCCGTGGTATTGGCAATCGAACATTGGACGAAGTACGCACAGTCTCCAGAGAACAGGGCGTTTCCATGTGGCAGGCGAGCTTAAAATTGGTCGACGAAAAGACCATGTCGGCGCGTGCGACCAATGCCCTCTATGCCTTTGTGCAGCTTATTACGCAGCTGGAACAAGCGGTTCAGGGAATGGAACTGGAAGAACAGGCAGAGCAGGCCATCAATTTGACCGGGCTTGTGGAATTCCACCGCGCGGAAAAAGGCGAAAAAGGTCAGGCTCGTGTCGACAACCTTCAGGAGTTGGTAAGTGCCTGTAAGGCATATGAAGCCGACGATCCGGATGCGGAAGTACTGCCGCAGTTTCTGGCGCAGGCCACACTGGAGGCGGGCGACCAGCAGGCAGATGAGCATGAAGATGCACTGCAGATGATGACTTTGCACTCCGCTAAAGGCTTGGAATTTCCACTGGTGATTTTGGCTGGTATGGAGGAAAACCTTTTTCCTCATTCCATGTCAGCGGACGAGCCGGGTCGACTCGAAGAAGAGCGCCGCTTGGCCTATGTGGGAATCACTCGTGCTGAACAGAAGCTGGTGATGACCTATGCCGAATGTCGTCGAATCTACGGGGATGAGAAATTTAATTCGGTATCGCGATTTGTGCGTGACGTACCAAATGAGCTCATCGAAGAAGTCCGAGCTAATATAAAACGTCCATCTCCTCCTGGCAGAGTTCGTGCGACTGGCGGCAGTTCGCGCCGTTTTTCTACCAGTGATACAGGTATGGATACTGGCTTTGAGTTAGGGCAGCATGTGATGCATCCCAAATTTGGTGAGGGGGTTATTCTGAATTTTGAGGGCCATGGGGCCAACGCAAGAGTTCAGGTAAATTTCCACAGCGAGGGCTCCAAGTGGTTGGTGGTGTCTTACGCTAGGTTGGAATCAATTTAAGGTTTTCGGACAGAAGACGTCTTTCCAGAAGTATTGGCTAGATGAGTAAAGTGCAAATTTCTGTCTCGGGGGAGAAAGGATGAACAGGTTTAACGCGTCACTGGCTTCAGCGAATGTCTCACATATAGACAGCAGTAGAGGAGCAGCGACACCGGCAATCATATTGGGCTTGGTGGCGGCACTGGTAGTGGTGTTTGCACTTCTGGTGATGGAAAAAAGCCACAACTACATCGCCAATGCCGATGAAGAGATGCATGAGGCGAATGAAGCCAATGGCTTGGCCGCTAACAATGGCGAAACCTTCGAATGGCGCATGGTTACCTCCTGGCCAAAAAACTTCCCCGGCATTGGTATGGGGCCTGAAAACTTCGCCGAGCTCGTCAATGAAATGAGTGGCGGCCGCTTGGTGATTCATGTCTATGGTGGTGGAGAAATCGTGCCGGCTTTGGGTGTGTTTGATGCCGTTTCGACCGGTGCAGTAGAAGTTGGTCATACGGGCGGCTACTACCACATTGGCAAAATCCCAGCCTCTCCATTTTTTACTGCCGTTCCCTTTGGCATGAATGCTCAAGAAATTAACGCTTGGCTGCACCATGGTGGCGGGCTTGAACTGTGGCGCGAACTCTACGAACCCTTCAACCTGATTCCCTTCGCTGGTGGTAATACTGGCGTACAAATGGGCGGCTGGTTTAACAAAGAGATAAACAGCCTTGAAGACATTCGCGGCCTAAAAATGCGCATTCCAGGCATCGCTGGTGAGGTCTTTCAGCGTGCCGGCGGCACAGCGGTAACCATCGCCGGTGGTGAGCTTTATACCTCTATGCAAACCGGTGTGATCGATGCAACTGAGTGGGTTGGCCCATACAACGACCGCTCCTTTGGATTCAATGAAGTGGGTCAGTATTACTACTATCCCGGCTGGCATGAGACAGGTTCAAACCTAGAATTCGATATCAATCTGGACGCTTGGAACCGTTTGCCGGAGGATCTGCAAGCTATTGTAGAAGCGGCTGCCCGGGCGGTTAACCAGGACATGCTCGACGAATACACGGCTCAAAACGCCATAGTGTTGCAAGAGCTTATCGAGGATGGTGTGGATATTCGCCCCTTCCCGGATGAAGTGATAGCCGAACTAAAAAGCATCGCCATGGACTTCTACGCCGAGGAAGCAGAAAAGGACGAGACCTTTGCCCATGTATATCAAGAGTACTGGGCTTTCTTCGAAAAGCTTCAGGTCTGGCATGCGATTTCTGAAGTACCGCTGTATTTAAACAGAGACAATTAATATGTGGCGGTTGTTGCTGGCGCTGGCCTTTTCTGCGGCTGTGCAAGCCCAGGACCAGATCACAAAACCTGAATATCTGCACTTCGGTGCTTCATTAGTTGAAGTGCAGTCTGCGCTTACCTCAAAATGTACTGCGCTCAATACTCGTTCGATCTCTCCGATAACGGCGCCCTTAGCTAGGGAGTCCCAAGTACAAATTGATTGCGAAGGATTCCGCTATGGCGGGGCAGAGCGAAAAATGGAATTGGTTTTTCAGGATGACCAGCTCGATATCATTTGGATATTACTTGCCGAAGAGGAACTGCCTCTATTCAAGCAGAGGTTCACGGAAGCCTACGGAGAACCTTCCTTCGAAATTAATTTTGGTACTGTGTTTCTTCAAGCCAATGCCGCAGTGAGAATCCAGCCACCGGAGGTGCTATTTGCGTCGGCCCGTCAGGTAGAAGCTATGTTGCAGCAGTTGGCGTCAGACTAGGCATCATTGGGATGCCAGATGATTTGAACCCCAGGCCTGTAAGGCATTGATGACGGGGGCAAGGGTTTTTCCGTAGTCCGACATTGAATACTCTACTTTTGGTGGTACTTCCGCGTAGACCTTCCTTACGACCAGCCCATGAGACTCTAGCTCTCTTAGCTGTTTTGTTAGCATTCTCTGAGTTATTTCTGGAATCATTCTTCGCAATTCGTTGAAGCGAATAGTTTCTGTAAGTAGGTGATACAGAATGACCCCCTTCCACTTTCCACCTATAACTTCCAGCGCTGCTTCAACAGGACAGCCTTCATTGCAATCGTATTTAGCATGAGCCATTAATCACCTCTATAGTATACATTTTGATACTACATACCATTTATGTGCGTACTTACCAAAATAGATTATATACCCTATTCTCACAGTGTATCCAAACCTAGTGGGTTGAAGAGCGATACCCAGAAAGATTTCAAAGGAGAGCCGCGATGAGAGCAATGCAATTAAGTAGCTACGGTGAAGACGCCGAGTTTGAAGAAGTAGAGGCCACAATACCGACGGCAAAGTCGGATCAGGTTTTAGTGAGAATTGAGGCCTCCAGCGTAAATACCGTAGACACCATGATTCGTAAAATGGGGAAGGATTTGCCACTTTCACCGGATACTCCTGCCATTTTAGGGATGGACTTTGCTGGAACGGTCGAAGCGATTGGCCAAGATGTCGAAGGCTTTTCTATTGGTGACGAAGTCTACGGCTGTGCTGGCGGCTTGGCAGATTTGCCAGGTACATTGGCAGAATACATTGCGGCTGACTGCAAATTGATAGCGCATAAACCCAAAAATTTATCTATGACAGAAGCCGCGGCTTTGCCACTAGTTGCAAAGCCGCGGCTTATGAGGGATTGGTTCGCGCTGGTGCAGGGAAAGGGCAGAAGGTTTTAGTGCATGGCGGTTCCGGTGGCGTTGGGCATGTAGCCCTGCAACTCGCTAACCACTTTGGTGCCGAAGTCTTTGCCACTGGTGGTGGCGAAAAACAGCTCGCTCTAATCGAAGGGTTGGGGGCTACTCCGATCAACTATAAATCGGAAACTGTTGAAGACTATGTTGCTAAACATACCGGAGGTTCTGGCTTTGACGTCGTGTTTGATTCTGTTGGTGGCGCCAATATGCTTAATTCCTTTGAAGCGGCTGCGTTGAATGGCCAGATTGCTTCGACCGTAGCACTGTGCGAACTCGATTTATCCGTTGCTCACTTCAAGGGTTTGTCCCTGCATGTGGTCTTTATGCTTATCCCAATGCTATACAACCATAAAAGAGAAGATCATGGAGAAATTCTTGGCAATCTAACCCGGATTGTCGAGGCAGGTGGGTTAACGCCTGTGCTGGATCAAAACCATTATTCCTTAAGCGAGGCGGGCCAGGCGCATGCCCGATTGGAAAGTGGTCAAGCAATGGGAAAGGTAGTTATCGAAAATTAAGGGTCGAACCCTATTGAAAAGGGGCTTATGCCCCTCTTTCATTGCGATGGCGCCACTAGAGAACCGAAGGCAACCAGGTGGCCAACCCTGGCCAGACCGAAAGCATTAACAACACCGATAGCTGAATCACAATAAAGGGAATAACACCTCGATAGATATCTGTGGTCTTCACTGAGTCTGGTGCAACGCCTCGCAGATAGAAGAGTGCAAAGCCAAAGGGCGGTGTCAGGAAGGAGGTTTGCAGGTTAATGGCGATCATTATGCCAAGCCAAATTGGGTCGATACCCATCATTAGCAGCACCGGCCCAACGATGGGCACCACCACAAAGGTAATCTCGATAAAGTCGAGAATAAAGCCGAGTAAGAAAATCACCAGCATCACAATCATCATGGCGCCGATATGGCCGCCCGGCATGTCGGTGAATATGGAGTGAATTAACTCTTCGCCGCCGTAACCGCGAAAGATCAATGAGAAGATCGACGCGCCAATCAGGATCAGGAATACCATAGAGGTGGTTTCCAACGTTCCCGACATGACCTGCTTGAGCTTGTCGAGACTGAAGGCTCCCTTAATGAGGGCCAGAATAGTTGCGCCAAGCGCACCCACCGCGGCCGCTTCAGAAGGCGTTGCGATACCGGCCAGAATAGAGCCCAAAACCAGAAATATAAGTATTAATGGAGGCGCGAGGCTGCCGAGAATTTTGCCGAGGGATACCTGCTCTTGGTCACGAATCGCTGGAGCTTGTTCGGGTCTTAACAGCGCAAAGCCAAATACATACGCACCGTAAAGAAGAACGAGCATCAAGCCCGGAATCATGGCGCCCATAAAAAGATCACCCACAGAAATGGTGGCGGTATTAAAGACACCCATATTGAGCTGGGCTCTTTGGTAGGCGTTTGAAATCACATCGCCTAACAGAACCAAAGTAATAGAAGGGGGGATAATCTGCCCCAAGGTGCCAGTTGCGCAGATGGTTCCTGCAGCCAGACTGGGGCTGTAGCCTCGTCGCAGCATGGTAGGCAGTGACATCAAGCCCATGGCCACCACGGTTGCACCAACAATGCCGGTGCTTGCCGCTAGCAGCATGCCGACAAAGACTACAGAGATTCCCAATCCGCCGGGAGCGGCCTTAAAGGCTTTGGCCATATTTTCGAGTAAGTCTTCGGCGACATTACTCTTTTCCAGCATCACACCCATAAAGACAAATAGGGGTACAGCGATAAGTGTTTCATTGTTCATGATGCCGAACAGACGGTCCGGCGTGGCGCGCAGGAGAGCCGGATCAAATATTCCGCCGACGATGCCGAATCCGGCAAAGATAAGCGCGGTGCCACCCAGTGAGATAGCCACCGGATAACCCAGCATTAGCAGTCCGCAGACCACCAGGAACATTAGGAGCGGGATAAATTCGATCACGATGCGCTCTCTGGTTGTTCTGCTTGCCTTTCTGTTGAGTGCTCCAGCTCCGCGCTATCGGATACTAAAATTGCAGCGTTGCGGATCAGCTCGGCGAAGCCCTGAATAATTAGCAATATCGCCATGGCCGGGATCAGGGTTTTTAGCAGGTAGACGGTTGGAATGCCGCCAGGTTCCATGGAGGTTTCGCGTATGGACCAGGACTGCCCGACAAATTCAAAGGAGCTGAGCAATATAAAGAGGGCCAAGGGGAAGAGAAACACCAGAGTGCCGAGCGTGTCGATCCAGGCTTTGGTTCTGACCGACCAGCGACGATAGAAAACATCGACTCGCACATGGCCGCCTCGGCCCAAAGTCCAGCCGGCGCCTAGAAGAAAGCAGGCGGAGTGCATGTAGATCACGGAATCGCGCAAAAAAATGAGGTTGCCAGCCTGAAACACATATCTGAGCAATACGACTGCGACGGTGGTCAGCATCATGATCAGGGTTAGCCACTTAATTCCAGCGCCAACGAGCTGATTGCAGCGATCGGCGAGGTTCGCCAGCTTTTGAAAACTCATTCCTTTTTCTACTCCCCCGGAAGTGTCGCTCAATTGGACATTTTCATATAACTGTCATTTTTCTTTAATAAACTGCCTGCTCTATTTGAACCGACATAGATCAAGACCTATGAGCATCATCCAGAAAACAATTGCTTCCCTAGTTTTTATCACTTTATTTATTTGTTCACCCCTAGCCCAAGCGCAGCGAGACCAAATTAGCGTGGTTGGCTCCTCAACTGTTTATCCTTTTACTACAGTTGTTGCGGAGCGATTTGGTCGTTCCAGCGATTACGCCACGCCGAAGGTTGAGTCTACTGGCACTGGCGGCGGTATGAAACAGTTTTGCGGTGGCGTAGGAACTCAGTATCCAGATCTCGTCAACGCTTCACGTCGAATCAAGCAGAGCGAGCTTGACGATTGCGCGGCCAATGGCGTTTCTGAGGTAGTTGAAATTAAGGTTGGCTACGACGGTGTAGTCATTGCCAGCAGCTATGAGCAAGATGTGATGCACCTGACGCATAGGGACGTGTTTCTTGCTTTGGCGAAAGAGGTTCCCAACGAAGCCGGAACAGCTCTGATTGAAAATCCCTATAGCTACTGGAATGAAATCAATAGCGCTTTGCCAAATCGACACATTGAAGTTTTGGGCCCTCCTCCAACTTCAGGAACCCGTGACGCGTTCTTAGAGCTAGTGATGGAAGTCGGAGCAGCGGCTATTCCGCTTGTCGCCGCGCTAGATGACGACGCTTTCAGCGTAGTTGCTCATACCATTCGTGAAGACGGCGTCTATGTTGATACTGGCGAGAACGACAACCTGATCGTACAAAAGCTCAATGCTAACGGTGAGGGTGTAGGCATATTCGGTTTCAGCTTTTTGGACCAAAATAGTGACTCGGTTCAGGGGCATTTCATCGAAGGTGTTGCACCAGAGTTTGACGCCATTGCCGACGGCTCTTACAGTGTCTCCCGTCCACTCTATATCTATGTGAAAGCACAGCATGTTGAAGTTGTTCCAGGCATGCAGGAATTCATTTCAGAGTTCACATCAGAACGAGCTTGGGGCGAAGATGGCTACTTAACGGATCGTGGTTTGATCCCTATGCCAGAAGATGAGAGAGAGAGCTTTAGCTCAGACGCTGCAAACATGAGAGCAATGCAGCTGTAACATAAGAGGGTCACAATCCCGGGGTAGTAACTCTTGTTGCTACAGAAACTACTGCCTCGGGGCTATATAAATAATGGATTTAACATCCTTACTCGCTGCGCTGATTGTACTCAGTGCAGCTGCCTATTTTCTGGGCCTTAAAAAATCTCAGACTATCGCCAGCAATGGCGGTGGCATCACGTCGCTGCACTCCCTTCCCAGCTATTACGGCACTATGGTTGCCACCTGGTGTTTGTTGCCAGCGCTTCTTCTTTTGGCGATCTGGCAGTTTTCAGAGCAAGATATATTGCAGAATATGACTCTGGATTCCGCCATCATTTCTGATGTTTCGGAAGACGAAGTTCAGCGCGGCCTATTGATTAATACCATCGAGAATATCGCCTCTGGCGCATTGTCGACAGATAATCCAGAACACGCAGCTGCAGCAGAGTATTTAGGTGAGATTCGCAGCAGCAGCCAAAGTTGGCGCAATCTGCTGGTTCTGGCCATTGCCTTTCTTGGCTCTTTCATTGCCTGGCTTCAGGTGCGTGCCGATAAACGAGCGCGTAATCACGTAGAGACCATTTTACGATTTGCTCTTATTGGCTGCTCTCTCGTCGCCATCTTTACCACCTTGGGGATATTGCTCTCGGTCTTGTTTGAGGCTTCTCGCTTCTTCCAGCAGGTTCCATTCTTTGATTTTGTATTGGGGCTGCACTGGAGCCCGCAGACGCCTATTCGTGCTGATCAGGTTGGAGCTTCCGGCAGCTTTGGCGCGATACCTCTGTTTTTAGGCACCATGCAAATTTCCTTTATGGCGATGTGTGTTGCAGTGCCCATCGGCCTGTTTTCCGCCATCTATCTTTCTGAATACGCAGGTCCTCAATTGCGTAACACCGCCAAGCCATTGTTGGAAATTCTGGCGGGCATTCCTACCGTTGTTTATGGCTTTTTTGCTGCCCTGACGGTTGCACCAGCAATTCGTGATTGGGGTCAGGCTTTGGGTTTAACCACCTCATCAGAAAGTGCCTTGGCCGCCGGAGCCGTGATGGGAATTATGATTATTCCCTTTGTCTCTTCGCTCTCGGATGACGTTATTAATGCCGTGCCTCAGTCTCTAAGAGATGGCTCCTACGGTTTGGGCGCAACAAAATCAGAAACCATTCGCAAAGTGGTTATTCCAGCGGCACTGCCCGGCATTGTTGGTGGCGTATTACTTGCCGTATCTCGTGCCATTGGTGAAACCATGATTGTGGTGATGGCCGCAGGACTGGCTGCAAACCTGACAATGAATCCGCTTGAGTCGGTGACTACCGTAACGGTTCAGATTGTGACGCTTCTTGTTGGCGATCAAGAATTCGATAGCCCCAAAACCTTGGCAGCCTTTGCCTTGGGCTTGATGCTGTTTCTGGTGACTTTGTTATTGAACGCCATTGCCCTTTGGGTGGTGAATCGATATCGGGAACAATATGACTAGAGAAAACGACCTTTCGATAGCAGATCGAGTTAATGATTCTCTGCAACGTCGTTATCGAGCAGAAGCTCGATTCCAGTGGTATGGCCGCATCGCTATATTTTTGGGATTGGCAGCCGTATTCCTCTTGTTCGCGGATATCACGGCCAAAGGCTATAAAGCTTTTGTACACACTCAAATTCAGCTTGAGATTAACTTCGACACTCTGGAAATGGGGCTGCCGGCTAATCCAACAGCAGATGATATGCGCCGAGCAGACTTTGATCGTGTGCTGCAGTTGGCGATTTATGATCGCTTCCCCGACGTTTCCGGGCGCAATGATCGAAGAACCTTACGATCCTTAGTTAGCTCCGGCTCCGTTTATCAGCTTCAGTCCGTGCTGGAAGCGAACCCAGAATTGGCAGATACCACTCAGAGAGTTTGGCTGATTGCAGATGACGAAGTGGATGTCTTTAATAAGGGTTATATCAGTCGTGAAGTGCCAGAGGCTCAGCGGCGCTTTAAAGATATCCAAATCGGTTGGTTGGATGATCTTGAAGCACAGGACGAAATTCGAGTGGTCTTTAACAAGACTTTCTTTGCCAATGGAGATTCTCGCGATCCAGAACAGGCAGGTATTCTGGGCGCGGCTATGGGCTCCTTCTTAACCATGTTGGTGACATTGCTTCTTGCGGTTCCCCTTGGCGTGGGTGCTGCCATCTATCTGGAAGAGTTCGCACCGAAAAATCGATTAACCCAGTTTATTGAGCTGAACATCAACAATTTGGCTGCGGTTCCTTCGATTATTTTTGGTCTGTTGGGGCTGGCGATATTTATTAACTTCTTTGGCCTGCCTCGTTCAGCGCCCTTGGTTGGCGGTTTAGTACTGGCACTTATGACATTGCCAACAATTATCATTGCTGGCCGCTCAGCCCTTAAGTCCGTTCCTCCTTCCATTCGAGAAGCGGCTTTGGGTGTGGGAGCTTCACACACGCAGACGATATTGCACCACGTGCTACCTCTGGCGATGCCAGGAATGTTGACCGGTTCCATTATTGGAATGGCAAAGGCTCTGGGTGAAACGGCTCCACTGCTGATGATCGGAATGGTGGCATTCATTGTTGATGTGCCGGGAACCATCACTGACTCATCCACGGTATTGCCGGTGCAGATCTATTTGTGGGCTGACAGTCCTGAGCGTGCCTTTCTGGAAAAAACATCAGGCGCGACATTAGTATTGTTGGCTTTTCTTATTACTATGAACGGCCTAGCCGTAACCCTACGTCGCAAGTTAGAGCGACGTTGGTAAGAGGAGTTTTTGAGCGTGAGTTCATTTGAAGTTGAAGAAGACTATAAAACGGTAGGCAAACCCTTTGTCGATAATCCACGTTTTGTGATGCGCAATGTTGACGTGTTCTACGCTGATAAACAGGCGATCTTTAACGTTAGCCTGGATATCGCCGACAAAGAAATTATTGCCATGATCGGCCCTTCCGGCTGTGGCAAGTCGACCTTTCTACGCGCCCTGAATCGCATGAACGACACCATCCCTGATTGCCGCGTTAGTGGGGATATCGAGTTGGATGGTGAGAGTATTTACGCTAAAAGTATGGACCCGGTAAAAGTTCGTGCTCGCGTCGGTATGGTGTTCCAGAAGCCAAATCCTTTTCCGAAAAGCATTTATGAAAATGTTGCCTACGGTCCACGTATTCATGGCTTGGCAGAAGACAAGACTAATCTCGACGAGCTGGTAGAGACCAGTCTCAAAAAATCGGGGTTGTGGGAGGAAGTTAAGGACAGATTGCACCAGCCTGGTACGGGACTCTCTGGTGGTCAGCAGCAACGTCTTTGTATCGCTCGCGCCATCGCTATTCGCCCAGAAGTGATATTGATGGATGAGCCTTGCTCGGCGCTGGATCCAATTGCCACCGCTCGCATTGAGGAGCTGATCAACGAGCTCAGCAGTAATTTCACCATCGCTATCGTGACGCATTCGATGCAGCAGGCGGCCAGAGTTTCAAAGCGAACGGCATATTTCCATCTTGGAAAGCTGATCGAAGTGGGCGCCACAGAACAGATTTTTACCAATCCATCACATCAGCTAACAGAAGACTACATTACCGGGCGCTTTGGTTAATGGCTCGGATTAAGATTTTTTATGATAGTTTGTGTATATACAATATAGATGCATAATAAAGGCGTCTACTAGAAAAATTGACGAAGGAAATTCCCATGGTTTCGGAAATCCCACAGGCTGAAAAGCATATATTCCAGAAGTTCGACGTTGAGCTAGCTAATCTCGTCGATAAGTTGCTGGAAATGGGCGGCTTGGTGGAAAAGCAGCTCAACGATGCGATTAACGCATTCACCGAAATGGATACCGAGCTGGCTAGCGCTGTTATCGTTAATGAAGAGCAGGTGGATGAATTTGATGTCGAAATTGATCAGCTCTGCGTTCGTCTTATTGCGATGCGCCAACCTACTGCCTCGGATTTACGCCTGATATTGGGCGTCGGTAAATCTGTTCAGGATCTCGAACGAATCGGAGATGAGGCAGACAAAATTGCCCAGCTTACTTTGCAAATGAGTGAGGAAGGCAGCGTCAGTACTTCTATTGGTCGTTCCAAAATTCGCTATATTGCAAAATACGTTTCAGAGATGCTGCGCCAAGTATTGGACGCCTATGGCCGCCTAGATGCGGATCTCTCTCTAACCATTGCCCGTAAGGACAAGATAGTTGAAGAAGAGCAGGAATCCGCTACGCGTGAGCTCGTCACTTACATGATGGAAGACCCGCGATCTATTTCCACCGTTATGCATGTGATGTGGGGTTTGCGCTCGCTGGAACGGGTAGGGGACCATGTAGAGAATATGGCAGAGCATCTGATTTATACCGTGAAAGGGGTGGATGTTCGCCACAGCACCCTGAAGGAAATGAAAAAGAAAATCCGCAAATTAGCTAGATAGCGGATTCTTTTTAAGGCGCTATTGACCGAATCGTTTTCCGCCGGATTCCAGATACTTTAGTTCCGCCTCGGTGGACTCACGTCCCAGCACCTCGTTGCGATGAGGGAAGCGACCGAACTCTTTGACAATATCTCTGTGATCGACGGCGTATTGTAAATAGCCATTCATACTCTCTTGCCATTCTTCTTCCGCGGTCTCAGCCATTTCTCTGAACTTTGCCACTGAGACATCTTGGTCCTCTAAGTTTTCACTATGCTCAAAGGGCATAAGAGAGAAAGTCTTTTCCACGGGATGCAGCTGTTCGAAGGCGTTCGAGCTAACCAGCTGCTTGGAATACTCTAGCGCCAAGGAGTCGTGGCTAAAGGCCTTGCCTGAGCCTCGATAGAGATTTCTGGGAAATTGGTCGTTGAGAATGATCAGTGCCAGTGCGGATCGAGGATTGTTCATCCATCCCTCTAAAGCCCTTTTACCTGCAGCTTCTACCAGTTTTCCAAATCGGCGCTCGATATCGTAGTCCGTGTCTGCCGAGCCCTGCCACCAAAGCGGGGCTCTTTTTTTAATCGCATCGCGTGAAAGACCTTCGATTCCAAACCAATAGTCGTAAACAGACTGGGCTACAACATCCATAAAGATTCTCTTTTAGTTGTCTCTGATTAACGAGGGCGAGGATTAAAGGGTCGAGGATTAAAGCGGACGAGCGCTAATTACCATTGCCCGGTAAAGGCTGGGGTCCGCAACAATGCCAGTGGCTTGTGAGCCTTGCTGGTTCGGCGCCAAATTTCCGCTTAGGTTGTAATCCTGATAAGCGCCGTTACTGGCCAGCACAAGTCGGAGTGTCACTCCGGTCACCGCAATGCCGGAATCATTTCGAACCAGCAGTAGGATTCTCCCGGCACTATCAGTGCCGAGACCGGTAGCAATATATTTGCTCGGATTTGTCGGCAAGTCATAACGAACCATTTTGGCACTTGCGCGCTCGCCAATTGCTCCACCGGCGCTGGCGGCGCTAGAGAAATAACTCATAGCAGATGCTGTATCTCCTCGGGATTCGGCGAGTTCACCTAGTGCGTAGGCTCCGCTGCTAGTTGGCAGTAACTCCTCGGCTCGCTCCAGATCTTCCTGCGCCAACCGATCTCTGCCCATCTCTTTGCGCACCAGGCCACGAGCCAGCCAATGCTGGTAGTAATCTGGGTTTTTGCTGATAGCAGTACCAAACGCGGTTTCAGCGTTGTTTAGATCATCCTTCATCTGCCAGGCGTGACCTCGTAACTCCCAGAATTGTCCTTCGTCAGATTGAATGCGGACCGCTTCGTCCAGGTATTCCAGTGCGAGATCTGGGTCTTCATTGTTCAAAGCCTCAACGGCCTTTTCCTGAGCATCATAGGCGGGCTGATCAGCAACAATCTGAGCAATGGCACGCTGGTAGGCATCACGATTGCGGATGCCGCCGGAGGGTAGTGCCGCGGCATGTTGCCTATTTGCATCTACGCGTTGTTGAGAGGGGGGGTGGCTGGCAAATAGCCCGCTAATGAAATCACTGGATCGGCCTTCAGAAAGACGCACAAAGGTTTCCTGCAGCTCTACCGCGGCTTGGGGGTCATACCCAACCGCGGTCATATAGCGGATGCCGTGTTCATCGGATTCAAGCTCATCATCGCGACCGTAGCTCGCCATCCAGGCAGCGGCACCAACTTGTGAGCCCATGGAAATTAGATCGCCATATTGGGAATCTTGAGCGGCTACTGAGCCAGCTAACAAGCCGACATTGAGCAGGGTTGAGCGACTCATCTGACTGGCGCCGTGGTTGGCAGCCGCGTGAACAATTTCATGGCCAAGCACAGCAGCAAGTTGTGCCTCATCCTCGAGCTCCGTTAACAGCCCTCGGTTAATGGCAATCTTGCCGCCGGGAAGTGCCCAGGCGTTGGGCACGCCGTTATTTAGAACGACAAAATCATAGGGTAGGTTGGGCACGTCTGAGACAGCTGCGAGTTTATGCCCGATCGAAGCGACGTAGTCGTTCAGATCTTCATCGACCTTATATACCCCGCCCTGTGATTGCTGTCCCGGCTCATATTGCTGCACGCCCATGGCGATGGCCTGAGAAGGTGAAATAATGGAAATCTCCCGATTGCCAGTGACCGGATTCACTGTGCAAGCCGCAATGCCACTCGCGATCAGCAGTACCAACCAGACTTTAACAATACCTATCGACTTCATTAATACTCCTCACCAGAATCCTTGCATAATCCTCTCTATAATAGCCGCCAACCCGTCGCTAACAAAAGTGCAATTAGAATGTTAATCCTTGTTTCACCTGCCAAGTCTCTCGACTACGAATCATCCCTAAATACCGAGAGTGGGACTCGTCCCCAGTTTATGGATCAGAGCGAGACTCTGATTGAGCGCATGCGCGAATTCTCACCTCCCGAGGTGGGCGAATTGATGGGGATTAGTGACAAGCTTGCTGATTTGAACTTTGGCCGCTATTTGGATTGGCGGCCTCGAAATACAAGCAAAAACTCCCGGCCAGCCGTCTTGGCTTTTAAAGGGGATGTCTATATAGGTATGCAGGCAGAGACCTTTAGCCAAGACGACTTGGACTACGCTCAGGAGCACCTGCGCATACTCTCCGGGCTATATGGATTGCTCCGGCCCTTGGACTTGATGCAGCCCTACCGTCTGGAAATGGGAACTAAGCTAACGACTGACCGAGGCAATAGCCTCTACGATTTTTGGGGTGAGATGATTACCGAAGCGATCAACAAGCAGCTTAGGAGAACCAAGGCACCCGCTTTACTTAATCTTGCCTCGAACGAATATTTTTCTGCCGTTAAACCCAAGCAGGTTAAAACGGAAATTATTTCTCCCGTTTTTAAAGACTGTAAATCCGGCCAAAATAAAATTATTAGTTTCTTTGCCAAAAAGGCGCGCGGCACCATGAGTCGTTGGGTCATTCAGAATCGAGTAGAAAACCCTGACCAGCTGCGAGACTTTGACCTCGATGGCTATTATTTCAATGAGGCTGAATCTACTCCCAACAAGCCCGTCTTTTATCGCGACGAGCAATAAAGCTCGAACAGAGGACGGGAATAAATAGATGGAATTCTGGTACTTCCCGCTGCTGACCTTTGTTGGCGTCTTCGCTGGCTGGCTAAACGTGATGGCGGGTGGTGGTTCGTTGCTAACAGTGCCGATCATGTTGTTTATGGGCATGCCCGGGCCCATCGCCAACGGCACCAATCGAATTGCTATTCTGGCGCAAAATGCCACAGCGGTAACCGCCTTTTTTCGGCGGGGTTTCTCCGACTTTAAGCTCAGCTTAAGTTTGGCCGCCGCAGCAACACCAGGTGCCATTGCCGGTGCCTTGGTTGGTGTTCAGCTCTCAGGTGAATGGTTCGATCGTACTCTGGCGCTAGTGATGGTTGGCGTGATGATTATTATGGCGCTGCCAAAAAAAGAGCAGGTTGATGTAGGTGCTCCCAGTACCAAGAGATTGATCGCTGGGCATATCTGCATGGTGGGCGCGGGATTTTGGGGCGGCTTTATTCAGATTGGCGTCGGCTTTTTGTTGATGCCCATATTGCATCGGGTTATGGGTTTAGATCTGGTGCGCGTCAATATGCACAAGGTCTTTGTTGTGCTTTGCTATACCTCGGTAGCTCTGGCTATCTTCGCCTCACAGGTTGAGGTTTTGTGGATCGCAGGTATATGTCTGGCTGTAGGCAATTCAATTGGTGGGTGGATTGGCGCCAATATGTCTGTGAACAAGGGTGAGAAGCTGATCACCCGCGTGCTCAATGTGGTTCTGGTTGTCTTTATTATTAAGCTGCTTTTCTTTTAGCTGAGGGCT
>Ga0209557_1000062_pt1:7500-72575 | contig 72575 bp, 84 predicted proteins | sample SaaInlV_120m_DNA_4_FD_184672 | JGI IMG/M metagenome (GOLD analysis project Ga0209557, IMG submission 184672) | Marine microbial communities from expanding oxygen minimum zones in the Saanich Inlet - Saanich Inlet SI074_LV_10m_DNA (SPAdes) (version 2) | ecosystem: Environmental >... | reverse complement strand
GCTGTTAGTTCAGTAAAAGAGGGTATTTCGTTTCCACAGGATTAAATTCTAGGAAATTTTATCTATCTGTATAAGTTCTTATACAGGTAGATAAAATACTTCTCCTGTTCGATACCTGAAATGTTCTATAAATCTCTAATTTACCTATATTTATACTATACATATTTTTGTTTAACCGTGTTTAATTTTTAAAAGATTCTTTCCCTAATGAGTAAAGTTTATGATTGGTTTGAAGAACGTTTAGAAGTTCAAGCCATTGCTGATGATATTACAAGTAAGTATGTTCCCCCTCATGTTAATATTTTTTATTGCTTTGGTGGTATTGTTTTAACTTGTTTTCTAGTACAAGTTGCGACTGGTTTTGCCATGACCTTTTACTATCGACCGACTGTAACTGAAGCTTTTAGTTCAGTTGAGTATTTAATGACTCAAGTAAACTTTGGTTGGCTTATAAGATCAATCCATCGTTGGTCTGCTAGTATGATGGTACTAATGATGGTATTACATGTATTCCGCGTTTATCTTACTGGAGGTTTCAAGAAACCTCGCGAACTGACGTGGGTTACAGGTGTTATTTTAGCAGTTGTAACAGTTTCTTTTGGTGTTACAGGCTACTCTCTTCCTTGGGATCAAGTGGGTTACTGGGCTTGTAAAATTGTAACCGGCGTACCGGAAGCGATTCCAGTAGTAGGAACGCCTTTATTGTATCTTTTACGTGGTGGCGTAAGTGTAGGTCAAGGAACATTAACTCGCTTTTATAGTGCACATACTTTCCTTTTACCAGTAGCGGCCGCTGCATTAATGCTTACACACTTCCTAATGATTAGAAAGCAAGGTATTTCTGGTCCACTATAAGATTTTTCCCAAATTTAATTAATAAAAATAACCACAAATGAGTGTAATTAAAAAACCGGATTTAACAGATCCCAAGTTACGAGCAAAATTAGCAAAAGGTATGGGTCACAACTATTATGGGGAGCCAGCTTGGCCTAATGATCTATTATATATATTCCCTGTGGTAATTCTTGGTACATTTGCTATCCTTATAGGTTTAGCAGTACTAGAACCTTCCGCTTTAGGTGAACGTGCGGATCCTTTCGCGACTCCTTTAGAAATTCTACCGGAGTGGTATTTCTTTCCAACTTTCAATTTATTACGTGTTTTACCTAATAAATTACTGGGAGTTATTGCAATGGCTGCTGTTCCTGCAGGTTTATTAACGGTACCTTTTATTGAGAATGTAAATAAGTTCCAAAATCCATTTCGTCGACCTTTAGCGATGGCTGTATTTTTATTTGGTACAGCTTTTGCTATCTGGTTTGGTATTGGCGCTTGTCTTCCTATTAGCGACGCAGTAACCTTAGGTTTATTTTAGATTTAGAATGAACTAGTTAAATTTTTATTTTCTTCCTCTAGTTAAAGTTACATATTATGTAATTTTAACTAGGCTTAATAACTTAATTCGAAGTTTTTAAAAATTTTACAAAATTATGGAATTTTTTAATCGGTGTAAATGGAATAACTTTGAGATTTGTCACACTATATAAAGTATTTATTGTAGGTTTTTTAATATTTAGAGGTTTATAGTACTTTATACCCTCGACATCGGGTAGCATCGATGTCATAAGAAAAGCTACGCCTATATTTGACTTAACGGCTTGACATACGTCGTCTATTGTTGAAAATTCCATTTTTGGCCCAAGTCTAGCGCCATTAATTTTATTTTTCTCTAAAAAATCTCTCAATTTAGGTTCTTCATTTTTTAACATTACGAAAGGCAAAGTTTCTAATTTTTCACGCGTTATTGTATTTATGCTGCAAGAATTTGGGACTATCAGTACTATCTTTTCATTACTTATAATTTTTATATCTAAGTTTTCTTCGAAATATTTAAACTCCCTTATACTATTCGTAAAGCTTATTATGTCTGGGTTTCGTTGTAGTTTTGATGTAAGGTATGCTTGGTTAGATGAATTAATTGTTATGCTTATTTGAGGATGGTACATCTGAAATAATTTTAGGAGATATATAATATACGAAGTATTTATATTCTTATTTACATCTACTTTTAATTCACTTCTTGATTTTGTCTTTACTTTATTTAGGTCAAGTTTGATGTTCTCACACGTGCTTAGTATTATAGATGCGTGTTTATACAATTGGCTCCCACTTTTTGTAAGAAATATACCTTTTTTATTACGTTGCAAAAGCTGTGTATTTAATTGATATTCTAATTTTTTAATCTGTATACTTACAGTTGGTTGTGATATGTATAAATTATTTGCAGCTTTCTTAAAACTCCCAGTTTGAACAATGGTATAGAATGTTTTTAGCTGGTCCAAGGTAAAAAGGTTACTAAGCATATTCGAATTAGATATTATTTAATTTACGTAATTAAATATTAATATTGATGTATACTTACATTGTATATAAAATATAAATAAGTTTTAAATTTAGAGGAAAAATATAATGGACTTCCGTATTCTTTTCGTTTTTGCACCTATCTTAGTTGCAGCATCGTGGGCATTATACAATATTGGTAGAATTGCACTTCAACAATTAGCACGAATTCGCAGTCAACAAAGCCAATAGACTTGTCACAGTATACTATTTGTTAGGTTTTCATTTGTAAAATTATTAACTTGATTTCTAAACCTTCTTATGAGAGACTTAAATAAAACTAGTTTTATTTTTTAAAATAAATGTATTATTATGGCGGTCCCTAAAAAACGAACATCGCGTTCAAAAAAAAATTCAAGAAAAGCAAACTGGTTTCAGAAATCTAATGTAGAAGCGAAAAAAGCTTACTCTTTAGCAAGATCTATTTTAGATGGAAAATCAACAAGTTTTATTTATTCAACGACGAATAATTCTAGTGAAGAATAAAAACTAGAATAAATTTATATTATTCACTAATATCTTATTAGCGGATGTGGCGGAATTGGTAGACGCGTTAGATTTAGGTTCTAGTAGGTTTTCCTGTGAGGGTTCAAGTCCCTCCATCCGTATTAATAAGATAGTGTTTTTACTTTCAAATTAATAAAATGTTGATATTTTATTTTTAAAATAATTATAGATCGTTAAAATTATGTTACTTTCGGGTTCAATTAATATATTAGCAAGTACAGGGTGTACCTCAAGTATTTACCTTACTTTGCTTAAAACAATGTCATGTTATTGGATTTCTATTAAATTTCCTAAGTTAAATTTCATATCTAATTTATCCTGGTTAGGAGTTATTTTTTCCAATAGTCTATTATTTTTTAATTTAGCTTTAAGATGGTATTTTTCTGGTTATTTCCCATTGAGTAATTTATATGAGTCACTCCTCTTTTTAGATTGGTGTCTACTTTTTACGCTTGTTTTTACGGAAATAAAAACAGGTACAAAATTGTTGGGAGCTCTTTTAGTACCTATAACACTCCTAATTATTACTTTCGCAAGTTTAATTCTTCCTAATGTGATGCAAGAGTCTAGCCCTCTAGTACCTGCTTTACAGTCTAATTGGCTAATGATGCATGTGAGCATGATGATATTTAGTTATGCTACTTTAATCTTAGGTTCTTTGTTATCCTTGTTATTATTAGCTTTAACTCGTTTCTCTAAGGAACCGCAAAACTTTGCGTTAGGTAAAGTTCAATTGATTGAAAATCTAGATTTATGGAGCTACCGAACAATTGGTTTAGGTTTCCCTTTTCTTACAATTGGTATTATTGCTGGTGGCGTATGGGCTAACGAAGCTTGGGGTTCATATTGGAGTTGGGATCCAAAGGAAACTTGGGCATTAATAACTTGGTTGGTCTTCGCTGCATATATCCACGTCCGGCTAACAAAAGGTTGGGTTAAAGAAAAAGCCGCTATTGTAGGGGCTGTTGGTTTCTTTGTCGTCTGGGTCTGTTATCTCGGTGTTAATTTCCTTGGCCAAGGTCTGCATAGTTATGGTTGGCTTAATTAAGCTTAAAACTTAACTACCTTATATAATTTATATAATTAAAAAAATCTATATTTCATTTATGGCTCATTCAGTTAAAATTTATGATACTTGTATTGGTTGTACACAGTGTGTGCGTGCTTGTCCTACTGATGTCTTAGAAATGGTTCCATGGGACGGGTGTAGAGCTGGTCAAATTGCTTCCGCTCCTAGAACAGAGGATTGTGTTGGCTGTAAAAGGTGTGAAACAGCATGTCCTACTGATTTTTTAAGTGTTAGGGTTTATCTTGGTGCTGAGACAACAAGGAGCTTAGGTTTAGCATATTAACCACGGTTGGTAAAAATTACTCTAAAAACTAACTTAAAGACTTAAACTTGGTTTTTAGAGTGGTTTTTACTAACATGGTCAAGTCCTTAGTTTTTAAATTTTGTATTTTAAATGTTGCAAATATATGATTTAGGTTACATCATATGTATATATAGTTACTAATCTAAGGCGGGCGTAGCCAAGTTGGTTAAGGCAGTGGGTTGTGATTCCATCATTCGCGGGTTCAAGTCCCGTCGTTCGCCTATTTTCTCTAAAATTTTCAAAACCATTTAGCCCCCTCCTACTATCGAAACAAATTCAAACTGGTCTTTATTTTCAATAATGGTCTTGGTCCAAAAAGCTTTTGGTAATATCATTTTGTTGTATTCAAGAATAACCAATGAATCGTCTAATTTTAAAAAATTTATTAATTCTGTAACAGAGCACTTCTTAGAAAAAAATAGAATTTTACCATTAATGTAAATATGTTGCATATACTGTAGTAGTTTATATTTTCAAATCATTCATTTTAGACATTGCTATTATAATTTATTTTCCTAATTATTAAAGGTTTAATTATTTATAATTTATAAAAGATAATTTAGTATTCCTAGACATAACTCGACGGTTGCAGTAAAGTTCTTGCTATATATATAAATTTTCCAAAATTTATTGAAACAAAGCACTGCTAAATTTTAAGTTGAAAAAGGAGATTAATTGTTGTGCCTGTAGGTATGTTAGGTAACAAGGTAGGTATGACGCAAGTATTTATGGATGACGGTGATGCAAATCCAGTCACAATAATAAAAGTCGGTCCTTGTATAGTTACACAAATTAAAACAGTTTCTAATGATGGTTATGATGCCTTACAATTAGGGTATCATGAAGTCCCTAGTCGTAAATGTACAAAGCCTGAAATCGGGCATTTAAGTAAAATAAACCTTCCTGCTTTAAAGTATTTGAAAGAATATTCTGTTGATAATGTTGAAGATTACCAACTTGGACAAAAAATTGATGTACAAGTTTTTAACGAGGGTGAATTTGTTGATGTAACGGGTAAGTCTATTGGTAAAGGTTTCGCAGGAAACCAAAAACGTCATCATTTCACGCGCGGTCCTATGAGCCACGGCTCAAAGAACCACCGAGCTCCAGGTTCCATTGGTCAAGGGACTACGCCAGGGCGTATTTATCGTGGTAAAAAAATGGCAGGACATATGGGTGCTGCTAAAGTCACGATGAAAAAATTAAAGATTCTAAAAGTCGACACAAAGCAGAATTTACTCATATTAAAAGGTTCTGTTCCAGGAAAACCGGGAAATTTATTAAGCATTAGACCAACAAATTGTAAAGGGTAAAGTTGAGTTATTAAAACTAGTTATGGTAAATAAAACGTTATTGACATATAATGTCCAAGGTCTTTTGTCAGGGTCAAAACAAGACTCAGTTTCGATAGAATTAAAGTTTGCCTCGGAGACTTCTAATTATTTAATTCATAGGGCCCTGACACATGAATTAATAAATAATAGGCAATATACAGCTTCGACAAAGACAAAAAGTGAAGTTCGGGGTGGGGGTCGAAAACCTTGGAAACAAAAAGGGACTGGACGAGCCCGTGCAGGTTCAATTCGCTCACCTTTGTGGAAAGGTGGTGGTGTTGTTTTCGGACCTAAACCCAAACAAATTAAGTTAAAATTAAATAAGAAAGAAAAAAATCTAGCTTTAACGACGCTTCTAGTTAATAAGTATAAACAAACATTCGTTTTTGCTAATACGGACTTGTTAGCAATCCGTGACTCTAGTTCTTCTCTACCGGTTATAAAATCCAGTCCTTTGTGGGGTACAAAACAATATACTCAATTATTTAAAGAACGTGGAATTGATCTTAACCAAAAAACATTGGTTATCTTGAATAAAGATAATCCTAAAGAGACTTATGAAACTTTAGGTATGCTATTAAACAATCTACCTACTGTAGAGTTTAATGCAGTTAATAAACTAAGTGTTAAATCTTTATTAAAGGCTGATCAAATAATCTTTGATTCGGATTTATTAGGTTATTTAAAAACCATGTACACATAATAATATATTATGAAGATAAAGAATCAACAAATCCAAACATTACAATCAATTCTAAAATACCCGGTAATTAGTGATAAAAGTACTGGCTTATTAGAGTATAACAAGTACACTTTTATGGTTGATCGACGCGCAGATAAAGGGATCATTAAAACGGCGGTTAGTCTTTTATTTGACGTTACTGTTTCGAATGTTAATACATTAAATGTTCCACTAAAGAAGCGTGTAGTGGGTAGATTCTCTGGTTATAAAACTAAATATAAAAAAGCTATTATAACATTGAAAGAGGGTGATACTCTGGATCTTTTTCCAGATCGATAATTTAAATTTTAAAAATTAAAACTATGGTTATTCGGATTTATAAACCAAACACACCTGGAACACGTAACCGAGGTGTTTCGGTCTTTTCTGAAATTACAAAAAATAAACCAGAGAAATCTCTCATTAAACCGAACTTTCGTAAGAAAGGGCGTAATAACCGTGGCGTAATTACAATTCGTCATCGAGGTGGGGGTCATAAGAAGCGCTACCGAGTAATAGATTTCAAACGAAACAAAACGGGGATACCAGCTCGTATTTTGAGTGTTGAATATGATCCATACCGCAACGCTAGGATAGCACTTGTTTGTTATGAAGATGGTGAGAAATCTTATGTTCTACATCCACAAACATTGAAAGTAGGTTCAATTATTTCATCAGGTAAGGAAGCTTCAATCACTATTGGTAATAACTTACCTTTAGCAGATATTCCTCTAGGTTTAGATGTTCATAATATTGAACTTAGACCGAATAAAGGTGGTCAAATTGTTAGAGCCGCAGGCACAAGTGCCCGAATACTTGCGAAGGAGGGTTTATACGTTACTTTACGTTTACCTTCTAAAGAAATTAGGCTTGTACGTAAAGAATGCAATGCAACAATTGGTATTGTCAGCAATAGTTTCTCGAATAAGATAAAAATTGGTAAGGCTGGTCGTAAAAGATGGTTAGGTATTAGACCAACTGTCCGGGGTATTGCTATGAATCCTTGTGATCACCCACATGGTGGGGGGGAAGGTCGTTCTCCTATTGGAAGAAAAAGACCTATAACACCTTGGGGGAAGGTCGCTCTGGGCGTTAAAACGCGCTCTAAAACTAACCCAAGTAATCAATATATAATAAGAAGAAGAAAATAGAATATGGGACGGTCTCTTAAGAAAGGTCCATTTGTTGCCTATCATCTTTTAAAGAAAATTGAGGCAATGAATGCATCTTCGCAAACGGATATAATAAAGACTTGGTCGCGATCATCGACTATCATTCCTTCAATGGTGGGTCATACAATAGCAGTGTATAATGGTAAGCAGCATGTTCCAATCTTTATCAGTGACCAAATTGTTGGCCACAAATTAGGTGAATTTGCTCCTACCCGTACATTTCGTTCACACATTAAAAGTGACAAAAGGATAAAGAGATAAACATATGCAACAAGTTAAAGCATCTGGAAAATATATTAGAATGTCACCTTTTAAAGTCCGTCGAGTTTTAAACCAAATTCGAGGAAAAAGTTATAAAGATGTCTTAATGTTATTAGAGTTTATGCCTTATCGTGCTTGTGGTCCTGTTTGGCAAGTTGTTTACTCAGCGGCTTCTAATGCACAACATAATTTGAACCTAGATAAAGAGACACTTTATGTTAAAGAGGCCTATGCTGACCAAGGTCCAGTTCTAAAAAGAGTCCGACCACGTGCTCAAGGTCAAGGTTTCTCTATAAAAAAACCTACATGCCATATTAGTGTTGTTTTAGAAACAACAGGCTAAATTTAATTTTTAATATAGGATTTACAAGGTGGGACAAAAAGTACATCCATTAGGCTTTCGCCTAGTAACAACTCAAACACACCGTTCTAAATGGTTTTCTAAATTTCAAACATATCCGTTACTATTAGAAGAAGATACAGCTATCCGTGATTACCTAAATCAAATGTCGCGAGAAGCTGGTATTTCAAAAATAAAAATTAATCGAAATGGTCAAGGTAATAAGCTCCAGATTGAGATTTTAAGTGCTCGACCTGGGATACTTGTGGGTAAAGATGGGGTCAAACTATCTGAAATTTATAAAAATCTTACGGATCAGATTAAACATGTACGTGCTAAATATTCAGATTCACAAGAGGTAACTTTTGTTATCAAAATTGTCAAACTTGAAGAGCCAGATACTGAAGCAGCTTTAATAGGTGATTTTGTTGTAGAACAATTAGAAAAACGCGTGGCTTTCCGTCGAGCTATTCGAAAATCTATTAAACGCGCTCAGGTAGCAAATATCGCAGGTGTTAAAATACAAATAGGTGGTCGTCTTAATGGTGCTGAAATTGCCCGTAAAGAATGGATCCGAGAGGGTCGGGTACCTTTACACACTTTACGTGCCGATATTGATTATGCAGAAAAACGCGCGAATACTGTATATGGTGTCTTAGGAGTTAAGGTTTGGTTATTTAAAAGTGAAATTTTATAAAATTTAATAATAAATTCTTATGCTAAGTCCAAAAAGAACAAAATTTCGAAAACCCCATCGAGGAAAAATGCGTGGTAAAGCATCTCGAAATAACACTATTTCCTTTGGTGAATATGCGTTACAAGCCCAAGAATGTACTTGGTTAACATCACGTCAAATTGAAGCAACAAGGAGAACCATAACGCGGAGTGTTAAGCGTGGTGGAAAATTATGGATTACAGTTTTCCCTGATAAATCAGTAACAGCAAGAGCAGCGGAATCAAGAATGGGCTCGGGTAAAGGAACCCCAGATTATTGGGTAGCTGTTGTTAAACCTGGGACTATTTTATTCGAACTTTCAGGTGTATCCGTAGATGTTGCAACTAAAGCTTTAAGTCTTGCTGCTTTTAAGTTGCCAATTAAAACAAAAATTTTAGTAAAGGAGTAGTATGGTTTTGTCAGAGCGCAACATTTGTCAAATTATGGTCAAATCTACACTGACTTCTGTTGAAGTTGAAAAGATTTGTCTTGACATAGATTCGGAGATTGCGATCGTTTCTAAAAATTTAGCGCAACTAAATATTAAAAAAGCCACAAGACAGAGTTTTAAGCCACATGAATTTAAGTCGAATAGAAAACGTTTGGCTCAACTTTTGGGTTGTGCAAATTATGTTAAACAGATTAGTTAAATTTTTAATACCATAATATTATTCTATGTCGATCAAAGAAAAAGTAGGAATAGTGGTCAGTGATAAAATGGATAAGACTGTTGTTGTCTTAGTTGAAAAAAGATACATGCATCCTATTTACGGCAAAACACTAAAAACAAGCAAGCGTTTTATGACACACGATAGTTCAAATAATTGTAAAATTGGGGATAAAGTTGTTATACAGGAAACTACTCCTTTAAGTAAAACGAAACGTTGGAAAGTTACACAAATTTTTAATTAATAAGATATTCAGATATTATGATCCAACCACAAACATATCTCAGTGTGGCTGATAATACCGGCGCTAAAAATATTCTCTGTATTAGAATACTTGGTAATAATAAACAATATGGAAGTATTGGAGACATTATAATTGGTGTAGTTAAAGATGCATCACCTAATATGTCAGTTAAACGTTCGGATATCGTACGGGCTGTCATAGTTAGAACAAAGCATACTCTCAGACGTAAAGATGGGATGAGTATTCGCTTTGATGATAATGCTGCAGTTCTTTTAAATAAAGATAATAACCCGAGAGGTTCAAGAATTTTTGGTCCAATTGCTAGAGAGATAAGAGATGCTAATTTTATGAAAATTGTTTCACTTGCCCCAGAGGTTTTATAACTAAGAAGTAAAATGAAAAAATTTAAGGTTGGGGATAAGGTGAAAGTTATCTCCGGAAAAGATAAAGGTAAATTCGGTGAGATTAAGGTTATTTATCATAAAAAAAATCAAATTTTAATCGAAGGTATTAACTCAAAAATCAAACATATAAAACCCCAGCAAAAAAATGAAGTGGGGCGGATCACCACAGTCGAACGACCAATTGATTGTTCAAATATTATGTTTTGCTATGGTAATGACAATGTTTCTCGTATCGGATTTACTGTCGATAATACAAAATCAAAATACCAAAAGATCAGTCGAATAATAAAGAAAACAGGTGAAATAATTAGTTAAGTATGGATTTATTTTATGATTAAAAAGACTCGAGACTTTTATAAAGAAGAAGTTATTCCTCATTTAAAAGAAACATTTCAATATAAGAATAACTTAGAAATTCCCAAAATCGAAAAAATAGTCGTAAACCGTGGTCTTGGTGTCAATGCTCAAAACAATAAGTTATTACAAAAGAGTATTGATGAATTTCGTTTAATAACAGGTCAACAACCTGTAATTACGACTGCGAAAAAATCTATTGCCGGTTTTAAGGTTCGTGAAACGATGCCTTTGGGCTTGAAAACAACTTTACGTAAAGAAAAGATGTATACGTTCTTGGACCGTTTTATAAATATAACACTACCTCGAGTTCGTGATTTTAAGGGTTTAGATAGTACGAAGTTTGATTCTTTTGGAAATTTTAATTTGGGAATTAAAGATCAACTTGTTTTTGCGGAAATTGAGTATGAACAGGTTGATCAAATTTTAGGTTTAAATATTTCAATTGTGACTACAGGTAAAAGTATTGAAGAAAGCAAAGCTTTGTTAACAAAGCTAGGTTTACCCTTTGCTTAAAATATAGATTTCATAATATTTTACTAAAAATTTTTAATAAGGAAAAGACCAACATGGTTAATGACACAGTTTCTGATATGCTTACGCGAATTAGAAATGCTAATAATGCTAAACAGCAATTAGTGGAAATACCGTTTACTAAGATGACACAAAGTCTTATAAATATTCTTGAATCTGAAGGTTATGTTGAAAGTTCGAAAGTTTTACCTACGCGAAACACTATACTAGTTTCTTTGAAGTATGTAGGTAGAAAAAGAAAGTCAGTTATAACAACTCTGAAACGAGTCAGTAAACCAGGTACTCGGGTTTATTCTGGGGCTAAAAATTTACCTAAAGTTTTAGGAAACTTAGGTATTGCCATTGTTTCTACATCACATGGAGTTCTGACAGATAAACAAGCAAGAAAGTTAAATCTCGGTGGAGAAATTTTATGCTATGTTTGGTAAATTTAAACCAAAATAGTATTTTATTTGGATAATAACATTATATAAATACCCTTTATAGGTAACTTAAAAAATAAATTATGTCTCGCATAGGTAAATTGGCCATCACTATTCCAAGTGGTGTAAATGTAAAACTTGAGAACCAAGTTTTAACTGTGAAAGGTAAATATGGTGAGTTAACACACAATATTCCTTCTGGAATATTAGTTTTAATTGAGGAATCCAACATTAAAGTCACAATGGAAGTAGAATCTAGGTTAAATCGTCAAAAATATGGTCTAACCCGCACTCTCATTAATAATATGGTTATTGGTGTATCTCAGAAATTTGAACGAAGATTACAAATGCTCGGGGTTGGTTATCGTTCTCAAGTGGAAGGTTCGAAGTTAACTCTGAATGTTGGGTTAAGTCATCCCGTTACTTTTACAGCCCCATCCAATATTGCTTTCCAAGTTGAAGGGAATACTAATATTATTGTTAGTGGGATAGACAAAGAAAAAGTAGGTCTATTAGCTTCACAAATACGGTCTGTTCGACCACCAGAACCTTATAAAGGTAAAGGAATTCGCTATTTAGACGAAAAAGTTCTTCGAAAAGCTGGAAAATCTGGAAAATAAGAATACTATGAATACTGCAAAACGTAAAACAACAAGAAATCCAAAAGGTGATTCTTTTCAAGAAAAAGTTATACAGATAAGTCGAGTTACTAAAGTGTGTAAAGGTGGTAAAAAATTAGCGTTTCGCGCTGTTATTGCTGTTGGTAATGAAAATGGTAAAGTGGGGGTTGGTGTTGGAAAAGCTGATGACGTTGTCAATGCTATAAGTAAAGCTATTGTTGATGCGAAGAGTAATTTGACAGATGTTTTCTTAACGAAGACAAAAACGATTCCCCACAATGTTACTGGTAATTTTGGTGCCTGCTCAGTTTTAGTAAAACCCGCTTCACAAGGTACAGGAGTAATTGCTGGAAGCTCGATAAGAATATTGCTGGAGCTTGCTGGCGTTAAAAATATCGTCGCTAAACAATTAGGTTCGAAAAATTTATTAAATAATGCCCGAGCTACTATATGCGCTTTCGAAAGTATTAAAAACCCCGTGACAGTATCACAAGAGCGTCAAATTCCAATTGAAAAACTATATACGTAATGGTAAACGACAATAATTCAAAATCATTACAAACTAGATTACTAAACACTTTTTTCATAATTTTACTTGTTCGAACTGGAAATTATATACCAGTACCCCACGTTGATCAAGAATATTTAAAAAATATTCTTTATTCAATACCTCTACTTCGTAACTTTTATACAAATGAAAATTTAGTTCTTGGTATTTTTAGTTTAGGTATACTGCCTTATATAAATGCATCAATTATGATACAATTATTAGTTAGTGTTATACCAAGTTTAGAAAAATTACAAAAAGAGGAGGGCGAGGCAGGACGGAAAAAAATAACCAAATACACTCGTTACTTAACATTATTTTGGGCTATTGTTGACAGTGTTTCTATAACATTAGCACTCCGTCCAATATTATTTGTTCAAAATATTACCATATTTAGCGAAATAATATTAACATTGATCACTGGTTCGATGATTGTATTATGGTTATCTGATTTAATTACAGAGAATGGGTTAGGCAATGGATCTTCGATTATTATTACCTTAAATATATTATCTAGTCTCCCTAACACTTTAAAAGCTCTTGTAGACCTAAAAAACCCGACATCAGCAGCGCTGAGTTTTTTCACGTTTTCCCTTTTAATTATAAGTGTTATTTATGTCCAAGAGGCAGTTCGTATAGTTCCTTTAATATCTGCAAAACAATTAACTTCGAAATTTGGTACCAATGGTAAAAATTCTTATTTGCCCTTAAAGATAAACCAGAGTGGTATAATGCCTATTATTTTTGCGTCTACAGTTCTAACACTAATTAATGTATTAGTTAATTATTTCGCAAATCTCGGTATATTACCAAATTTATTCATAAGCGTTGAGTTTCAGGGTATTTTCTTCCGTATTATTAATTTTATACTTATAATAGTCTTTAGTCTCTTTTACTCTAATTTAATCCTAAATCCAAAAGAATTAGCTAAAGACTTAAATCGTATGGCAGTAACAATCCCAGGTGTGCGTCCGGGGAACCAAACAAGTGAGTTTTTACAAAAGATGTTAAAGCGATTAACCTTGATAGGTGCTATATTTTTAGCCACTGCAGTTACTTTACCAAACACTTATGGCTTTGGTGTAACTTCCCTCTTAATTCTTGTTGGTGTCACTTTAGAAACAAGTAAACAAATTCAGACCCTGTTAATATCAGAGAGCTATAAAACTATTATTTAAAAATATGAAAGTTAGACCTTCCGTTAAAAAAATGTGTAATAATTGTCGTGTCATTAAAAGACATGGTAAAATTCGTGTTATTTGTTCAAATCCGAAACATAAACAAAAGCAAGGATAATAAAAGGAATATCATTATGGTTCGAATATCAGGAATAGATTTAAAAAATAAAAAACGTATTGAATATGCGTTAACCGATATTTATGGAATTGGTGTTATTTCGGCAAAACAAATCTTAACAAAAGCAAATGTTGACCCGAATCTACGTACTTATGAAATGGATGACAGTCAGATAAGTTTAATTCGCGAGATTATTAAAAATGACTATCAAGTCGAAGGAGATTTAAGACGACAGGTAAGTTTAAATGTAAAACGCTTATCGGAAATAAACTGTTATAAAGGGAAACGTCATCGAACTCAATTACCTCTTCGCGGTCAACGTACGCGGACAAATGCCCGTGCACGTCGCGGTCCAAAGCAAACAATGGCTGGTAAGAAAAAGTAATAGTTTTTAACACTAATCAAAAGACTGATGGCAAAAATCAAAAGAAATACAGCAAAAAAAGGAAAATTAGGGATTGTCAATGGAGTTGTTCATGTACAATCTACGTTCAATAATACAATTATTACAGTAACTGACTCTATAGGTAATACTATTTCTTGGGCTTCCGCCGGAAGTTCTGGTTTTAAAGGTGCTCGTAAAGGAACACCTTTCGCTGCTCAAACAGCGTCAGAAGCCGCTTGTAATAATGCCTTTAATTTAGGTTTAAAAAAGGTTGATGTATTAATCAAAGGCCAAGGTTCAGGTCGCGAAACAGCTATTCGTGCAGTCCAAAGTACTGGTTTAGAAATAATGACAATAAAAGACATAACACCTTTGCCGCATAATGGTTGTCGCTCGCCGAAGAAACGGCGTGTTTAACGAATAATGAAATTATGGATAATGGTTTTCAATTTTTCAACTTAGAAGTTGATGAATCTAGGAAAAAAACAGGTCACTTTTTGTTACAATCTTTATCCGAAAATCAAGGTATTACAATAGGAAATGCGTTAAGACGTGTACTCTTGGAAAATATCGAAGGTACTGCTATTACTGGCTTAAAAATTCAAAATGTTCTTCATGAATTTTCAACTCTACCTTGTTTACGTGAGGATATTCTTGAATTAATGTTAAACTTGAAACAAGTTGTCATAAAAACAGACGTTAAATGTCCACTCTATGGTTCTATTACTGTAGAAGGACCTGGTATCATCACTGCTGACAATATTGTTTTCGACCAAGAAGTTAGCATCATTAATCCAAATCAATATTTAGGGACACTTACTAAACAGGAGTCGCTAGAAATTAACGTAAAAATTGAACAAGGTTCGGGTTATCTATTTTCTGATCAAATTCAAGCAGAAAATTCAGATTTTTTATCTATGGACGCAGTTTTTATGCCTGTTATTTCCGTTAATTATGATGTTAGGAAAGATCGTCAAAAAAATGAGGAAAGTTTAATTATTGAAATCACTACAAATGGTAGTCTCTCACCAGAATTAGCGTTGAGCCAAGCTTCCGCCAAATTAGTATCGTGGTTCTTAAAATTAACTGGGACCCAAAACCTTATTCAACCGGAAAAGAAGTTAGTTATACCCATAAAACAAAAAGAGACAATTCTAATTGAAGAATTACAATTATCTGTCCGTGCCTACAATTGCTTGAAAAGAAAAGGTATCAATTCTATTGATGAGTTAACCAAGTATACGAAAGATGAAATTTGTGAAATCAAAAACTTTGGTAAAAAATCGGCCCAAGAGGTTTTTCAATCGTTAAAAGATAAATTTAATATAACTCTCCCATAAAAAAACTAAAATTAATAAATGAAAAATACCTTTGTTAGTTCCCAAGATTCAAACACATCCAAATGGTATAAGATAGATGCCACAGGTTATGTGTTAGGGCGTCTATCAACTGAGATCTCTACTCTCTTAGTAGGTAAAAATACTACGAATTATACACCTTTTTTAGCTAGTAATAATTATGTTATTATTGTAAATGCTGAAAAAATTCAAGTTACTGGAAATAAAGAAAGACAAAAACTATATAGACGACATTCCGGTTATCCCGGGGGTATGAAAATCCGTACATACAGGGAACAAAAAGAAAAAAGACCTGAAGTTATTCTTGAGAAAGCTGTAAAAGGGATGTTACCGAAAGGGCCTTTAGGTCGTAGAATGTTTTCAAACTTAAAAGTTTACACAGGGCCTAATCATCCTCATATTGCACAAGAACCTGAATCAATTGAAGTTTCATAAATATAAAAAATAATTCCTATGAACTTAGATAAAAAAACATCTTTTGCGATTGGAAGACGTAAACAAGCCATCGCACAAGTTCAACTTGAAGTTGGAGTTGGAAATTTCTGCATTAACGGTCGATCTGCAGATGACTATTTTCAACATAATCAGAATTTTTTAAAACAAATTAAATCCCCTTTGACGGACACTGATTTAGCAAATAATTTTAATATTAACGTTAAGGTTCGTGGAGGCGGTTTGACAGGTCAAAGTACAGCAATATGTCTGTCCGTAGCACGTGCTTTAGCTCACTATGACATAAATAACCGTTCTATTTTAAAAGAAAAAGGGTTGCTAAGAGTCGACGCTCGGGTTAAAGAACGTAAAAAATATGGCTTTAAAAAAGCACGAAAAAAATCACAATTTTCTAAACGTTAAATATTATACATTAACAATATGCCTAAGAAAAATATTCATCCAAAATGGTTTGAAGAAACTCAAGTCTTTTGCGACGGTCAACTAGTAATGACCACAAGCTCGACGCGTCCAAAATTAACCGTTGACGTTTGGTCTGGAAACCATCCTTTTTACACAGGTTCAATGAAAACCCTGGATACTGAAGGACGTGTTGATAAGTTTTATAAAAAATATGGGAATGAGAAATAAATAATTATGCCAACTATTCAACAATTATTACGAAACAAACGAAAAGTAATTAAACAAAAAACAAAATCTCCAGCTTTAAAAAATTGTCCGCAAAAGAGAGGCGTATGTACTCGAATTTATACTACGACACCTAAAAAACCTAATTCAGCTGTTCGTAAAGTGGCTAGGGTGAAACTAGCTACAGGTTTCGAAGTTACCGCTTATATACCGGGTATTGGTCATAACTTACAAGAACATTCAGCTGTTTTGTTACGTGGTGGAAGAGTTAAAGATTTACCAGGCGTGCGTTATCACATTATTCGTGGTACACTTGATAGTGGTCCTGTGAATAACCGAAAACAAGGTAGATCAAAGTATGGTGCAAAAAAACCCAAAGTAGATTAAAAAATTATTAAATTATGTCACGACGTAATATAGCAAAAAAACGTTATCCAAAAAAAGACACTAAATACGATAGTACACTTGTCAGCTTATTTATAGCACGTATTCTAAAAAATGGTAAAATGACCCTGGCTAATTCCATAGTTTTGGATACTTTTGATGCCATAGAAATACAAACTAGTAAAAATCCTATTCAAGTTTTTGAAAGTAGCATAAAGAATGTTTCTCCTTTAGTCGAAGTAAAGGCTCGGCGGATTGGTGGCTCAACTTACCAAGTACCGCTCGAAGTAAACCAGTATCGAGGTACAACTCTCGCATTAAAATGGATTATTTCAGCTGCTAAAGCACGTGCTGGACGCACGATAGCAGAAAGATTAGCCAACGAAATAATTGATGCTTCTAATGGGGTAGGAAGCGCTATGAAGAAACGTCAAGAAACACACCGTATGGCAGAAGCCAACAAAGCTTTTGCACATTTACGCTATTAAACCTCAATCCCTCGCCAAAAGTACTAAAATTTTTAAAACTAATAACAAATTATATGGCTCGCGAAAAATTCGAACGTAGTAAACCACATGTAAATATTGGAACAATTGGTCATGTTGACCACGGTAAAACAACTTTAACAGCTGCTATAACAGCTACTTTATCAACTCTTGGAAATGCCGAGTTAAAAAATTACGCTGAGATTGACGCTGCCCCGGAAGAAAAAGCTCGTGGTATTACAATTAATACAACACACGTAGAATACGAAACGTTAGACCGTCATTATGCTCACGTAGATTGTCCCGGACACGCCGATTATGTAAAAAATATGATTACTGGGGCAGCACAGATGGATGGTGCAATTCTAGTAGTTTCTGCTGCCGATGGACCGATGCCACAAACTCGAGAGCATATCTTATTAGCGAAGCAGGTTGGAGTTCCAAATCTTGTATGTTTCTTAAATAAAGAAGATCAAGTTGATGATAAAGAACTTATAGAATTAGTTGAACTAGAAGTTAGAGAATTGTTATCGAATTATGATTTCCCAGGTGATGATATTCCAATCACAGTGGGTTCTGCTTTACAAGCGCTAGAGACAATCATTAGTTTCCCTTCTACAAAACGTGGTGATAACGTTTGGGTTGACAAAATATTTAGTTTAATGGATACAGTTGATGAATATATCCCAACTCCAGTCCGTGATACAGATAAGACGTTCTTGATGGCCGTTGAAGATGTTTTCTCGATTACTGGTCGTGGTACAGTAGCTACAGGCCGAATTGAAAGAGGGGTTGTTAATGTTGGTGATACTATTGAAATTGTTGGGCTAGGAGATACAAAAACAACTACTGTTACTGGGGTTGAGATGTTCCAAAAAACTTTAGATTCAGGAATGGCTGGGGATAATGTTGGAATTTTATTACGTGGGACAACTAAGGCCGAGATTGAGCGTGGTATGGTTTTATCAAAGCCAGGGACAATCACTCCACACACAGTGTTTGAAGGCGAGGTTTATATTTTAACAAAAGACGAAGGTGGCCGCCATACCCCGTTCTTCACCGGTTACCGTCCACAATTTTATGTCCGAACTACAGATGTTACTGGTAATATTAAAGCTTTCACAAGTGATGAGGGTGATGATGTAGATATGGTAATGCCTGGTGATCGTATTAAAATGACTGCGGAACTAATTGCTGCAATTGCCATCGAGGAAGGCATGCGTTTTGCAATTCGTGAAGGGGGAAGAACTATTGGTGCAGGTGTTGTTTCAAAGATTTTAACTTAAGTAAATTTCACATGGACAAAATTAGAATTGAATTAAAATCATTTGATTCAAAATTGATTAATCAATCTTGTACTCAAATTTTAGAAAATATAAAACAAACTAATTCTTCTGTATTTGGACCAATAGGATTACCTACTAAGAAACGTATTTATTGTGTGTTACGTTCCCCTCATGTAAATAAAGATTCACGGGAACACTTTGAAATAAGGACATATAAAAGAATTCTAGATGTTTCTCCTTTTACTTTAGATACAGTTAATTTATTAAGAAATTTAGATCTACCATCAGGTATTGCAGCAAAAATTACTCGCGTTGATAACGCCTAATGTCAAGTTACCCTTTATTGTTCTAATTAAAATTAAATATTTTAATTTTTAAAAATTGTTGTGTGCTAAAATGTTAGTAAAGTTTGGTCTTATAAAGTAGGTTCAAACAGGCTACAAATGTAAGAAAGTTAGATAGTCGCTTTAAATTAAATTTAGGAGAACTAAATTGAATGGGATTACCTTGGTATAGGGTCCATACTGTAGTGTTAAATGATCCGGGTCGTCTAATTGCAGTACACTTAATGCATACGGCTCTAGTTGCTGGTTGGGCTGGATCAATGGCACTTTATGAATTAGCTATCTTCGATCCTTCAGATCCTGTCCTTAACCCAATGTGGCGTCAAGGAATGTACGTTATGCCTTTTATGACAAGATTAGGCGTAACGGATTCTTGGGGTGGTTGGAGTATCACAGGTGAAAGTGTTTCAAACCCAGGATTGTGGAGTTTTGAAGGTGTTGCTTTAACACATATTGTATTATCGGGTTTATGTTTCTTAGCTGCTATATGGCATTGGGTTTACTGGGATTTAGAAATTTTTCGTGACCCATATAATGACGAACCTGGCTTAGATTTACCAAAAATATTTGGTATTCATTTATTCCTTGCAGGAATTTTATGTTTTGGATTTGGCGCATTCCATGTTACTGGATTGTTTGGTCCTGGCATTTGGGTTTCAGATGCTTATGGTATTACTGGAAAAGTAGCACCTTGTGCTCCTTCTTGGGGTCCAGAAGGATTTAATCCTTTTAATCCAGGTGGAGTTGCGGCACATCATATAGCTGCTGGAACATTAGGTATTTTAGCAGGGATTTTCCATGTGACTGTTCGTCCACCAAAACGCCTTTATAGAGCGTTACGGATGGGTAACATCGAAACTGTTCTTTCAAGTAGTATTTCTGCAGTATTCTTTGCTGCATTTATTACCTCAGGTACAATGTGGTATGGAAGTGCTACAACACCTGTAGAACTCTTTGGTCCTACTCGCTACCAATGGGATAGTGGCTATTTCCAACAAGAGATTGAAAGACGTGTAGAAACTTCTTTATCCGAAGGTTTGAGTGAAAGTGATGCTTGGTCACGTATTCCAGATAAACTTGCCTTTTATGACTATATCGGAAATAACCCGGCTAAGGGTGGTCTATTCCGTTCAGGACCTATGGATAAAGGTGATGGTATAGCTGAAGCTTGGTTAGGGCACCCTATTTTTAAAGATAAAGAAGGTCGTGAATTAAGTGTTCGTCGAATGCCAGCATTCTTCGAGACTTTCCCTGTAATTCTTATCGATAAAGATGGTATTATTCGTGCTGATATACCATTTAGACGTGCTGAATCAAAATACAGTATTGAACAAGTTGGTGTAACGGTGAATTTCTATGGAGGTAAACTTAACGGTCAAACGTTTAAAGATGCTCCAACAGTGAAGAAATTTGCACGAAAAGCACAGCTTGGTGAAGTTTTCGAATTTGACCGTGCAAGTTTAGAGTCTGATGGAGTATTTAGAAGTAGTCCACGTGGCTGGTATACGTTTGGTCATTTAAATTTTGCTTTATTGTTCTTCTTTGGGCATTTATGGCATGGGGCTCGTACATTATTCCGAGACGTTTTCACTGGTATTGGTGCAGAAGTTACTGATCAAGTGGAATTCGGTGCTTATGTTAAACTTGGGGATAGCTCAACACGTAAACAAGGTGTTGTTTAATTCTAGATGTTAAAAACATAGTAATTAGTTCTTTAAAACCCCCTTCATTATTAAATTAGTGTAAGGGGGTTTATTTTTTTACTGCAAGACATATGTGATAATAAGTTAATTAAAACTTCCTACTTCTTAATTACCCTAGGTGTTTCTCTGAAGAAAACAGCAAAGAAAAGAACCATTAGAGTACCAATTAATAAAAAAGTATATATTAAGGCTTCCATTTGTACTAATTTTAAAATTACGATTTTTTGCCTCTTATTTTTTAGATTTACATTAATTAGAATCTGATCTGATTCTATAACCTTTTTAAAGTTTATAAATAAATTTTCTTTATAATTTACCTTAAGTTAATTTTTAAAATACCACATCATAAGGCTTTAAAGCCAGACAACAGTAAAAAAACAATTGTTAAAAACCAAACTAGTTGGTTTAGTTTATCTGATGTACTTTGTGGACTACCTAAAACATCAGTTCCCAAACTAAAATTTTGCATACTGCCTTTGTTTGGTAACCGAAACAAGATTAAAAATATTAAACTAACATTACACAGGAACCATATATTATCTACCATTATTTCTGGTTATTTTATTCGCCTTGAATTTTCAGTAATCCAAAACCTAGAGCCAGCCCAAAAAGTGTCATGGCGAAACATGTCGCTGCTGTCGTAAGAATCTCGCTAAGAACAACCATATTTATTACCTATCTAATTAAATTTTTGAGTTTTGTTAGAATCCGTTACGACCCCAAACAACTAGAGCTAAAGAAAAGGTGAAAACGGTCATTAAACTAGCCCAACCTAAACTTAAAACATCCATTAAACGTATCCTTGTGATTTATATATATATAACAAAGATATTATAGTTTGGTTCAAGATATTTGACCATTCTATAATATTATTCGATTGTCAACTACATTTGCTTGACACCTCCCCCCCGGCTAAAAAACCCATTATTAAAATCTAATACTTATTTCCAAAACGTCGATGAAGCTATTTTAACTATTTTTATTTTTTAATATTTATTTAATTAAATTCGAGAAGAAATTATATATACTATTATTAATAATAGAGTATAATATATAATACGGTTAACTAATGATTAATCTCGAATAATCCTTAGTGAATAAAAATTTTGGCAAAAATAGTATTTAATTTAATAAATTATTTTCTTATTGTCATACTTTTCTTTAATTAGATATTTTACAAAATACATATACATAGATATTAATTTTAATAGCATTAAATTATGGCTTTAAGAACGAAACTTGGAGAAATTTTACGCCCTTTTAACACGGAATATGGAAAAGTTGCACCGGGGTGGGGAACAACTCCAATCATGGCAGTAACTATGGCTTTATTTTTAGTCTTTCTTGTAATAATTCTACAAATTTACAATTCAACATTGATTATTGAAAATGTTGATGTAAGTTGGGCTGGTGTTTATTAAAAGGTTCACGGATAAATTCAGTTAGAAAATAAAAATCGGCTAAGACGTATTTCGTTAAGGCTGTAATAATAAATATTAGGTAACAATTAACCAGAAATATGATGGCTATACTTGACATTTATTATATCTTCTGAAATATTATTCTGTAATATGAAATTAGAAAGACCCCTAAACCACATAGATGTTAAAGCTGCGTTTGAAGAAAAAAGGAAAAAAACGTCAACCTTCATATAGGGTCGTTGTTATGTTATCAACTTCCCCCCGTGACGGAAAAGTTATCAAAGATTTAGGATTTTACAATCCTATTACAAAAGAACTTAAGTTAGATGTTGAAAATATACGTTATCAATTAAAAAATGGTGTTCAGCCTACAAAATCAGTAAAAAATTTATTATTTAAACAAAATATCCTTCAAGCTAATGCAGGCTAAGTTGACCTTTAACTATTGATAATAATAGTTACTCGACACTCTATCCTGTCAGATTAGATATTGATGAAATAGTTTTTATAAAAGGTAAAATATAGTATTATTCAAAAAATAAATTTTTAATCTTAAAAGACAAAAATGACTCTTAACATCGACACACTTTCTCCAATCTTCGGTGGTAGTACCGGTGGTTGGCTACGCTCTGCAGAGATAGAAGAAAAATACAGCATCACGTGGACCAGTAAAAAGGAACAACTTTTTGAAATGCCTACGGGTGGTGCGGCTATCATGCGCAAAGGAGAAAATTTACTTTATTTAGCTCGAAAAGAGCAGTGTCTAGCACTAGGAACACAGTTACGTACATTTAAAATTACAGATTACAAAATATATAGGATATTCCCCAATGGCGAAGTACAATACCTTCACCCTGCAGATGGTGTGTTTCCAGAAAAAGTTAATTCTGGAAGAGTTGGTGTTAATAACAAAAACTTTTCAATTGGAAAAAACACAAATCCCGTTAAAGTAAAATTTACTGGTAAAGGCACTTTTGATGATTAATTAAAATTTAAGTATGATATAACTAAAATGGCGGTAGAACCCACTAGTGCAACAAATATTTGGTCGTATGTGTTAATTACAACCCTTCTAAAAGGAATTTGGTTTTGGAATAATATTTTAATAATCGCTGTTGAGATACGTACAATGTTAGGTATGTTTTTACAAGTAAATCCTTATTTTCAACCATATCTTACCCTCTGGGAATTTACTGACCCAGTTTTTAATTTTGGAAGATATTACTACCCGCAAATGTTCGGGTTTGATATTTGTCCTTGGGCTAATATTTTCATTCTTCAATATTTTAATAATTACTTAGATATGTTCCTATTTAATGTCAATGAAATGAATATAGAGGACCTATCTGGTGTACGATGGGATCCGGGTAACCGGAAATATACGTTACCTGCTCGAGCGGTAGCACTCAATACGCCCGATGATGAAAAATCATGGTTAAAAACTTGGTCATATGAGGATATAGCTAATTACAAGGTTCCTGGTGCTCCTTCAAAACCGATTGAAAGGTTTAAACCTGACCTTGATCCAATTACGACTCCTGACAACTTTGGTTTCTCGTTAAATTTACACCCGGTTACAGATATAATTTTTTACATAGGTGACTTTGTGTATCAGACAGCGATGTTTTTTCTACATTTACCGGTAACATTTTTGAATATATTACATTTTTGATTTATAAAAGTTATTATTGATAATATCTTAAATTTAAAACACTTAAGATATTGTCAATGTTCTAATCAAACTATTATAATTATATGAAAGGTTAATTAAAGAGTTGCCTATGGTATTATGTTAGTAAAAACTATTTCATTATCTGATAATATTTAAAATATTGGAGAGATGGCAGAGTTGGTCGATTGCGTCTGATTTGAAATCAGATGAATCTCACGGTTCCGAGGGTTCGAATCCCTCTCTCTCCTTTGGTTCCAAATGACTTATATTCTTTACTTTTATAAAGTAATTTTAAGCTGGACAAATTTACTTGTTTACTATATTTTCTCTATGTACGGGATGTAGCGCAGCTTGGTAGCGCGTCTGCTTTGGGAGCAGAATGTCACAGGTTCAAATCCTGTCATCCCGATAAAAGAATACCCTTTATAAAAACTATCTCGGTAATTTTACGATCTGTGAAAGGCACTATCGTTGTTTTCATCAGAATTGTATTATTTTTGAATTTGTATTGAAATAAAGCTAACTGAATTTCTCACCATATTATTCATTTTTTTATTTTCTAGTTCAAAAATCTAACAACACCCAAATTTTTGTCCACCCATTAAGCAACCCTTTTGACGCTATATTCGGTTCATAATTTACGGTAAACCTATCTAGATCTTCTCCACATAACGCATATCTTTATCTTTTAAACTTCCGATTTGTTTAAGCAACTCTAAGTATCTAATTTTATTGTATTCCATTTAGTAGTTTTCTACATTTTGATTGGTTAATTCCACTGTATTTAATTTTTTGGTAAGATTAATCCATAATCTCACAATTGGTTTCCTTATGACTATTTATAAAATGGGGATTATATTTTATAGAGTGAAGCCTCCGGAATTTGGTTAATGATTGGTATTTAAATAGATGTTGTTAGTCGGTTACTTATGGTTAGGTAAGATAAATATGGAGATTTAAACTTTTCAATAGCTAAGATATAACGTAATAAATCGTTGTTCTAGAGTTAACTGTAAATTCTTAACAAGTTTTATAATATCTTAAGAATTACTATTATGTTATAATGATTATATTATAAACCAGAGATAGAGAATAAAATTCAATGTAATTAATTCTATAAGAAACATGTTTATTGTAAAACATTTAACCTGTTAAAAGGTTAAATGTTTTAGTTCTGGAATACACCGGTTAGTCTTCGTGTTCTTCAAAAGGATCGGTTAGAGTTTTAGCATTTGGTCCAAATGCAGAATAAACTGAGTAGCCAGTTATTCCCAGTAATAAACTGGCAACAAATATAATCAATATAGTGGCTGTTTCCATATTATTTTAATTTAGTTATTTAATACTTGTAGTTCTTATTATAGTAATTTTATTCAATTAAAGTAAACATATATTTAAATCAATAAAAGTTAACCCCATAATGTTATTTTCCCCAAGTTTTTATATAACATCTTTTCTTGTTCTTTTAGTTATAATTACATGTCAATATTTCGGTCAAAAAGGAAGTTTAATTCCCGAAACTTTACGATTATATGACGGTATTTACCTTATTCTCTTATATCTTTACGCGATTATTATTAGTTTTAATGGTTGGCGATTAGACCCAGGAGTTTTACTTGCACAATTTTTTTTTGTTACTAGTTTACTTGTATTATTAATAGAAGTATCTTTTTTAAGAAAAAAAATCAATAGTAATATAGACAAAGATTAATTACCAATAATCTAACGTAGTAAAAATTTACTCAATACGATTATCCCTTATAATATATTGAAATATGCTATTACCCCCAAGGGAATTCGAATCCCTGTCGCCTCCGTGAAAGGGAGGTGTCCTAAGCCTCTAGACGATGGGGGCTTAATGTGATACTGTATTTTTTCTTTAAGATTATAAAGTCATATTAAATACTTACAATAACCATAGAGTCGAACCTACCAAACTAATCTATAAAGTTAATTCATTACCAGGTATCTATATCAGTTATACTAATAAAGTAAAACACATACTTACATCTTTTGTCCAATGTAAAGATTTAAAAAAAAGAATTTCCTTTAAATAATTAACATATTGTTAAGTTTCGTTATTGAAACTTAACAATATGTTTGAAAAAATTACGCGGAAGGTACTAAATTTTTAATTGGGGTAAAAAGATAAAGCTTGTGCACGTGCAGCAACTCTTTTCAGATTCTGTGCTGCCTTAATTTTTTCTTTATCTGTTTTAGCGTTCTCCAAAGCTTTAGATGCGTCTGTAACGTCATCAAATGCTTTCGGAATATTTCCTTTCTTTATAACTTCAACACCATTTACTAGAACAACAACATTATTGTCCTCTATTTCGGCAAATCCACCTAAAACGACAATAGGTTCCCAATTATCACCGGTTTTAATGCGTAAAACTCCAATGTCCAATGCCGTTATTAACGGTGCGTGGTCGTTCAGAATTCCCACTGGTCCCGTTGTACTAGGTAAAATAACCTCTGTTGTTGTTTTATCCCATACAATTTTATCGGGTGTAATTATACGAATTTTTAGACTCATTTAGCCTCCTAATACTTCTGTTGCTTTTGTTATAGCTTCATCAATATCACCAACCAGGTAAAAAGCCTGTTCTGGTAACTCATCTAAAGTACCTGTTAAAATCATTTGGAAACCTTTTAATGTACTTTCTAATGAAACATATTTTCCAGGTGATCCTGTAAATACTTCTGCAACAAAGAAAGGTTGTGATAAGAAACGTTCTAATTTACGAGCACGTGATACAACCATACGATCTTCTTCAGATAATTCATCGATACCAAGGATTGCAATAATATCTTGTAACTCTTTATAACGTTGTAGAGTCTCTTTAACATCCTGGGCTACCCCATAGTGTTCATCACCAATAATTTCAGGTTGAAGCATTGTTGATGTTGAATCTAAAGGATCTACAGCAGGATAAATCCCTTTTGCTGCTAAACCTCGTGATAAAACAGTTGTCGCATCTAAATGGGCGAATGTAGTAGCTGGTGCTGGATCTGTTAAGTCATCTGCAGGTACATATACAGCTTGAATTGAGGTAATAGAGCCTTTTTTCGTTGATGTAATACGTTCTTGTAAACCACCCATCTCAGTTGCTAATGTAGGCTGGTAACCAACAGCTGAAGGCATACGACCTAATAAAGCCGATACTTCTGAACCAGCTTGAACAAAACGGAAGATATTGTCAATAAATAACAACACATCTTGGCCATTAACATCTCGGAAATACTCCGCCATTGTTAATGCAGTAAGTCCTACACGCATTCTTGCTCCAGGTGGCTCATTCATCTGTCCATACACCAGTGCTACTTTAGAATCAGTTAATAGGGTTTCATTAATTACACCCGATTCTCTCATTTCCATGTAAAGATCATTACCTTCACGTGTACGTTCACCAACGCCTCCGAAAACAGAAACGCCGCCGTGAGCTTTGGCGATATTATTAGTAAACTAGGTGGGCCATTTATGACCAAACACCCGTCTTCCGATCCGGACGTGAAAGTTTCCCTTCATCCGGCTCTCGGCTTAAATTCCTTTTAAAGAAGCAAGTTATTTGATGATTTGACTGACATCGAAATCATCGTTAATGGATACATTCTGATCAATTCGACTCTTTTGAATGTGACAGTGTTTATGAAGTGCTTGTAAATTTGAAAATTTATCAGGTCCCACTTTTGATCGAGGGATAATATGATCCGCTTCAATAACGTCCATCGGAGTAAATGGTACACCACATATTCCGCAACAACCATTTTGTATTTTGATTAGTTTATTAACCTTATTACTAAAACCTGAGTACTTAGAAGTTCTTTTAGCCCAGTATAAATGATTGCCATCGTAAGGAGAAGCATTACCTTTAATCTTAATGTGTTGAGTCGAGCTTACCCAACTCATTTTTGGAAGAAAGTTTTGTTTAATGTTCCCTTCTTTATCCGGAGTTCTACCAGTTAGGATCCAATTGTTTTGGTATTGATTACCTCTAAAAGTGTAAGTATTTCCATTTGGGAAGTACTTTTCCTTTAATTTCTGACGAGATCGAAGGCCTTTTGATTTTCTTCGAAATACCCAAGCTCTGATTTGTTTAAAAATGATATAATCTATTTTTGAAAAATCTTTTTGGCACTCTCCGAAACGGAAGTAATTCGCCCAACCAATGATTCTACTTGATAAGAATGCAATTAACGCATAGCTAGAAGCTGATTTGTTTTCTTGTATTATTTTCCGGATGCATTGTATGATTCGAGTTTTACTCTCTTTTGACGGTCGTATCTTAACTTTATATTCTCCTTTCTGCTCTGTCCTAATTGAAATTATTTGAAAACCTAAAAACTCAAATCCAGATGTTGAATTAACTATCCTCGTTTTTGCTTTTGATAGTTGTAATCCCGCTTCTTCGACTAACCATTTATCTACTACTTTTTCAATCTCTACAATATCTGCATGATTTGGGGCAGTAAAAACAAAGTCATCTGCATATCTTGAAAAACCGATCGCTCTCTTTCTATCTCTTTTTCCCTTAGAACTGGGATAACCAGAAATAGAGTACCAAGAGTTGGCGTACCAATCTTTTACGTGGTCTTCTAATCCATGTAGTGCTATGTTGGCTAATAATGGAGAAATAATTCCTCCTTGAGGCGTGCCCTCTAAAGCTTTAGTGACTTCATTGGATTCGTTTTCAAAGCCTACCATGATGTCTGCTTTTAACCATGCTTTGATTTGATTTTCCATTTGATCAAATGTATTCAGCTTGATTATAAGTTTATCATGGTCTATTTCGTCGAAACATTTGTGAATATCGGCGTCAAGGACAAATCGACTTTTTCCTCTTAACGAAAGAAAGAGGGCGGCAATGGCATCATGACACGACCTTCCTGGCCTAAACCCGTACGAATTAGACTCAAAAATGGCCTCCCATTCTGGCTCCAAAGCGAGTTTTGCCAGCATTTGTTTTGCCCTGTCTTCGATTGTCGGTATACCTAGGGGCCGAAGTCCTTTCTTTTTCGCTCCAACTCTAGGAATGTAGACTCTTCTAATAGCTTTTGATTTCCCGTCGAGCTTAAGCCCGTACGCTAATTCAATTTTCTTTTCGTGTGAAAGAACTTTCACACCATCCACACCAGGGGTGTTACGTCCTTGATTTTCTGTAGTAACTCGTCTTACTGCTAGAAGTTTAGCATCTAAACTTCCGATAATCCGGCGTTGTATTGCACGGACAGTCTGACGTTTTCCTTCCATACTTGCTTTATAAACTCTTCGTTGTTGTCTAGAAAGTCTCTTTTGAACTAATGTCCAATCAATTTCTTTCCACGCTAATTTGCTCATATTGACTTGATTTGTTTATTAAATTTAGCCCTAATGGACGTCAGCTTATCATTTTCATTGCTACGTACGAAAATGCATTTGCTTTTTCCAAAAGTCTCTCACTTAATAATCATAAAGACAGCCATCCTACCTTTCCTAAGAGCTACTTAGTTCGGGAAATTATTAAGCTTTCCTCTGTTCCTTTAGTTTATATAAGCAGGTTAGATGTGTACAATATACCTAGGCCCTGTGTTATTCTAAGCGGGAAGAGATAATCAGCTCTTCTCGTTCAGGCCATCTTAGATTCTTCTCAGATCTTTATAAAAGAAAAGTTATGGTTCGAAGATAGATACTTAAATACATGGGAGTAAGGATACTTACCCCTATTAGCTTCATCATACTGCATTTCAAATACCTTTGCTAAACTTCCTCATTGGCTAGATGAGTAATCAAGGTATCCAAACTGGGTGCTTAGTCACTCGTATGAATTTTCATCATCATAAACTAAAAGTTCACACTAATGGTTATATTCTACTATTTTATTTTCTTGGATAATCTTACTTAGTAAATAAATACCAAGTAAGATTATAATTTATTTGCTCCGCGAAGGATTGCTGCGCATGCTAGTGTAAACAGGTCTTGATGTGGGCCTGGCACAAGTGCCAAACTGCAAGCTCCAGCTGCTACGACGCAGGCAACACTCTTACTTCCTGTTGCTTTGTAGCAAGATTTTGCTACGTCAACATAGAATATAGCGATAGCTTTTGTAGACTTTAGACCTTCAGACACAGCGGTTCCTACTCGTACTATTGGATTTGGCATTAGAAAAATCCTCCTAAAAAGCCAAAAATAAACTCACCAAGTGACTTTAGCATAAATTTTTTTTATGTTTAATTTAAATAAATTAGTGAAATGAGTACTAGTGTGTGGATTTTCTCTTTTTCCTATTAATATGTTTAATATGCAAAAGATTCTTTCCAAACAGGTCGCACAATTAATTCCATAATTAATACAGTTTTACCTACACCAGCTCCACCGAATAGACCAATTTTTCCACCACGTCGGTACGGTGCTAATAAATCAACAACTTTAATACCCGTCTCAAAAACAGATGGTTTTGTATCTAGGTCTGTGAAAGAAGGAGCACTACGGTGAATTGGTAAACGATCCGTTGTAGTTTCAATATTTGTACCTTCGTCCACCGGCTCACCTAATATATTGAAAATCCGACCTAAAGTAGGTGTACCAACTGGTACCGAGATTGGAGCTTGTGTATCAATAACTTCAACGCCACGTTGTAAACCATCAGTAGAACTCATGGATACAGCACGAACTTTGTTATCACCAAGTAATTGTTGTACTTCACAAACTACAGTTTTACCAGAATATGATACAGTTAAAGCATTATAAATCTTCGGTAGATTTCCTTCGGGGAAAACTGCATCAATAACTGGTCCAATAATTTGTGTTACAAAACCATTTCCTTGTGTTGCTGACATATTTTTCTCATATTTTTGTCTCGTTTTTTGTTCCCCCATTCATTATTTAAGATAATTAACTAGCTTTCATAACATTAATATTATAACGAAAAACTAAATAAAACAAATTAGTTTTTTATATTGCCTATTTTCTTCCGTAATATTTAATTTTATGATAAAATGAAATTCATAATTTGATAGAAATGATCAACGAATATAAACAGAACAGATATGCGGAATTTACTATATTGTTCTGTATTAAATTTTTAGGAGTCTGTATAATTAACTTATATATATATGTCACGTTACCGCGGTGCAAAACTTCGAGTTGTCAGACGTCTGGGCGAATTACCAGGTCTGACTAACAAAATTCCAAAAAGCTCTTTCCTTCCTGGTGTCCACGGTCCTTCTAAAGCTGAAAAAAAGACTTCAATATCTGAATACGCTATTCGATTACAAGAAAAACAAAAATTACGTTTCAATTATGGAGTATCCGAGAAACAGCTACTTAACTACGTTAAAAAGGCTAAACGTTTACCAGGCGCTACAGGTACTTTGATAATACAGCAACTAGAGATGCGACTTGATAATATTGTCTTTCAATTAGGTTTTGCGAATACTATATCAGCGGCTAGACAAATTGTATCTCATGGGCATATAAGAGTAAATGGAAGAAAGTTAAACATACCGAGTTTCCAATGTAAACCGAATGATGTTATATCAATCACAGACAAGAAATCTTCAAGGAATTTAATAACAAAAAATATTGAATCCACAAATATTCATTCACGTTTAAAATCCCATTTGGATTTTACCGAGCAAACAAATGAAGGGAAAATTTTAAATATCGTTGACACAAAGGAAATTGATTTAAAAATTAACGAACTCTACATTGTTGAGTTTTACTCGAAAAAATAAAGTATTATTTTTATTTATTAGTAATTGAGTATAAGTTTTTAAACTCCATTAGAATTCTTAATCTATAATTATATTGATACTCTAAAAATACGAAGAAACATAAAATAATGAAATTCAAATTTAAAAGAGAATTAGAAGCTGACCTTGTATTAGAGTTACCTTTCACTGAACATGTGGAAGAATTAAGACAACGGTGTTTCCATGTTTTGGCTTTAGTCTTGATTACTTCACTAATAGCTTTTTTTAATGTAAGAGATATTGTTCAAATCTTAGAAACACCCGTAACAAATATTAAATTCTTTCAACTTGCACCCGGTGAATACTTTATATCAACTGTAAAGATAGCTTTTTACACTGGACTTTTGATAACAAGTCCATTTTTGTTAACCCAATTGACTGTTTATATAATACCAGGTTTAAACAAAGGCGAAAAAAATTTAATTTTACCTCTTTTACTAGGTTCCACGTTACTATTTTTTTTTAGTCTGTTTTTTTCTTATTTTGTTTTAATACCCGCTGCCTTAAATTTTTTCATATCTTATGGTGAAAATGTTATTGAACCTCTCTGGTCATTTAATCAATACTTTGACTTTATTTTAATTTTATTTTACACGACGGGTCTGGCTTTTCAAGTCCCTATATTTCAAATTGTTATTGGGGTACTTGGTGTAATTTCCGGTAGACAAATGCTCGAGTATTGGAAATACGTTGTACTAATTGCGACAATAATTGGCGCAGTGTTAACTCCCTCAACTGACCCAATCACACAATTATTATTATCTGGTGTTATTATACTTTTATATTTATTAGGGGTAAGTATTTTACGTTTAATGAAGAAGTAAATTTTAAACATACTTAATTAAAAAAATTTTTCTCAAATAGCTTTAAAATCAAAATTAGAAAATTTCGTGAAATTTTATAATTGGGCAAAGATTAAGACTTCTGTCTTAAACTCTATAACAATAATATTAGCATTGGTTGCTTTAAACGTACAAGATACGCAAGCATTCCCAATCTATGCACAACAGGCATATGCAAACCCACGTGAAGCAAATGGTAGAATTGCTTGTGCAAACTGTCATTTAGCTTCAAAACCAGTGGAGATTGAATCTCCCCAAGCTGTACTCCCTAATAGTATTTTTGAAGCAGAAGTAAAAATTCCTTATGATCTAGCAAGTAAACAAGTTCTGGGAAGTGGGGCTAAAGGCGGCTTAAACGTTGGAGCAGTAGTAATTTTACCTGAAGGATTCAAATTAGCTCCAAAAGATAAATTAAGTAAAGAGATAAAAGAAAAGAACAAAGGTGTTTACATTTCTGCATATAGTGCAAAAGCAGAAAATATTCTCGTTGTTGGTCCAATCTCTGGAGATAAACACCAAGAAATTACTTTCCCTATCTTAGCTCCTGACCCAGCAACTAATAGTGAAGTATTTTTCTTGAAATACCCAATTTATGTAGGTGCTAATCGCGGACGTGGGCAAGTAAACCCAACAGGTGATAAAACAAATAATAACGCTATAGTATCAGCAGTGACTGGTCAAGTTACAGACATTAATGTAACGGATAAAGGAACTAACGTGACAGTAAAAACTGCAACAGGTGAGGATGTTAGTATTAACGTACCTAAAGGTCTAGATTTAGCCGTTAGTAAAGGTATCTACGTTAAAACAGATCAATTAATATCAAAAGATCCAAATGTGGGTGGTTTTGGACAAACAGAGACAGAAATTGTTTTACAAAGTCCTGCCCGTATTTATGGGTATATGCTTATTTGTTTCTTTATCATTTTAACACAAATATTTTTAGTAATCAAAAAGAAACAATTTGAAAAAGTTCAAGCTGCGGAGATGAATTTCTAAAAATAAAATTTATTTTGAAGTCTGTTTTAATCACAGACTTCAAAATACATTATTCTAAATCACGACGACTTGGATTTCGTGATGGGTCACTTGATAAAAATCCAAATATAAAAATAGAACTAAAAAGAATGACCGTTGCGTAAACCAATATTTTTAACGTGAACATAATTGAGTCTAATAAAAAGTTTTTAAAACTGATTTATATGATATATCCTTTATTAACTTTCGAGTTAAAAAGTTAAATCTTTTCTTTGTTTAACTTTACTTTGGTCATATTTTAAATCAGAAAGTTTTTTTAACATCGTACTATAGTACTCTTGTAAATAAAGATCAAGTTGACTCTCTTTATTAATATAAAGTATGTGTTGTGAAAATGTTCTATTTTTCTCTGAATTATTAATATTAGAAAAAGTTAAACGATCCTGAATCCCCCAACTCCACATAAAGAAAGAAGCAAAAATACGGCTAAATTCTAGTAAGAAAGGAGATAAAGTATTAATGTTTGCCATTTGACCCGAATAAGTCTCACATAAACTAATAATTTGTGATGGGCTCCAATCACCCGAACTTTTTAAAACTACCGTTTTATTAACCTCGTCTTCTTGTGTTAATGTTTTAACACACATCTCTGCAATATCAATTGTATCTAAATACGATATAGCTGTATCATCTTGTGTAACCCAGACTGTTTCTTGGTCCAAGATAGGTATAGCATATTGACCTATTAAACCTTGGAAAAAACTTGGTAATTGAAAAATTGTATACGGTAATCCAGAATTTTGTAAGCATATTTCAACTGAATTCTTGAAATTTAACAGAGGAATCCTGTTAAAATTTAAGGGTTTATTTGCGATAGAAAAAAATATAAATCGTTGGATATTTGCTTTTTTAGCCGCTTTTATCAAAGCAATTTTACTAACTAAATCAATTTGTCGTAATGTGCCTAACTCTTCATCGGCTGGTAAAGTTGAAGCATCAAATATTACGGTAACATTTTTTAGTACTTGTGGTAGAGTATCTGGGAAACGTAAATCTAGGTAAACTAATTCGGCACCTGCACGCCTTAACCATGCAGACTTCTTTAATTCACGAACCCCACACTTAACTGGATATCCTCGTTTTAGAGCTTGGAGAACAATTTGACGACCTAAGGCACCTGTAGCACCAAGAACAAGTAAAGTCATATATTTCTATTGGTATATCTATATTTATTAAAATCATAATTGATCAAAGAAACTTCCATGTTTTAAAAAGCAAGCTGTAAAGCTATATCTTCTCTAAATTCAAAATTACATGTGAAATAATACTTTGGTCTAACTTTAATTTGTTTCTATATGTAGGTAAAATTTGAGGTGATGCAACGAACCGTATCTCTATAAAATGTCCAGCCTTAAAGGTCTTTCGGGCATACGCGAGGTCACGTTGACCACGTGAAACTATTGAGACACGTAAAGCACCTAAGCGATATAAATGTCTTGCATAATCAAGTGAATAAGTTTTTAAATCGTCTTCAGAGGCTTGTGGTGAAAAAATTACTCTAGTCTCATAATTATTCTTTTCTTTTATTATTTTCATAAATTTTTTAAATCAAAAATTAGTAATGGTAAAAATAACTCTTTAAAAAGAAATTTTTACCACTTTCTAAATTCTCGTATTGAGAAATAGCCGAATCATTACAATGTAGTAAAATCAACTGTAATACCAGGTCCCATGGTTGAACAGATACTTAATTTTTTAATGTATTTTCCTTTTACACCAGAAGGCTTATTCATTTCAATTGACTTATAAAAAGTCATTAAATTCTCCAATAGGGATTCAGTTGAAAAATCCGCTTTTCCAAAACTGATGTGGACAATACCTGCTTTATCAGCCCTGTACTCTAATTTTCCTTTTTTAAATTCCTTAACGGTTGCTTCCATATCGGTTGTTACAGTACCTGCTTTAGGTGAGGGCATTAATCCTTTAGGGCCAAGAACTCGACCTAACTTAGCCAATTTGGGCATCATGTCAGGTACTGTTATTAGGAGATCAAAATCTAATATCCCACGACTGATGTCCTCAAATAAATCATCGCTTCCAATAATATCAGCGTTTGACTTTGATGCTAAATCTAAACTGTCGGTAGGAAGAAGAACTGCGATACGACGTTCTTTACCTGTACCATGGGGTAGGGAAACCGTAGTACGCAATTGTTGGTCAGCATATTTTGGATCAATAAAGAGCGAAATATGGGCTTCCATGGATTCGTTAAACTTAGTCGAAGCTGTAGATTTCACTAAATCAATTGCTTCCCTTACATCATAGCTAATCTTTTGAACTTTACTTTTTTCACGTGCTAAACGTTTAGAGATTGTTTTCATAAAATTTTGTAAAAATCAGTTTTAATTCTCAAGAATTGAAATACCCATATTTGCTGCTGTTCCTGCAATAATTTTCATAGCAGCACCAATATTCGAAGTATTTAAATCTACGAGTTTTGTTTTTGCAATATCTTCCACTTGGCTCTTTGTTACCGAACCCACGATGCTCTTGTTTGGTTCACCAGAACCTTTTTGAACGTTTGCTGCCTTTATCAAAAGAACTGAGGCTGGGGGAGTTTTTAACTTAAAAGTATAGCTACGGTCCTCATAAACCGATATTTCTACAGGAATAATAAGGCCATCTTTGTCAGCTGTTTTTGCATTATACTCTTTACAAAAAGCAGAAATATTAGCTCCATGTTGACCTAAAGCGGGACCAACTGGAGGTGCTGGTGTTGCTTTACCCGCTGGTAAAGCTAATTTTATAATTGCAACTACTTTTTTAGCCATAAAATTACTATAAAGTTAAAAAAAATAACGTAATGAGTAAATTAAGTATTACTTCATTTAAAAATAATCAAACACGCCCTGAAGGACTTGAACCCTCGACATTTGGTTTTGGAGACCAACGTTCTACCAACTGAACTAAGGACGCATTATTAAGTCATTACAAAATGTAATAACCCTATTACTTTACCATAAATAACACTATAATATCAAGGTTTAAAACCCCTTAGAGAAAATTACTTATTACTCTCCATAAAAATAATTTAGATTTGCTACTATATTAGCAAAGATTCTTAGATACTTACCTCGCTAACAAGAATTTTAGTTAATTGTTGGCGGTGCCCTTTTTTACGACGATATTTCTTCTTTGATTTCATTTTATAGACAATTAGTTTAGGACCAGAAATATGTTCCACAACTATTCCCTTAACTTTAGCATCCGTAAGGTAGGGGTAACCTAAGAATACTTCATTATCTTGTTTTACCATTAGAACGCGTTTTAATGAAATCACCTCCATTGACTCTAGGGGAACTTTATCAGTTATAAACTGTTGTCCTTCTTCTAGCCAAACTTGAGTGCCACCTATTTCAACAATGGCATAACTATTTTCATCTTGGATTACCATAAAATAATTTATTCCACAAAAATTTATAAAAATAATTTTATCATAAATATTTAAAAGTTCCAATGGTTATTTTTTAATTATCCAAAACTAGATTATAATGAAATTATAACCTAGTTTTGGGTATATAATTGTTATTAGATACGCGGAGTAGAGTAGTTTGGTAACTCGTTGGGCTCATAACCCGAAGGTCGATGGTTCAAATCCATCCTCCGCTAATATTATGTTTTTACTTAGATAGGATTTTTATAAATTCAAAATTTCTATATGAGTGTCTTGTGGTTATGGAAGTAAGTGGATGTGTGAAGCAAAATAAGGAATTGATTAAAGTAGGGTTTGAACTGCAATAAAGGATATGACTTTGGTTAAATTCACTTTGATAGCAGAGTTTAGAAGAGTTACTTTTCAATCACCAACGAACTGTACTATAATGAATTTTTTAATTATCAAGCAAATAGTTCTAATATTATTTTATAGAGTTTAAGACAGAGGTCTTGATCCCTTTACAATCTCTACTAGTTTTGAAACTAAATAACTGTTTGCACCAGCAATTCCACCATTTGCTTCGTGTCAATTTACATATCCTTGTGGGAGATAGGTTGTGAAAGTACTTCTAACACGAGGAGAATTTTTATCTTGTACTTTACTTTTAACCCATCTGCAAAGTAATTCATGAAATACTAACTACCTTATTAATTAAATTAATAATATAATATTTCTTAAATTTTGGGATTTTTTAAGTAAAATTATTTAACCTTTGGCAAGGGGTAGAGAATTTATTCTCGAAAAATAAAACAGAATTATCTTGCGATTTTTATCTTTAGTCTTATTTTTCTAATAACAAAAAGTAAAATCTCTTTTAAAAGAGATTATATTAATGGTACCATGAAATAAATAGATAGTTTAATTATTTAAACTTAGCTAATATTTTCAATAATACTACCTGTGATTTTAAAAAGATACACAGTCACATATGTCAAAAACTCCGAAAGTTCTTAATGTCAGTAATTCTACCAATATAAATTTTATTTTAGTATACTTGTAGATTTTTTTGATAAGTAATTCATGTTCATAATCATGAACATGAATTACTTATTACGTTACCTATTAGGAACAACTATCTGGTGCTTATGCAGCAACAGATGGAGCAGCTAAAGCAACTGGCATTGACTCAGCAGAAGCTAAATCTAATGGGAAGTTGTGAGCGTTACGCTCGTGCATTACTTCCATACCAAGGTCAGCACGGTTAAGGATATCAGCCCAAGTGTTGATAACACGACCTTCTGAATCAACTACAGATTGGTTGAAGTTGAAACCGTTAAGGTTGAATGCCATTGTAGAAACACCTAGTGCAGTTAACCAAATACCTACAACTGGCCAAGCAGCTAGGAAGAAGTGTAAAGCACGTGAGTTGTTGAATGAAGCGTATTGGAAGATTAAACGACCAAAGTAACCGTGTGCAGCTACGATGTTGTAAGTCTCTTCTTCTTGCCCGAATTTGTAACCGTTGTTTGAAGACTCAGACTCAGTTGTCTCACGGATTAGAGATGAAGTTACTAATGAACCGTGCATAGCCGAGAATAATGAACCACCAAATACACCAGCAACACCAGCCATGTGGAATGGGTGCATTAAGATGTTGTGCTCAGCTTGGAATACAAGCATGAAGTTGAATGTTCCTGAGATACCTAGAGGCATACCATCAGAGAATGAACCTTGACCAATTGGGTATACAAGGAATACAGCAGTAGCTGCAGCTACAGGAGCTGAGAATGCTACGAAGATCCAAGGACGCATACCTAAACGGTAAGATAGTTCCCACTCACGACCCATCCAGCAAGAAACACCGATTAAGAAGTGTAAAACAACTAGTTGGTAAGGACCACCGTTGTATAACCACTCATCAACAGATGCAGCTTCCCATACAGGGTAGAAGTGAACACCAATAGCGTTAGATGAAGGAATTACAGCACCAGAGATGATGTTGTTTCCGTACATTAATGAACCAGCAACTGGCTCACGAATACCATCGATATCAACTGGCGGTGCAGCGATAAAAGCAATGATGTAACAAGTAGTAGCAGATAGTAGTGTAGGGATCATAAGAACACCAAACCAACCGATGTATAAACGGTTGTCAGTAGATGTAATCCAAGAGCAGAAACGCTCCCATAAGCTGATGCTTTCGCGTCTTTCTAAAGTTGCAGTCATTTTAAAAAATTCCTTTTTAATGATTTTTAATATTTTTTCCAGATTTTTATCTGTTACTAACTATTATAGCAGATAAAACTAAAAATGACACAAAATAACTTACATAATTTAAAATTTTTAATGAAATTAGTTATTAAAAATTTTAGAGTCTGGGGTACCTGTATATTTTAGAGTAAAGTATTGCAAGAAGATATTATTTTGGTTAAAATACCTTAAAGGCTCTATAGCTCAGTGGTTAGAGCAGGGGACTCATAAGCCCAAGGTCACAGGTTCAAATCCCGTTAGAGCTATATATATATATATGTATATGTAATTGACCTAACTATATTGAAGACAATAGGAATGGAATTAAAAAGTCTAAATCTGTTACAGGTTACGGAACTAAGTATCTTCTTCAAAAATAGTTAGGTAGATTTAGAAAGTTGCACAGCACTCGGAGTAATTAAGACCCAACAAATTAAGTAAACTTGTTTGATTAACCTTTAACGAAATGATAAAAGCTTCGCGTTTATGCAGTTTAAATTAAATTTAGTTACATTAAATAGTAATAACTACATAGATTATTAAGAGCCAATGTTTGTTAACATTTTTACATTATTCGGCCATGACAGGGAGTCTTAGGCACATATTAGAGTTAAGGTAGTTATTTTTAATCTCTGGATATACCTTTTTTTATATTGGCAAGATCAGGGAATCAATTTCTATTACAGTGGAGATAACTCCACTAGATATATTTTTGCAAGCTTATGTAGGGCTAATGTATATATTAAGTTAATAAAGGTATTGATCATGAGTTTTTCATTCATTTATTAATAATCAATAGTGGGAATTAGTTAAATTTTTTAGAAAAATTCAAGTAGTGTTGGTAAAAACTTTTTTCTTATTTTATACGCGTGATAGATTAAATCGTTAGAACTACCTAGTTATCATGAAAACCTTAAATTTAAGGCTTTCAGTGATAATTTTACGTGTTTAAAGGACTATGTTTGGCTTTTGCATTCTATAAAATAGTTATAGAATGCAAAAGATAAAATTAATCAATTGGACGCATAGAAAGTACAGGTTCCGTTTCACGGTTAATACCTTTTTCGAAACCGGCTGCAGCAGCTCTAGCTCGTCCTGCATGCCACCAATGACCTACAAGAAGGAACCAAGAGAAAATCCAATGTGAACATGTTAGCCATGAACGTGGAGATACATAGTTAAATGAGTTAATCTCTGTAGCTACACCCCCTACTGAGTTTAATGAACCTAAAGGTGCATGTGTCATGTATTCAGCCGCACGACGTTCTTGCCAAGGTTGAATATCATTACGGATTTTATTAATATCTAAACCATTTGGACCACGTAATGGCTCAACCCATGGAGCACGTAAATCCCAGAAACGCATAGTTTCTCCACCAAATATAATTTCTCCACTTGGAGAACGCATTAAGTACTTACCTAAACCAGTAGGACCTTGAGCAGATGCAACGTTAGCACCTAGACGTTGGTCACGAACTAAGAAAGTAAATGCTTGTGATTGTGATGCTTCTGGACCTGTTGGACCATAAAATTCACTAGGGTATGCTGTGTTATTATACCAAGCATAAACTGCCGCTGCAAATCCCATTACAGATAAAGCAGCTAAACTATAAGATAGGTAAGCTTCTCCAGACCAAACGAAAGCACGACGAGCCCAAGGGAAAGGCTTAGTAGTAATGTGCCAGAAACCTCCGAATAGACATAAAACGCCTACCCAGATATGTCCACCAACAAGGTCTTCCATATTATTAATTGCTATAATCCAACCGTCACCTCCAAAAGGCGAACGTAGAACATAACCAAAAATAACGGCAGGGTTAGTTGTTGGGTTAGTAATTAGACGAACATCACCGCCACCTGGAGCCCATGTATCGTAAATACCACCGACATACATTGCTTTAATAACTAAAAGGAATGATCCAATACCTAGAAGACATAAGTGAATCCCTAGAATTGTAGTCATTTTGTTCTTGTCACGCCAGTCATAGCCAAAGAAAGGGAATGACTCTTCAAGCGTATCAGGACCAATTAAAGAATGGTAAATACCACCAAAACCTAATACAGCAGATGAAATTAAGTGAACTACACCTACAACAAAGTATGGGTATGTGTTAATAATTTCTCCACCTGGGCCTACGCCCCAACCTAAAACAGCTAAATGTTGTAGTAAAATACAACCTTGCTCATATAAAGGTTTTTCAGGGATGTAGTGTGACACTTCAAATAACGTCATAGCACCACACCAAAATACCATTACACCAGCATGTGCTACGTGAGCACCTAAAAGTTTACCAGACACGTTTATTAAACGTGCATTACCCGACCACCAAGCAAAACCTGTAGATTCAATATCGCGGCCTGTTACATTATTAAAGGGCGTTTCCACGTGGTAAAACCTCCTCTGGGAATACAAAGTTTTCATGTGGTTGATCTTGTGCTGCCATCCATGAACGAATGCCCTCATTTAAAAGGATGTTTTTCGTGTAGAATGTTTCAAACTCTGGGTCTTCTGCTGCACGTAACTCTTGAGATACGAAATCGTATGCACGTAAATTTAACGCTAAACCTACAACACCGATAGCACTTGTCCATAAACCAGCTACAGGTACAAATAACATAAAGAAATGTAACCAACGCTTATTAGAGAAAGCTACACCGAAGATTTGTGACCAGAATCTATTCGCTGTTACCATTGAATAAGTTTCTTCTGATTGAGTCGGTGTAAATGCACGGAAAGTATTAGCAGCGTCACCATCTTCAAATAATGTGTTTTCTACTGTTGCACCATGAATAGCACAAAGTAGTGCACCACCTAAAATTCCAGCTACACCCATCATATGGAATGGGTTAAGTGTCCAGTTATGGAAACCTTGAAGGAATAAAAGGAAACGGAAGATAGCAGCTACACCAAAACTTGGTGCAAAGAACCAACTCGCTTGACCTAGAGGGTAAATTAAGAATACAGATAGGAAAATTGAAATAGGTCCTGAGAATGCAATTGCATTATAAGGACGAATACCCACTAAGCGAGCAATTTCAAACTGACGTAAACAGAATCCTATAAGACCAAAAGCACCATGAAGTGCAATAAAAGTCCAAAGACCACCGATTTGACACCAACGTGTAAAATCACCTTGCGCTTCCGGACCCCATAATAAGATTAATGAGTGACCCATACTATTAGCTGGTGTTGAGACAGCTACAGTAAGGAAATTACAACCCTCTAAGTAAGAAGAAGCTAAACCATGTGTATACCACGATGTAACAAATGTCGTACCTGTAAACCAACCACCAACAGCTAAATAAGCAGTAGGGAATAAAAGGAGACCTGACCAACCAACGAAAACAAAACGATCACGCTTTAACCAATCATCTGCTAGATCGAATACTCCACGTTCTTTTAATCGACCAACCGAAACAGCCATACTTATAAAAAGTTTGCCGCAAATTAAGAAAATGAATATTCCTCTTTCTTTAAAACTTAATATCTTAGAATACTCTAAACTGTTAATTAAAATAATCGGGAGTTAATTCTAGATACTTAAAATGTGTATAATGTTTATTATGTCCTTTTAAAAAAATTAAATAGTAGTTGATATTATATTTATATGTATCTTATTAATAAAATTTCTTGATAAAGTCAAAAATTATTTCTAAATAACTTAATAATTTTAAAATGTTGATTAAATATTAAATTTATTATATGATTATTGCGTGTGATTTAATATGGCGTGTCTCTTTTAAAGAAAATTAGACAACCACCTGTATTAAAACATTAGATGAAATTCACCGAAGATCAATGAAGAATAAACTTAAAACAAGAAGTTCCGCTAAAAAACGCTACAAAAAAACAGGCACTGGGAAATTTGTACGTCGCAAAGCATTTAAAGGGCATATTTTAGAGAAAAAGAGTCCAAAACGTAAACGTAACCTTAAACTTCGAGAATGCGTATCAAAAGGAGATAGTCACGCTATTAAATTAATGCTACCCTATAATTAAATATAAAAAATGGTAAGAATAAAGCGTGGTAATGTTGCACGTAAAAGAAGAAAAAAAGTTTTAAAACTTGCAAAAGGTTTCAAAGGTTCACATTCTAGACTTTTCCGGGTAGCTAATCAACAAGTAATGAAAGCACTAAGGTACTCATATATAGGACGTAAACAGAAAAAACGTGTGTTTAGAAGTTTATGGATTACAAGAATTAATGCAGTTACAAGGAATAAGTACAATAAACCGTATAATGTCTTTATGCACGAGGTTAAAGAAAAAAATATTGGTTTAAACCGTAAAATGTTGTCGCAATTAGCGATTTTCGATCCAATAGCGTTAGACGAGATTAATAAACAAATACAAAAACAAGGTTAATTTATAAATTAACCCTGTTTTTACTTTCTAGATATAAATTACGATAAGATTGTCCAAACTCTGTCTAACCAAAATCCTAACAATATATCACGGGATTTACTTGTTAGGATTTTCATTCAATAGTAAATTCTACTACTTTTTTCCTTGGGCCACAGCAACCGTACAACCTAAAAAGTACCGTATGTTTTCCGAACAGAAGCCATAACCAACGTTAAATGTTAATTGCCACTTATATTATATTAACTAGTACGCAACCAACACATTCGATTACACTACTGACAACGTGTAAGCTACTACCAAGCCTTTGAGCACATAGCTTGTACCAATTACAACCTCAGCACTCGATCGACCAGTTTTAATAATTTTACCAACCTTTTAGACTTTTTCAACAGCTCCCTATATAGTTACATTTACACCACAAAGAGTACCTTACGTTGAAACTGACGGCAACGACAAGTATTTACTCTTTTAAGAAAAAAAAGAAATTTGTTAAATAGTTTCAAGATTTAGAAGAAGAATGGAACGACGGTTCATACAATCGATTAATTAAAAATGGTAAATACTTAATATAATGACCTTATTTTATTAACAACTCTTTTTAGTTTAGGGTCCTAAACTAAAAAGAGTTGTTAATTCCTAATTTACACGTCTATTTATTTAAGCAAACTTACCAGAAGTTGAAGCTATCACAAAGGCAGCGTATGTTAAGAAGAAACCAAGTGTGAAGTGTGCTAGACCCACTAAACGAGCTTGGACAATCGATAATGCCACCGGCTTGTCTCGCCATTTAACTAAATTTGCTAATGGAGTACGCTCATGAGCCCAAACTAATGTTTCAATAAGTTCCTGCCAATAACCACGCCATGATATTAAGAACATAAAACCAGTAGCCCAAATTAAGTGACCAAATAAGAACATCCAAGCCCATACCGCTTGGCTATTCATACCAAATGGATTGTAACCATTAATTAATGGAGAAGATGTTAACCATAGGTAGTCTCTTAACCAACCCATTATGTAATTCGATGACTCATTAAACTGAGCTGGATTTCCACCCCAGATAGTCATATGTTTCCAATGCCAATAGAAAGTCACCCAACTGATGGTATTTAACATCCAGAACATAGATAAGTAGAATGCATCCCAAGCAGAAATATCACAAGTACCTCCACGGCCTGGGCCGTCACAAGGGAAGCTGTAACCAAAATCTTTTTTATCAGGCATTAACTTAGATCCACGCGCATCTAAAGCACCTTTTACTAAGATTAAAGTTGTCGTATGTAAACCTAAAGCAATAGCGTGATGCACTAGGAAATCACCAGGACCAATTGTTAAGAATAATGAATTTTTGTCATTATTAATAGCTTCTGACCAACCTGGTAACCAAACTTTCGAACTTGCTACGGTAGCTGGACTATCTGAAGATGCTAGTAGAACATTAAAACCATATAAAGCTTTTCCTGAAGCTGATTGAATAAACTGTGCGAAAACAGGCTCAATTAAAATTTGTTTTTCAGGTTGTCCAAATGCCACAACTGTATCGTTATGTACATAAAGTCCTAAAGTGTGGAAACCTAGAAACAGAGAAACCCAACTTAAGTGAGAAATAATAGCTTCTTTGTGCTCTAACATACGAGCCAGAACATTATCCTTGTTTAACTCAGGATCATAATCGCGGACAAAGAAAATTGCCCCGTGTGCAAATGCTCCTACCATAAGGAATCCTGCTATATACTGGTGATGCGTATATAAAGCGGCTTGAGTAGTAAAATCTTTAGCCATGTATACATAAGATGGCATTGCATACATGTGTTGGGCAACTAAAGAAGTCGCAACGCCTAAACTAGCTAAAGCTAGACCAAGTTGCATATGTAACGAATTTGTTATTGTGTCAAAAAGTCCACGGTGACCCGCACCTAAACGACCACCAGGTGGGCGATGTGCATCTAAAATCTCTTTCATATTATGACCAATACCGAAGTTAGTACGGTACATATGACCTGCGATAATAAATACTACACCGATCGCAAGATGGTGATGCGCGATATCCGTTAACCATAGAGATTGCGTCTGGGGATTAAATCCACCGAGGAATGTTAACATAGCCGTTCCTGAACCTTCAGTTGAACCAAAAACATGCCCAGCTACGTCGGGATTAGCTGCATATGCAAACCAATCACCGCTAAAGAATGGTCCAAGACCTTCGGGATGGGGTAGAGTAGTTAAAAAGTTATCCCAACCTACATGAATACCTCGAGATTCCGGAATTGCCACATGAACTAGATGACCAGTCCATGCAACAGAACTAAAACCAAATAAACCTGATAAATGATGGTTTAATCGTGACTCGTTATTTTTAAACCAAGATAAACTAGGTTTAAACTTCGGTTGTAAATGTAACCAACCAGCGAATAGTAACAGTGATGAAAACAACAATAAACCAATAGAAGCAAAGTATAGGTCATTATTAGTTCTCATACCGATAGTGTACCACCAATGGTAAACACCAGAATATGCAATATTTACGGGGTAGTTGACACCACCTCGTGTAAAAGCTTTGAGTGCAGGTTCTCCAAAGTGAGGGTCCCATATTGCATGGGCAATAGGTTTAACTTTTAACGGATTTAAAATCCATTGCTCGAAATTGCCTTGCCAAGCGACATGGAAGAGATTACCTGACGTCCATAAAAATATGACTGCAAGATGACCGAAATGAGAAGCAAATATTTTTTGATACAGACTCTCTTCTGTCATACCGTCATGAGCTTCTAAGTCATGCGCGGTTGCAATACCATACCAAATTCGACGTGTAGCCGGGTCTTGAGCAAGAGCCTGGCTAAATTTGGGGAATTTAGTTACCATAATTAATATTATTACCTTATTTAAAAATTAACCAACTGAAATGATTCTTGCTAAGAAGAATGACCACGTTGTTCCGATACCACCCAATAAATAGTGGGCTAAACCGACAGCTCGACCTTGTGTGATACTAAGAGCACGAGGTTGTATAGACGGAGCAACTTTGATTTTATTATGAGCCCAAACAATAGACTCAATTAACTCTTGCCAGTAACCACGACCACTAAATAAGAACATTAAACTAAACGCCCAAATAAAGTGTGCGCCTAGGAAAATCAGACCATAAGCAGAGACAGCTGAACCATAAGATTGAATTACTTGTGAAGCTTGAGACCAAAGGAAATCTCGAAGCCAACCGTTAATTGTTATAGCACTATTTGCAAAATTACCACCTGTTATGTGGGCAACAGTACCTTCTGGACTAATTGTACCCCAAACATCAGATTGCATTTTCCAGCTGAAATGGAAGATAACTACAGAAATTGAATTATACATCCAGAATAACCCTAGGAAAACGTGATCCCAAGACGAAGATTGGCACGTACCGCCACGACCTGGACCATCACAAGGGAAACGGAAGCCAAGATTTACTTTATCTGGGATAAGTTTTGAACTACGGGCATATAACGCCCCTTTTAATAAAATTAGAACAGTTACATGAATCGTGAAGGCATGGATATGGTGAACCATAAAATCAGCAGTACCTAATTTTATCGGCATCATAGCAATCTTCGAACCAACTGAAACAATATCACCACCAAAAGCATAACTAGCTGTTGCTAAGGCATTTGGAGCTGTATTTCCTGGTGCCGCTAAGTGAGTATTTTGAATCCACTGGGCAAAAACAGGTTGTAGTTGAATAGCTTTGTCCGAGAACATGTCCTGTGAACGACCTAAAGCACGCATTGTATCGTTGTGTACATATAAACCAAAGCTATGACAACCTAGGAAAATACATACCCAATTTAGGTGAGAAATTATAGCATCACGATGTCTTAAGACGCGATCTAAGAGATTATTATAGTTAGCAGAAGGATTATAATCACGAACCATAAAAATTGATGCATGAGCTGCTGCTCCTACAACACAAAAGCCACCTATCCACATATGATGTGTGAATAGAGATAACTGAGTTGGATAATCAGTCGCTATATAAGGATATGGGGGCATTGCATACATGTGGTGAGCCACAATAATACTTAGCGAACCTACCATAGCTAAATTAATAGCTAATTGTGCGTGCCAAGACGTTGTTAGGATTTCGTATAAGCCTTTATGTCCTTCACCGGTGAAAGGTCCTTTATGCGCTTCTAATATCTCTTTCATACTGTGACCAATACCCCAATTTGTACGGTACATATGGCCTGCGAAAATAAATAAGACAGCTAAAGCTAAATGGTGGTGAGCAATATCACTTAACCAAAGACCTCCAGTAACAGGATTTAAACCACCTTTAAAAGTTAAGAAATCAGAATATTCATTCCAATGGAAACCAAAAAATGGAGCTAGACCTTTAGAAAAACTAGGGTATAGCTGGGCCATTAGTTCTCGATTAATTAAAAATTCATGTGGCAAAGGAATCTCTTGTGGAGTTACTCCCGCATCTAATAATTTATTAATGGGTAACGCAATATGGATTTGGTGACCCGACCATGATAAACAACCTAGACCTAATAAACCTGATAAGTGGTGGTTCATCATAGATTCAGCGTTTTGGAACCACTCTAATTTAGGAGCTGCTTTATGGTAATGGAACCAACCAGCGAACATCATTAAAGCTGACATAAATAGACCGCCTAAGGCTGTCCAATATAATTCAACTTCACTTGTTATCCCTTCAGCACGCCAAATCTGAAAGAAACCTGATGTAATTTGAACTCCTGAGAAATTACCACCCATGTCGCCATTTAATATCTCTTGGCCTACAATGGGCCAAACGACTTGGGCACTTGGCTTTATAGCTAATGGGTTTGTTAACCAAGCTGAATAGTTAGAGAAATATGCACCATGGAAGTGCATTCCACTAACCCACAGAAAGATTAAAGATAATTGACCAAAATGCGCACTAAATATTTTTCTAGAAATATCTTCTAACGAATTTGTCTGATTATCAAAATCATGTGCATCAGCATGTAAGTTCCAAATCCACGTTGTGGTTTTAGGACCTTTAGCTAGTGTTCTTGAAAAATGACCCGGTTTTGCCCATTTTTCAAAATTGGTATCAACAACATTACGATCAACTAAAACTTTAACTTCAGTTTTTCGCTCATTTGGACTAATAGTCATATAACTTTCCTTTTTGGAAAATAGAAAACTAGAAACTCTTATATTTCATAAATATGTATTGTAGGCACATATTTCAATACAAGTTTTCATCATCTAATATAAACTAAAATAGTAATAATTACCAGATTAATTTTAATTATAGTAAAAAATAATTGTCAGAAATTAAGAATTTCCTTAATATATTTGTTAAGTTGCTGGTGTAGCTCAATTGGTAGAGCAACTGATTTGTAATCAGTAGGTCGGGGGTTCAAGTCCCTTCACCAGCTTGGGATGAGTTATGTATAAAACTCAGAAATTTAAATGTAAATTATGGTATAATATCTGGTACATAATAAAATTTTTATGTCGGGAGTTAAAATTTAAATAAACATTAATTAGGATTAAAATATGTTAGATTTTTTTAAGACTAAGAAACCTAGTCAGGAAATACTAAATATTAACAGTATGGAGCCAAACATTCAACTAATGACAGATATTGAAATTCGCGAAGAAATGGCAAAACTTTTACATCAATCGAAAAAAGAAAAATCTGTTGATAATGTTGTTGAAAGGTCCTTTGCGTTAACCCGTGAAGCCAGTCTCCGTACAATTGGATTAAGGCATTATGAGACACAACTCCTTGGGGGATTGAAATTAAATAAAGGTAAAATCGTTGAAATGAAAACAGGGGAAGGAAAAACTTTGGTTGCGACCTTACCTGTTTGTTTAAATGCGTTGTCTTTAAAGGGTGTACATGTTGTAACTTCTAACCCATATCTAGCACAAAGAGATCAACAATGGATGAGTCAGTTATACCGATTCCTTGGATTATCTGTGGGGTTAGTCACTGAAAATATGGCAACAACCGAAAGAAAGGAGAATTACGGGTTAGATATTACTTACATCACAAATAGTGAATTAGCTTTTGATTATTTACGGGATAATATGGCAACAGAACCTTCAGAAGTAGTACTAAGGCCTTTCAATTATTGTGTAATTGATGAAGTTGATTCAATTCTTATTGATGAAGCAAGAACTCCATTAATCCTTTCTGGTAGGTCAAAAACACCAGTTGAGAAATATATTGTAGCTGACGAAATTACAAATTATCTCGAAAACAAAATTCACTACAAAGTAGATGAAAAAAATAAAAATGTAACATTAACCAGTAAAGGTATTTCTCAGATACAAACCTTCCTAAATATTCAAAATTTATACGACCCCCAAGACCCTTGGATCCCTTACATCCTCAATGCAATAAGGGTTCGTGTTTTATATACAAGAGATGCCAATTATATCGTTAAAAATAATGAAATATTTATAGTAGACGAGTTTACAGGACGTGTAATGGAAGATCGGAGATGGAGTGACGGATTACACCAGGCTGTAGAAGCTAAAGAAAATGTTCCCATATTAGAAGGTTCGGAAACATTAGCATCAGTTACATACCAGAATTTCTTTCTCCTATACCCAAAATTATCGGGTATGACTGGAACAGCGAAAACAGCTGAAGCTGAGCTAGAAAAAATCTATGGTCTTAATGTCGAAGTTTTACCGACTGAAAAACCAATGATAAGAAAAGATCTTTCTGATTTAGTATATAAAGATGAACTATCGAAATGGAAAGCTGTAATAAAAGAGTGTGAAAACGTTTTTTTAACTGGTTGCCCAATATTAATCGGTACAACAGATATTGAAAAATCCGAATTAATAGCGCAACTAATAGAAGAGCGAAACCTCCCTTTTCAATTATTAAACGCGAAACCAGAAAACTTAGAAAGTGAAGCAAAAGTTATCGCTCAGGCTGGTTGCCGTTATAGCATAACAGTTTCGACAAATATGGCTGGCCGGGGGACGGATATAATGCTAGGTGGTAATCCCGATTTTAAAGCCCGGGAACAAGTTATAAATCTATTGAACAAGTTTAACATAACGAGTAAAAATAGTTTATATAATCAAGTGTTTAATAATAAAGGATTAGATAAAGTTAAAAACTTGGAAAAACTAAAGAATATTAGAGTATTTTTACGTTACCTTTTAAAGAATAAATTCACAGGAAAAGACTTTAAAATACTCAAGTATTTGGATAAATCGACAACCCAAAAAATACTTATAAATATAATAGAAAATGGTTTTATTAACTTAAAAAATCCTATATATAATTTGATCGGAGATCTCTATAATCATTACTATAAAATTTACAAAATTGAATGTGAAAAAGAAAAAAGAGAAATTATAGCAGCTGGTGGATTATACGTGATTGGAACAGAGAGACACGAATCAACACGTATTGATAACCAACTTAGAGGACGCGCAGGACGACAAGGTGATCCTGGACGCTCACGTTTCTTCCTTAGCTTAGATGATACGATTTTAAGAATATTTGGTGGTTCGAATATAAAAAATATCATGAACCAATTTCAACTGGATAATGAGACTCCACTTCAAGGAAATTTTCTATCAAAAAGTCTTGATTCAGCGCAAGGAAAAGTAGAGTCTCAGAATTATGACATGAGAAAGAGGCTATCAGACTATGATGATGTATTGAATACACAACGAAAAGCTATATTTAATGAAAGAAAGTTAATCTTAGGTTTCAAAAGTACCCGTTCTGAAATGCTTTTTTATGGTGAGGATTTGGTAAATGATTTACTCCTGGAATTAAAATTATTAACGTCAAAAAAAGATTCACCCGATGATGAGTTTAATGAACTAAATAAAGAAATTTCTTTCATACTTAATGTACCCTACCTCATGGTAAATTTTAATCAGGTTAAGGATATGAAATTTAATGAATTATCTGATATATTTGTTAACCAATTTTGGTTGAGTTATGATTTAAAAGAAATTGAGTTTGAAATGTACACTCCTGGTCTAATCCGCTTATTAGAGAAATCTTTATTACTAAGTCAAATTGATATGTCGTGGAAAACTCACCTGGAAAAGATGGACATCTTACGTGATTCAATTGGTTGGAGAAGCTATGGTCAACTAGATCCATTGTCAGAATATAAAAAGGAAGGTTTTAATTTATTTATTGAAACTACACGTGAAATCAAATATAATGCTGTCTACAATATATTAAAATCTAATTTTGTATAAACTTTACTGATATTAAGAATAAACTATGACTAAACGAACATTAGGTGGTACAAACCGAAAGGCCATTAAAGTATCTGGATTTAGAGCTCGTATGAGAGATAATAAAGGAAAAAAAATAATAAAACTTCGCCGTAAAAAGGGACGATTAAGATTAAGCCATTAAGTGTCTATAAATAAGAACTTCAAAGCATCCTATGAATTTTTCTGACGAGTTTCTCCTATTATTAAACGCTAGATACCCGATACTCTATATTCACAGTTTTGAAGAAGATAGACTGGAATATTCTATTCGGAAATCGCTAAATAATTTACAAGAAAGAGCTATTTATACATGGGATTTTATTGAAGGGTATACGAATAACCCAAATATAAGAGGTTTCGCAGCAAAAAACCCTTTACAAGCATTAGATTTAGTAGAGAAATTAACAGCGGAAACAGCAGCGATTTTTATATTAAAAGATTTTAATAAATTTTTGAACGATGTTTCCGTTTCACGTAAATTAAAAAATTTAGGACGAATTCTTAAGACACAACCTAAAACATTAATTATTACGGCAACAGAAGTAAATGTTCCACGAGAACTAACAGATTTAGTAACAATTTTAGAATTTAAACTACCTACTTTAATTGAAATAAAAAAAGAGTTAAGGCGGTTATTTGCCTCTTTAAACCAATCAGTAGACCCTGAATTTATTGAAATTCTTGCACGTTCGTGCCAAGGTCTTTCTATTGAGAGAATTCGAAGAGCATTGTCCAAATCTATCGCCCAATACGCCAAAATAAATAATCAGACAATTAATTTAATATTGGTGGAAAAAAGACAAATTATAAGCCAAACTGAAATTTTAGAATTTGAGTCAAGTGATGTAACTTTCCAGGATATTGGTGGATTAGGTAGCCTAAAAGAATGGATATATAAAAGAAAAGACGCCTTCAGTGAAAAAGCAGAAAATTATGGATTACCTTCGCCTAAGGGACTTTTAATCGGGGGTATCCAGGGAACTGGAAAATCCTTAACAGTTAAAGCGATTTCAAATGATTGGAAACTCCCTTTATTAAGACTTGACGTTGGAAGATTATTTGCTGGAATAGTTGGTGAATCTGAAAGTCGGGTTCGGCAAATGATCGACATTGCAGAAGCGTTAGCACCTTGTATATTATGGATAGATGAAATTGACAAAGCTTTTTCAATGCAAAATACGAGTGGTGATTCTGGAACAACTAACAGAGTATTTGGGACGTTTATTACCTGGTTATCAGAAAAAACTACACAAGTTTTTGTTATAGCAACTGCAAACAATTTTCAAGCACTACCTTTAGAAATTATACGAAAAGGTAGGTTCGATGAGATATTTTTTGTAAACTTACCTGATTTAACAGAAAGACAACAGATATTTCAAGTGTTTTTAAAACGTCTAAGACCAGAAAAAGTAGAAAACTTTGATATAAAATCCTTGAGTAAAAAATCAAAAGGATTCTCCGGAGCTGAGATACAACAAGGAATTATTGAAGGAATGTTTATAGCTTTTAATGAAAAACGTGACTTCACAAATGAAGATTTAATTCTTGGTTTAGAACAAGTTATTCCCCTATCTCAGATAAACCCGGAACAAGTTGAACAATTACAAACTTGGGCTTTATCTGGACGAATTAGGTTGGCATCATAAAAATTTACAGTTACCATGAATTTCAAACTTTTTAAAAATTTCGCAAGTTTAAAGCTTGCTATTAGCTTACTTTTTATTATTGCTTTTTTTAGCATTATAGGAACAGTTATTGAACAAGGTCAATCTATAGAATTTTACAAAGTAAACTACCCCAATAGTCTAAATTGGAAAATAATATTAACACTTGGGTTGGATCATGTTTACCGGACTTGGTGGTACAGTAGTTCATTAATTTTACTTGGTGTTTGTTTAACAAGCTGTACATTTTTTCAACAATTTCCTACCTTGAAAATTGCCCGAATCTGCTATTTCCAATCAAGACCTCAGCAATTTAAACGACAAGAACTTAATGCTAGTCTTAACCAAAAAAGCTTTTTTGAATTGCTAAGATTTCTACAAAATACTGAGCATACAATTTTCCAACAAAACACTAAAGTGTTTTGTTATAAAGGTATTTTAGGGAGGTTTGCGCCAATAATTGTACATGTAAGCTTACTTTTAATATTAGGTGGTAGTATGGTCGCGGCTTTAGGGGGCTTCAATGGCCAAGAACTAATAACAAAAGGTGAAATTTTCCATATTCAAAATACAAATAACATAAGTCAATTCAGCACGGTACCTGAGTTACCGCTTCGTATAAACGATTTTTGGATCGAGTACACAAAAGATAATCAAATAAAACAATTTTTTTCAGATTTATCTGTGTTAAGCTCTCAAGGTAATGAATTAAAAAGAAAAACAATCTCTGTTAATATTCCATTACGTTTTCAAAATTTAACAATTTACCAAACGGATTGGGATCTAATTGGGATAAGATGTAAGATCGAGAGTACTGTATACCAACTCCCTCTGGTACCTTTTACAAAAGCCAAAAATCTATGGAGTTCATGGATACCCTACATAAATAATACCGGTTTATTCTTAGTAATAAAAAATTTAGAGGGTAATTTTTTACTTTACAATACGAGTGGTGAATTTATCAATGAGGGAAGCCTTAATGAATTAATTTCACTAGATAAATCCTTAAGAGTTATTGAAACATTAGCGGAAACAGGAATTCAAATTAAAGCAGATCCCGGATTACCTATTATTTATTTGGGTTTTGGTATATTAATGATCAGTACATTAATTAGTTATATTTCATATAATCAGGTATGGGTATTAGCTTTAAAAAATAAAATTTTAATAAGCGCACAAACAAACAGGGCACAATTAAATTTACAGGTTTTGTTCTTAAAATTTATTTCGTTAAATAAAAAGAGTAAATCTACTCCATAACTTAGTAGATTTTAATATTTTAACAACTTATTATAATCTTTTATAGCTATATATTTTGGGGTATAGCCAAGTGGTAAGGCATCGGACTTTGACTCCGCCATTCGTAGGTTCAAGTCCTACTACCCCAGTTATAAATAACAAAATAATTTAATCTTAAGATAAAACTTTTATTTTGTAATAGTATTTGTTATTATAGAATGTAGTTAGCGGGTATAGCTCAGTGGTAGAGCGTGACCTTGCCAAGGTCGATGTCGCGCGTTCGAATCGCGTTACCCGCTTAAACTAAATTTAGGGTCGGTGCCCGAGGGGTTAAAGGGGGCGGATTGTAAATCCGTTGGCAATGCCTACGTTGGTTCAAATCCAACTCGGCCTAAATCAAAAGGTGTAGTTGCTTAATTTCTAGAAAAGAAAGTTATCAACTATATATTAAGCATAGAATTTACAATATTAAAAACTAAAAAAAGTCCGAAGAATAAGATTAAAATTGTAAAGAAGGCGTTTATGTTACTTTTCTTAGCTTGGTTTATGATTGGATTTAAAATTATTAAAACTAAACCAAGCAAACTTGTAATGAAAAAACGTTGAAGTTGAAACACATTTTTCCAAAATAAAATCATATTTTGTTAAGTTTTTAAAAACAGATCATTTTTTGATTTCCTATAATACATTTTAAGTTCTAATAACTTACAGAGACGAACCTAGACCAGAATATGCACCAAAGAAAAATAAACTAAGCATAGCTATAACAGCTAAACCCCCAACAAGGCCAACAAGCCAAAGAGGTACACGACCAGTACCAGCCATAAAAACTCTCCTAAATATAATTAATTAAAGAAGTAACTTGAAAATAAAACAGCTAAAACAAAAATAAGCAAAAGCCCCCAATATAAGGACGTACGGCTTAATTCAACAGGTAATCGATTTGGATTTGGTCCTGACATGAATATTTCTCCTAACGTTGAATAAACTGCATTGATGTAATAGCTCCTAAAAAGAAAACAGTCGGAACTGCTAAAGCATGAATAGTTAACCAACGGAATGTGAATATTGGGTAAGCTATTGGTTGATTTGTGTTATTTTCCATAAATATAATTAATTTTTTCTTTTATAAACCCTTAGTAAGCTCTTCTAGCTCTTCTTTCACACTAAAACGGTCATTTACTAAAGGAACTTGTTGACGATCCTGTGTAAAGTACTCATTTGGACGTGGAGTTCCAAAAACATCATAAGCTAAACCAGTAGCAATGAAAAGAAAACCAGAGACAAATAATGATGGGATTGTTATACTATGGATAATCCAATAACGAATGCTCGTAATAATATCTGAAAATGGGCGTTCTCCCGTCGATCCACCTGACATAATAAATTATTTAAATTATTTAGTTTTTTATTTTACACTCCAAACTTTAATATACAAATTTTAATTAAGGTAAAAATCAAAAGTGAAGATTAAAGAGGATTAATTATCTCAATAATAGTGACTACTATTTATTAATTATAATATATGTAATTCACTGAAATAAAACAAGTCTTGCTAATTTATTTTAAATATTTGTTAGCTACTATAATTAAGTATAGCATAATAGCAATATTTAAAAGTAAAGATAACTGGTTTTGATAAACTTGACTTACTTAAATCAAGTATGATAAAATCACAGGAAAAATCCAATGAATAAAGGTAACCAAAGTATTCTGAATACAGTAGAAAAAACCTATCTAAAAAATAATTTACCGAACATTCGAGTAGGGGACACCATAAAACTAGGTGTAGAAATTAGAGAAGGTCAAAAAACAAGAATACAAACTTATGAAGGCGTAGTAATAAGCCAAAAAAACGCTAACCTAAACCGCACAATAACAGTAAGGCGTGTAATGCAAGGTATTGGAATTGAAAGATGTTTTCCAATACATTCACCAAAGATTAAAAGTTTAGAAATTAAGAGATCTTCCAAAGTAAGACGTGCAAAATTATATTATCTTAGAAATTTATCAGGGAAAGCAACACGTTTAAAACAAAAGTTTACATAAACTAAAGTAATATAAACGTGAAAATCTAACAGAAAATAATATAAAACTTTTTCATTTTAACCCAAAGTTACTTTAACAAAAGTGTATTCTATACCTTAAGGGTCAGGTATACAAAGAATAAAAAGTCAAGAAGGTAATAAGAGCCGCTATAATTATGTTTATATATTTAGTTCTAGACAAAAATATAGCGGTTACTAAGAAGTTATATCTCTTGGGGGTATTTTATTTATATAAAAAAGATACAGAAGTATTGATTATAAGTTTAATAACTTCTTATAATGCCTGTTGTGGAAACAACAGTGAGTGGATAAAAGATAAAGGGTATTTTAAGAACTTAATATAATATAAAACTAAATCATAAATACCCTTTAACTTCTTTATTTCTTTAAATATAAAGAAAATTTGCCATAGATATTATTATATAATAGAGATGTTTAACCTCGTTTAATAATAAATCACAAGAAATTATTAACGGAAACCAACTGAGGCTTGCCAAACAAATGCTAACAACAAGAAGAAAAAAGGAATTGACGGTAGAACGTCAACTACTGGACTGAAAATAACATATGCGTCTGGTAATCTCGAAACTAAAATCGTTATCATAAATGTTTTGTATTAACAGTAAATTAACATACCTTTGATATTAATTATAAACCATTAACGATAATTAGTATATTTAAAATTTTTAGTCTTAACTTAACTGAGAACATAAAATAAAAAGATAAACACTGAAGTAGGCTGCCTGGGACTCGAACCCAGAACTTATCGGTTAAAAGCCGAGTACTCTACCATTGAGTTAGCAACCCTCCTAAGCATAGTATAGCAAATATGTTAACTATTATGAAATTTAACGTAAACTGTTACGTAAAGATAAAACTTCATAAATTAATAGAAATAAAAGTGTTACAAGAATAAATTGACTAAGCAGTAAAATAGGATCGAAGCGCCAGCCGTGTAGTAAAATACCAAAACTGTAAATCATTGAACTAATAACACAGAAACTATCTGGAGGACCAGATAATGCCGAATCATGCTTTTGAACAAGAATGAGAAGATAGCATATAACCCAAATGATAAAAGCTAGGAGCATACTTGGAGTAAAGATAATATTAATCATATTTTTCAGAAAGGTTAGTTTATAGCTAATTTATGGAAATAGCGATAAGAAATCAGGTTTTAATTAGAGATTAAAATTTACTTTTAATTAAATTTCATATAATATCAAATGTATAGAATGAAAAGAGGAATTTATTACAGACATATGAATTTTCAAATTATAGGTCAATTAGCCTCGGCCGCTTTAATACTTTTATCAGGTCCAATTGTTATCGTATTGTTAGCCTTAAAACAAGGTAATCTCTAGAAGTATTACTTATTATTTGCTAAAATTTAATTTTACTTTAAATTTTAGCAAACTATTTAAGAATATTTGAATAACATTAATTAATCTTTGCAAAAAGGTTATATGATAGTTATAATAAATTTAATAATTGGGCGGTTAGCTCAGCGGTAGAGCATCTGCCTTACAAGCAGATGGCCACTGGTTCAAATCCAGTACCGCCCATTCAATATCTATAAAATATTTATAAAAATAAACCCTTAGAGGGTGAACTAGCATTTGCATACTGCTTCGGGTCCATTGATCCTGCTAAATAAGATAAACGACCAGCCTTGACAGCATGGTCCATTCCTTGGGCCATAGAAATGGGATTAATTGAAGTTGCCACTGCAGTATTGAGTAATACTGCAGATGAACCAAGTTCCATCGCTTGAGCAGCCTGACTAGGTACACGTATTCCGGCATCGACAATAACCGGAACATTTAAATTCTGGACCATGATATCAATATTGTGTAAATTTTTTACACCTTGACCTGACCCAATGGGGGAACCTAAAGGCATAACTGTGGCACAACCTACATCTTCTAAATGTTGGGCAAGTACAGGATCCGCGTTAGTATAAGGTAAAACTGTGAAACCTTTTTTCACAAGAAACTCAGCTGCTTTCAATGTTCCGATAGGATCAGGTAATAAATACTTTGGATCCGGAATAACTTCTAACTTTACAAAATTGTTAGATTCTTGATGAATTCTTTTTGCGCATTCACGACCAAGAAAAGCTAGACGGATAGCATCTTCAGCTGTTTTTGAACCTGCTGTGTTTGGCAATAACCATGTCTGTGTCCAGTCAAGTGAGTCAAGTAAGCTTTTTTCTTGACTTGTGTCAACAGTATTTTGAAGTCGTCGAACCGCTACAGTAACCATTTCCGTTTTACTGGCTTCAATACTTTCTTTGGCAATTATAACTGATTTATATTTACCTGTCCCTAAAATTAAACGTGAACTGAAAGTTTTATTTCCGATTTTTAAAATATCCATGAATAAAAATTGCCTACCCTCCCCAGGTCGGATTTGAACCAACGGCCAATCGGTTAACAGCCGATTGCTCTACCACTGAGCTACTGAGGAAAAACATAAAGAATTATAATGAGAACTATTGTATCATAACTAGTTATTGTAGTCAATATTTAGGATAAACTTTTAAAAACGTTTCGGTTTTCGGTTATAATACTTAACTATATAAGAAGGTAAATAATGGAAACCTCAAATTTAAAATTAAAACGTCTAATAAATAATGATTATAAATACGGGTTCTCGACTACGATAGAAATTGATTGTATAAAAAAAGGACTTTCCGAAGAAATTATACATCTAATTTCAAAAAAGAAGGAAGAGCCCTTATTTATGCTAGAGTTTCGTCTACGGGCTTTTAAAAAGTGGAAAAAAATGAATGAACCTAAATGGTCACATTTAAACTATGAACCAATAGATTATCAATCAATAAGGTATTATTCTGCCCCGAAGAAAAAAGCTAAATTAAATAGTCTTGATGAAGTTGACCCAGAACTTTTACGTGCATTTCAAAAATTGGGAATATCTTTAACTGAACAAAAAAAATTATCTAATATTGCCGTAGATGCAGTATTTGATAGTGTATCTTTAGGGACAACATTTAAAACGGAACTTGCTAAATCAGGTGTTATTTTTTGTTCAATATCTGAGGCAATAAAGAACTATCCCGATTTAGTTCAATTATACCTAGGTAGTGTTGTACCTATTGGTGATAACTTTTTTACTGCATTAAATTCTGCAGTTTTTACCGATGGCTCATTTTGTTATATTCCAAAAAATACAAAGTGCCCTCTTGAATTATCCACGTATTTTCGAATAAATGACCAAGAAAGTGGACAATTTGAACGTACTTTGATAATCGCAGAGGAAAATAGTTCTATAAGTTATTTAGAAGGCTGTACCGCACCACAATATAGTAAAAACCAATTACATGCGGCAATTGTAGAATTAGTAGCTTTGGACTCCGCCGAAATAAAATATTCTACAGTACAAAACTGGTATTCAGGGGATGAATCTGGAAAAGGGGGAATCTTTAACTTTGTCACTAAAAGAGGTTTATGTGCTGGTAAAAAATCTAAGATTTCCTGGACCCAAGTAGAAACTGGTTCAGCGATTACATGGAAATACCCAAGTTGTATTTTAACAGGAACAGAGTCTAGCGGAGAATTTTATTCTGTAGCTTTAACTAATAATTACCAACAAGCAGATACTGGTACGAAAATGATTCATATTGGACAAAAGACCCGAAGTCGCATTATTTCAAAAGGAATTTCAGCCGGAAATTCTAAAAATAGTTACCGAGGACTTGTTAAAATAGCAAATAAGGCCCAAGGATCGAGAAACTACTCACAATGTGATTCACTATTACTTGGAAATAAGTCTACGGCAAATACTTTCCCTTATATACAAGTGTTAAATTCCACCTCGAAAATTGAACACGAAGCTTCAACGTCTAAAATCGGAGAAGAACAAATATTTTATTTCCTGCAGCGAGGGATTCCTCTAGAAGAAGCTCTACAGTTAATAATTAGTGGATTTTGTAGAGCAGTATTTTCAGAATTACCAATGGAATTTGCATTAGAAGCAGACCGTTTATTAAGTTTAAAATTAGAGGGAACGGTCGGATAAACAATAATATGAATAAAAATACTCTTTTATCTCTAGAAGACTTAACAGCAAAAGTTAACAACGTCGAAATTCTAAGGGGAATAAATTTAGATATTAAAAATGGTGAAGTACATGCCATTATGGGACCTAATGGTTCCGGTAAAAGTACTCTTGCTAAAGTGTTAACAGGACACCCGAATTATCAAATTACAGGTGGAAAAATTATATACAAAGGTCAGATAATTAACGAAATACCTTCGGACCAAAGGGCTCACATGGGTATCTTTTTAGCATTTCAATACCCGATTGAAATACCAGGTGTGAGTAATGAAGAATTTTTACGAGTAGCCTATAATTTAAAACAAAAAGCAAATGGTTTAGAAGAACTTAACCCTATAGAATTTTTCCAGGTATTACGTGATAAATTGGACGTAGTTAAAATGGATGCAAGTTTCTTAAACCGTAATATTAATGAAGGATTTTCCGGTGGAGAAAAGAAACGAAATGAGATATTACAAATGACAGTTTTAGATTCAACACTCTCGGTCCTGGATGAAACCGATTCAGGTCTAGATATTGACACTTTAAGAATATTGTCTGAAGGAATTAATAATTTTAAAAATCCCACAAAAGCGATTATACTAATAACACATTACAAAAGATTATTGGAATATATTCAACCAGATTTTATACATATAATTAAGAATGGTAAAATTGTTAAAACTGGAGATTATACACTAGCCGATCTATTAGAGAAGAAAGGTTATGAATGGTTGGCTAACGAAGAAGATTAAAATAATTTAAAAAATAAAAACAGAAGAATTTTTAAAATTGACACTTCAAGATTTATATGTGATAATCATTAGCGGTTAAGTTGATATAACTTAACCTCGGGCTTGTAGCTCAGTGGACTAGAGCGCGTGGCTACGAACCACGGTGTCGGGGGTTCGATTCCCTCCTAGCCCTATTAAATATATTCAAAAAGCTAAAGCAAAATAAGATAGATATAATTCTAGTTTTATATATGTTAAAACTGGGATTATATGTTAGCTAAAAAGTTTAAAACACGAATAAAGATTTTAAAAATCTAAAGGAAAACATAAATTTAGGAAAAAATTAAAGCGGGCAGGGGGAATCGAACCCCCATCATTAGCTTGGAAGGCTAAGGTTTTACCACTAAACTATGCCCGCTTATTGAGTGTAGTGTACTATCCCAAACGATAAAATTCAAAATTTTATCGTTTGAAAGTTAAATTTATACCTATGAAACTTGCTAAATCTGTCGCCTGTTTTTCAATAACAGCTAAAGGTGGCGGTTCTTGGACAGGAGTAATGGGAATTTTACGGCTATCTTTCATGCAAATAAAGATATTACGTGAAGAATTTAAGCCTTCAGTTATCTCTAATTCAATGTTATTAATATCTTCAAAAGCATACACTAGAAAAACCTTTCTATTTTTACCGGGAAAGCCTTTACGGACAATTCGAATTAAACCTTCCTCTTTATTGTATTCATTATATCCGCCACCAACATCCCAAATAACAGTTAACAGGAGGAAAACACCTGTAATTGAACTTAATGTTCCGTAAAATAACATCAAGATGCCTTGAGGTATAAAGATTAAATCGGAAATATCTAAAAATGGTAATAAATTTATCTTAAAATAACTAGATAAACCTGAGAGAGAAAAACCTATACCCCCGAGACATAGGACAGTTACCCAAAAGTAATTACTAATTCGTCTAGAACCAATAATTACTTCTTTTATTACGAGATTTTCATTTAAACTCATTTATTTTAAAATTCCAAAGGTTTTTCGACTCGGTTGAATTTCTACTTCCAATTTATTTCAGCCTAAATTAACTTAATTGCTTTGAAACCTAAAAATAAACCAGCAGCAAGGGTAAACACGAAACCTAAAAGTAAGAAATAGTCGATTAGCGTTGTCATTAATTTTTAATTCAATATTATATTAGATAATTTACTTTACCAACTTGATTTAACTAAACCGGGTAATAAACACTCATGCGCCATTTTACGCAAGACGTGACGAGATAAACCAAAATCTCTATAAAAGCCACGACTCCGTCCTGTTTTCCAACAACGATTTTTTAAACGAATAGGTGCACTATTGTTAGGCAAACGTTGTAATTTATTTTGAACAGAAAAGATATCTGTTAAACTATTTGAATTTTTCAAGTCTAGCAATAGTTTAGCTCTTTTACCTGAATACTTTGTAACAAGTTTTTGGCGTTTTAATTCTCGTTGAATCATGCACTGTTTCGCCATAATAATTAAACTTTATTTATTTATATAAATTTATTATATCAATTTATGAGGTTTCTGAGAAGCGTTAATTTATACCACAGAAATAAGACCTAACCTGACTGTAAATTAACTTAATCAACTAGGCTGCACCTGGAGCACCTTTGAAAAGTCGACTTTGTAAAATATCTTGAGGTTGCAATGTCACTAGGTCAGCTTTTGTGATACATGCAGTCGGGTTAGTCTCAAAAATACGGTTAGCTTGACGCATGCGTGCACGGTCTAAAGCGTTTTTAACACTTCGAGCGTTTGCAAACATAGGTTCCGCCTGACGTAATTTAATATACTCTAAGAAGACACCTTCAGCTTCGTCAGTTAATTTATATTGTTGTTCTTCCAGCATCATCTTACCAATAATGAGTAACTCATCAGCGGTATAATCTGGGAAGTGTATATGGTTCGCTATTCGGGAAGCAAGTCCTGGATTAGATTCGTAAAAAACATCCATGCGGTCTTTGTAACCCGCGAAAATTACAACAAGATCATCGCGCTGGTTTTCCATTACTTGAAGTAAAATTTCAATAGCTTCTGATCCATAGTCACGTTCATTGTTAGGCTTATATAAATAATAGGCTTCATCAATAAATAAAACACCACCCATAGCTTTTTTCAAAACTTCTTTTGTTTTTGGTGCAGTATGACCGATATATTGACCCACTAAATCATCACGTGTAACAGTTAATAAATGACCTTTACGTATATAACCTAATTTGTATAAAATATCAGCCATTTTCAGACCAACTGTTGTTTTTCCGGTACCTGCACTACCAGTAAAGGACATGTGTAAACCTGGATTACCTGAAGTTAGACCTAAGTTCTTACGTACTCGGTCTAAAAGTAAAAGAGCTGCAATCTGACGAATTCTATTTTTAACTGGTGCTAAACCGACTAAATCAGCTTCTAAATTGGCAATTATACTACGAATTTCAGTCTTGTCATATTCTTCACGTAAATTTATACTCGCTAGTTTATCAACTGTTGACATTATTGAGAAAAGTTAATTTAATATTTTATCTTATAAATCTAATTGTTAAATAATGAAAAGGGCATCGAGTTATTTTCCCAAAAGGTTGCCCTCGTAGTATCGTCACCGCAAACATGTTTCACACTTGAGTTCGAGATGGTTCAGTGTGGTTCCATATTGCTAAAGACACCCAGATTAAAAATAATAAGTTTAATTCAAGTCCTCGGTCTATTAGTACATCTCAGCTACATTTATTACTAAACTTCGACCTGATGCCTATCAAACGGCTAGTCTTGCCGTGACCTTAATCCAAAAGGATGAGAGTACTCATCTTGAGGGGGGCTTCCCACTTAGATGCTTTCAGCGGTTATCCTTTCCAAACTTAGCTACCCAGCGTTTACTGTTGGCACAATAACTGGCACACCAGCGGTTTGTCCTTCTCGGTCCTCTCGTACTAGAGAAGAATCCTCTCAATACTCTAACGCCCACACCGGATATGGACCGAACTGTCTCACGACGTTCTGAACCCAGCTCGCGTACCGCTTTCATGGGCGAACAGCCCAACCCTTGGGACGTACTACCGCCCCAGGATGCGATGAGCCGACATCGAGGTGCCAAACCTCCCCGTCGATGTGAACTCTTGGGGGAGATCAGCCTGTTATCCCTAGAGTAACTTTTATCCGTTGAGTGACGGCCCTTCCACTCAGAACCGTCAGATCACTAAGACCGACTTTCGTCTCTGTTCGACTTGTAAGTCTCACAGTCAAGCTTCCATATGCCTTTACGCTCTACAATCGATTTCTGACCGATATGAGGAAACCTTTGTGCGCCTCCGTTACCTTTTAGGAGGCGACCGCCCCAGTCAAACTGCCCACCTGAAAGTGTCCTTTGACCTGATATAAGGAGCAAAGTTAGAATTCTAGTTTTACAAGAG
>Ga0209557_1000062_pt1:0-2500 | contig 72575 bp, 84 predicted proteins | sample SaaInlV_120m_DNA_4_FD_184672 | JGI IMG/M metagenome (GOLD analysis project Ga0209557, IMG submission 184672) | Marine microbial communities from expanding oxygen minimum zones in the Saanich Inlet - Saanich Inlet SI074_LV_10m_DNA (SPAdes) (version 2) | ecosystem: Environmental > Aquatic >... | reverse complement strand
CTACATTTGATTGATAATCCATTGCTGTCGAGAAGATTTCTGATCGACGATTAGGTACTGTTGTATTACGTGGTATAATAGAAGTCATAAGTCCACCTAACGTTTCAACACCTAGAGAAAGTGGTGTAACATCTAATAAGATTAGTTCTTTGATTTCTCCAGATAAAACAGCACCTTGAATAGCTGCTCCAATGGCAACAACTTCATCAGGGTTCATAGTTTGGTTTGGTTCTTTACTTGTTATTGATTTAACAAGATCTTGTACACTAGGTATACGGGTTGAGCCACCAACTAATACTACTTGATCTAACTTCGATGCACTCAAATTAGCCGCAGTTAAGGCAGTTTCGATAGGAACCTGACACTTTTGCATTAAATCTTTACATAAATCTTCAAAAAATTCACGTGTAATAGTCTCTTCAATATGCTTTGGTCCGTCGGCACTAGCAGCCATAAACGGTAAATTAATTTTCGTTTCACTAACCGTCGATAATTCAACCTTTGCCTTTTCTGCAGCATCTATTAATCGTTGAATTCCTTGTTTGTCATCTTTTAAATTAATACCTTCGGCTTCAAAAAATTTTCCAGTCAGGTAATCAACTATCTTCTGGTCAAAATTATCCCCACCTAAAAAAGTATCACCGGAAGTCGATAAGACTTCAAAAATTCCGTCACCGACTTCTAGGACAGACACGTCAAGAGTACCTCCACCTAGGTCGAAAACTAAGATAACTTCGTTTTCCTTTTTATCTAATCCATAGGCTAGAGAAGCTGCAGTTGGTTCATTTAGAATACGAACAACATCTAACCCAGCAATTTTACCTGCATCTTTTGTTGCTTGGCGTTGGGAATCATTAAAATAAGCAGGGACAGTAATTACAGCTTTCTCAATGTCTTGACCGGTGTATGCAGATGCTGCACTTGCTAATTTTCTTAAAACTTGTGAAGAAATTTCTTCAGGACTAAAAACCTTATTATCTAGATTAGGACATTTAAATTTAATATTGTCACCTTCGTTGACTATATCGTAGGTAACGTCTTTTGCGCCTTCTGTTAATTCAGATAAATTTGAACCAATAAAGCGTTTAGCAGAATAAAAAGTATTTTGTGCGTTAATTACACTTTGGCGCTTCGCTATTTGACCAACGAGAAGCTCCTGTTTTTTTGTATAACCGACAACAGATGGAGTCGTACGTAAACCTTCAGAGTTTGGAATAACAACAGGTTGTGTTCCCTCTATTAAAGCAACTACCGAGTTTGTTGTACCTAAATCAATACCTACTACTTTATTCATACTTTATATAATACTTACTTATAACTATAATTAGATTACCCAGAAAAACATGGTATATATGACTGGGTACTGATTTGAAAATCATTTCTTAACTAAAAATTAAATATAACTAAGTAATAAAATAGAATAAAGCAACGACAATTACATCTGACTGGACTTGAACCAGTGTAGAACGGATTATGAGTCCGGTGCCTAACCCCTCGGCCACAGATGCGCTAAAATGGAACTGGTGGGAATCGAACCCACGTGCAATTGAATTTTCTAATGGGCTATTTACAAAAATCCCACTATAAATAAGGCAAGTATTAGTAATTCCATTCTTCGTAAAATGCATTCTTTATCAAATCAACAACGAAAAGTAATTAAACTATTTATTATTAGTTGGTTATGTTTTAATAATATACCACAGCAAGGTAATGGTTTATTTTTATATAAAATTAAATACCTGTTAATTTTGTCTGCAATTGACAAAACAAAGAGCACAGTCAACATTAAACAAGAATTCTATAACGTATTTAAATTACCTGAAGATATCTCTCCTGTTTTAGATGAAATAAAAAGATACCAACCTTTTTACCAAAAATCAAATAAAATTTTAATTAAGCCTTTCTCTAATAGTAATACCTTACGTGACTATTATAACTACCTGCAATATTTAAACCGGTTTGAATTTTTTTACAAAAAGAATAATAAAACGAGTGGTTATGATAAGATAAAAATAAGAATCGAAGCTATTAAAGGGTTAGAAATAATCAATTATGTTTATAATAAGTATAGGTAAGTTTTTCCTAAGAGAACTAATTTTATCTTGAAAATTATAGGGACTGTCCTGGTTTCGACAATTGTCTCTGACTCGTGGTGCAAGTCGGGTGATTTACGTACTAAATCAAATCCTTAATATAATAAAGGCTATTAAAAATTTCTTTTTTCCAACAAAATTCGCATTTGCTTAATATATTTTGTTATTATTTATAAAGTGTCCGTTTTTAAATAATTAAACTATGGTAATAATGCTCTATATACAAGAATTAAAGTATAGTCAAGAGTCAATTAATTTTTAATCTATCTGCTTAATTCGTTAAGCTAAACTTGTGAATGAACCATTAGAAAATTCAATTGCACGTGGGTTCGATTCCCACCAGTTCCATTTTAGCGCATCTGTGGCCGAGGGGTTAGGCACCGGACTCATAATCCGTTCTACACTGG
>Ga0209557_1000059_pt1 | contig 73080 bp, 128 predicted proteins | sample SaaInlV_120m_DNA_4_FD_184672 | JGI IMG/M metagenome (GOLD analysis project Ga0209557, IMG submission 184672) | Marine microbial communities from expanding oxygen minimum zones in the Saanich Inlet - Saanich Inlet SI074_LV_10m_DNA (SPAdes) (version 2) | ecosystem: Environmental > Aquatic >... | reverse complement strand
AAAAAGGTTGACAAATCTAACGAATCAGTTTATAACTAAGTAGTAATCAGCGAAAAGGACTAACAATATGGCGTATATTTCTCAGGACCGCAAAAAAATCATCGCTAAAAATGTTAAAGCAGTTTGTAAATCATACGGCTTTGGTGGGCGTGATGTTACTGTTGCAGTAGATAATCACAGTACATTAGTTGTCAATCTTTGGAACGGCCCACTCGATTTCATCGGCGATATCAATGCTTATAATCGTGCGATTGCACAACGCCGTGGTGAGCAGGTTCGCTCTACTACTGGAAACTATCAAGTTAATCCTTACTGGTGTGAGGAACATGCGGTTGATCCAACTATCAAACGTTTCTTTGGTGACTTACTTGCAGCAATCAAATCAACTGGTTATTATAACAATAGTAATTCACAGATTGATTACTTTGATCATGATTTCTATATTGATATTAACGTTGGTAAGTGGGATAAACCATATAACTATCATAATGAAATGAAAGAGGCTGCATAATGAATACTCAATTAACACAAGGTTTCCGTATTGAAGTACAAAACTTTGCCAGTCAGTTGATTAAATCTGGTAAAGATGTCGAAACAGTATATGACAAGGTAAGAGAACGATATGGCGATTTGGCCATACAACTTGTTGCAGATTGTTATTTTGAATTATCTAGGGTTTAATAATGGACATTGAAAAACTAAGAAAAGAAGTCAAAAAAGGTTATCCTATTTTTGTTGTATATACATCTGATACAAAAGAATTAGTTGATTGGTATCCTTTTGGTGAAAAAATGGCACGTGCCTCAGCCGAAGCACGTAATAATAAAGTTGGTCCTGAAACTCATACGTATGGTTCTTGGGAAGATTACAAAATTTCTTACAATAATCATCAACGGCATTTGGCCGATTTGGCAGAACCATGGAGACATCGCTAAATGGATGCTTGACATTATCCACGAATCAGTTTATAACTAAGTTAGTAATCACAAAGAGGAAATGAAAATGTCAGTAGTTCAAATCGTAAACGGATTTTACCGCAATGAAGAAGTAACAGGTATTTTTCCTGTAGTTCAAGAAATGAAACAAGCAAAGGATGGCACTTATTTCATAACAGTTGATGCAAGTGAAACAGAATTTAATCGTTCTAAAATGCGAGTAAAAGTGCTGCCCGAAAATGTTGAAGTCGTATCATTTCATCGTGAGACTGATGTTGAAGTTATGGATCGTATTGCTGAACGTTTCTCTATTCTTAATGAAATGACAGAGGCAACGTGCGATGGAATTGTACGTGGTATGGTAGTGTCTGGACCTCCTGGAATCGGTAAGACATATGGCGTTGAACAAATTCTTGAAAAAGATTCGTTGTTTGATGTAATGGCAGATAATCCGCTTCGACACACTTTCGTTAAAGGTACAATGTCACCGATTGGCTTGTATGCAATGCTTTATAAGTATTCAGACTCAAAGAACATCGTTGTTCTGGATGACTGTGATAGTATATTGTTTGATGAAAATGCTCTAAACATTCTTAAAGCAGCACTTGATAGTGGTAAGAAGCGTTATATTTCTTGGAATTCAGACTCACATTTCTTGCGCCGTGAGGGTGTTCCGGATCGTTTTGAATTTAAGGGTAGTGTAATCTTTATCACGAATCTAAAATTCGATAATGTTCGTTCAAATAAAATCAAAGATCATCTTGAGGCTATTATGTCACGTTGTCACTATCTTGACTTGACTATGGACTCTACACGTGAGAAAATCTTGCGTATCAAGCAGATTGCACGTGATGGTGGGTTGTTCGATCAGAAAGGTTTATCTAAAGAACAGGAGGTTGATATTGTAAAATTCCTGGAAGATAATCAAGCAAAAATGCGTGAAATTTCACTTCGCATGGCTCAGAAATTGGCTGACTTGTGTAAGTTAAGCCCCGCACGTTGGAAGCGATTAGCAGAAACAACATGCATGAAGCGTGTATAATCTATTATATATTTTTATAAACAGGCATCCTTGGGTGTCTGTTTTTTCTTGACTTTAATCTAAAAAAGTGTTATGATATTATTATGAAAAAATGTACAATCTTAATCAAGGACGAAGTAAATGTAAAGTTAGAAGGACTTGATCCTGCTACACGCCGTAAGTGTAGTGATAAATTAAAGTTCTTCCTACCACACGCATATCATATGCCAGCCTATAAATTAGGACGTTGGGATGGAACTGTGCGGTTTTGCGATGTCGGTGGTAGAACTTATCTAAATTTATTGGATGATCTTTTGCCCATCATTATGAGTTCTGGATATGAGATTGACATTGATGATCGCCGTGAACATACTAAATTAGAATTTGATACAATTAATGATGAATTTTGGGGCGACACATGTTGGCCCGAAGGACATCCAGCAGCAGGTGAAACTATTCGCCTTCGTGATTATCAAGTTGACGTTGTTAATAAGTTTTTGGAGGCACCACAGGCTCTACAAGAGATTGCTACAGGTGCCGGAAAAACTATTATGACTGCTACTATGTCTAAATTAGTAGAAAAGTATGGGCGTTCAATTGTTATTGTACCAAATAAGGACTTGGTACGGCAGACTGAAGAAGACTATCTAAATTGTGGGTTAGATGCTGGTGTTTACTTCGGTGATAGGAAAGATATTGGAAAAACCCACACCATCTGTACATGGCAATCCCTCAATTCCTTGCTAAAGAAAACTAAAAAAGGCGAAGAAAATATCATGGACTTTATCGAGGACGTGTGCTGTGTAATTGTAGACGAGGTACATCAAGCAAAGGCTGATGTACTAAAGGATTTGTTAACAAGTGTATTTGCATGTGTTCCGTTGCGTTGGGGGTTAACGGGGACCATACCCAAGTCCGATCATGAGTTTACTACCATACGTGCCAGTTTGGGAGACATTGTGAATAGACTAGCAGCAAAAGATTTGCAAGATATTGGCGTGTTGTCCAATTGTCATGTAAATGTAGTTCAGACACAGGAGACACAATTATATACTGATTATCAAAGTGAACTAAAATTTTTACTAGAGGATAAAAAAAGACAAGAATACTTAGCAAACTTAATTAAAGAAATATCACAAACAGGAAATACCCTAGTCTTAACTGGGCGTATCAATTCGGGACAAGCATTACAGGATCTACTCCCAGAAGCAGATTTCGTTCAAGGTTCTATGAAATCTGATGATAGGAAAATAGCATATAAGGAAATAAATGAAGCTACCAATTCAATCACTATTGCTACTTACGGCGTTGCCGCTGTTGGTATTAATATCCCTCGCATATTCAACATGGTTCTTTTGGAGCCTGGCAAGTCTTTTGTGCGGGTTATTCAGTCTATCGGTCGCGGTGTACGTGTGGCAAAGGATAAAGATTTTGTTCAAATTTGGGACATCACAAGCAGGTGTAAGTTCTCAAAACGACATCTAACTGAAAGGAAGAAATTCTATAAAGATGCTGAATATCCATTTAGCATAGAAAAGGTAAAATACTAATGAAAATATTAACACCAGAAAATCGCTGTTTTGAAATGAACAGTTTGCCAGAAGAAATAGAAGATATTAGATACTGTGTAATGGATGTGACAGATAAAGCAGAGCCTGATTTCTACTTTATTCCTCTAGTTTTCATTGAAACATTTGATGCGCCAAGTATATCGATGACAATCGGAACTCACAAAATAGAAATGCCAATCGATTGGCATATACTTATTGGTCATAGGGATATAGGCGACTTAGAATTTGTTCCATTAACTAGTATTAATGAACGTAGTTTTGATACAATCTTAACTAACCCATTAGCCGGTTTTACCATGGATTGGCAACCAATAAAAATTAATAATGTATTTGCCGATGTGAAATGGTTCTTCCCTAAACTAAAGTACGGGCATATTCTTGCTATTCCATTAGAATATGGTGACAAGCCAAAGTGCGCCTACTTTGTAAAAGATTTGAACCGTATCCCTGATGTATTGAGTAGTTACGATTTCTTTTAATTCAATGATAGTGTAAAAGGAAATAAGTTATGAAAATATTAATATTTGGATTACCGGGAAGTGGCAAAACTACATTGGCAAAACCATTTTCTGAACTTATTGGGGGTGTACATATTAATGCTGACCAAGTAAGAACCTATTATAACGATTGGGACTTTAGCCTATCAGGGCGTATCAGGCAGGCTGTACGTATGCGATACCTAGCAGACGGGGTAGTATTAGCAGGTAAAATTGCTATTGCTGACTTTGTTTGCCCTACTGAACAAGCACGATTAGAATTTAATCCTGACTTTACAGTTTGGATGGATACAATCAAAGAAGGCAAATTTGAAGATACAAATAAGGTATTCGAAACGCCTACATCATATGATTACCATGTTGCTGAATGGTTTGATGATACGCAGCAAACTCTTATGTTAGCAGTTAATAGATACACTAAGTGGAAAGGCGCAAATGGATGATTGGAAAGAATTGCATAGGGTATTGCTTGTAAATTATCAACACACAAAAAATGCTGTCTCATGGTGCGAAAAATCTTTACAAACACATGAATGGAGTGTAGAATATTTTGAAAATAATGACTGTTTTTACTTTACATCCAGTGAAATTTGTAGTATGTTTATATTTGTAAATGGTGGCAAATATATTGCACCACCTAGAGGAATAGATAATGACTGATAAACTTCCATTAAATGATATTCTTAACGCAATAGACAAGCGTGACTATGATTGGTATTCTCGGTTATCAAGTGATGATAAGAAGAAATGGAGTAGTTGGTTATTTTTGCGTTATGCCAGTAGTGTTAAAGGGGCGGGCGCAGAGGAAGCAATACTTGCGACCAATGATTTTGTTAACAAATATTATACAGATTTGTATAAACACGATGAATTAATATGGAAGTTAATGTGTTTAACTGGTGCAGGAAAGAAGCAATATCATGAATGGATTAAGCCTCCCACTGCCATAAAAAAGAAAGATAAGGTAACTGAATTTTTATCTGATGCACTACCACATCTGAAGGCAGACGAAATTGAACTATATAGAAAAATAAATACTGACAATGATATAAAGCGTATGGCAATTGATATGGGAATTGATGACCAATCTATAGATGAAATATTTGGTAAGAAGAAGAGGAAAAAGAAATGAAGTGGTATACATTATCAAATGCAGCCAAGTATGGTATTAATGAAATTCAATATTTCAAAAACTCTGACGGAATAATGTTCAAAATTGATACTAATTGGAAGAACGGCAGCATGAGTGTAGCAATTGATGATACGGTTGATATCTCTGATATTGATACTACTGAAACTATCGAAACATATAGTGCATTCGAGGAAGCATATATAGATGCGGTATTTGATGGCACTGATGAATATGAATTCATTGATACTAAGACGCTAGAAGTAATTGCACAGACTGATGCACACTTGAAATTTATTGAGGGCTATGAAGATGATGGTGTAAACTTCCTATATGCCCAGGGGTATGATGATGAACTTGATCCCGAAGTATTCATCACTGGTGGGTTTACATTAGACGAGGGACCGTGCCCGTATGAGTTTTGAATGTCAATATTGTAAAAAGTCTTTTAAAAGAGAAAAGACTCTTTCAGTGCACCTATGTGAGCCTAAACGCAGATGGCTTAATAAGGATGCTAAATATGTTAGACTAGGGCACATGGCATATAATCAATTTTATAAGTTAACACAGGGTGTAAAAACTAAAGAAAAATCATATGAAGAATTTTCAAAATCTAATTACTACACTGCATTTACAAAGTTCGGCAGACATATTATAGATATTAATGCAATTGATCCAGAGAAATTTATTGACTTTGTTATTAATAATAGTGTACACTTAGATAAATGGTGCAGTGATGCAGTTTATGAAACTTATATCCGTGAGTTAAATAAAAAAGAAACTGCCGAACGTGCAATAGAGCGAGGCATATTATTAATGCAGCAATGGGGAAGAGAACATGATAGACCGTTTAATGTATTCTTTAGGGAGATTAGTAAGCCGCGTCTTATTCATTGGATCAAGTCAGGACGCATTAGCCCTTGGATTATTTTTAATTGCTATAGTTGTAGCGAAGCAATGGCAAATTTTAATGAACATGAATTGAATTTAATAAATGAATATTTAGAACCTACATTTTGGACAAAGAAGTTTTCTACAAAAAAAGATGATGTGCAATTTGTAAACGAAGTATTAGAAAGAGCAGGATTATGAGCACGACAAGAACATCAAGTAAACTATATGATAAGAAAACAACTGTATTTGAAGATCCCGAAACAGGAGAACTATGTATATACTTACCGGAAGATATGCTACTACATCTTGGCTGGGATGACGGTACTGAACTTGAATGGGTTGAAGACGCAAACGGAATATGGAGTTTACAAAAAATAAAAGAAACGGGAACCAAATAATGAAACTAATTACATATGACTGGGGAAAAGTTAATTCTGCAATACAAGATATTGCAATGGACATGTATAAAGATAACTGGCGCCCAGATTACATTGTGGGTATAACACGCGGCGGGCTTGTTCCAGCAGTAATGCTTTCTCACATGACTGAAATACCTATGCATACATTGTGTGTCCAACTTGGTGCCGATGGACTAGAGGAAAATACAGAAAGTAATTGTTGGATGTCAGAAGATGCATTTGGATATGAAAAAGATTCAAAGAATATGCTAATCATTGATGATATAAATCGCGGCGGTGATGCGATGGCATGGATAATGAAAGATTGGCAACAATCGTGTTTACCCAAATCTGAACGTTGGGATCAAGTCTGGCACAATAATGTTCGATTTGCTGCACTACTCAGTAGTCCTAATTCAATTGTAGATACTGATTATTGGAGTAAAGAGTTTCCCGATGATGAAGATAATTGGGTGCAATTCCCGTGGGAGACATAATATGTATCCAGGTGCAGGTAAATATCCAATAGAAGCAATTACAGATTGGGACAAGGAAATTAAAAAACATATTTCAGATAACGATCCCCCAACTGAAAATAATATAGATGATTTCGGTGAGTTTACGTTAACTCTTCAATATGAAGATGATATAGATATTAGTAGTAGTAGTAGTATTTCGCATCATAGTACACTGCCACTTACATCAAATACAAAAAGTCACGGAACGGTTGATGTTAGTGATTTTGAACTTGATCTCTTTAGTTTCCAAGATAATATAGAATCTTATGAAGACAGAACTGAAAGACGACTCGATGCTATAGAAAAAAGATTACATATACTTGAACCAAAATCGGAAATGATTGAAAAATATTCGGTACTACAAGATTTGTATTACCAGTATCGTGCAGCCGAAGCATTGTTATATGGAAATGATACAGATGAAAATGAAGAGGAAATACGCAATTGATGACTTCTCTTATTAAAAGAAATCATAATACACGTGCATTATTGGATAGACTTCGTAAAATTGAAGGCAAAGCCCGTAATCGCCGCAAGTTTTTCTCAGACTTTGAAAATAAAGAATTTCTAAATTGGACTAGTGTATCTAAAGAAAATATTAAATTTACGAATGAAATGGTTCCCGGATCTGGTTTGTTGACAGAATTAATAGATTGGTGCAATGATACCTGTGAGGGGTCCTACGTAGCGCACAGAGGGTCCCTATACTTTGAATTGGATGATGATGCTGCAATGTTTATAATGGTGTGGAAATGAAAATTCAAACAGACATTGATATTGATATTTTAGATAGAGATGAAATTCTTAATTTAATTGAGCATATACCTGCAAGTATCAAAAAGAATGGCGTTTATTCAAAACACAATAGTGGAGTGTATGTATCTGAAATACCATATGATCCAGTTAGTAATCTTGCAAGTATCGAATACAAAGAAGCAGAAGAACGTGGATACTTTAAATTAGATTTTCTTAATAATAGTTTGTACAGTGGTGTTCGCAACGAAGAACACCTAAATGAACTAACTGATAAAGAGCCTATCTGGGAGTTATTAGAACATCCAGAAATTGTCGAACAACTTGCACATGTACGTAGTCATATTGATGTTTTGAGAGTGTTAAAACCAAGAAGTGTCATAGAATTAGCAGAAGTTCTTGCCATAATTCGTCCTGCAAAACGTTATTTACTCAATGCAAGCGTTGATGTAATTAAAGAAAATGTATGGACACGCCCTGTAGATAATAGTTACTATTTTAAGAAAGCACACGCCATAGCCTATGCATTAAGTATTGTGGTTCAACTCAATCTAATTTGCGAACAAGTTGAATCGACCGCCGCTTAATTCTTTTTTGTACAATATTATTTAAACTCGTTTGTGGCCCCCAAGATATTTCTACATCCTTGGAATTCATATTTACGATCCAATTTTTATATGGTGTTATTTGAGCACCTAAAAATAGATTGATAGGAATCAGTCTATTTGATTCCCACCACCATTGTTCGCCTAACTCAATAAACTGTTTACGTAATTCTGGAGTTGGTATTATTTCCCAATTATACATAGAAGTAATTACATTGTCAGTGTTAATAACAATCCCCAGATAGTCGTTAAATTCTTTTTTACCATAGCGAACACATGAGAAAAACGGGTAGTTTTCCTGTATCCATTTTATTTTTTTATCATCCATAACTATATTTATATAATTTAAATTAGGTGTCCCGAAAGATAAATACATATATGATTAACTTTAATGTATTGCAGTATAACAGAGAAATAGAAGTAGTTTGCCTAGACGAAACTGGCACATCTGCTGCGACAACCTACCTAGGGAATATGCCAATGTATGATGGACACCACAAATTACACAAGGGTATTGATAATACTCTTAGATTTAAGATAAAAGACACTGATAGAAAATCAATTGATTTAAGTGGGAAAACTATTATCTGGAAAATGTATGATAGAGAAAGTCGTGAAAATGTTTTATTCAGATATTTGGATATTACTAATGCAACTAAAGGAATGGCGTCACTTGTTATTACTACTGCCGATACAATTATGCTTCCAGAAGGTTTTTATCAGTTTGCAATGTATACTGTTGAAAACGGTGTGGAGCAAATTATATATACTGATACATATGATAACGCCAAGGGCACAATTGAAGTAATTGATGACATTTATCCACAGTTTGAAGATTCACAGGAAACGACTACATTTTTTCCTGTTACTAATGTTGTAAATGGTGAAGAAATTACAACCTTTACAACTACTACATTTGATGGTAGTGGTAATACTATTAAGTCTAAGTCATTACATACAATTGCATTGTATTTTGATGGATTTTCCGGTAATGTGAATATTCAAGGGGATCTCAGTGTGCAACCATCATTAAATGATACTGATTGGTTTGATCTTACCCCTAATCTATTCTATGATAAAAATATTATAGTTAATAATGAAACTGGTGTGCAAGCATATATGGTAAATGCTAATGTAAATTGGATAAGAATAAGTTATACTGCAACTAGCGGTTCAATAACAAAAGTAATGTTGAGAAATTAAATGAAAATTACTAGAGAATTATTAGAAAGTGGGCTTGCAACTGATTTTAAAAAATGGTTAGGTGCGCAGTTGAAAGATGCAGATGTTAAATTAACATCCGGAAGTAGAGGCGGCACACATATACGTTTTGGATTAGATGGTAACTTACAAGATTTTAAGCGTTTTTTTAATAATTATGGGGTTGATGTTTTTGATACTACTAAAAGTATTAGTGGCTCATTTGAAACTTACCAGTTAAAAATGCGTGATGGCAACGAATTTGTTGATCCAGGAACGGAACTTCTTTGGGTTAATAATATCACAGGCACAAATACATCATCTGATAAAAAGTTCGGCGGCAAAGAATTAACACCGGAAGATTTGGGATTTGCAGGAAGTAGAGCAAACGCAAGCGAAATATTATCTACATTACAAAATAGTTTACAAGAAAAATATCCTGATCATGCAGAAGTATTGTTTAATATAGCAAAACTATCTACTACAAAGAGTAATACTATATCACTTGCTAATATAGATTTATCTGCATTTACTCCCAGTGATTTGGCAACTATTTCTAAAAATTATGGGGAAATACTTTCTGCAATTTGGAGCCATTCGAATATGGGATTTGCTAATGCTTATTTCCCAAAACTAAGTAATGCTGCATTAATTGATTTTTACGGCGAAAGATTAAATATCGATTATCCTATCAGTGTCAAATCTGGCGGCGGCGGCAAAGTTACTATTCAGAATATTATTGATGCTCTTTCTGATAAGATCAGAGAAGGCAAAGTAAATCCTGCAGAACAGAAGAGTTATATTGTATTTAAAACTGTTAATGAAAATAGTGCAAAAGATGGTATCATTAAATTACATAGTTATTTTGGCACTACGCCATTGCAATCATTAAGTGAAATTTCTGGGATAAAAAGAGAAGATATGTCCCTGACTACAATATCAGACTGGCTCAATAGTTTTGAAAACAAAGAAGATTTGAAGCAAATACTAGAGCCATTTCATGCAACTATGAAAACAAAACTCACTGATGCTATATGGGAAAGAGATGATAGAGTACGTTACATAGTTTCCCCATTGGGTGAATGGATTTGGAAGTATCTAAATATGAACGAAGAGATACAGCAATCGTTGCAAGATTTAGCACGAAAATTGAGTGTAATCCAAGTAAATATTGATGTTAAAAATAGAGCAATGTTATTTCAGAAAACATCTTTTAAAAAGGCAAACTTTGAATTTGGCTGGGCAGGCTATGCAGCAGGAAATAAACTTGGCTTCAAAATGAGTTTAAAATAATCTATTGACATTTATTAACTTTGCGTATATAATAAACGCATGAATAAAATTATTACTATAAACGGCGATATGCGAACGGCTGCGAATCAAATTGATAATAACTCAATTGATTTGTTGTTAACTGACCCACCTTATAATATAAGTGATAGAGGTGCTCAGGAAGTTAAATGGGTTGATCCAGTTACTGGCGAAAATAAAAATGCAATACATAGTCAAAAATTTGACAAGACTTTTGCAGAAAATTGGGATAGTCTAGGCAATACTGATTTCAAACTGCAACTTATAGAATGGTCTGAGGTATGGTTTAATAAGATGCGCAAGGGTGGGACATTTTGTGTTTTCATCAGTGATGTATATATTAGTCATCTTTGGGAAGCAATGGAATCAGTTGGATTTGAACCCAAGCGTGTATTCACTTGGAAAAAGCCAGCCGCAGTACCGTTCAATAGGAATGTAAATCCAGTAAGTGGGTGTGAATATATTATATTTGGTATTAAACCCGGTGGTAAACGTACATTTAATAGTGATGCAGTTAAAGGTACAATAGTTGAACGCTATAGTCTTGCCGACAAAGTAAGTAGTATTTTGTATAAGCATATTAAAGATGATATCTACGGTAACTTGGATAAATGCTTTAATGATGCATTAGATGATGCCAAAAAAGTTTATAGTAATTTGAAAAAAACTAATGATATAGTTCATTGTGTTGTTCCAAATACAATATCATATAGTGGCGGTTTGGGTAAAAATAAAATACATCCAACTCAAAAGCCAGAAGAAATCTTAGAATATTTTATTACATTATGTAGTAATCCCAATGATACAGTTCTAGATACTTTTGCCGGTAGTGGTAGTACAGGTTCAGCAGCAAGATTGATTAACCGAAATGCAATATTAATTGAGCGTGATCCAGAGATGTATAAAAAAATGGCAGAACGATTTAACAACTCAAATTTATTTGACTAATTTAAAAACGCCTTGACTATGAACTAAATTAATGTTATAATTTAACTATGGAAATACAACAAGTATTATATTCACATTTACCGCACAAGAGACGGCAATCATCGGGTGGTTGGTTGTCTTTTAACTGTCCTTGTTGTATAGAAAACGGCGAAGCACGTAACGATACTAGATTACGTGGTGGTATTCGTACAGATGATGAAAGTATTTCGTATCATTGTTTTAACTGCGGGTTCACTGCATCACATAAATCAGGTAGGGTCATTAACAAAAAAATGATTTTACTAATGCGTAATTTGGGCATTCCAGATGGTGATATTAAACGTATTCAATTACAAGCAATACGAGATAAAGAATTAGCAGACGGTCCAATGATATTTACTAGTGAAAAATCTAGTACTATTATACCCAAATTTAAAGATTGTGAATTACCCGAAGGAAGTGTATTATTGGATGATTTACTACAAATTGACTCACCTGATAAAAGAGCAATTTTAGGTGCTAAATACCTAATAGATCGTGGACTATATGACCATGTAAGTAATATATATTGGAGTCCACATCCAGTATTTAGAAACAGAGTCATTATTCCATACTACCAGGGCAGCCGCATAGTAGGTTACACGGGCAGGGACTATACAGGAAAAGCAGATTCAAAATATATGATGAAGACTCCCAAGGACTTCATATATAATATTGATGTTATTAAGAGTCATCGACAGTATTTAATAGTAACTGAAGGTGTATTTGATGCAGCGGCATTAGATTGTGTTGCTGTAATGAGTAACGAAGCAAGTAAAGAACAAATAGACTATATTAATTTATTTAAAGGCGAAATCATATTAAGTCCTGACAGAGATAAAGCAGGTGAAAAATTAATTAAACAGGCTATTGAAAATGGTTGGAGTGTTAGTTTTCCAAGATGGGAAAATGAAATAAAAGATGCAGCGGATGCAGTTAATAAATATGGTAAGTTATATACTTTAAAAAGTATAATTGATAGTAAGATAAGTAATAGTACTAAAATAAACGTAAAGATGCGTTTGGGATAATAATAGGAAATACAAATATATGGCAAAGAATCCAGTTAAAAAGAAAACAACCAAAAAGACGGTAGGGAAGAAACCAGTTGTAGAGACAAAAGTAATCCCGTCACCCAAAGAGCAACCTGTCCCCCCACAGATGCAGATGCCACCGCCACCTACGCAGCCTAAAAAGCCAGGTGAAATTCTGTATGATAACGGTGTATTATTCATGGATAAGGAATTCAATCAAGAAAATTGTATGCCATTGGTAAAAATGATTATGGAATATAATATGATGCCTGCAGAACAACGTCCTTCTGCTATTCATCTTTATATTAATTCTCCGGGTGGTTCAGTTGCAAGTGCAATGCATTTAATCGATACAATTAAACAAAGTGAAATCCCAGTACATACGTATGGCATGGGCATGATTGCAAGTTGTGGGGTACTACTAATGATGTCTGGCGAAAAAGGACATCGTTATCTTACTCAGAACACAAGTATAATGTCACATCAATATAGTTGGGGTTCAAAAGGTAAAGAACACGAACTAATGTCGATTGTTAAAGAGTTTGAATTATCAACTGAACGTATGCTTGACCATTATAAGAAATGCACTGGCAAAAATGAAACATATATTCGTAAGAATCTTTTGCCAGAGAGTGATGTATGGTTAACGCCCGAGGAGGCAGTTAGGCACGGCATCGCTGATAAAATTATTACTACATACTAGAGTATATAATATCATGATAAAACCAAATGAAAATTTTAAGTTATCAGTTAGGGATCTAGAAATCATAGAAAATGCATTAAGTGCAAAGGTTTCAAGGAGAGCACAGCGTTTAATGGAAGAATATGATGATGGCTTGGCAGCAGAGTTGAAAGAAATTCGAGATTTGTTAGGAAGATTTCACAATCAAAAGATTTTTTATAGACCAAAAGACAGATTTGGTAGTGGAAAATAAAAGGGCGCTTCGGTGCCCTTTTTACTTGACAAATAATACGAATCACTATATAAAGAAGAAACTAATTTAAACTCGGCACTTTTTGATTAAAAGTGTTGACCTTTATACATAGAAATGATATAATATACAAATGTCAGAAGTAAAAAATTATAGCACAGACTTACAGAAATTATTCATTCAATTCATGGTGACTAATCCTGAACTATATACTAGGATCAGAGGGATTATTAAGCCTGAATATTTTGACCGCAGTGTTCGTCCTGTGGTCAAACAACTTATTGATTATAGTGAAGATTATTCTACACTGCCAGATACTGCAATTATTAAGGCAGAAACGGGGCAAGACATTGAGAAGTTGGACAACATAACCCAGCACGAAGAATGGTTTGTGGATGAGTTTGAGACATTTTGCCGGCACAAGGCTATTGAGAAGGCTATTATCGATAGCACAGATTTACTTGAGACTGGCAAATACGGTGAAGTAGAACTTAGAATTAAAGAGGCTGTTCAAATTGGACTGGCACGTAGTTTAGGAACAGATTATTTTGCTGATCCTAGAGGTGTGCTTGAACGGATGAAAGACAATAATGGTCAGATTACGACTGGTTGGAAATCTCTTGATGATAAGTTATATGGTGGCATTAATCGTGGGGAGATTACGATTTTTGCAGGCGGCTCCGGGGCAGGTAAATCCCTTTTTATGCAAAATATGAGCCTGAATTGGGCGGAGGCTGGGTTGAATTGTGTCTACTTCACATTGGAGTTATCCGAGGAACTTTCAAGTATGCGTATGTATGCAATGCAGACGGACCGCAGTACTAGACGCATTTTTAAAGACCTAGATGATGTTGAACTACAAGTCAAAGCGAAAGGCAAACAGTCCGGTATGCTACGTATAAAGTATCTTCCGAGTGGTTCAACAATCAATGATCTAAGGTCTTACTTGAAAGAACTTCAGATACAAACTGGCAAAACAGTTGATTGTATGTGTATTGACTATCTAGATTTGTTAATGCCAGCAACTAAAAAGGTCCAAGCAGGTGATACATTCACCAAAGACAAATATGTTACCGAAGAAATGCGCAACTTTTCTATGGAAACACAGACTGTTACAGTGACAGCATCACAATTAAATCGTAGTGCAGTTGAAGAAATTGAATTTGATCACTCTCATATTGCTGGTGGCATTAGTAAAATTCAAACTGCAGATAACGTTATAGGTATCTTTACATCTAATGCAATGCGTGAGAGAGGTCAATACCAACTTCAATTGTTAAAAACACGATCATCTTCTGGTGTTGGTAGTAAAGTAAGTTTATTATTTGATAGAGATAGTTTGCGCATTACAGATGATCCAGACCAAAATAGTAATGGCGCCGGCACACCATCATCAACAAACGTTTCTTCTAGTGTGGTTGACCAACTTAGAAAGAAAACTACTCTAAACAAATCAGATGAAGATGATACTCCGGTATTTGAAAAGACGCAGGCAGCAAGTTCACTCAGATCGATGCTTAAAACTAAAAGTCGATCTGCTTTTGACGAAACTTGATAAATACACTTAACGGAGAATTGTTATGAAACGTAAAAGTCTATTTGAAGAACTAAACAGCATATCTTATGATAAAGATAATAAGCGGCTAGTTGAACAAAAGGGTGAACACCTTATTGCAGGTGCGATACATTTGATGGAATTCATTGAAAATAATTTTGATGAAGAAACCTCAAATGATTTACAAAAACGTTTAGTTAACAGTATCCGTACAAAAGACCCGCGGAAGTTTAAGCGAGGCATGAATAGTGTAGACAAATAATGGATTTTGAACAGCAGTTGCACCAACTAAAGGTTCTAGCAGGTATATATAAGCCCTATGATGTATCTCAACATCAGGAGAATATTTCACATACTGGCCAAGAAAAAGGCGAGTATCAGAAAAAGAATAATATACAGCCTGGAACGGATGAGTGGTTTAAGTTGTGGTTTGCAAGACCGCAATTAACTGGTGAAAATCCATTTGGAGATAAGAAATGAAAATCAGTGAGATTATTTTAAGTCAGGGCCTTGAGCGCAGATTTAGAGGGCCTCGTAAACCTCGCCAAAAGCAAATAGGATTTCACTCAAAACTAAAGGGTCTGTTTGATAAAGATTTGAGTGAAGCAAAAAATACGCACTTGGATCATGCTGAGGAATTAATCTTCATGTATGGGCAAGAGGGATTAAAACGTGTTGTTAGCACTTACTCCAAATTATTATCTTCATTGGATGGAGACGGCGGCGGCGATGCGATTACAACAAAATGGGACGGCGCCCCTGCGATATTTGCCGGCGTTGATCCAGAAGATGGAGAATTCTTTGTTGGAACCAAAGGCGTATTTGCAAAAAGCCCTAAATTAAATAAAAAGCCGGAAGACATTGAAAAAAACCATGCAGATGTCACCAAAAACGGCGAAGCAATAAGTAAAAAAGGATTGCGTGATAAATTATATGCATCACTTGAACACCTTAAAAACTTGGGCATTTCTGGAGTAGTGCAAGGTGATCTTCTTTTTACACGTGATGATTTAAAAGAAGTACAGATTGAGGGTGAAAAGTATATAGCGTTCAAGCCTAATACTATAACATACGTTGTTCCTGCCGATAGTAATACTGCACGTGAAATGTTATCATCTGATCTTGGTGTAGTATTTCATACCATTTATGAGGGCGATACATTAGCAGATATGAGTGCTAGATTTGGCTATGATGCAAGTAACTTGAATAAATCATCTAATGTTTGGTACACAGATGCACGTATTAAAGATGTATCGGGGCAAGTAAATCTTAATAAGAAGGAAATTAGTGCAATTAAAACTGCAATTAACGAACTTGCAAGTTTTGATATCCCTAGCCCAGAAGTATTTAAGAAAATTAATAATAGTATTGGTGGAATAGATATAGTTGCTGCACTTAAGGCACACGCAAACACACCTATTCGTTCAGGTAATGCATTAGAACAAGATGCAGATAAATTCGTATCAGATTTTATTAATAAATTAAAAGACAAGTTTGATACTGATATGACTAAATTAAAAACTGGGCCAGAAGGAAAAGCAGGACTAGCAAAATTAGATAAAAAGAAACAAGTTGTTGAGTTTATTGAAGAGAATGCGCAAAATATTGCTAATATGTATAGAGCGTATTTAAAAACCGAAGCAGTAAAAATGATGTTTCAGCGCAAAATGCGAGACATTAAAGCGATTGATAGTTTTATTGAACAGCCAGATGGCTCTTTTAACGTAACTGATCCTGAGGGTTTTGTTATCGTAGACCATGTTGGCCGCGCCATGAAAATTGTTGATAGATTAGAATTTAGTGCTGCGAATTTCGCAAAGTAATTAGGAAATAATATGTTTAGTAAAGAATGTAAAGAACACTTGGAAGAAGCGAATATGGGGCCGTTACAACATGCAAAATTTGCACTTGGTATTGCTCTACAACTTCAGATTGCCGTATTTGCAATTATTATACATTCAATCATACCTAGATGCTGCAAAACATATGCAAGTAATAAAATTATTAATCTTGCAAACCTATTTAAGGGGATGACACATGAGTGAAAAAAAATATACAGCAAGCCAATGGGCAACAATATATGGTGGCCACGAAATTGATGACAATGATGATAAAAGTTTACAATTAGTACACGAACTAACTGAAAGCCGCTTGTTTAGAAATAAAAAGATAGCAAGTGAGGTTAATTTAGATGATGCCGCCAATGTTTCATTCATGTATTTAATGCTATTAAATATTTTTAATAAAGATTATGATTATGCGCCATTGGCAAGTGAATATGCAAAACGTACAGTAGCCTTTAGAAATTTTGATACATTTAGAACAAGTGGAACGGATCTATACATTTCTTTAAACCGTTTGATGGGCAAAGACCAAGATGATAGTAATGAAAAAGATGTAATTGCTAAGAAAAGATTATCACCTAAAAAAGCAGATTTAGTACAATATCTAACTCACATTGGAAATAACAAAACTAATTCAGCGTTTGAGCAAAAAATGTTACTTAGATTCCAAAACCAATTGAATATACAAGATAGTATGATGAAATCAATGCGCCGATTGATTGGTGATTGGGATAATTTGAATCAAAATCAACGTGCACTAGTAGTAACACGCTGTGTTCAATATATGCGTTCCAAAGCACTCCGCAGTGAGTTTATGAAACCATTACTATCTTTTCAAAAGCGTGGCAATTATATGGTAAATGATAGAAACGATAAAAAGAAAAAGATTTGGGATAAACCTATTGTTAAAGGGGCAGCAGCAATTGGTGGCATTTATGCTATTAGTAAGGGCGCTGAAGAACTAGGCAAACGATTGGCAAAAACAACGTATGATAGACCAACAAAATCTGGTCTAACAAAATTTCAATCCAGAAGAAAGTAATATATAATTTCTGGTACAAAAAAGATAAATAAAAGTATAGGACAATAGAGTCCCAAAACATTTAATGGAGAAAATAAAATGGTAGCAAAAGTACATGAATCATATGATGCAGGTCAGTTCCTAACAGGCTCACTAGTACATTTCACAGCAGACGCAGGCGCGGGCGCAGTTGACAACAAAGTTCTTGTTGAAGCAGTAGGCACACGTGCAACAGTAGTTATCCTAGGTGTTAACGGCGGCGCAGGCACAGATGTTCGTTTCGCAGTTGAAAACAACGGCGCATGGGATGCAGCATCACTAAGTACAGCAACTGGTTACACAGTAACAGACTTTGATTACTAATACATAAACTCTATCTATAGAGTAAAAAGACCCGGCTATGCTGGGTCTTTTTTTGTTTTTAATTATCATCAGATATTGATAAATACTCACATATACCATTATGGAGAAAATAATATGGCATACTCAGTAAAATTCAGACGTGGAACAACTGCAGAACATGCATCGTTTACTGGCGCAGCAGGTGAAGTCACGGTGAATACAACTACAAATCAATTAGTAGTACACGATGGTGCAACTGTTGGTGGACATACAGTTGGTTCAGGCGGCAGTTCGGGCGGCGGCGCAACATCATCTGGCGGTGGTGTTACAATATATGCTAGTATTGCTGCACGTGATGCGGCTGCAGCAAATGAGGGCGATTTAGCATTTCTTAGTGATTCTGACACACTACATATAAACAATGGCAGTGAATGGATCAAAGTTTGGGCAGGCCCAGATGAAACGCCTACATGGACAACAGAATTACCAAGTTCAGTAGCATTAAATTCAGACGGCACTGCAAACACACTAACTGTTGCAGCAACAGATCCAGAAGGATTTGATATAACATATACATATGATACAAGTCCAAGCAATCAAGCACAAGCAACAATTGTAAATAATAATGATGGAACATTTACGTTAACTCCTAGTATTACAGAGACAGATGCTGGAAGCTTTACATTCCGTGCAAAAGCAACTGATGGAATACACGTTATATCTACTACTACTACCGCAGCACTGAGTTTTACTACTCCTATTACATTTACTACAGATTCTCGAATGAACGAGACCACCTTATCGTTTGGCAGCAACCCGACCACATATAAGGACGGATTCATTTTTACAGGTGATACTACTGGATATAATTGGACTAATGCTGTTCCAAGTAACACTCTTAGTGCAGGGAAAAAATACTTTGAGTTTATATGGACGCACTATTCTGCAGCATGGGCTGAATCAACGTCAGGTATGATAGGAGTGTCAGGATCAGATCAAACACAGTTCGGCTTTGGCATGGAAGACGGATCGCATACCTATACGCTTGATACTGGGAAAATAATCACGAAGACAAATGGCGTAGTAACAGTTACAGACATGGGTCTTGGGGCACCAGTTCGAGAATCGGATGTAATACAATTTGCATATGATAGTGCAACTGGAGAACTTTGGATTAATAAGAATAATACTACCTGGTGGCCCAGTGATCCAGCATCTGGGTCAGGGGCGGTTTATTCTACAAATAGCGTGCCGCCAGTCATTTTTGCTGGTTCCAGAAGCTCTAATGTCATAAGTTTCGGTGGATATTTCAACGTTGGAAATGATGTCGTTTACACTCCGCCATCTGGGTTCACTGCACATTAATAATACTAATACAATATAATATAATATAATATGGAGAAATAATATGGCAAGAATACACGGTTCTGCGGGTTCAAGTGAAAATATATCAGGCAACTTGAATTTTTATACAATATATGTAAAGACATTGGATATCACTTCAACTGGTGATATATTAGACCAGTCACAGCAAAATTTTGATGACGTATGTAACTTAATTAATCTAGTTGCACAACCAGTAATAATGAATAGTCCCATTCCAGTAACACTTACTGGTCTTGCTCCAACATTAACTGGAAATGGTATGATTTTTAAATTTGCAGTAGAACACGGACAAGCGTTTGAACGTGCTGGCGACAATGTTGCACTACTTAAAGAAATATTCTACGGTGTAGATATTAATGGTGTACCAATGGATCCTATCACGATGGAATTTGAGATGTCAGATCTACTATAAATCTACATTCTATTGAGCGCCCACTACCTAGTATGGTCTTGGAATCATTCGCATAATGAAATAGAATGTGGAGATCCCCCATTAAGCAGTGAATGTAAAGAAAAAACCCAGTATTAATACTGGGTTTTTTATATGTGGATAATCCTTCTAAACTAAAATGATAAATACATATAACAATTCGTGGAGAAGAACGATGTCTATAAATGAACCGCAATTAGCAGCACTAGAGATGCAGAGTTTAGAAACTCATGTGGCAGTTAATCATGAACGATTTAGGAAACTAGATGATTCAATCAGGCGGTTAGAAACATTAGTAGAAAGACAGACATTGGATACAAAGGAACAATTTACGGAGTTAAAAAAGATAGTTGTTTGGGCAAGTTCAACATTATTTGGTACATTGCTAATTGCACTATTGACTTCTGTGTTTAAGGTGATATAATGCTTATAGAAGAAATTGTAACACCTGATGAAGAATTTTATGAAGCAAAACTTGTTTATGCTCGTAGTGGCAAAAAAGTAGTACGTAAATATCGTTGTTCGTCAGGTAGATTAAAAGGTAAAACAGTTGCTAACCCCACTGCATGCTTTAGGCCAGTTAATGTTAAGAAACGATTTACATTAGCAAAAACTAAAGCAAAAATGGGTTCTCGTATGGCACGAAAATCAAAAATGACTAAGAGAATGAATCCAGCAAGTAAACGCTTAAAAATGCTGAATAGGTAGAGAAATAATGGGATTAAAAGATAGTATAGAAAACGCAATGGTCACTGAAACTTATAATACAAGATTGACTGGTATCGCAGATTTAGTTGGTTCCAGTGATGATGATGTACGTAACCGAATGAAAACTCTTGATTTCGGTAAATATGTTGAATTGATGCGGGCATTACGTGATAGAAATGAAAATGCAGCCAAAGAAGTTTTGGGGTTTAGTGTCGATGAAGCATATTCTACAGGCTCTCAAGGTACACGTACTTCATTAACACCGGGTGAAATGAAGGGCGTACAACAGGCTCAAGCGCAGCAAGCACAGCAACAGTCAGATGGCGATTCTGATCCTGCTACAATGTCCAAGAAGTCACAGGCAATGCAACGATTGGGCAAGAAGGCCTTGGGCGGTATTAGCGGCCAACAGGCAGCAAAAGCATTAGATAGAGCCGAGCAAGGAAAAGCATTAACGCCTGTGCAACGTTTTGCGATGGCGCAGCAAGCAAAATCATTGGGCGCTCTTGCAAATGATCCTAAAACAGCAATACAATTTAGAAGTCTATTAAATAAACTCAATAAGTAAAGGAGTTTAATATGAAATTACAGGAAATTTTAGGTGGCATATATGTTATGGTCACCGAAGAAGAAAATGATCTTTTGGTAGAATTTTTTTCTGAAAATGAATATGTTAATGAATCGCAACTAAGTGATAGAAATGCCTTAATCGCTGATAAACTAGTGCATAAAGGCGTATTAATACCAACACTAAAAGGGTATCGTGTCAACTAACGGAGGACAAAATGACAGCACCTAGCCAAAAAGATGTAAATGCAATGTCAAATCTGATGAAAGCACTTAACGGTGACAAATCAGCATTGAAAGAGCAAGTTGCCCATGAAAAACAAGCAGCAGAGCAATCTGGACATATAGATACATCTATCGGAGTAAAGACAGCAGATATTAAAGCAATGGAAAATATTTTGAATGCGTTCAACAGTGCCAGTTCAAATGTTTCTAAAAAAGTTGCAACAACGATGAATGAGTCTACAAAGACACCAAATGGTGTAAAAGTAGGAATGTTTTCAGTTGAGAAGACTGATGATGGTTACTATGATATTAGAGACAATCGTTCAAATGATACACTATTTGAGAATATTTGTTTATACGAAACTGCATATGTTATTACAAAACACTTGAATTCTGGGAAGAAAATGAACTCGCCAGAATTAACAAAAATAATGGCGAGTAATGCAGTATTTGAACAATTTTATTTTGATGCGATACAATATAAAGATACATATGCAAAAGCGAAAAAGCGTAAAGATATTAGTAAAATGAATGTTGCCGAAGCAAGATTTACTAGAGCAAAATCAGAAGCAGGAAGTGCCAAACGTAGTATTAAATCTATATATGAATCGATTAAATAGATTATAAAATGAAACTAAAAAGATAAATACATAATATAACTTTATGTATTGGGGCAAATATCATGAATAAAACAATTTTTTACAACTCTAACCCAGTTGCTATCTCTTCAAAAATGAATGAGTATATGAAAAGCAATTTCGGTTATGAAATAGAAGGTGATCTAGAATCACTAAGAGAAGCGAAAGTTCAATTGGAAGCACAAAAGCGTGAAATGACTTCGAACTATCAGGATCGTGCATATGTTGAAAACATGCTTATGATTGAAACAATCAAATCACTATTGAAAGCACACGTTGCGGAAGGTGAATTACCAGCAGGTTTAAAAGCATATCAAGATGCAAAGAAAAAAGGCAAAGCGCCGGCTAAGAAGAAAGCCAAAGGCGACGGTAAGATGCCAATGGATGACAATGGCACACCAGACGATAAGTCAGATGATAAACCGGCATTCTTAAAGAATGAATCAGTAGCAACTGAGGGTAAATACAAATCAGATGCACAGCGTAAAGCAGTACATGCGTCAAAAGCAGAAAAAACAAACGAAGGTGATGCACCAAAGTTTGATACAATGACAAAGTATAGCAATACTTACGAAGCACCAAAGGAATATAAAATGAAAAAAGAAAAGTTAGAAGAAGGCCTACTAGCACAACTTAACAAATTACTTGAAAGTGATGCTGCAGAAGCAGAAGTTATGATGGCGGCTCGTGGTATAGTAGATGAACTACAAGACATGATTGAAAAACTAGGCAAACTACAAAACGATCAACTTGGCCCACTGACAGATGAAATGGCATATTCACACGGTCCAGAAAGAGCAGCATCATTTAAAGATGCAGTAAATGATGCAGTAGCAGGATTATTGGGACAAGCACGTGCAACAAAAGATACTGTGAATGACGCAGTTTTGGTTCTGAATGGTGAAGCTCCAGCAGATGATATGTCTGCAGGTGACGTAATCGGCGGTGATATGCAAGATGATTTCGAAGATGATGTAGAAGTAGATTTTGCAAGCGGCGATGAAGCAGCATCTGGTCCTAATGACGAACCTCTAGGCAGAGCAAAGAGATCATAATATGAAAATTTCAACACTTTTAAGCGAAAATGACAATTATAAGTCGCAACTTATTAATGATATAAATGTATATCTTGTTCGCTTAAAGGCGAATGATATTAATACCATCGGAACGGATATAATGGTACGTGAATTAAATGATTTGGGTCATCCTATTACCCCAGAAAGTTTGATTAATATGTTATCAAATAGTAAATATGTTAGTAATGTAAGTTTAAATAGTATTGACTTAGAATTTGCCCCCACATCAAATAAAGATGATGATTCTAGAGATACAGTTAAAAAACTTGCTTCTAAAGCAACATCGAGGAGAATGAAATAATGCCACTTATCATAAAAGGCGGTAACCAACCGAAAATAGTTTCTAAAAAAGAAATGCAGAATTTACTAAAATCTATTGAAAACAATACAACTGAAGCAGTGTTGGCATCGTTATCACCAGAGGTTGCAGAAAAACGTAAGGCAACATTAGAAAATAAAGCAGCAAGAGAGAATGCTGCAAGAATTGCAGATACACAGACTGAATCCTTAGCAAAAAATCTTGAAGCAGAAAAAGAACGAATTCAAATTGCAGTTGAAGAAAAAGTAAAAGATGCAGTAGTAGAAACTGTCACTCCAATTACAGTAGAAAAGACTGAAACTAGTTTAATCATCGACACTAAAAATAATAAAAAAGTAGAAACTAATCCTGATTTTGAAACTATGACTAAAAAAGAAATTGATATTTGGGCAGATGAAAATCTAGGTGTGCAATTGGATCGTAGAAATACAAAAGCAACTATGATTGAAGAATTAAAAAAACATTTGTAATTAATTTAAAAAATTATAATCTATTAAAGCGTAAGATTAATCTTACGCTTTTTTCTTGGCATATAATAATTGCTATATAACTATATTATAGTAAATAAAGACTTGTAATTTATATAAAAGTATAGTATAATAGAAATATGTTAAAAGAAACTTATACCTATGCTCCCCTATCACGTGTGAATGTAGACGGATCCCGTCACTATCAAACACCTGAAGGTAAGCCCTTACCAAGTGTTACAACAGTTTTGAGTGCACTTGCAGATAAAACAGCGTTACATGAATGGCGCCGCCGTGTTGGCAATGAAGAAGCAAATCGTATTATGAACCTTGCTACTGGAATTGGCACACAAGTACACTTGCATTTAGAAAAGTTTATTCTGGAAGAAGATAGACCAAGTGGATCAAATCTCATCCATCAGATGGCTAAAGAGCTTTCAGACATTGTTATCAAAGATGGTCTTAGTAAGATTAGTGAAGTATGGGGGACAGAAGTACCTCTATATTACCCTGGGTTATATGCTGGTACCGCAGATTGCATTGGCGTATATAAAGGACAGCAAGCAATTATTGACTTCAAAACAACACGTAAACCTAAAAAACGTGCATGGATAGATGATTATTTCTTACAAGGCGCAGCATATGCAGCAGCACATAATGAATTATATGGCACTGATATTCGCACTATTGTTATTATGATGATTGGGTGGGACGCTGAGGCAGATAATCTCGGTAATTATCAAGAATTTGTTGTAGAAGGGGAAGAATTCGATAAGTATTCATTGTTATGGGCTACTAAGGTTCAAGAGTATTTTGATAAATACATGTAATCTAGGAGTTACACGAAATGGCAATAACAAACGTAAAAATTCTACTAAGGCGCGGCCTCCGTGAGGAAATAGGCGTCGATACACTAGAAACCGGTGAAATGGGCTTCACTACTGATACTAACCAATTGTTCGTTGGCATCGATGATGCAATTGATGAAATTCAATTTGATGCTTTTGCAAATGCACACGCAGTTATACAAACTTGGTTAGATAGCGATGACAATCCTGAGCCTGGTTTAAAAATTGATGAAGATTTAGTAATAAGAAATGTACAAGACATTGATGCGTTAATTGAAGCAATGCATTTTTATTTACAAAATGTAGAATGGAAAGGCAATGTGCAATTCACAGTTGGCGAAACATTATATCTAAAAGAATACAAATATGCTCAAAATAGAATACCATCATCTGAGATTGATCCTGGAAAAACATATATTATAAAAAAGATTGGTAACACTGAATACAGAACTATGGGTGCATCATCAAATGATATTAATTTGCAGTTTACATCAATTGCAGTTGGTCCACTAAATGGAAATGGCGAAGTATTAGAGGTAATCGGCGTTGAAGATTATACACACGGCATTGTAACGTCAGTAACATATGATTCAGTAAGAGATGTAACTGTAACTTCATTGTATATGAAACATAATGATGCCATGCCATCACAAGATATTGCCCCTAATGATAATTCGACCTATATGAATAAGTCTAACTTTGGATTATTCAAGTGGGTTTCTACCGAATGGGTCCCTGAAGTTATAGATCATGTCCTTGATTATCACCCGTTGAATTCAAATATAAATTATACAACAATTCCTCCTCAGCCAATTTCTGGTCTTGGTGCAAATAGTGATACAGCAGTTATTACTGGCCCAGATAGAGTTACATATTGGTATAAACAAGATACTGCTTGGCAGCAACTTGGCAGTGGTGTCCAAGATTTTCAATTTCATACAACTGATATTGAAACGCAGGACTTAGATATAACTCCACTTTCAACCCCATCACTACGAAGTGATGGATCGCCACTTGTAAATGGTGATTACTATATAGATTATAGCCGAGATATACAGAATGGGTTATCACTTGTGTTATCAGAGTTTGATTTACTATCTCCTAGAGTTGCAACTGTTCCGCTTGGTTCTGATTTGTCTTCGATGACAATAGAAGAAATTAATAACTATTATAGATATGATGATACTACCTTACCAACTTATAGAACTGAGGCAATCGCAGTTCTAAATACATTAGACTATCAGTTAGTATACGCAGAACCGGAAACATCCGAAGTTGGACTTGCTACAATTTATATTAAAGAAAAAGATCAACCAGGCTCAAATGATTTTACTCTATATGATTATAGTAATACACATAGAGCATATTATTATACAAAGTCATTAGTTGGCAGTCCATCGGATGTTGACTATGCTGATACTACTGATGTTGGTTTTATCGAGGTTCCAGAATTTACTGCACCATTTTATGCAAGATCACGTAAAAATGTAGAAGTATTAACAGAAAACACATATAATCAAATATTTGCAGATCAGCATCTATCATCATACTCTCACCACAGTGGAAAACGTTCTAGTTTGTTTAAGAAAACATTTGAAATTCCAAACGACATATTCTTACGATATCATTTTGATATATGCACTACATTCTTTATTGATTATTCTTTAATACAGCGCGGAGATAACAAGGTATTTGTTCGTGCTGGACAAATAAAAATTATAAACGGTCATCCTCATGGTATTCCACAAGTAAAATTAACAGATGAACATACTGAAATTTGGCAAGATTTTAATACAGATAATATCGCAGAGATGTATCCTAACCCATTGTATCCTGAACCGCCAGCGGTACCTGCGCCACCAGTGGCACCGGAAGTAGAATTTTCTAATATTCAATTTGATGTAAAACGTGAAGATATAATACGTGTTACAAATCAAACAGAGTTAGCAATTAATAATTGGTTTGAAACGCCACTGAACTCAAGCGGATTTGTAGGAAAAACGAAGCAAGATGGGGATGATGTAATAATTACAAGCCAAGATCCTCTATGGGATTATACTACCGTAGTAAACGATTTGGTAAATTCAGCACAAACTGCTACTGTAGAAAAGGGCGACGATTTACAAATTTACTTTACGCAAGATGCAAATTATAATACAGAAATTAGTTATACGTTAAGAAGATGGTCAATGTAAATGAAAGATAAATCGACACTTCTATATGAGTGGCGTCAACGAAGATTAGAACTTAAAAATAATTTCACAGAAACTAACTTACAAAAAGTGGTAGATTGGTGGAAAAGTTTAGATTATCATAGTCAAGGATTTAACTATGATAATCTTACTACTTGGCCAGATGTGTGGGAATATATTAGTGAAGAATTTTATACTAATAGTGGAAACGGTTTAGGTTGTTTCTATACAGTACACCACGCTCACCCAGATAAAGATCCGGAACTTTTACTAATACATGATTTACTGTACGGTGATATATACCTTATATGTATTGTAGATGGATGGTTATTAAACCGGAGTAGTGGAATACTTGAGAGAGTAGATGATGTACATGCGGACTTCGATATCTTAAAACGTTTTTCTAAAGAACTTATATTGGATAAGTTAAAATTTAGAGATGTATAATAGTATACGTTAATTAAAAGAATAAATACAACATAATAGAATGAGGATAAAATGTTAGTACAAGTAAAACACAAAGTAAATGATATTGTTACCATTTCTCTAATGAGTGGGCAAGAGGCATTGGGAAAATTGATAAGTGAAGATGCTGAAACAATTGTTCTTGCTAGACCATTGACTATTGCAATTGGCCCGCAAGGCGCAGCATTTCAGCCATTCACCATTACTGGTGATGCAGAAGGCGAAGTATCATTTAAAGCAGATAAAGTAGTAGCAGTGTTAAAAACAAACAAAGAAACAACCGATGCATACCGTGCCGCTACAAGTGGCTTGGTAGTACCAGATACCCCAGGATTAATTACATAATGCCACAGGCAGCAAGAACAACTGATTTACTTACACCTCACTCGCCGTGTGCTCCGGGAAAATGTGGCATGGGCAGTGAGAATGTTATTATTGAAGGGAAGCTTGCGTATCGTGTGGGTGATAGAACATTTCCACATGGTATTCCACAAGGTTCACCACCATCATGTGTTCCACATACCACGCCACTGGCCCAAGGTGCGTCTAATGTTTATGTTAATGGCAGACCAGCCGGCAGAGTTAATGATTCGCATTCGTGCGGTGTTAAAGTTACGTCAGGTGCAAGCAAAACATATATTAATGGATGAATGATATGGCAATGAGTGAAGCAGAATTTGAAAGATTATATCAAGAATTTATTCGTAAAGGTGGCGGAAGCCTAACTGGATCAAATAATCCTACCGCAAGCAATATTATATTTGAGACTCTGGGAGAAACAGTTAATACACCAGTAGAATACTATGATGAAAAAAATAAAATTGAATTGACTCCCTCACAGTTAGCAGAGTTAAACGCTGCGGAAGAACAATATAATAGAAAGCAAGCATTATCTATTATATCAAGTGAACTAGCAAGTAATAATTTTTCAAATCCATATAATACAATTTCTACAGATGGTATTACAAACTATGCAGAATACAATTCAAGTCAAGGAGTTTTATCATTAAATAATGCAAATAATTCTTTTAACTTGCTATCTAATACTAACAATGGTGGTAGTATCCTTGCACAAAGTACAATTATTGTAGGTGTGTTAGCGGCAACAGGATTAGATTTTGATAAAATATTGCTTGGTGCAACGTTGGGAACAGTTGCTATTACTATGTTTAATAATTTAAAATTACATACTGATAGCCAAATTCAAGATTTGCCACAGACATTACAAGATGCTGATACCTTATCGGGACTTAATAAATCTTTTGGTGAACAAGATAATAGTTGTAGCCTATTTAACGAATTAATGGGTATTATGTCTGGTAGTTTCGATAGTGCGTTTAGTCTATTAGATAGTGCAAAATCCTCACTTATGAATATACTAAATCAGACTGGCATTATGGATTTCTTTGATGGAATTTCCAGTGATATTTCAAATATAATTTCAGGATTGGTCGGTCCAATATCTGATAATATTAATTCACTAATAAGTAATATATCTGGGGTAGTTAATAATGCATTGAATTCAATAATGGGATCATTGCCAAATATTAAAAGCATGCTAGGCGATTTGGGGAGTATGGCATCAAGTGCGATGAATGCCGTGTCAAGCGTAGCAAATCAAATATTTGGAGAAATTGCAAATATTTCAAATATGGCATCCCAGATAGCAGACAAACTAGCAGCAATGGCGATGGCAGGTGCGATGTTAGATCCGTGCAAATTGGCAGTCTTGATGAATACTGGATCACCTGAATTAAAAACTGCTGCTGGATTATTAAATGCTCCGTTACCAACAGGCAATGCTGGATTTAATATCCCTACTACGGTTGACTCTCGGGCGTTTCCTGGTGATGTTGATTCAATTATTAGTACAGCAAAGGATGCAGCATCCTCACAGCCGGGAGTCCCACAGTCGCCATTTAGTTTAGCAGCAAGTATATATCAACCAATAGACGCATACTTATTTGACTTGTATGATAGTAATAATGGATTAAGTTCTGAATTTGAAACTATTACATCATCCGACGGATCAACACGTGTTGTTAAAAAACCATTAACTGGTAGCAATTCATTATCAGCAACATTATCTGATATTATATCTACTTCTAGGGGAACACCTCAATTGCCTATTCCTGAGTTGGAGACGCTTCCTAGTATTCAAGATGTGGATGGTATTACACAAGGCGGCACAGTGACCAATGATGTTACATCAAACACAAGGGGCGATGCATCAAATCCACAAATTACATCCGCAGCATCGGATGCAGATATTATAGATACTGCTGGTAATAATATAACTACTGACAATAAAGGAAATGCATTGCCACTAATGTCTGTTCTTGCAGAAGTATTTAAAACACTGTGGAGACCTACTATAGGGAAAGATGTAACCTCACAACAGACATTAATTCGAAATACAATTAGTGATATTAGGACATATACTGAATCTAATTCTGTTATATTTAAAACTGGACAAAAAAAGCAAGCATTAATAATAATCGAAGAACTTTCTGGATACAAGAACATTTTACGTGATCTACATAATGTAAAAAAGGAACTGACATATGAATCACCAGGTGCTGATTTTAACGTAGTAAAGGAAGAAGAGAAGCGTGTATTATTTAATAATAGTATAAAACCACGACATACTAGAATCGTTAATAATGTTTCTCCTAAAATAGCAAGTAGTATTGCATCTTGGGAATCAATAAAAGAACAAACAGTTTTGGGTCCTAGATAAATACAATATACATTACTAGGAGAAAATATCAATGCATGTAAATGAAATCATCAAACCAGTTGAAGAGGGCGTTAATGATCCTCACATTTTTAAAGCAGTATTTCTAGCAGGCGGACCTGGTAGTGGCAAATCATTTGTCGCTGGTAAAATGCTTTCGGGTACAGGTTTGAAAACTGTTAACAGCGATGACATCTATGAATATCTAATGAAGAAAAAAGATATGGACATGTCAGACCCCCTAGTTATCGCAAGCCCAGACGGACAAGGAACACGTAACAAAGCAAAAGACTTAACTAATAAACGTCAAGGCGATATTACAACAGGCAAGGGCGGTTATCTAGAAGGTCGTTTGGGTCTTATCATTGACGGAACTGGTAAAGATGTTGCCAAAGTTTCTAAAGCAAGTGAACAACTAAAAGCATTAGGATACGATACAATGATGCTATTCGTTAACACAAGTGAAGACGTGGCACAAGATCGCAACAAAAACCGTCCTAGAAGCATTCCATCTGAAATGGTGTCTAAAATGTGGAAGCAAGTTCAAAACAATCTTATGAAATTCCAACAAGTATTTGGTGCAGCAAACTTTCATGTTGTTGATAACTCTGGTGGCCTAGAAGATCCAGAACGTAAAGCAAATTTCTTAGAAGTTGATAGAGCAATTGATAAATTTTTAAATAAGGCGCCATCTATGCCACAGGCTAAGAACTGGATTAAAGATCAAAGAAGTTGACAAATACTTTAGAATCGTGTAGAATATAATCTAACAATAAATTAATGAAGCGGATAAAAATTGAATAATAACGCATTAGAGCATTGCCTGCAATTTAGAAAAGAAATCGATTTAGATTTTATAAGAAAAACACATGTGCATTACTGTACTCCCTGCTATGGCGGACAATTAACTGAACCTTTCTTTAGGTCGTGGTCCCGTGCACATATGATGTTCACGAAACATGAAATACCATACTCCCTGACTACTAGTGCTAACGAAAGTTTAATATCACGTGCTAGATGTCACATGGTAGCATATTTCATGGCTAATCCAGATGCAACACATATGATGTTTATTGATGCTGATATAAATTTTGATGCACTAGATATCTTACATATGCTGCAACACGATAAAGATATTATTGTGGGTGCATATCCTAAAAAAGATTTGAACTGGAATAATATAAAACAAAATGTAGTAAATAATACATCAATTGATGCAAACTTATTAAACTCAGTTGGTTCAAACTATGCACTTAATTTTAAATATAATTTGGATGACGATACGCCAAAAATACAAATGACTGATGGATTAGCATTACTTAAAGATGCTGCAACAGGCTTTATGTTAATCAAGCGTGAAGTTATTATGAAAATGATCGAAGAATATCCGGATCTTTACTTTAACAATGATTTGAATTTAGATCCTGAGTTTGCTAAATGGACTTATCTATTTTTTGATACTTACTTGGAACCTGATACTAAGAGATACCTATCAGAAGATTATGCATTTTGTCGTCGTTGGCAAAATATTGGCGGTGAAATATTACTTGACCCATTAGTTAAATTAGACCACACAGGTCATTTTGTATTCGACGGTAATTTAAATAATATGTTTTCTTAGTTTTTACTTGACAAATCTTTGAATCACTGCTATCTTTATTATGTAATCAATAATAAGGATACTAAAATGCTACGCAATCAAAAACCTGCTTACATCGTAACTCAACCTGCTCTTACATCACTTCATACATCACAAATTTTAACATTAGAAGAATTCGACGAAGCGCAGTGTGTGTGGGGAGAGTATGCATTCGCTTACGATAGATACAATGAAGAACTGTATTCAAAATTGTTTAGTGAATATGTAATGAGCGATGAATTCAAAAAACGTGACTTTATAATTGAGCGTTTAAACAAACCTGACTATATCAAAGCACACAAAAAATTCTACGAACAAATGATACAACGTGAAGATAATTGGTACGAAATTGCTTGACATTCTAAACGAATCACTCTATATTAATTAAGTAATCAGAGAGAGGTACTATCATGTATAACGTAATGATCTTAAAGAATGAGAAAACAAAGACTGCGTATGTTCGTACAAACAAGAAACCTATGTCGCTAAATGAACTTGAGTATTTGAAAACCAAGTACTTGTCAACTCAAAAGCGCCTTGAGAACAACACGCTAACTTCATTCATCACTGATAATTACAATGATTTGACACAAGAAGTAATCTCTGTCGATACCGATGTACAAGAAGAATCTGAAGCAGTTAAAGCATCTGAAATGACAAAACTAGCAGCATCTTCTTACACTCTCGCTAACGTAAACTTCTCAATGTCAGGAGGTTTTCACGAATCTTCTTCTGTGAAGCGCATGTTTAATCGTTACAAGAAAGTATATCAGAAGATAACAGATGAACGTGCAGCAGATTCCGTGTTCGCAGAACTGCGCAACAAGCATGATGTTGATTCTCTTGCTAAGAACTTCTCACGTGAAGTTGTCCTGCAAGCACGTAAGACACTAACAGTAAACGAATTTGAACTTCGATTCTTCAATGTAGCATAATGAAATGAAACAATATCTGCCTAATTATATCGAATATGAAGACAGTACTCATTATATGTGGAGTCCTAATCGGATTCCACATATAAAAATAGATAGACTGCGAGAAATCAAAACTGGTAAGATTGTTTGCAGCGTAATGGGCTGCGGTAGATACACAGATGAAATGTTAACACCTGATCCTATGCGACCTGGATCCAAACTTTGTAAGCCCTATTGTGATGTACATTCTTATACACATGATTGGGAACCAAGAGGATCAGATCCGTGGACATACAATAGACGCAGACAAGGCTTATGGTGTCGTATGAGTTTACTTGCACCTATATACGGTCTGAATCCTGAGGATTACCAAAGTCTGTTTACTAAAGATTACTATGAGAAACTTCTAAAAACTATTAAAAAGTTAATAGATATAGGAGCAATAGAGGATGCAAAATCTAAAGCAGAAAACCACGATAGTAAGTTTATGAACGAACATGTTGGACAGAAAGATTTTGGTAAGATGTACACTGTTACGGTTGACCATAATAATGGAAATGCGAAAACACGTGCATTAGAAGATTATCGTACAAACCTGCAAAAGAGGTTGACAAATAATCCATTGGGATATATAATTGGTATTACTGATTCATATATGAAGAATGAACTAGAAGTGTATGACTGGAATATTAACGAAGCAATCGTTGAATATAAGGAAAGAGTGAATGAAGGTAAATACTAACAATAAAATTCAAATGCTAAACTACATGGATGCGGTTATATCTAGTCCTGGGTATTTTCACAGTTTTGTAGCATCAAAAATGCCATCAAAAGATGATGCATATGGTGAGACTATTCATGTTATTTTGCAAGAACTGTATGATTGTTTCGTTAAGGAAATGGGAAAGAAAAGCACAAATATCATTTCTATTCCTCAGGTCAACGATATTGAGCTTGTCAACTTCATTATGACATCCGAATACGTGAAGGATCAATCACGTAAGATAGAATCATTGATAGTTACTGAAAACGAAAACACACCAGAATTCAAGAATACTGGAAAGAGTAAGATTGTAGGCAAGTTGATGGCATCTGCATTGCGTCTATGCTATTATCAACGTGGTCCTCAAGTTTCTGCTAACATTGTAACTATGTTTGATTTTCTTCCATGCATTGAAGATGAAACACGTGACCCACGCTGTGTTTGGAATTACATGGAAACTAAAAACGTAAAAGTTGTTGGTTGGAAAAAAGACGACAATATGTTTTTGACTGTTTCAGATGGTTTACAAAGTATCAGTATGCGAGTTGTTCTTGCATTTGGTCGTATTTACTCTGGTGAGTTTAAAAACGTGTACGACTTCATGAGTAAAATGGTTGTAGAAGCAGAAACTCGTAACGGTATTCTGGATAATCCAGGTGATGAAACTGTAATCAACTTACAAGCAAACGACTTTAGACAGCTTAATAAAGGTGGGTCTATCATTGAAGCTGCATTAAGTCACCGTTCTAAGTTGGCAGTAGGAGATCCTATTGCGATTGAGAACAACGAAGTCTATAAAAAATGGAACATGCAAAACTTAGGTGAAAACGATATTCTTGGTAAAGGCAACATGAAAAACATGGAAGACCGTGAGTTTAACATGAAAGTTATCGGTCGTTATGATCCGCAATGGATTGATATTGGTGCAGATATCAAGCGTAAAATTTATGAAGACTTGGACACCCGGGGGGCGTTTCCACAAAAACTAGATATCAATGAAATTAATCCACTCATTGAAATTCCAATTCGTTTGTATCAGTTAACCGGTTTTCAAGTAACAAAATCATCATTGGGTATAGTAAATTACAATGCACTTATTAACAATGTAGCAGTTGTTGCATCTGGTATGCTTGCAAATCGTGCAAGGGATGCTCGTACAGTCGCAACACCGATTGGTAACCTGAAAAAGGCAATGGACTATTATGAAGGTACAATGCCTATTACTAAAGTTAGCAGTAATCACGATAAGTATTTTGCAAATTATGTGTGTGCGTTCTTGTTCGCTTCATTTGGTGACGAAACAAACAAATTATTTGGATCAAATATCACAGTAGAGGAAATTATCGATAATCTGTACTATGAACGGAAGTGGCAATCATTTGATGATTTGAAATTGCGTGATGATTATGATGAAAGATTTAAGGCTATTATGGATCTGTCAATGGCCTATTCTGATCATCCTTTCATGCCGACAAATAGTGCATGGCATACTACTTTTCGCAATTTTGTTATGTTCTACATAGATAAGTTTGTATCATACGATGTCGAAGAAGATGAAACTCCACAAATGGTATCTCCACAAATGGTATTCGTAAAGACCAAGTCTGGCCAGCGTGAAATGTCTATTGTAGATGCAGAAGATTTAGGACTTGATTATGAACTGGCAGTGTGATATAATAGCATTGTAATGTATGGAGTAGACACCTAAGCATATCGTAAGATATATACAAATTAATTTATAAGTCATTGAAAACGCAGGATTCTTTCTTGCGTTTTTCACTTGACATTCTAACCGAATCACTTTATAAAGAATGTATAAGTTAGAGAAAAGGGATTCGTCATGCATAAGAAAAACAGTTATTTCTTCAAAACAAAAGAAGAAGCCGAAACTTATATCAAACGTTTTAATACAAAAGAAACAGGCCGCCCTGACCGTGACACTCACATTCGTGGACCATTTACGCACGATAGCGGGCATGACGTTAATGATCCTAAGCGCCAAGTTGGGTTTGTTGTCCACGTAGAAAAATTTAGTTGAATAAACATTATTTTTTTACTTGACATCAAGAACAAAATACTCTATAAAGTATGTATAAGTTAACAAGAAAGAGAATCACATGACACAAGAAATTATCGTTTCATCACACTTATATCTACCAGAAATTAAAGAGTGTGAAGATTATGCACATTATTGTCAAACTCGTCGTGCAGTTGGTCTGGGCGTTGTACCAAAAACTCTTTTTGATGCGATTTACCTGAGTAAAGATGAAGAGGAAGATTGTGTTCTAATTGACGAGGTTTAATCTCTAAAAGTGTGAAATAATACTTGACAATTCAAACGAATCAGTCTATAAAGAATGTATAAAGTTAGAAATAAGGAGTTAATAGATGTTTAAATTTGCAGTTCCAACTATTAGTGTTACTATTAATGAATATGCTAAAGAGAATGGTATTAAAAATCCTACTGCTAGGTATCATTTGGAAAAAATGGTTAAGGCAGATGTACTTACAAAAAGCATTGAAACGTTCGAAGAACCAATGCCTTATTACAATCCAATGCACACACATACATTTGTAGATAGGGCTGTATATAGACCTGTATAAAAAACGAATCAGTCTATAAAGAATGTATAGATAGCAACAAGGAAATCTCATATGTCAGTTCAAGTTTTTAAAGTTTATCAAATTCAATTAGATGAAAAACTAGTAGAACTGGTTAATAAAGAGGGCTGGAATTGTCATGAAAAAGCAACTGCATATGCAGATGCAACATTTGGAAATTTTAAAGCGGCTGCTATGAAATTCGATGAATGTTATACTCACGTTGCCAACATTGTTGCTGATAGTCTTGATCATGTTTTTGAAGTAGGAAATATTGGACCAGAAGATCGTATTGAGCGATTTGGAAAAATGTCTAGTATTTCAGTTGGAAATATTATCGAAGATGCTGATGGCAATCGTTCAGTTGTAGCAAATTTTGGATTTGAAACTGTATAATGGCAAAGTATGGGCCACGTATATTTCCCAGTGACCTGATTAATACTAAAGACCATTGGGCAGTTGACACCGAATGGAATGTGTCAGGCAGCAAAGATAATATATACACAATTAAAATGTCTGACAAGGGATTTACATGTGATTGTCCAGCATTTAAAAAATGCAAACATATTAAATCAATAGAAGAAAAATTTGAGGATACAAACAATGAATTTTTGTGATTTAAAATTTAATGAAATACGACCACAACACTTTCAAGCCAAAAAATATTTTGGTAAGTATGAGTTAAGTGTAATACAAGAACCAGGCAAAAAACTTTATGAAATTGCGGTGTTCAAGAATAATAATTTTGTTCAACTACCTGGTATACATACAGGAGATGATGTTATACCTTATCTTGAACCAGCAGATGTAGAAGGCATAATGCTCAAACTACATTTCATTGCTGGTCCTAATTAACTTCGATCATACTACTAAGTAGTAGGATACATATTGTGCTTATATTCACTGACACGTTGTGCTTCTTTATATAAGCCTTTGTTGCGTAATTCACGAATTGCCATACAGTATGAACGGTATTCCATTGCTTTGATAAAACGTTTAAACATTATTTGTTCTCCAACATTAGGTTTTTTGCAGCTTCGGTGTAGCCTTGACGTGATAGTTCAGCGGCCGCTCTTGCTTTGCCCATCGACTCGCAAAAGTTCCATGCTCCGCGACCGAATACTTTAAGAGCATTCCAAAAAGGATTAACCGTGTAGTTCATTACAAGTGTAGTCATTATACAAATCCTCTCAAATTTTCGTTTACTCTTACATTATCATTAGCCAAAACCGTTACTGGCCTTTTATATGAATTGTGTGCAACATCATAAATTTCACCACGTGAGATTCCGATATCATTTAGTTCATAATTTGAAAGTGCGGACAGTTCTTTGATTGTTGTACGAACTTTATTTCTATAATCCATTTCAGTTCTAAAATTTTTGTATGCTACTACTAGTTTATTAATCATGTGTTATTCCTTGTGTGTGTCTGTGTGATGGCGCTTTGCCACGGTTATCAAGCATGTATTGGTAAGCAAATTCCCAATCACGTGCATACTCTGTTTTTGCCCAAGTCATTAAGTCTGAGCGTTTTGTTGCCCTATTAGGAAATCCTCCAAAAAGATTTGCTAGGGCACTAAATAGGTTTAGTGTCATTCAGTTTCTCCAAATTTTTTGATGCTTGAGGGAAGCAATACCCTAGTCTTTCCCAGTGCCACTCATTTTTTATAAGCTGAGGTCGCTTATCTTACACTTTTATTTATAGTAATATAACACTAAAAAACACTAAAAACAACTGCATTTTGCGAAGACTCGGTATGCGTGTAGTGCAACTGTGACACTCCGTCAAGTTAAATAATGCTTGCTATTTGGTTATTATTCTGTTATAATTGTAAAAACATTAATAGACTAAATATATTGAATAAAGAAATTAAGAAAGAATTTATATGTTAGTAAAAGGTAAAGTTCTGGTAACGGGCGGCGCAGGTTTTGTGGGTAGAGAAGTTGTCCGGCAATTATTAAGAAAAGGCTATGATGTAACTGTTTTGGATATCGCTGAAAAGCCTGATGACTTTAAAATGGTTAATTATATTAAGGGTGATGTACAAAAAGCTGCTAAGTGTATAATGGCGACTGCTGGAAAAGATTTTGTTATTCATCTTGCAGCAAAGACACGAATACCAGACAGTTTTATTGATCCTGACTTATATTTTGATATAAATGTTACTGGTACACGTAATATGTTGACCGCAGCACACGCAGTAGGTATTCGTAAATTTGTGTTTGCAAGTTCATCAAGTATATATGGAAATAATCCAATTCCACATAAACCATTTCATAAACCAGATCCACTAAATTATTATGCAATGACCAAGTTATTCGGTGAGCAATTATGTAGACAATATAAAAATGTTTTTGGATTGAATTATAATGTATTGAGATTTTTCACAGTATATGGAGATGAACAACCATCTGATGATCATAATGGATTAATGATTAGTAGATTTTATCGTATGGCAAATGAAAACATTCCATTGACAGTTCATGGTGATGGTGAGTATAGAAGAGATTACATACACGTTAGTGATGTAGCACGTGCTTGTATTGCGAGTATGGAGTCTAAAGTAAAGAGTGAAATTTTTAATGTAGGCACAGGTGAAAACGTTTCAGTAAATCAAGTTGTTGAAATATTACGAGAGTTTTTTCCTAATTTAAAAGTAGAGAACCAAGAGAAGCCTAAAGGTTATGCAAGTGAAACACTTGCTGACATAGTTAAAGCAAAAAAACTTCTTGGATGGCACCCGACAGTTGATATTTCAAATGGTATTAGAGAACTTTATAGTACAAAGAAAAAAATTAATGAAACATAATCAGTATCATATAAGAAAAGCAGGCAAAGAAGAACGTGCATTAAAAATAAGTATTTTTATCTTAGTCTTATTTGTGGGCATTGAATTATTTGGCGCATACATAAGTAATTCTTTAGCATTATTAAGTGATGCATTGCATCTTTCGACGGATGCATTGGCAATGATTATCGCAGTATTTGGATTTTGGATAGGTCGAAAACCTCCCACTGAAACTTACTCGTATGGATTTATGAGAGCCGAAGTCATTGCTGCCTTTTTAAATGCGTTAATGTGGATATTACTATTTGCATATATAATATATGAAGCCATATATAGAATATTAAATCCTGAGCCTGTTGACATATATTGGATGTTGCCAATCGCAATCACTGGGTTGTTTGTTAATTTAATATTATATAAAGTTGTGCATCATCATCATGATGGCCATAATATTAATATGCGAGGAGTGATACTACATATCTTGTTGGATATTCTGGGAAGTGTCGGCGCCATTATTGGTGGTATTGTTATATACTTTACTGATTGGTATTATATTGATCCAATTATAAGTGTAATTCTTGCTAGTTTGATATTGAAAAGTGGTTGGGAACTATTAAAAGATTGTCTTAGAATACTAATGACAGGTAAACCAAATCATATCGACATTGATGTTATAGTAAAAGATATTATGACAAATGTAGATCATGTTAATAATATTCACCATATACATATATGGGAATTAGCAAGTGGGCAAATTTCAGCCGCTATGCACATTAATATATTGGATGATGGCGAATGTGATGATACAATATATAATACCAAAAAACTATTAATCGATAAATATAAAATAGTTCACACTACAATTCAGATTGAACATAGTAATTGTCCAGATGAAGAATTGTTTTATACTAAATTAACAGAGGAGAAACAAAATGATTAATTGGATTAAAAATAGACTAAAAGAACGTACAACACTTGATGGGGCTGCATTAATCGCAACTGGAATTGCAATGCTTCTCGTACCAGTTGATTTAATTGCGTATGCAGCAATTGCATATGGTATATGGACAATCTGGAAGTCAGAGAACAGCGATGAATAACAAATTTAGCATAGGTGTTGTTATTGCAATCGTATTACAAGTAAGTGCGTTTGTATGGTGGACAGCACAACAAGCACAAACTATTTCGCAACTTAATCAACAAGTAGCAGAACTAACAAGCCGTATGGCAGTTGAAGATGACGTTAATATGAAACGTGATATAAAAGAACTAAAGTCTGCACTAGCAAAGTTAGACGAAAAACTTAACGTAGTTTATGCTTATGTTGATGATGAAACATCAGAAATCTGGGAAGACTTAGACTATGATGCTGAAATCGAAGGACTAAGACAACTAATTGAAAATAAAATTTCTGATTTGGACAAAAAGTTAAGCGACTGAATAAAAAAATAATTGTAAGAACTATTATGTGGAAAGAATTGAATGTATGACTGGTTGGAAGACTGAATGAATTGGATTGATATTGACAAAAACATCATTAGTATGATGGGCATATACACTGACAAAGAAAAGTTATACAGCGATATAAAAAAACTATATAACTGGAATGACTCGCAAGTTGAATATGCAGTTGGACCATTGCTAACTAGATGGAATTGGTACAACAAAACAGATGACGTTATTTCAGTTAAAAAGAAACCCACTAAGAAGAAAAAAACAGTTGTCAAATCAAAGGTTAAAAAATTATGAATGATGAATTAATAAAAGAATTCATTGAATACTTTGGTGACTCGTTGCCCGACCCTGAACATTATCCAAAATGCTTTGCTCATTGTGTAACACTTTTTAAACATATTAAAGGTATAAAATAATGACAAATATTTATATCACTACCTTGTATAAATATAACTCTGAATATAGCAATATTGTAGGGGTGTATAGTTCTAAAGAACTTGCAGATGCTGCTGGAAGAGAAGCATTGGAAATGTGGCAACCAGACATGGGATCGTTTACTGTAATAATTAAAGCATTGGATGATATTATCAATGTGATATAAATATCACTGTTAATATTATTAATTTTATAACCCCTTGATAATAAAGCAAAAATGTATTATATTAGTATAAGTATAGTAGTATGAGCAATTACATTGCTCATATTTTTTTGTTTAAAAGGAAATATTATAATGAAATTATTACTAACAACAGTAGCCGCTATTTTAATGGCTACAAATTCATTTGCTGCAGAGGTTGATGCTTCTGTAAAAATGAAAGTTGCAGAAAATGATGCAACTGATAAGTATGAAGCCACGACTACAATTGGTGTTGATGTTGCTGCAGGCGAAGGCGCCGCGAATGTTGGACTAGAGTTCGACTCTGTTGATGGTGGTACAATCACACTAGATAAATGGCATGTCGGCACAGAAGTTGCAGATGTAACAGTATCATACGGTGATCAGGATGGTGTTTTTGTTGAAGCGACATCTGATTTTTCTTCAATTTCAAAACCAGTAATTGATGAATCATTGACATTATCATACGGCCCAGCGGCGGTTGCAGTTGGATTTACTGATATTACAACTGATGTTACTGAAGTATCTAATGTTCAACTTGCATATTCAATTGACTTGGAAGTTGTTGATGTAACTGCATCAATGGATTATAATCGCACATCTGAAGAGTATGTCTGGGGTGCACGTTTCGATACTGTTGAAGTTTCTGGTGTTGCATTGGGTGGCACAACATCTTATGAAGACGATGTATTAGCATATGAATTAGATACAACCGTATCAGGTTTTACAGCATACATCAATGGCGACGAAAATGATTCACTAGAAAATATTGGTATCGGCCACGACGCCGATTTTGCTGGTGTCACATTATCAACTGACGTTAACTATGATGTAGATGACGAAGAAGTTACTCCTTCAGTCACACTTAGTTTTGCGTTCTAATAATAATTTAACGCTTTATTGTATAATTGGGGAGCCTTATGGCTCCCCTTTTTTATTGATAAATACAGATAACATTATTATTCTAGGAGAATTTATATGCCATTACAGTTAAATGGTCCGATATCAGTATCAGACATAATTACCGAATTTGACAGCAGATTGCCGGAAGAAATTTCTAATGATTTTAAATTATGGGATGAAACTATATAAATATATGACAATTGAAAGAGTATTATATTATGAGTGAAGATGAAATCATTTTATCAGAGTTGCCAGACGATGAACTTGTGATTCAAATGGGAGACGATCTGTATGATGGTCTCAAAGAGGAAGTCGAAGAAGGTACTAATATTCTTTTAGAACGTGGTTGGGAACCATATCGTGTGTTAACAGAATCATTAGTTGCAGGTATGACAATTGTTGGTATAGATTTCAGAGATGGTATTCTTTTTGTACCTGAAGTTTTGCTGGCAGCAAATGCGATGAAGGGTGGAATGGCTATTCTGAAACCTTTACTAGCAGAAACCGGTGCGCCACAAGTTGGAACAATGGTGATTGGCACTGTTAAAGGCGACATACACGATATAGGCAAGAACCTAGTGGGCATGATGATGGAAGGTGCTGGCTTTGAGGTAGTTGATATTGGGATTAATAATTCAGTTGAAAGTTACTTGGAGGCAATGGAAGAACATAAGCCACACATACTAGGAATGAGTGCGTTACTTACAACCACGATGCCTTACATGAAAGTTGTAATTGATACAATGGTAGAAAAGGGCATACGGGATGATTATACTATATTAGTAGGCGGTGCTCCATTGAATGAAGAATTCGGCAATGCAATTGGTGCAGATGCTTATTGCAGAGATGCTGCAGTTGCGGTTGAAACAGCAAAAGAATTTATGGCTAGAAAACATAACAGCACTGGGACTTAATTGAATGAGAATAGTGTATATACATGGTGCTACCGCCAGTGAAAGAAGTTTTGCCTTTATTCAAAAATCTTTAGAAACCAAAGATCCAATATACTTAAATTATAGTAAACATAATGCAGCAGTTGATAATCTTGCTACAATGGTGGAAACTTTAAATAATATAGACGATGAATTTTTTGTAATAGCACATAGTCTTGGCGGTGTATATGCAACTTATTTACAAAGTGAATTTGATACAATAAAGAATGTTGTTAGTTTGGCAACACCTTTTAATGGCAGCGAGATTGCTGTGTGGGGTGCTTCTATGAAGTTCTTTTCAGGCTATGAAATGTTTAGTGACATTACAACACATAGTAGATTTATCAGAGGCAGTCGTAATATTGATATTTCGTGTAATTGGCTTCAGGTAGTCACAACAGTTGGCGATGTACCATGGATATCAGGTGAGAACGATGGTATTGTCACACGTAAAAGTATGACTTGCCGCGATGATATAGAATATGCAGAAGTAGATAGAAATCATTATGAGATAGTTCTATCTGACAGAGTGGTTGAAATTATTAAGAATAAATTCAATACTTGACATTGCAATTAAAATATGTTATAAATAGTTTGTAGGCAACGTCGAGCCTATCTTTAACGTGAGCGATGGGGTAAAGCCATCAAGCAGAGGAGAAATAATATGGACGCACTCACTTTATGGAGCCTAATAGGGTTTCTACTTGCTGCCTATGCAGTAATAGCAAATGATTCAGTACAAACTCTCGGTACATGGATGGCATCAAACAATGAGAGATTTAACTACAAAACATTATGGATCGCCGCATCCGCTGTCCTATTAGCCACACTATGGTATGGCTGGAGTGTAAATGGTGGAGACATCAGTTACGGAAGACTAAACAAGATACCCTGGCAAGAAGTGCAATGGTATCATGCAGCAGCACCTCTTATTCTAGTTGCACTAACTAGAATGGGCGTGCCAGTATCAACATCATTTCTAGTGTTGTCAGTATTTGCTAGTACTTTTGTGCTAGAGAAGATGCTTATGAAATCAATCATGGGTTATGGTGTCGCAGCCGCATTTGCATATGCAGTATGGTTTGCAATACATAAGTATTTTGGTAAGTGGTATGACGAAACAAAACCTGTAGCAGAAAGCAACAAAAAGTTTTGGCGTATAGCACAATGGATAGCAACAGGTGGCTTATGGTACACTTGGTTATCACACGACATTGCAAACATTGCAGTGTTCTTACCAAGAGTTATTCCAGTTGATCTAATGGTGTTTATCAGTGCGGTGTTTGTAGTAGGCTTGTTCTTTATGTTTAGAGAACGTGGCGGTAAGATACAACAGATTGTATTAGAGAAACATAACACACGTTATGTGCGCAGTGCAACGCTGATTGACTTGTTTTATTGGTTGTGCTTGTACTTCTTTAAAGAACTAAACGACATTCCAATGAGTACAACTTGGGTGTTTGTTGGCTTGTTAGCAGGCCGTGAGTTGGCTATGGCAACATACTTTGGCAAGAAGAAAACAAAGAGTGTGTTTCCGCTAGTAGCAAAAGACTTTGGTAAGATGATGGTAGGACTTGGTGCTTCAGTAGCACTAGTACTGATGATTCATTATATCATTGTACCTAACGGACTTTAATAGTGGAAGGCAGTGAATCGACGCACTGCCTTTTCTATTGACATCACTCTCAAAATATGTTATAAATAGAATGTAACGTTGAAGTGATTTGACGATTGGACAGGACCGCGGGGCAGTACCGCGCAGCTCCACCATAACTACACTTGAGCGGTTGGCCTAGTGCAAGTAAGGACTCGAAAGAGAATAGACTTGAGTGTAGTTTTGATGGGGCTGAACTAGGATCGACTGACAAGATAGATGAATGGAGTTACCGGGATGTAAGCGCCGTTACCGCGAACAAACTTTATAATTGCAAACGCAAATTATGCGCCAGAAATGGCATTAGCAGCCTAGTTTAGGTATGTGGGGGTTGGTAACTGACCTAGCAACAGAATAGTTACATTACACACTTACACACAAAGGAGAACAAAATGTTCGATATTAAACAAATGACAGAAATGGCTGAAAAATTCAGCGATTTATATAAAAACACAGGAATGAAACCAGAGGCATTTACAGAAGCATTTCAAAAAATGACACCTCCTTCACTTCCCAAAGTAACCTTCAATAAAAATGGTTATGAAATTCGTACACAAGTATTAGAAATGGCACAAAATCAGATGTGGCAAGACTACTACGCAAAATATGGTATGTTTGAAACATCAGTTCGCAAAGAGCATGATGAAGTTGTGACAACAGTAGAAATGCCAACTGTTCCAGGAACAGAACAAATTCTAGAAGCTGCGCAACAGTTTTACAATTTTGTAAACAAAGGAAAATAATAATAATTGTTGGTCTGTGAAATATCAGACCAACATATTAATTATTAATGGAGAACCTTAATGACGTATGTAGTAACACAAGATTGTATTAAATGTAAGTATACTGATTGTGTAGAAGTTTGCCCAGTAGATTGCTTTTATGAAGGCGAAGAAATGTTAGTAATCAACCCGGATGAATGTATTGATTGTGGAGTGTGTGAACCTGAGTGTCCTGCTGATGCAATCATAGCAGATACAGATCCATTATATACACAGCGTTTATATGATATTAACGCTAAGTGGTCTGAGCAATGGGAAGTTATTGTAGATCAAAAAGAACCATTGCCTGGGGCAGATGATATTAATCCTGCTAAAGGATATACTGATGATAAAACTAAATTATTAGACGCATATGACTAAAAAGTTCTTGACATCTTATCCGAATCATCATATAAAGAGTGTATAAGTTAATCAAACAAGGAGTTGAATATATTTAATACTTTGCAACTCCTTATGATTGATTTTACTTCTGACCTTATGAGCGCAATTGCTCTTATGGGAATTGTTCATATGTTTTTAGGATAATTTAATGTCATACGCTCCAAGATTTGTATACTCAATAATAACTGCTTCTTTGCTGCAACGATATCTTTCTAGTAACTTGGCATTGGAAGTTGTTGTACATAAGTATTCTGAGTACTTATCAGAATTATATAATTACACGGATACAGATATGTTACATGAAACTGTGGAAATGTGTCTGCATACAATGAGTGATGCTTCGGTTGGTGATGATAGTGAATTATATTTGATAGATTATCAATACAATAACTTCACATTAACCGAAAAAAACAAACCAAGAAATTGGCGACCATTGTTTGGTAATCCATTACAGGGAATTAAAAAATTAGATTACAGTTCGTCCACAATCAATAAACATTTTAATGCATTTATATACAATACAAAAAGACAAGGTAAATTTATTGCAGAAAAAGAATGGTCATTGGATACGCAAAAAGAACCTAAATTTCTGAGTGATATGAATAGTATGGAAATATCTCCATTTGATATTCTTATTTTGTAGATTTTGCTTGACATTCGTAACGAATCACTATATAAAGAGTGTATAAGTTAGAGAGAAAGGTACTAGATATGGAAAACGTTCAGTATGATGCAGAAACACTTGAGTTCCTCGCAGTATGTGACCACTTCACAGCACTACAGAATGAACTAGGTTATGAATCAATCTGGTCTATGCATGACATGGGCATTAAAGGTCTAGACTTTGAAATTTTCACTAACAAGGTCCGTAAAGTCACATACGAATATATTCGTCCTGACGCAACACAAGAAGAATTGATGTTAGACTTACGTGATGGCGGTAAGCGGTCTGTGACACAAGTTAGCATGACAGCAATTGATGGTTCAATCAAATCATTGTGGTTCGCTGCTGAATCTTGCATCAAACAATCGGGTACACATCACCGTTATATTGAAGATTTTGAATTCGGCGAAGATGGTACACTTGAACTAGTTACTGGGAGTTAATATAATGTGGGCAATTCTAATAGTTTCCGCTCAAGTAAGCACATATGGTGCGTTTGAAAATAAATCAGATTGTGTTGAATCAGCCGAGATATTACGCAAACGGTCTATTACCGCAGTGTGTATACAAAATAAGGAATAACAATATGAGTAATCACCAACTAATGGAACGAAAAATTATTCTACTTGAAGAACGAGTAGCAAAACTTGAAAGTATTATTAAAGGAAATAAAAAATGAAAAATGTAATGGCAATTGCTACAGCACTTTTAATGACCGCATCTGTTTCATATGCTGAACAAGTGCGTGGTACTGTAATCGGAATGAAGGAAACATATCGTGATGTTGTCCGTGAAGTTCCAATTCAAACCTGTAATAATGTAGAAGTTCCCATCTATGAGACACGCCGAACTGGACAAGCAAGCACAGGTGATACTCTTGCAGGTGCAATCATTGGTGGTGTAATTGGCAATCAGTTTGGCAACGGTAGTGGCAAAGACGCAGCAACCGTACTAGGCGCAATTATCGGTGCCGACCGTGCTAACAAAACAGGTGGGCAACAGCAACAAGTTATTGTAGGTTATCGCCAAGAACGTCAATGTCGTACAACATATACAAACAAAGTATCACAAGTGCGTGGCGACAATATGGTAACTGTTGATATTGGTGGACAGACAGTTCGTTTATATACACAACAGTGGTTTAAAAAAGGTACTACAGTGTACTTAAATGTAAATATGTAATATATACATAAATTTTACTCTCCAAAATGATAAATACAGATGAAGAGGACTGTAATTATCCTTAGGAGAGTAAAATGTTTTTTCCACTAGTGGTTTTCATAGTCGCCCTAACTATAGCTGCGGTTGCAGCTTGGTTTTCAGTTGCAGGACTTATGGCAATTTTTGCTGCATCTGCAATACCAGTTGCTATCATGGCTGGATCTTTAGAAATAGGCAAGTTGGTTGCCGCATCTTGGGTTTATCGTAATTGGAAACGTGCGCCGTTTCTATTAAAATCGTATCTTACATTTGCAGTAGTTGTATTAATGTTCATCACCTCGATGGGCATTTTTGGCTTTCTATCACGCGCTCACTTAGAGCAAGCAAGTGAAGGTCTACAATCGCAAGCACGTATAGAACGTATAAGCAATGATATTCTTCGGTATGAAGATGATATTGCACGGTCTGAAATTAAGATTGAAAAACTTGAAACACAAAATACAAATAATACAGATGAAATACAAACACAGATTGACACTGAACAACAACGTATGGCCCAAGCATATGCAAGAGTTCAGCCAGCAATTGATGAACAACTTGCTATCATCTCAAACCAACAAACTGGTTCCGAAGACCAAGTAGAATCATACCTAGCACAGATTTCAAAAATAGATACTACACTCGAAAATCTACAATCATTTATTGTAAATGATGAAATTAAAAAATTACAAGCATTGGTTGGTGTTAAGACGGATGGTAATTATGGGCCTCGTACAGCAAATAAAGTTGATGAATTCCGTTCACTTCTGCAATCAGAAAAGCAACGTCTAGTTAGCATTGTAGAAGATATTCGTACAAGTATTGATACATCAGTTATTGAACAAGCAAGAATTGAAATAAAACGTTTGCGTTCTATTGCAGACCGCGATGTTCAAAAATCACAAGAAACTATTACAAGTCTGCGTACACAATTAGAACGTGTCGCAGAAATAGATAATACTGCAAAAATTACAAAATTATTAGAAACAGTTAAAGTGTCTGAAGACGGCATATCTGGGTTACTAGTTACTAAATTTGAATTAGAAACTGAAGTTCGTATGTTGGAAGCAGAAATTGGTCCAATTAAATATATTGCAGAACTAGTTTATGGTAATACAGAAAGAAATACAATCGACGATGCAGTGCGCTGGTTAATTATTGTATTCATTTTTGTATTTGATCCATTGGCAGTATTGTTACTAATTTCTGCAAACTATAGTTTTCAAAATCGTCATACAAATAAAGGTCACCAAGAAGAAATATTTGATGCATTATTTGCAAAAAAAGACAAAAAAGAACTTGACATTTATCCTAATATAGACGATACTGTTATGGAAGAAAATGTTAAAGAACTAACTGAAGACGAAATAACTAGAAAACAAAACACAAGTCTGGTACAGCGTCAAGGCTGGTTAGACAAGAAATAATATAGGTGATATTTGACTGATACTAAAGATTATACTTGTTCATTTTGTAACAAAGAAAAAGATATAGTTAAAACACTCATTGCAGGGCCTAATCAGTTCATTTGCAATGAGTGTATTGACTTGTGCTATGAAATCATTCATGACTCAAAAGAAAGCTTTACTAGTGACAGCGGGACTGATATTAGTTCTGTTCCTGGCCCGGAAGACATTAAAGAATTCTTGGACGCACACATTATTGGGCAAGACGAGGCCAAAGAAGTCCTTAGTGTTGCAGTTTATAATCATTACAAACGTATACATGCTGATGATTCGGATGGTGTTGAATTAGATAAATCCAATGTAATGGTTATGGGACCATCTGGTACTGGTAAAACATTACTTGCTAAAACAGTTGCAAAATTTTTAGATGTGCCATTTGCGCAAATTGATGCAACATCACTTACTGAAAGTGGTTATGTTGGTGACGATGTGGAAAACGTAGTACAAAAACTACTTATAGCAGCGGATTTTGATGTTAAAAAAGCCGAATGTGGTATTATATATATTGACGAAATTGATAAGAAAGCCAAGAAAGGCGAAAACGTATCTATCACAAAAGATGTAAGTGGTGAAGGTGTGCAACAGGCTCTACTAAAAATTGTTGAAGGTTCGGTAGTGCGAGTACCACCTGGCGGTGGACGAAAGCATCCAGGCTCAGATATGATTGAAGTTGATACAAGTAAAATTCTATTTGTAGTTGGCGGCGCCTTTGTTGGCATTGATAAAGTTATTGAACGTCGATTAACATCCAACGCAGGTATTGGTTTTGGTGCTGTTGTGTATGATAAATCGACTAATAAGATAAATATCCGTGAGCAAGTAGAAGCACAAGATGTAATAAAATACGGTGTCATCCCAGAATTTATGGGAAGATTTCCAATCATTGTTGGTCTTGATTCACTCACTGAACATCAGTTAGTACAAGTATTGACTGAGCCTAAAAATAGTATTGTTGCACAATTTAAAAAATTGTTTAGACTTGATGGTGTAGAATTGATCATTTCAGATTCAGCATTAAATCAGATTGCAAAAAAAGCAGCGACAGATGAAACAGGCGCTCGAGGATTGAGAAGTGTAATTGAAAAATCACTTTTGCAAATACAATTCAAATTGCCAAAATTGGCAAAACAGGGACTAAGTTCTGTACATATTACAGATGAATTTATTTTAGGAAATGAAGAACCAATATTGGTATTCGATGAACAAGCGAAGGTTAAACAAAACTTATAAATGGATAAAAACAAATCCACATTAATAATCAATGAGCGTATTACTAGTAGAGAATTACGCATCATTGGAAATGATGGCGAAGCACTTGGCATTATGCCAACTGCTGATGCCCAAAACATTGCAAGAAATGAAAATCTTGATTTGGTTCTTATTGTACCAGACGCCGAACCTCCAGTTGCACGTGTTGTAAGTATTAATAAATATAACTACGAACTTAAAAAGCGACAAAAATCTCAAGCAAAATCTGCCAGGGCTAACGCTATTGAAGTTAAGGAAATTAAATTTAGACCCACCATCGGTATACATGATTTACAAATTAAAATGCGTCAAGCACAAAAGTTCATCGATAATGGTTCTAAAGTTAAAATAACAATACAAATGCGCGGCCGCGAAAATGCCAAGTCACAAGATGTACTGGTATATTTTATAGAAATGATTTCTAACAGTTTGGCCAACTGGAAATATGAACAGCCATTAAAATTAAATGGCAATAGAATTACAGGTTTAATACAAAAAAATGACTAAAAATAATCACTATATAAAAGGTAATGACAGTGACAGATATGCAAAGTCTGGCATGACCGTAGAAATAAAAAATGGAAACTTTGAAAAGGCATTTCGTAGATTTAAAAAGAAATGTACTGAAGAGGGACTAGTACAAGAAATTAGAACTAGGAAAGAATTTGTAAAGCCAAGTGAAATCAAACGTAAAGCAAAAGATGCAGGACGTAAGCGTTGGACAAAAATGAAGAGACAACAAGAAAATACATGATAGATTTAGATTCTTTTGATTTAAGAACATTACAGAAAGAATCATCCAGAGCGTTACTTACTATGGACGGTTCTTCTGGTGGTATTGCAAAGTTCAACAAACAAGCACATCATAATAGTCATTTATGGTACAAAGCAGTTTTAAAATATTACATTAATGAACACGGTGGATTACCTTGTGATATTGGACCTGCTAAAGATATTGTACTTTTTTCTGAAAAAATTGATGTTTGATATTGACATTCTGTGATAAATATACTATATTATTAGAATTGAAGGACTTATAATGACACAAATACAAGAAGCATCATTATCACGTGTTTGGCAACACACACAGTCAGATAGGCCTATTGCGCTATTGACTGCGTTTCGTGGTGAGTATGACCGTGAAGAAAATGTTAGACGTAATAAACAATTAGCAGCAACAATTCGTAAGTTGGGCTATGGCTTCTTCTTTGTGGATGGCTACTGGATTGAAAATCAGGGTACCCCAGAAGAATTACATGTGTCAGAAGATTCACTATTCGTTATTGCTCCAGAGGGCAGTGATGAAAAGTTTCGCCAACAGATGATTGAACTTGGTGGCAAGTTTAATCAAGACGGAGTACTAGTCAAAGATAAAGATGGTGCAAAAGTCTATGATAAATCTGGTGGTGTAATGTTCGATGTAGGTGAACTAAAACCAGGCAAAGCTAGTGAAATATACACCAAGTTGCGTAATAACAAAAAGTCGAACACTTTTGTTTTTGAAGGTGAGCGTGATGACATAGGTTTCATCGGTCGTCTGCAAAAACTTGCGGGTGTTGCTAAAAAGTAGTAACATCTGTTTAACTGGGATCGCCTATAGGGATCCTATATTCTTGCTTATTAAAAGGAGAAAATAAAATGACAAGAGTAACAACATTAAACCTACCAGATTTTCACCGCTCGGTATTGGGCTTTGACAGACTAATGAATGACTTTACGAGACTAGATAACTCAGGTTATCCGCCCTACAACGTAGAGACAATAGGTGAAGAAAAATATCAAATCACATTAGCACTAGCAGGTTTTTGCCGTGAAGATTTAGAAATCACGGTAAAAGACGGCACTCTTACTATAACAGGTAATAAGTCAGATGATAATGACGCCGATGGTCGTACATTCTTACATCGTGGTATCGCAAATCGTGCGTTTTCACGTGAATGGAAACTAGCAGAATATGTTGAGGTAGTAGATGCAACAATGAAAGATGGCTTATTGTTTGTTTTACTTGAACGTCAAGTTCCAGAAGAAAAACTACCAAAAACTATTGCAATCAAATAATGATTGTGTTATAATACTAGAGGGGCAAGAAATTGTCCCTCTTTTTAGATAAATATACAGTGTCAAAAAATGGATGACAAATTATGATTGCAGATGAAAAAATATTAACATCAAGTCTTAATGCAACGGATTTAGGATTAGATGCGCCTAAAAGATTTTATGTAATAATGCATAATGATGATACAACGCCGTTTGAGTTTGTGGTCGAAGTATTAATGCAACTATTTGGCCATAGTATGGAAACATCATCTGATCTAGCAGGTAAAATTCATCAAGAAGGACAAGCAATTGTTGGAATGTATTATATGGAAATAGCAGAACAAAAAGTTGAAGAAACTACACGTGCTGCTAGAAATAATGGATTTACTCTTTCAACTAGTATAGAACCTGCTGAGTAATTCAATGCCTAGTATTAGAGTATTGCAATATAATATGGATGGCATGAAGTGGGGAATAGAATATTTCCGAAATGCAGCCAAAGATGTAGACGTATTCCTATTACAACGTGTACCAATGGAAGCAAAAAAAGAGATAGAATCCATAATAGGATGCAGATTATTCTTTTTGGAATCTACTCCTGGCGTAGGTAATTTATGTGTTGCAATGGGAAAAAATCATGCAGGTCATCCATTTTCAAAGATGAAAAGTATTATATTACCATCTTATGAAAAGGTGACAAAAATTGGTGAAAATGATAAGTCTCAAGGGTGCACTGCATTAAGAGCGCAACTTGACGGTGTAAATATCATTACGTTTTTGCCCTGTTATCCACAAGATACTAGTGATGTTAATTCAACACTTATTAATGATTTAGACAGAAAGTCTGATATTGAGTTTTTATTAAATCTATATAAAGATAGGCCTACTATTATTGTTGGTGACTTTCATACTATCCCTGGATCACCACAAGATGAAACGACTTCATTTATTCTACGGAAGTATAATTATGAATCGTATTTAGATGAATATAATACTTGGTTTGTACCAGACCAACCACCATCAAATTTGGATAAGTTAGTAAGTAATATAGATGTTGACATTTCTGATGTAATAGTATATAATAAAAACACAGATAGAAGTATACAAGGTCACTTAGCAATAAGTTATAGACTAGAATATAATGTTGAAGAGGATTAATTAATGACAGTTGGAATGATTTCCGCTATTCCAGAAGAGTATTCAAAAATTAAATGGGATGATGCTCCGATAACTGAAACAGTTATGAAAAAGAAATTTCAAATTGGTAAGATTAATGGGATCAATGTTATTGCTGCGGAGTGTGGTATTGGAAAAGTAAATGCAGCAGTCACAACAACAATATTAATTTCACACTTTGGATGTTTGGGTATTGTATTCAGTGGAGTTGCTGGCGGCTTAAATCCAAACTTAAATATTGGCGATGTTATAATTGCTGACAAACTGATTCAACATGATTATGGTGCTATCGTAAACGGAGAAGTATACTCTAGTTTGCCAGGAAGTTTTCCAGCACTAGAGGATACAACTGATCCAATCTCATTTGAAATGAGTAGTGAAATGCAAAACTATTTACAATCTCATTTGGGCAACGATGTAAAATTTGGAACAATAATCACAGGTGATACATATCTTAGTTGTTCGCAGACCAGAGAAATGTTTCATATTCAATTTAATGCTGATGCTATAGAAATGGAAGGCGCTGCATTGGCACAAGTGTGTTGTCAATGTAATGTGCCATTTATTGTTGTCAGAGTATTAAGTGATCTTGCAGGCAACGATTCACACACAGATTTTGATACATTTGTAGATGAAAGTTCAAAAAAATCAGCGACAGTTGTTTCACATTTATTACCAATATTGGATGCTTGGCATGATTAAAAAATTTGAAGACACCCCGTTTGAACAATCAGAACATCTAAAAATTCATAATGGATATTACTATGCAATTTATGAAGACAAATGGCCAGTGTGTGATGGACATTTACTGTTTATTCCTAAACAAAATAATATAAAATTTATCACACTTACATTAGAAGCAACACTAGAGTATGGGAATAAACTTAGAAGTAACGGTGAGATTGATGCTTACCACTTTGGTATGAATATGGGCGAAGAAGCAGGACAAACAGTTATGTGGCCTCATATTCATTTTATCCCGAGACATAAGAATGATGTTGATGGTTTTCCTGGCAGTGTAAGACTTGCACATACTGGTGGCAAAGGTGCAAATTATTATGCACAACATCCAAAATTTAAAGATGAATACATAGAAAAACACAAAGAATTAATGAAAGAAAGAGGATTTAAATAATGAGTTCCTACGAACCTAACTCCGCAATTGTAGTATTATATGATTCCAAAGAATATAAAGCACTTGATAAAAAATCGGGCGGCTCCGTATCTAGCGTGTGCGGACTAAAATCTTTAGCAACAAAAGATACTGGGGAAGTCACAATATCATTCCCATCTAAAATTAATGTTGATTCGATTACTGTAATAAAAACAAATGCACAAACCCCAAATGAATGGCGCAACTTTGGTGGCAAACTAGCAACACAGTATAAGGGTAATGTTGATAATCTTTACTTTGAAATCAATAATGATTTTAATGAATCTATTTTTGAAGGATCTCAATTAGCATTATACAATTTTGAGAAATATAAATCTAAGAAAGATGATAATAAATTAACAGTCCATATCGATGCAGTTCGTGAGGTATCAATTCATAACAGTATTGCATTCGCACGTGACCTTGTATCTGAACCGGGCAATGTTTTATATCCTGCAACATATGCACATCGTATAAATCAAGTGTTAACGCCATTGGGTGTTAATGTTAGAGTGTTTCATCAATCACAATTAGAAAATATGGGCTTCGATTTGCTATTGAGTGTTGGGCAAGGATCACGTAGAGATTCATATGTAGTCGTAATGGAGTGGATGAATGGCACAGATGAACAACCAATTGCATTAGTGGGCAAGGGAGTTACATTCGATACGGGTGGTATCTCCATTAAACCAAGTGCTGGAATGGGAGATATGAAGTTTGATATGGGAGGCAGTGCAGCGGTTGTAGGTGCAATGCATGCAATTGCTGAACAAAATGTACAAACTAATGTAGTTGGTATTGTGGGATTGGTTGAAAATATGCCCGATGGTAATGCTATTAAGCCCGGTGATATTGTCACATCATTAAGTGGTCAAACTGTAGAAAACTTGAATACGGATGCAGAAGGTCGTTTAGTTTTAGCAGATATTTTGACTTATGTACAATCCGAATATGATCCAAACCGTATCATTGATCTAGCAACATTAACTGGTGCAATTATTGTATCTCTGGGACACGAAATGGCAGGGCTATTCACAAATTCTACAGAGTTCGGAAATGATATTATTGATCGTGGTGAGTTATCAGGTGAAGGTTTTTGGAGGATGCCAATGGGTAAAAACTGGAACAAAATGATTGATTCAAAAATTGCAGATATGAAAAACATTGGCGGTAAGGGCGGCGGCTCGACCACAGCAGCAGAGTTTTTATATCGTTTTGTAGACAATAATCGTAATTGGGCACATTTAGATATTGCTGGTATGGCATGGACTGAAAGTGGTAATGATATTACACCTTCTGGGGCAGTAGGTTTTGGTGTTAGAACACTTTTGGGAATGGTTCAATCCTCAACTGAAACTAAACCCATTGATGAAAATATGAAATACTAAACTTCATAAATAGACTCAGTACAGGAGAATGTAATGAGTTTTATAATATCATATATGATTAGATGGGTCGTGCAAGGATGGATAATATCTAAAATTGCAAATAGAGTTCGGAAGTGGATGATTAAACGTTATTCACTTGAGGATAAATTCAAACAAAGTTTTACAAAATCTCATGTAGTTGATTGGAATAATATACGTTGGTTTGCTAATTTTGCTAGAGCCTCATATAAAAAAGATAATGATGTCATAAGAAACTTATATGCTGGATATAAAATATATATAAATGAAATCAATGATATTAAATATATAGTATTACTTGATGAATTGAATAAAAAACAATACATTTCTATTCGTGGTACGTGCAATTCACATAATGCCATGCAAGACATAAATTTCTTACGTAGCAAAAGTTTTAGACTTGGTATAGAACTGCATAAAGGATTTCATAACACTGCAGAAATGATTGCAGATGATTTAATTTCACGACTAGATAAAACATGGACAACATATGTAACTGGTCATAGTTTGGGTGCAGCGGAAGCATTAATTGTTAGTTGGTATTTAGATTACTCAGGTCACAATGTAGCGGAATGTATCAATTTTGGACAACCTAAAGTCACATCATCACACGGTATTCGCAAAATGCGCGGCAAGATTAAACTTACACGTGTGGTAAATGAAACAGATGTTGTTCCTCTAGTCCCACCAGCAGGTACACATATGAATAGATATGCACATACCGGTGAACTAATTAAACTATTAGAAGATGGGAAGTATTGTTACCTAGAAGAGCCTGATAGTTTAAATTTTGGTGTGAATAGTTTTTGGCTATTTGCTGCAAGAGAAAGTTTCTCATTTTATGAAATGGGCAAAGAATTACCGGATCACTTTATGGATTCTTATATTGAAAATATTGATGCTATTATAAAGAATGGCGAAGAAGTAAAATGGAATGAGAGACTTCAATATTTAAAAGACGACAATTTACTAGGTGAATGGAAAAAATAGTGGTTGACACGTTCCTTTTATTGTGATATAATCTTATTATATTTTAACATTTAAAAGATAGAAAATAAAGTGTTTATTAGATTAAAAAATCGTATTAAACTATACAGACTGTGGTATAGAAAACTAAGAAAAAATGGATATATGTGGCATAATTGTGTCGAGTGGGCAATTTGTAATTCTGCTACACATAACCTAGACGGAAGTTATAAGTGAAATTTTTTAATTATATACATAATCAAGATGGGTGGAAAAGCCTACTAGCAATCATTTATGCATTGATTTGCATATTTGATTTTATTATTGTTCCAACTTGGATCGGTACAACTCGAAAATCTATAATGATTGATACAAGTGCAACTGCTTTTACTAGTTTGGATGTACAAGTTCAAATACAACTACTTCAGTCTATATGGGCAGAACACGAACCCTTTACATTAATGGGTGGTGGGATGTTTCATTTAGCGTTCGGTGCATTATTAACCGGCAGTGCATTTGCAAGTTCAGGAAATACAATTAAACAAAAATCTACAGATAGTAAAGATACTTCTAGTAGGTATTAATAATACGTAAGGACTAATAATAAAATGAGTGCAGAAGACGATAAAAAACGTGCAGAGCAAGAAAAAGCAGCACAGCAAAAAAAGAAACAACAAGCACAGGCAGATAAAGACCGAGCCCAGAAAGAAAAAGCAGAGGCCGAAGCGCAAAAATCTGCGGCTGAAAAGGCTCACGCTGATGCACAAGCAGCACACGACAAAGCGGAAGCGGAACACGCGGAAGCGGAAGCGGCGGCTGAAAAGGCAGAAGCAGATTACAATGCAGCGGCGGCAGCAGTTGCAACTGCACAAGCAGCAGTTGTGAAAGTTTCACAACCACAGTACCATGTTAAGGTGGCAGCAGGAGTTGAAGTTGAAACTGAGGGTTCTGTGGGAAACGAACAGGCAGGCGCCAGCGGTAAAGCAGGTGCAAGTGCAAGTGCAGAAGCAGGCGCAAGTGCAGGTTTTGAATCAGATGGGAGTTCCTTTGCTGCGGGCGCAGAAGCACATGCAAGTGCAGAAGCCAGTGCGAGTGCAAGTGGCGAAACACATGCAGAACAGGACTTGGGCCCAATTGGAACAGCACACGCAGGCGCTGAAGGCGAAGCAGAGGCACACGCAAGTGCTGAAGCAGAAGCACACGCAAATGCCAGTGGTGGATGGGATGGCAGTGATGCATCTGCAGCCGCAAATGTAGGAGCAAGTGCAAGAGCGGAAGCAGGTGCTTCTGGTTCTGTAGATGCCGAAGTTGGTTTAGATACCCCATTGGGTGACATTTCGGTTGATGCAGGCGCCTCTGGTGAGGCTAACGTGCATGCAGAGGCATATGCAGAAGCTGGAGCGAGTGCAAGTATTGGTGAACATGGCGCATCAGTTGAAGCAGGTGCAATCGCAGGTGCAAGTGTAGGCGCTGGTGCAAGCGGAGAAGCACATCTTGGTGGCGCTACAGTAAGTGGCGAAACAGAAGTATCAATTGGTGCTCAAATTGGAGTACAAGGTTCGGCACACGCAACATACGAAGATGATACTATTAGTTTTGGCATTGATGGCAAAGCCGCATTACTAGTTGGTTTGGATGTTGATGTTGATGTTGATATTGATATTGGTCCATTAGTTGATGGTGCACAAGCGATACTTGACGCAGGTGGAACTATTGACGATGCACTAGATCATGTTACTGACGGCATTGACAAGGCACAAGACGAAGCAATTAAAGCAGCAAAAGATGCTGAAAAAGTTGCAAACGATGTTGCAAAACAGGCTGAACAAACATATAAAAGCGCACAGACCGCTGTCAATCAAACTGGTCAAGCAATTGAAGATGCGGGCAAAGCCATTACAGATACCGCTAATGATGTTGCTAACTGGACAGAAAAAACATTCAGTGCACAAAATATGCTAAATGGTGCGAACACAGCAATTAAAGGTTGCAATGATGCAATTAATAGTTGCAATGATGCAATCAATTCAGCATCACAGGCAATTACTGATGCGGCGAATGCAGCAGCTAAGGCCGCAGAAAAAGCAGCGAATGATGCTGCGAATTGGTCTAAGAAAGCCGCGAAAGATACTGGAAAAGCAGTTAAGAAATTTTTTAGTGATGTTCGTCTTAAAGAAAATGTGAAATTAGTTAACACAGTTGACGGGTTGAGTGTTTATACTTACAACTATGTTGGCGATAGTGTAAAACAAAAGGGTGTAATGGCACAAGAATTACTTGAAACAAAGTATGCCAATGCAGTTACATTACATGAAAATGGTTTCTATCAGGTTGACTATTCTTTATTGCCAAATGGTACTAGATAATATATCATGTCTGAAAAGATAACCCTTTTCAAACAAGAGTACCTAGTAGGATTTCTTAATGAAGACCTACTAGGACTTTCTGCTATGATAATGAATAATTATTATAATAATAAATTCATGGCAGATGGAGATGATGATATTCGTAAAGAAGATGTTAGAATTAAATTTGATTCCCAAGTACAAAGAATTGCAGCGAGTCTGGAACAAGAATGGTTTAATGCATTTGGAACTGAGATTGAATTATGTTGGAATACGAGTAGCAAAGAAGATCCGAATACTGCATTTTGGGCAGTAGTTCATGGAAAGAATGAGTCTACTAACTTGCACACACACGAAACAGAAAACAATTATATTAACGGTGCACATGTGAGTGCAGCATATTATGTGCAAGTTCCACCAAAGAGTGGCGATTTAGTATTTCAATACAAACAAAATCCGTATATAACTGAGCAAACTACAGTTAAGGCTGAACCAAATAAATTTGTAATGTTTGACAGTACATTGAGTCATTTTGTTACTAAAAATCATACTAATGAAAATAGGATTGTTATTAGTATGAACTTTAAAATTAAACAACCAGAGGAGAATTAATAATGTCACAAATGCCAAAAGATTGGGATAAGAAAATGAATGCGGCAATGAAGTCTGCTGAAAAGGCAGCGGCAGAAGCTGCATCAGCCGCAAAAAAATCGGCAAAACTAAATGAAAAACTTGCAACAGAGGCGGCCTCCGCTGCTAAAGTCGCCGCAGATGCTGGCGTTAAAGATGCTAAAAAACAAGCAACAGCAATTGCAAAAGAAGCCACAAAAGCAGCACACAAGATTGGTGGAAATACACCTGGGTCATTGGGTCCTGCATATAATAAAACTGTTGCTTCAGCAAAGAACATTGCTAAAAAAATGAAGTTTTGGTAGATGTATAGATACAGATGTAAAATACTTCGTGTCGTAGATGGTGACACAGTTGACGTAGATATTGATCTAGGTTTCGGTGTATGGTTACACAAAGAACGTGTTCGTATTATGGGAATGGATACTCCTGAATCACGAACCCGTGATCTAATAGAGAAAAAATTTGGGCTTGCTGCCAAAGAACGTGTTAAAGAATTGATGCCAGTGGGATCAACACAAATTATCATTACAACAAAAGATAAGACTGGTAAGTTTGGTCGTATCTTAGGTGATTTTGATATTGATGGTGTAATGTTTACAAAAATAATGATTGATAGTCATTATGCGGTGCCATATCATGGACAATCAAAAGAAGACATAGCAGAGGCTCATCTAGCAAATAGAGAAATTCTCATTGAGAATGGATCCGTAAAATTGGAGGAATAAATTATGGGATTCAAGTTTGACTTCACAGTAGACCACGTTGCTGAATTATTACCACGTATTGATGCGGGTGAATGGTTTGATGCAATGGAGCGTGTATTACCCAGGTGGGATATTGATACAGAAAATAGAGTAGCAGGGTTTATCGCACAAACTGGACACGAAAGTGCTGGTTATACAGTGTTGACTGAAAATCTAAACTACAGTGCAAAAGCATTAAATTCAATTTTCCCAAAGTATTTTGAACGCGCTGGTAGAAATGCAGATGATTATCATCGTCAGCCAGAAAAGATTGCAAATGTAATCTATGCAAACCGTATGGATAATGGTGACATTGAAAGTGGTGATGGATGGCGCTTTAGAGGTGGTGGTATTCTACAATTAACTGGACGACACAATTATACACAATTTGGTAAAGCAGAAGATATGAGTGCAGACGATGCAACTGACTTTGTTCGTACTCCAATTGGTGCTTTAGCAAGTGCTTGTTGGTTCTGGGATACCAATAAAATTAATCGATATTGTGATGACCAAGATATTCTTACAATGACCAAGCGTATTAATGGTGGAACCATTGGGCTAGAAGATAGAACTAAACATTGGGAACACGCATTGGAAGTTCTAGGCGGACACTATACACCAAAGAAACGAACATTGCGTAAAGGTGACCGCGGAAGTGATGTTGCTGCAATGCAAAAAGTACTGGGCCAAAGTGCTGATGGTATTTTTGGATCCGGAACTGAACGCACAGTTATGGACTGGCAACGCAATAACGGTTTAGTTGCAGATGGTATTGTTGGTGTAAACACACAGAAAGCAATGGGTCTTTAGTTCTTGTTTGGTTTAATACTGGGATCTATCCAGATACAATCTAGTGTTTGATTTTTATCAGATACCAACACAACTGCATCACTGAATGCTTCGGCACAATTGCTCTCGGTAGCGAATGTGCCGATATGGTATGTTACCATTTTTTGTGAGTTAGGTATTAACGCAATCCATAATAAAATCCACATGTTATTCCTCTACTTCCTTGTATTACCAGGCCCGGCAACTCCAGTAACGAGCCTTAGTCTTTGGTCCCGGATTATCACAATTATGTCTTGCACGGAAGCTCTTACGTGCTTTAGGATTAGACTTACGAATTTTCATAGTTTTTTCACCTTTAGACTTAGCACTTGTGCCACCGTGTCCAAAGTTAACTTTGATTACGTTGCCTTTATCATTCTTAACATATACTTTAAACTTTTTAACATCCCCACGCATAGGTTTGTTTAGTTTAACAGTACGTCCTTGATATTCCGCTTCAAATAAATCACTATCGTCTTCACTATAGCCAAGATATCCAAATTCTTCATGAAAATCTTGTGTTTCTTCAAGTGTAATTTCTTCAATAATGTCACTTAGTTGCTCATTCAAAATATCATTTATTTTCATTTTCGTTATCCTTCATATATGTTGACCAAAATTTATTTCTGTCATTAGTTGACATTCGTAATTGTTCGTGTAATTTTAAATAAAAAACATAATCGTTTACAAACTTTGAATCATACATAATTTTATACCTTTTTTCGTATATGGTTGCCTTTGCACTTTTTACAATTACAATGACTACATGTAATTACTTCTCTTAATTCTCCACCATCGCACTTATAATCTTTAAACTGTGTATACTTGCTAGTACCACAATGTGAGCCAGCACCACAGTTATTACAGTATGTAACTGAATAATCTGTTGTTACTATCAAGTGTGCCATTTTAAATCCTTATTTCTTTGGACTATTGTTTACATTTTTTGCCTTACCCCTACGATCAGGATTAGGATCATTTGCTTTTTTACGTTTCACTGCATTAGCAATTGCTTTTTTGCCACCACTTGAACGTAGAGATGCTGCACGTGATTTAGATAGACACTTGGGCTTACCTTCGCCATCTTTTGCATCGCCACATTTGCCAATACGGTCGCCTTTGGTATTGTAACGGTCCCAGCCACCTCCGCCTGCACCGCCCTTTTTACCTTTGCCGAACCAAGCACGTAAGTCTTCGTTTAAAAAATCTTCAAGTTCAACTTCGCCACTTGGACTAATAGCCCATGCTCCTTTGCCGCCATAAATCATTCCACTATCATCTAGTTCGTCATATATTCTACTCATTGCAGGTGTTAGACTTTGTGTATCTTCTTCAAAGTCTAGTCCTAAATCATCCGCTGTTTTTATTGCGGCAAGTAATAGCATTGTGCCGTAACCTTTGTTACGATACTCGGGAAAAATCTCTGCTTGATTTCGAACAATATCATCTTCACGTGCATGTGTATATTGTCCAACATGCTTGCCGCCGTCATATAAATCAATGGTAAATCCATCGTTACGCTTTTGAGTACGAATCTCTTTAGACTCTACAATGATTTCATTGATCTTCATTTCTTTGAATTTCCCCAATTGGCGGCACCAACTTTGCGACACTTAACTAATGCGCCCGATGCATACGCTGAAGGCCATACTTTGTAACGTGATTTTACTTTACGATAGCAAGCATCTTTTTCACCTGCCGCTTCATCAAACTGTGCTTCTGTCATCATTTCTTTTGACTCTTTTACAATATGTTTCTTGCCGCATGACTCGCATACATCTTTGCCGCAATCACATCCGCACTCGCATGTGTCAGTTGCTTCAAACATACGTGATGGGATTTTTTCTTTTGCAATCTTTTTAGCATATTTTAAGTCTGCTTTATCTACAGGACCTTCAAAGCCGTATGACTTATCAAAGATGTGTACCCAACCGTTGCCATCATTCTTGATATAAGAGATTGCTGTATCTGGATAATAAATGATACCGTATTTTGTTTCGTCTGCTTCTTTAACTTCATCCCGTTCATCTTTCATGTCAGAATAGTCTTTGTCATAGTTTTGGAATTCGTCATATGATAGATAAATGTCAGTATCTGGATCATAGTACTTGCCTTCTTTTGGATCGTAATAAACAACTTTTCCACTTAGTGTTGTGAATGGACCTTCAAGCCCGTCACGTGCTACATACTTAGGATTCATTGGAGGCATAACTTTATAACCTTCAGTGATCTCTTGTCCATCCATATGGTCTGCAACAGATTGTAGATAATCTTCTGCCATTGTTAGTTTAGACGCTACCCAACCTTCAAGACCTTCATCTTCTGATTTGCCTTGTAATTGCTTTGCAATACGTGTTGAACTTTTTACCGCACTTAGTAGTTGTGACTTAGCCATTGACACTTCGTGGTCTGTGTAATTTGCGTCCTCTGCATCAGATTCTTTAATACCAGCAGATTGCACAATATTCTTCCAAATTTTCATATTTGACATTTTAAAATTCCTTTAAGATTTTTCTTGACTTTAAAGTATTTATCATATATAATATTTATATAGAACGTAAAGGTGTAGTATGACATATGAATTTGAATTTGGTTTTACAAGTCGAGAACAATTTTACGGCATTGTAAAACTATTAAATCAAGAGTGTGGAAAGCGAAAATGGACTATTCGTGGTAAAGTTTTAAAAGGATTAAAGCGTAATGAAAGATTTCAATCTTACCATACCCATTGGTTCAACCCTCCTGTAAATAAAACGGTTGTAGTTCCGTCAGAAATGATGTATGTTGAAGCTATGATTCGTTTTATACATTCAGATGAAAAGGCTTCACTATGACTATTAAAAGAGTTGGCTTTGCGTGTAAATTCATGCATAATGATAGAACACTAAAGCCCAAGATGCTCAAAGAAATCGAGGGCCCGTTGAATTATCGTGGTACTACTATACGATGGATGCGGGAACATCAAGACGAAGCACAGGAACGTGTATATGATATTGTTCAACATAATCTGAATGCTACTGAGCGTTTAATTGATTATGTTTCAACTCTTCCTCTATCACAGCGTATGCTTCGTATTGGTAGCGATATGTTGCCTGCTTATACAGAAGCAACCTTTGGGCATCTTACAAAAACAAACTATATCACTGATATGATTGCAGGTAGGCTAAGTAGTATTGGTGATAAAGCACGTGCAAATAATGTTAGAATGTCAATGCACCCAGGACAGTTTTGTGTCCTAGCAAGTGACAACCCTGATATTGTTCAGCGTTCAGTAGAGGAGTTTGAATATCATGCAGATATCGCACGGTACATGGGCTATGGTAAGCAATTTCAGGATTTCAAAATCAATGTCCACATCAGCGGCAGGCAAGGTCCAGCCGGTATCAAAGCCATCTTACCCCAACTCTCACAAGAAGCAAGGAACTGTATTACCATTGAAAACGATGAAAACAAATGGGGTATCAGTGATAGCTTAGAACTTGCAAATGATGTTGCTCTTGTCTTGGACATTCATCATCATTGGTGCCGTGAGGGCGAGTATATTGAAGTATATGATGATCGTGTAAAACGTGTCATTGACAGTTGGCGTGGTGTTCGTCCTGCAATGCATTACAGTTGCAGTCGTGAGGATTATCTTGTTGCACATAAACCCAATGTGCGCCCAGATTTGCAACAACTAATTGAAACTGGCCACAAGAAAGGTAAACTTAGAGCGCATAGTGATTACATGTGGAATTCAGCGGTCAATGAGTGGGCTGGTAGTTTTCGTGATGAATTTGATATTATGGTGGAAGCAAAAGCAAAAAATCTAGCAAGTATTCCATTTGAGGAGGCAACACGATAATGTTTACAGTGGAACATGAGTTTGACCTATCAAAAGTAACTATTATGGATGAAAATAATAATGTAGATGATTTTATCGTTAGATTTGCAAGCGATGGTATATATTTTTCTCAATGGGTAGAATCTGAAAATAGACATTGGACTATTTGTATAAATGAAAAAATGTTCAGTGAATTTTTACTTGCGTTAAATAAAAGTGAAGGAATGTTTATAACAAAATGAGTATTATGCATTGCTGTATGAATTTAGAGTTAGCAACCACCAGACAAGTTATAAAAGATAATGAATTTCAATTTGTCATAAAAATATGTTATTGTAAGAATTGTGGCAGTAAGAAAGCAGTAGGTACTAGTGTTAGTAATGGAAGAAAAATACAATGAAAGTTAAGATTGGAAATTATCCTAATCATAGGTTCTATCACAACTGGTTATACAACTGGTTTGGTTATAGTCCCAAGCAACGTGTAAAAGTAACAGTTGATCCCTGGGACACATGGAGTATGGATCATACACTTGCTCCTATTATTCTACCTATGCTTGTACAGTTGAAAGAAAATAAACACAGCCATCCTAGTGAACTTACAGAACAAGAGTGGGATTACATTATGGACGAAATGATTTGGGCGTTCCATCAAAAGTGCCGAGATGATTGGATGGATGACTACGACTACAGCTGGGATAGTGAAGAAGCTAAAGCACACCAAGAACGTATGACAAACGGATTTATACTATTTGGAAAATATTTTGAGAACTTATGGGATTAGAAGATGTATCACGATATTGAAACAGTTAAGAACGAGGTGATAAACCTACTGGTGAACTATCAACAGGCCGCTATTGGAACAACAGGCAAAAAATTTCCTGAGATTTCTAAAGTTACACCGGTACTGCTAGATGATGATAATATATATTTGTTGCTAAGTGATTTGAGTCAACATACCAAAAACATTAAAACTATCAGTGAAAATGTTGCACTTTATTTTGCTGGAGAAAATAGACATAATACAGAAATGAATAATGCACGTGTTACCCTATTCGGTAAGTTAGAACTATACAACGACAAATCAGATGATATATTATCTGCATTTGAACGTAGGGATCCTGGTGCTAAAATGTATGGCAAATTTGGCGACTTTAATATATGGCGATTTGTAGAGAAAGACAGACTTTATGTAGAAGGATTTGGAAAGGCTTATAAATGAGTAAAAAGACATGTGCTGCATTTTTATGTTCAAATAAAACAAATGCAAAATATAGATACTGTTATGAATGTGCAAAACGCAAAGGTCACGTTGGTGGCAGTACTAATTGGCTTACTTGGATTGTGCTTATTATGATCATAATGTCGATATTCGGATGAAACAATATCCTATAAATGAACTACAACAACTAATGGCAATTACTGCTGAAGAATGTGGCGAACTAACACAAGTATGTATGAAACACTTACGCAAATATAGATACAAAGAAGAGATCAATGATAAGTGGAAATCAAAATTAATCGAAGAGACTGGTGATGTTCTTTGTATGATTGAATTACTGATTGAAAATGGACTATTGACTGATAATGATTTACGTGATAGAATAGAAGTTAAGAGAAAAAAATTAAAAGCCTGGAGTAATTTAATTAATGAGTAAAAACAATTCCGATTTAAAAGAATTTAAAATTACACGCTCCACAGACGATAGTAAATTAGATGATACGGATTATGCATTTATATTTGATATTGATGGTGACATAAGATGTATTCAACTGCCATATCATTTGGGTGATAATGATTCATTACCAAATCAGATTGATGCAGTATTAAAATTGGTAACAGATTTAAGACAGAACCAATTTAACAATATTAAAGGGAGAACATACCATTGATTAAAGCAATACTAGCATGTGATGAATCTTGGGGTATCGGTAAAGATGGCAGACTTCCGTGGCCACATAATCCGTCTGATATGAAGTGGTTTAAGGCGACAACATTACACAGAACTATTGTCATGGGTAGAAATACGTGGGATAGTTTACCAATTAAACCTCTACCCGGGAGACATAATATTATTGTATCTGGTAAAATGAATATACCTGATAATTCTAGTTCAATTGAAGTAGTGCGTCCAGATATTTATAAATCAAGAATATATACAATAAGTGCAGAACAGGATGTATGTGTAATAGGCGGTGCTAAGTTAATATTAGATTGCATTGACTTGATTGATGAATTTAGATTAAGTAGAATTTCTGGTACATATAATTGTGATACATTTTTACCCAGTACATTAATTGAAGAGAATTTCACATTGACTGAAAGCGGCCGCAACGATGGAGTGTATGTTGATGTGTGGTCTAGACTGTGATTAAAGATTGGGATCTACAGGTTATTAAAAATGAAATAGATAAGATAGCATTTCAAGAAAGTAACCATGCTATGGATGGATATAATTGTTGGTATGCAAAAAAAGAATTATATCAAATTCTATGGTATGTTGAAGAAAAATTAAAACAAACAAGCACATATGCCAATGAAGATGAATATATTAAAAATCATAAAATTGAGGAGATGTGGGCTATTTTAAAAAAATGATAATTACTAATAGTAATAGGAGTAATTCATTATGAAGAAAATAATACAACTTGAAACAGAAATAGAAATACCCACACCAAAATTAATTATTAATTTAGCAGACATTTATGAAAAACGTGCTCTAAAAGAAAAAGAACTTGAATTTTATCAGTTAGAATTAGAAAAATTAATGTTCAAGTTGGGCATGGTTCAGCAAGAGATTGGGACAACAAATACTATCATTAAGATGATAGAGAATGAACAAGTACTTGACTTGCAGAATGCTATCCGAGAAAAGAAAACGTTACAAGAGTTGAAAGCAGATAAGGATCTAAAAAAATGAAACGTTTAGAGGCACTATTAAACCGCTTGATAACAAAGATACTTGGCAAAAAAGATAATAGTATACAATATCTAAGTGGAAAGAAAAAATGAACTAGAAGAGGATGATAAATGATATTAGTTATAGGCTGTGGTTTTGTAGGAAACGCGGTGGCACGGAGCTTAGAAGATTCTGGACAAGAAATTGTACGAATTGATCCCAAGTATAATACAAATAAAATAGAAGATTATGTAGATCAAGCCAGAGGTGCAATTGTATGTTTGCCAACACCCACTGTTGACGGTAAATGCGATGACAGTATAATACGTTCAGTATTAGAGCAATTAGGGGACCTCTCTGTACTTCTGAAGTCTACTGTGATACCAACAATGTTAGAAGCATATGGCAAGAATGTAACATACAATCCAGAATTTATGAGAGCAAGTTTTGCACTAGAAGACTTCAATAATCAAACACATTTTATTCTTGGCGGACAGCAAATGGAATGCTATAAATGGGAGCAAGTTTTCAATTATCTTCGCAATGTTGAATTCATTTATACTGATAGAACAACTGCTAGTATGGTGAAATATGTTCACAATAATTGGCTTGCTTTAAAAGTTGCATTCTTCCACGAAATGTATAGTAACTTAGCTGATGTATATGACCACACAAGTATGGTAAATATCCTTAGTAAATTCGAAAACATTGGACCATCACATATGAGTGCACCAAATAGTGAAGGTGGCTTGGGATTTGGCGGTCATTGTTTCCCAAAAGATACAGAAGCGTTTCTTGATTATACAAATAGTGATATTCTTAGACAAGTAATTGAAACGAACAACATGTTAAGAGGCCAAGATGACGACCCACGCAACGATTGATATTGAAACATTAAGTACAAAGCCAGATGCAGTTGTATTAACTATCGGTGGGATTAAATTTAATCCATTTACAAAAGAAGATCCCCATAGTGAGTTTTATTACAGATTAGAAATAGATGACCAAAGTTCTAAAGGTAGAGATATTGAAGATGATACTTTAAAATGGTGGGGCACTCAGCCAGATGAAATTGTCGAAGAGGCATTGGGAGAACACAATCGTACAAGTGTTGAAACAACACTAAAAGACTTGAATAAGTGGTTAGTTGGGGCTGATAAGATTTGGTGTCAGGGCCCTGTCTTTGATATATGTATATTAGAAAACTTATATAGGCAATATGATAAACACTTTAATTGGGTGTTCTGGAATATAAGAGATAGTAGAACCTTATTTGGTTTGATGCCTGAGGACCCTCGTAAAAAATTTAAATTTGCAGCACATAATGCATTAGAAGATTGTAGAGTACAAAGTATGTGTATCCAAGAAGTTTATAGTGAGTTACAATTGACACGATGATGTTAGGTACGAATCTTGAATTTTGTTTGAGCGATTTACTTTCTGAAAAAGTAGATATTACTGACGTATATTCTATCATAGTTAATAATATTAATTTCTTAGATACTAATACAGTTGACAACTGGTGGGATAATCAGTTAGATCCAATGACAATACACTGGAGCCAGGGTAAAAATTTGTTGTATCTATTTGATTATGATACAGTATATGATTTAATTATTGAGTTAAAAGATAATGGAACTATTGTTACAAGAGATAAAATTAATCCCAGTAGAGCGATAGAAATTCAGACTATGGCATCAAAATCTCATTGGTACCGTATAAATTTAAGAGAAGAAGATATGGAACCCGCAGTTAAACTGGCTTGGGATCATTACAGGTTACTAGCAGGATTATGTAAATGAAAATAGGGATGAATTTTAGTAAATGTCTAATTGACTTATATGAAGGCCGTGTAACCCCAAATGAAGTATTAGTTATTATGGTTAGAATATATAGATTTGATCCTAGAAAGACAAGTGAATGGGATCGTGCTTGGAAATCCTTCTTGGATGGGGTTGAAGGTTCAAGCAGTCAATATGATAAATTATCAAATGAATTTAGAAAATTAGTTATAACATTAGATGATTTAGGTAAGTTGCACATGCCACGTGCTTCGGGATCAATAGATAGTTTCCCAATAGTCCCGTATGTTTGGTTAGATTGTGCAGTACCAGTAAGTGATTTAGAAAACTTACCATCAGTCAAACAAGCATGGAATCATTATCAAATGGTAGCGGGACTTTGTAATTGAGTTCATCCAGTAAAGTATGATACACCGATAGCAAAAATAATAGCAGCGAATATAAAAATACCACCACCTATGATCCAAGCAAAAATCATTTCTTTACGTTCTTCAGCAGCATAAACCATTTCTTTACGTTGTTTGCGCATTTTAGATTCTATAGTTACTATTTCATCCCAAGCAGATGGCCCGTAATACAGAGAAATATACTGCCGTAATTCCTCACGCATTTCCTCTGCCTTCTTTTTATGCGCCCATGCTTCCAAAGCATCTTGCTCGATATTAGAAGCAAACACTTTTTTAAACAGTGGTGGATTTTTTGCTTTTTGGTGTGCAAAATCCAAGTCTGACTTGGCCTTGGCCCATTGCCCAAGTTGTGTGCCCATATCAGATATTTCTTTACCCGTTTCAATGGCTTTTTTAATACCATTAAAGGCAGTAGTTGCCAAACCAATGGCAGTTACTGGATCAATCATTACCCTCTCCTAGTAATTAACTAGTTTCTCTCATTATTATTCTCTCAATTGTATTTAGTAGTAGTTAATTTGAGTTAACTGCTCTTATTTAAAAATTAACTATTGACAATCAAAATTAGTTATGCTATATTATTGGCAATAATCAAATTTACTTAGGAGCGTAAAATGTCTATGCACTTAGTTGGTCCCTATATGACCACAACAAAATACAATAGCAAAAAATCTAATCGTAAGAAGACTGTAACGCAATTGAAAGCAGAAGCAGAACACGAAAAGTTTATGCGCAAAATGGGAGTGAGTAAGGAACAACTTGAAGGCAAATTGTATGACAGGTATGGTAAGCGCAAGCATGTAAATCATATTCCCGATTATACAACAAATAAACCAAATATTAAACTAAGTAATGAGATTGCATCACACGGTCCTGCAAAAGAATCACATACCTATAGTGGCGAACGGCAGTTGCTTGGTATTGCTACTATGCACAAATCAAATATGGTTCCTATCTTTGCAGACAAAAAAGAAGATGCCAAAGATATTGCAAGTATGCGCCGATGAATAATACGTGCGAAGATTGTAGAATAGCAGTGACAACTGACGGCATTGAAATAGATAGTAGCCAGGGTGACATAATATTAGAAAGCATTTTACTTGGTGTTATTGTCTTTGTAATTGCGATATTATATGTCGGAAAGAAATGGATAGATAGGAAGTTTAGATGATTAGATGGTATGATTATCCAGTAGCATTTCTTGCTGCTGATTTTATTTTTATGAACATTAGACTATTACTTACTGGGAATATTCTTATGTCAGCGGTAGGCGGATTGGGTATATACTTTATACTAAATCTATGGAATACTAGTTATACTGCCTTTAGAATTAATCAAGAAACAAAGAATAAACGATGAAATATGCAGTTAAATTAGAGTTAGCGGAAGATGATTGGATCTATATAACTGAGGATAATAGTAATAACTGTTGGGAATTGATAGTTAAGACATTTGATAATGCAAAAGATGCTAAACAATTCGCATCTATATGGAAACAAAAAAATACTAAGGTGGTAGAATACAATGACTGATAACATTATTAATTTCAGCGATATTGTTAAAGCAAAAAACGATGAAATGTTAGAAGACGATTTTTGGAAAAACTAGTATACGACTTTGATAAAGGAAATGGTAATGAAACCATCTAACATTTGGAATTTTATTAAATGACACAGAATATATGCAGCAAAATGTTTACTGATATAAATATTCGTTTTCCGTACAGTTCGATAAAAAACTGTTGTAAAACTGAAGATGAATCTACAAGTCTACATGATATTAAAAAATATGGATTAATAGAAACTCCGGGGTATCTTGCTAAAAAAGCAGATATGCTATTTCTTAATAAACTTCCAAAAAATGCATGTAATAGTTGTATAAAGACAGAACCATATAGCTTATTTAGAACTTGGAATAAATGGAAAGATACATTTACCGATGAACAGAAGCTTGAATTATACAAATCTGACAACTTACATACTTTTGAGTTTGTGTTAAGCAGTGCATGTGATTTAAAATGTATATACTGTGGATCTAAAGATAGTACAAGTTGGGCAAAAGAGTTAGGCGAAGATACAAACAGTGTTGACGAAGACTGGAGTAATACAGTAGAGTATACATTATTTGAATATCTTAAACAAAAAGAATATGTACATGACTATTATTGGTTTTTCTTTTCAGGAGGCGAGCCAACATATAACCCTAAAACACTTCATTATATACAAGAGATTAAAAAACATGTTCCTAACAATAAACTAAATTTAGTAATA